>OFGQ01000377.1_pt1 | contig 38144 bp, 41 predicted proteins | sample 1521791 | NCBI WGS metagenome assembly OFGQ01 (sample SAMEA3504116, study PRJEB24116) | mouse gut metagenome | biome: mouse gut; feature: mouse-associated habitat; material: faeces | place: Denmark | collected 2011 | reverse complement strand
CGGGATTCGAACCCGTGGCCTCAACAATGCGAATGTTGCGCGCTCCCAACTGCGCTAATGCCCCGTTGCAGATACTATACCATAACCCAGAAGAAAAAACAAGAAAAAATAAAGATTAATTTGAAAATAACTTGAAACATATGTTCTTTTGTGGTAGGCTAGAGAAAGATACCGCGGCAGAGAGGCTGCTGTGGGCAGGCCGTTGGGAGGAATGCGGGGTATGATTGCATATGTAAAAGGAACTGTGGAGGACATATCCGAAGACAATGTAATTGTGGATGTGGGAGGACTGGGCTATAATGTAAAGATTTCGGCTGGGACGGCGGCGAAGCTGCCGGGGACGGGAGAGTCCGTAAAGCTGTACACCTATACCAGTGTGCGGGAGGACGCTGTTCAGCTGTATGGATTTTTATCGAAAAATGATCTGGACATTTTCAGAAAATGTATCACGGTCAGCGGCATAGGCCCCAAGGGAGCCCTTGCCATTCTGTCCGTGCTGGATGCGGATGCTCTGAGATTTGCCATTCTGTCCGGGGACGAGAAGGCCATCTCCAAAGCGCCCGGTATCGGCGCGCGGACGGCCCAGCGGCTGATCCTGGAGCTGAAGGACAAGGTCAGGATGGAGGACACCGCCATAGGGCAGGAGATTGCGGGCGGTATGGCCGAGGCGGTATTGGGGGACAGTCCCCAGAGAAAAGAAGCCGTGGAGGCCCTGGTGTCCCTGGGCTATGGCCATGGGGAAGCGGTAAAAGCGGTCAACGCCATCGAAGGGATCGAACAAATGGACTCCGGCGCTGTTTTAAAAGCTGCCCTGAAGAAAATGTTTTAGAAATGTTTCGAGAGGGAAATTATGTCCAGGAGAATGATAGAGACGAATATAACAGAAGAGGATGTAAAAATCGAAGGGTCACTGCGTCCTCAGAAGCTGGATGACTACATCGGCCAGTCTAAAGTGAAGGAAAATCTGAAAATTTACATACAGGCCGCAAAGCAGAGAGGGGATGCCCTGGATCATGTGTTATTTTACGGTCCGCCCGGCCTGGGGAAGACCACTCTGGCGGGCATAATCGCCAACGAGATGGGAGTTCACCTGAAAGTGACCAGCGGTCCGGCCATTGAAAAGCCCGGGGAGATGGCGGCAATTCTCAACAACCTGGAGGAAGGGGATCTGCTCTTTGTGGATGAGATCCATCGTCTGAACCGTCAGGTGGAGGAGGTGCTTTACCCCGCCATGGAGGACTATTGCATTGACATTATGATTGGGAAAGGATCCACCGCCCGCTCTGTGCGCCTGGAGCTGCCCAGGTTTACCCTGGTGGGGGCCACCACCAGGGCAGGGCTTCTGACCGCGCCTCTCAGAGACCGCTTTGGCATGATCCATCATCTGGAGTTTTACACGGTTCAGGAGCTGCAGCTGATTATTCTTCACTCGGCCCGGGTGCTGAAGGTGGAGGTGGAGCCGGGGGGTGCTCTGGAGATGGCCCGCCGGAGCCGGGGAACTCCCCGGCTGGCCAACCGTATTCTGAAGAGGGTGCGGGACTTTGCCCAGGTACAGTATGACGGAATAATCACAGAGAATGTGGCCAACACAGCTCTGGATCTGATGGATGTGGACAAACTGGGCCTGGATCATATTGACCGCAATATGCTGCTGACCATGATCCAGAAGTTTGACGGAGGTCCTGTTGGCCTGGATACCCTGGCTGCGGCCATCGGGGAGGACGCCGGAACCATTGAGGATGTCTACGAACCTTATCTGATCAAGAACGGGTTTTTAAACCGCACTCCCAGAGGCAGGGTGGCCACGGAACTTGCCTATCGTCACCTGGGCTGTGACAGCTTTCAATAAAAATTTACGAAAAGCAATTTTACAACACCAGCATTTTGTGATAGAATAAGGGACAAACTTTTTTGACACACAATACAAGTAAAACACGTCGAAAAACCTGGTGCAGAGGTATTTCAGGCGTGGATAAGAACAGGAGCAGAGAAACAAAATGCCGGAACAGATTCCCATTGAAGACTTGACCCCTATGATGCAGCAATATCTGGAGACGAAAAGGCAGTATGCCGACTGTATTCTTTTTTACCGCCTGGGAGATTTCTATGAAATGTTTTTTGAGGACGCTCAGACAGCAGCCAGAGAACTGGATCTCACCCTCACAGGGAAAGCCTGTGGAATGGAGGAGCGGGCTCCCATGTGCGGTGTGCCCTACCATGCAGTGGAGAGCTATTTGACCAAGCTGGTCAGCAAAGGATACAAGGTTGCCATAGGGGAACAGCTGGAGGATCCCAAGCAGGCCAAGGGGCTGGTGAAGCGGGACGTGGTCCGGATCGTCACCCCCGGCACCAACTTAAATCTGCAGTCGCTGGAGGAATCCAAGAACAATTATCTTCTGAGCATTGCCTTTACCCCCACAAAAATAGGCATATCCGTGGCGGATGTGACCACAGGAGATTACTACCTTACCGAGGTGGAGGATCTGAAGAAACTCAACGACGAAGTGATGAAATATGAGCCCTCGGAGATTATCTGCAATGAGGCCTTTCTGGTGAGCGGGTTCCAGGTGGAGGAGCTGCGGGAAAAATACCACATCTCCGTCAACCCTCTGGAGTCCCACCTGTTTGACGATGAGAGCAGCAGAAAACTCCTGCTGCGGCATTTTAAGGTAAGTACCCTGGCAGGTTTGGGACTGGAGGATTTTCCCACCGGTATCACTGCGGCGGGAGCTCTGCTGCAGTATCTCTACGATACCCAGAAGACGGAACTGGCACATATGACCCGTATCACCCCCTATCTGACCAACAAATACATGTTGCTGGACAGTTCCACCAGGCGCAACCTGGAGCTGGCGGAGACCCTGCGGGAGAAGCAGAAGACAGGTTCTCTTCTGTGGGTGCTGGACAAGACCAGAACGGCCATGGGAGGCAGGCTGCTGCGGAGCATGCTGGAGCAGCCCCTGATCGACAGGGAGGAGATGGAGAACCGTCTGGACGCGGTGGAGGAGCTGTGCGGTGACAGTGTCTCCAGGGACGAGATCCGGGAATATTTAAATCCTGTCTACGATCTGGAACGGCTTTTGAGCAAAGTCACCTATAAGACGGCCAACCCCAGGGATTTTATCGCCCTGCGCAATTCCCTGGAGATGCTTCCTGCGGTGAAGACCGTGCTGCGGAGTTTTTCCTGCCAGGAGTTAAAACGGGTGGAAGAGGAGATGGATGCTCTCCAGGATATCTTCCAGCTCATCCAGGCTTCTATCCAGGAGGAACCCCCTGTTACCATCCGGGAGGGCGGCATGATTAAGGACGGCTTCGACGAGACGGTGGACCGGCTCCGAAGCGCCAGGCGGGACGGAAAGCAGTGGCTGGCGGAGCTGGAGGAACAGGACAGGGAGAGGACCGGCATTAAGAACCTTCGTATTAAATACAACAAGGTGTTCGGCTATTACTTTGAAGTTACCAATTCCTATAAAAACCTGGTGCCGGAGGACTATGTGCGCAAGCAGACTCTGGCCAACGCGGAGCGCTATACCACGCCCAGGCTGAAGGAATTGGAGGATACCATCTTAAATGCGGAGGACAAGCTTACCTCCCTGGAGTATGACATTTTCTGCAGGATCCGGGAGTCCATCGCCATGGAACTGGAGCGGATCCAGGCCACAGCCAAGGCCCTGGCTCGTCTGGACGTGTACGCGTCCCTGTCCCTGGTGTCGGAGCGGAACCACTATGTGCGGCCGAAACTGAACGAGAGAGGTATTATCGACATCAAGGATGGCCGGCATCCTGTGGTGGAGAAGATGATCTCCAATGACATGTTTATCTCCAACGACACCTGCCTGGACAACGGAAAACACTGCATCAGCATTATCACCGGACCCAATATGGCGGGAAAATCCACCTATATGCGTCAGACGGCGCTGATTGTGCTCATGGCACAGGTGGGGTGTTTCGTGCCTGCAAAAAGCGCCAACATCGGCATTGTGGACAGAATCTTCACCCGAGTGGGGGCTTCCGACGACCTGGCAAGCGGCCAGTCTACCTTTATGGTGGAGATGAACGAGGTGGCCAATATCCTCCGGAATGCCACCTCAAAAAGCCTGCTCATTCTGGATGAGATCGGAAGGGGTACATCCACCTTTGACGGCCTGAGCATCGCCTGGGCTGTCATAGAACATATCAGCAACCGAAAGCTTCTGGGTGCCAAGACTCTTTTTGCCACCCACTACCATGAGCTCACGGAGCTGGAGGGCAAGATCAGCAATGTAAATAATTACTGTATTGCCGTGAAAGAGCAGGGGGATGACATTGTGTTCCTGCGCAAGATCATCAAGGGAGGCGCGGACAGAAGCTACGGCATCCAGGTGGCAAAGCTTGCAGGGGTGCCGGACATGGTGATTGACCGGGCAAAAGAAATCGCGGAACAGCTCACGGACAACGATATAACGGAAAAAATACAGAATATCACCGTGGAGGTAAAAGGGGAAGGGAAAGCGCAGAAATCTGTCAGAAAACAAGCCCGGCCGGACGAGCTGGAGCTGACCCAGATTTCTCTCTTTGACACGGTGACGGATGAGGATGTGCTGAGGGAGCTGATGGAAGTGGAAGTGAATACCCTTGCGCCCATTGATGCCCTGAACACCCTCTATCGGCTGCAGAATAAGCTGAAAAACCGCTGGAAGAGTGTAGAAAACACAGTGTAGGAGGCAGACGAAAAGGAAAATGGCGCAGATACATATCCTGGATTCGGAGACCATTGACAAGATTGCAGCGGGAGAAGTGGTGGAGCGGCCTGCCAGTGTGGTGAAAGAGCTGGTGGAAAACGCCATAGATGCAGGCGCCTCCTCTATTACCGTGGAAGCCAGGGAGGGCGGGATTGAGTTTATCCGGGTTACGGACAACGGCTGCGGCATGGAGAAAGAACAGCTGCGGAGAGCGTTTCTGCGCCATGCCACCAGCAAGATCGAAGACGCGGAGGATCTGACCCGGATCTCCAGCCTGGGGTTCCGGGGGGAGGCCCTGTCCAGTATTGCAGCCGTGTCCAGGGTGGAGGTGGTCACCAGGACTTCCGGCAGCATTACGGGCAGCCGTATTCTTCTGGAGGGGGCCAGGGAGACAGGCTTCGACGAAGTGGGTGCGCCGGAAGGCACCACTTTTTTGATGCGCGGTCTGTTCTATAATACGCCTGTCAGAAGAAAGTTTTTAAAGCAGCCTTCCACGGAGGGAGGATATATCTCTGATCTTATGGAGCATCTGGCCCTGTCCAGGCCGGATGTCTCTTTTAAGCTTGTTCTGAACGGCCAGATGAAATTTCACACTTCCGGAAACGGTGATCTGCGGGAGGTTATCTACCGTATCTACGGAAGGGATGTGGCAGGAGCCCTGGTGCCCATACAGGCTCAGGAGCAGGGCATAAAACTGGAAGGCTACCTGGGAAAACCGGTGCTGGTGCGCTCCAACCGCAATATGGAAATCTACTTTATCAACGGCAGATTCATCCGGAGCAGTGTGGTGTCAAAAGCGCTGGAGACAGGGTATAAAGAGTATCTGATGCAGCACAAATTTCCCTTCTGCGTGCTGCACATTGAGATGGATACAGCACAGGTGGACGTGAATGTGCATCCCACAAAAATGGATGTGAGATTCAGCCAGGCCATGGAGTTTGGCAGATATCTGACAGAGACGGTCCGGCAGACACTGCAGCGCCGGGAGATGATCCCTGAGGCTTCTCTGGCTGGGGAGGCGGAGCTGCGGGAACAGCGCCGTCAGGAAAAAATGCAGCGGGAAAAAGAGCCTGTGCCGGAACCCTTTGAACAGAAGCGGGGAAATGCCTATCGGCTGATGGAAGAGGCAAAATATGCGGCAAAGGGGCCTAAAAGGCAGGAATTTGCCCATACTCCTGTGTGGAACAGGGTAAAGCCGGCGGTTTTTGCAGAAACGCCCCAGCCTGAGAGGCAGGAAACCTGTGAGGAAGGGGAGGATACGGAATCTTTTTTTACAGAGACGGACGAGACAGAAGCGTTTCAGGAAGCTCAGCGTATCTGTGAGGAAAATGCCCCGGCATTTGTGAGCAGGGGCAGGGAAGTGCTCCCGGGAGAACTTTCTATAGAAGCAGGAATGCCCAAAGGAGAAGCTGGTGTCCAGCTGGATCTGTTTGAGGAGAAGATACTCACAGCCCAGAGCCGCAGCCGCTTCCGCCTTATTGGCCAGGTCTTCGAGACCTACTGGCTTATTGAGTTTGAGAGTAAGCTGCTTATGATTGACCAGCATGCGGCTCATGAGAAAGTGAATTACGAAAGGCTTATGAAGCAGTACCGAAGCAAAAGCGTCCTGTCTCAGGGACTGCTCCCTCCGGTGATTGTCACCCTTACAGGCCAGGAGGAGACTGTGCTGAAGGAGAATCTGGAGACATTTACAGCCCTTGGATTTGAGATAGAGTCTTTTGGAGGCAGTGAGTATGCTCTGCGCAGCGTCCCTGTGGATCTTTACGGCTGCAAAGAACAGGAGATGTTCCTGGAGGTTCTGGACAGCCTGGCGGAGGGCACGGGCTTCGGCGGCCTCCGCGTTGTGGAAGAGAAGATTGCCTCCATGTCCTGCAAAGCGGCGGTGAAGGGAAACAATTGTCTGAGCCCAAGGGAGGCGGAACGGCTGATTGATGAGCTGCTGACGCTGGAAAATCCTTACAACTGCCCCCATGGCAGACCCACCATAGTGGCTATGACCAGGGCGGACATGGACAGAAAATTCAAACGGATAGTCACATAGACAGGAAGAGTGGTGAAATGAGCGGCACGAGGAAAGAATTCCTGGACAGCGGGAGTCAGATGAAACATCCCATGATTATTCTCTCCGGCCCAACGGCGGTGGGAAAGACAAAGCTTTCCATCGCCCTTGCCAGGGTTCTGGGAGGGGAGGTGGTCTCTGCAGACTCCATGCAGGTGTATCAGTACATGGACATTGGCTCCGCCAAGATTGCCAGGGAGGAGATGCAGGGAATTCCCCACCATATGATTGACATCCTTAAGCCCTGGGAGGAGTTCAGCGTGGCCCTGTTCAAGGAGAAATGCCAGAAATGTCTCTCGGGCATTTATGCCAGAGGAAGCATTCCCATTGTCACAGGGGGCACCGGCTTCTATGTCCAGGCCCTGCTGCGGGATATTGATTTTGCCCCGGACGCAGGGGAGGAGACGGACGCCGGAAGCTGCCGGGCCTGGCTGGAGAGGCTGGGGGCGGAGAAGGGGCCTGCATATCTGCACGGACTGCTGGAAAGGGCCGATCCGCCTTCAGCCCTGGACATTCACCCCAACAATATAAAACGCACCATACGGGCCCTGGAGTATTTTTTTCTCACCGGGGAGCCCATATCGGCCCACAACCGGCGGGAAAGGGAAAAACCTTCCGCCTATGCTTCCTGCTATTTTGTGCTCAACGATCTGCGGGAGCGGATCTATGAGCGCATTGACCGGCGGGTGGAGGAAATGCTTGCAGGGGGCCTGGTGGCGGAGGTGGAGGGACTCAGACAGATGGGCTGCCACAGGGGAATGGTATCCATGCAGGGCCTGGGATATAAGGAGATTCTGGCGTACCTGGAGGGAGAGATTTCCCTGGAGGAGGCGGTGGAGATCCTGAAACGGGACACCAGGCATTTTGCCAAGAGGCAGCTTACCTGGTTCCGCAGGGAAAAAGATGTGATTTGGATCAACAAAAACGAGTTCGGCTATGACGAGGACAAAATACTGCGGCATATGCTCCGGATAGTGGAAGAGACCACAGGAAGGCGGGCCGGGGGGAAGGAAGCTTGGGAAGATGAGTGATATTTGGGAACTGTATGAAAAAATGGGAATCTGCAGGGAGGTGTACGGTTACGGCCAGGGAATCCTGGAGGAATTGGAAGAACGCTTTCAGAGGATTGACCATACGGCGGAGCACAATCAGCTGAAAGTGGTAAAAGCCATGCAGTCCTGCCAGGTCAGCGAGGCATGTCTTCTGGGAACTACCGGGTACGGCTACGGGGATCTTGGCCGGGACACGCTGGAGGCAGTCTATGCGGAAGTGTTCCATGGGGAGGACGCCTTGGTGCGCCCTCAGATTACCTGCGGCACCCATGCTCTGGCCCTGGCCCTGATGAGCAATCTGCGCCCGGGGGACGAGCTGCTCTCCCCGGTGGGAAAACCCTATGACACCCTGGAGGAAGTGATTGGCATCCGGCCTTCCCGGGGGTCCCTGGCCGAATACGGGATCACTTACAGCCAGGTGGATCTGCTTCCCGACGGAGGCTTTGACTATGAAGGAATCCAAAAAGCCATAGGAGAGCGCACCCGCCTGGTGACGATACAGCGCTCCAAGGGCTATCAGACCAGGCCCACCCTGTCGGTGGCCCGCATAGGAGAGCTGATTGCCTTTGTCAAAAAGATAAAACCGGACATTATCTGCATGGTGGACAACTGTTACGGAGAGTTTGTGGAGACGTTGGAGCCGGGAGATGTGGGGGCGGATATGTCCGTGGGATCTCTGATTAAAAATCCCGGCGGCGGCCTGGCCCCCATTGGCGGCTACATTGCGGGAAAGCGGGAGTGCGTGGAGAATGCGGCCTTTCGGCTTACTTCCCCGGGGCTTGGCAAGGAGGTGGGAGCCTCCCTGGGCATTTTGAAAGATTTTTACCAGGGACTGTTTCTGGCCCCCACAGTGACGGCGGCGGCTTTAAAAGGAGCCGTCTTTGCCGCCAATCTCTATGAGCGTCTGGGATTTTCTGTGATTCCGGACAGTCAGGAGAGCAGGCATGACATTATTCAGGCGGTGACTTTCGGCAGCCCCCAGGGCGTTATCGCCTTCTGCGAGGGAATCCAGGCGGCGGCGCCTGTGGACAGTCATGTGGTTCCCCAGCCGGCGGATATGCCAGGATATGACGCCCAGGTGATTATGGCGGCGGGGGCTTTTGTATCAGGTTCCTCCATTGAACTCTCCGCGGACGGCCCCATTCGGCCTCCTTACACGGTTTATTTTCAGGGCGGCCTTACCTGGCCCCATGCGAAATTCGGGATTTTAAAATCCCTCCAGTCCCTTGTGGAGAAAGGATTTTTGGAAAAATGCCGCCTGAAACAGTAGCATTGTGTAGAAAAAACTCAAAATAAATTCTATGATTTTTGTGTACAGTTTTGGTTTTTTATGGTACTATATAGGAGCGAATGGTGCAGCAGGGGACAGAATGCCGGAGGGCACGGCGTGGAATGTCCCGGGAGGACGAAAAAAGAAGGTTTTAACTAAGGACTGCGTCGGAGAAGGTTTGAAAAGGAGACGCATGACCGATAAGAAAACAACAGCAGAGACAGCAGCCGTAAAAGCTGCGGTGTCAGGCGGTGAAAGAACAGATTTACCCTATGAAAGGTTCTTCCGGTTTGGGGCCGAGAACCTGACGGAGGCGGAGCTTCTGGCCATTATCATCCGGGTGGGCACCAAAGGGCAGAACGCCCTGGATGTGGCAAAACAGGTGCTTGGCCTGGCAAGATATCCCAAGGAGGGGCTTCTGGGGCTCTATGATGTGACCCTGGACGAGCTCAAGGGTGTGGGAGGGATCGGAGAGGTGAAGGCCGTACAGCTGAAATGCCTCACGGAACTCTCCAAGCGTATCAGCACCGCCAGGGCCAGAGAAGGCATCAATTTCACCAGCCCCGACCAGGTGGCTGAATATTTTATGGAGAAACTGCGCCACCGGACAACGGAATGCGTGATGCTGGTGTGTCTGGACACCAAAGGCCAGATGCTCTGTGAAAAAAAGATCTCGGAGGGAAGCGTCAACATGTCGCTGATCTCCCCCAGGGAAATCTTTCTGACGGCCCTGGAGATGCGGGCGGTAAACATTCTTCTGGTGCACAATCACCCCAGCGGGGATCCCACTCCCAGCAGTTCGGACAAGATCCTTACCTGCCATGTGAGGGAGGCGGGGGAGGGAATCGGTATTCCGCTTCTGGACCATATCGTCATAGGGGACAGGCGCCATGTAAGCTTCAGGGCGGCGGGCTGGTTTCTGGAATAAGGAAGTGTCCCTAAATTTACATGAGAAAGTTACATTAGAAAGGGGTTGTCATTTTGGCAAACAATGCATTCGGTATCGATTTGGGTACCAACAACATTAAAATCTATAATAAAAGTGATGACAGTATTTCCATTGAAAAAAATATGATTGCCATTGAGAACAAGAAAGTTTTGTTTGCTTATGGAAACTCTGCATTTGAAATGTATGAGAAAGCCCCCAGCAATATTCATATTTCTTATCCCTTGTCCAACGGCGTAATAGCCGATATTAAGAACATGGTCACTCTGGTGCGGTATTTTATCGCCGATCTGCAGAAGGGAAACAGCCGCCCGGCGGATTTTCTCATAGCGGTTCCCACGGACGTGACGGAGGTGGAGAAGAGGGCGTTCTATGACCTGATCAAAGACGCCAATGTGAAGGCCAAGAAGATTATGGTGGTGGAGAAGGCCGTGGCTGACGGACTGGGGATGGATATCGACGTGAAGAATTCCCAGGGAGTCCTGGTGGTAAACGTGGGGTATGAGACCACGGAGATTTCCATTCTCTCCCTGGGAGGCATTGTGCTCAGCCGCCTGATCAAGGTGGGCGGGCTGAAATTTGACGAAGCTATCCGGGCGGCGGTCCGGAAGGAGTTCAGTCTGATAATCGGGGGCAAGACCTCCGAGACTGTGAAGATCTCCCTGCGGGAGCTGGAGCAGGAGGGCAAAAGTGCCGTTGTCTACGGAAGGGACATTGTCACAGGTCTGCCGGTGGAGAGGGAAATTCCCACAAAACTGGTGGGAGAGTGCCTGGAGGAACATTTCAATTCCATCGTGGACAATGTAAAGGTGATCCTGGAGCGGACGCCGCCTGAACTGGCAGCCGACATTTACCGCCACGGCATGTATCTGACAGGGGGCGCCTCCCAGATCAACCATCTGGCTGACCGCCTTGCCACGGGCACGGGCCTGAAGGTGAACGTCTCGGACAATCCCATTGCCAGCGTATGTCTGGGGCTTGCCAAGATCATCAAAGATGACAATTACAAATCCGTAGCATATGCAATTGAAGGAATGAGTAAATGAGCCCGATCATAAAAAGAAAAGGGGAGAGGTTTACGCTGCCAAGTAAATATCTCCTTTTTATTTTAACCATCCTCTGTACCGTACTGATGCTTGTCACCTTCGGAAACGACAGCTTTGACAAGCCTCTGAACACAGTGGTGGGGTATGTGATCGTTCCCCTGCAGCAGGGTATCGGAAAAGTGGGCCTGTGGCTGGCTGACCGCTCGGACGAGCTGGAGCAGATCAGGACAGTCCTGAATGAAAATACCCGGCTGAAGGAGGAGATCGCAGCGCTGACGGAAGAGAACACCCTGCTGCAACAGGACAAATACGAGCTCAACAAACTCAGAGAGCTCTTTGACCTGAATGAACAGTACAGCAGCTACAACAAGGTGGGGGCCAGAATCATAGGCCGGGATTCCGGCAACTGGTATTCCGGGTTTGTTATCGACAAAGGCGAAAATGACGGGCTTGCCGTGGACATGAATGTCATCGCGGGAGGGGGTCTGGTGGGCCGTATCACTTCTGTGGGTCCCAATTGGTCCAAAGTCACCTCCATCATTTCCGACAACAGCCATGTGAGCGCCATGACCCTGTCCTCCGAGGACAATATGACCGTGTCAGGGGATCTGAAGCTTATGGCGGAGGGGTGTATCGCCTTCAGCAGGCTTATGGACACCCAGAATAAAGTGCGGGAGGGGGACAAGATCGTCACCTCCAACATCAGCGACAAGTACTTGCCCAACATTCTGATCGGCTACGTGAGCTCCATTGAGAAGGACGCCAACAACCTGACAAAATCAGGTCTGCTGGTACCTGCTGTGGACTTTGAACACCTGGGAGAAGTCCTTGTGATCACTGACATGAAGCAGGCGCCTTCCTCCACGGAGACGGAGCAGGAGCCCGGAGAGGGCTTATAGATTTTCAGCGGGGTGGTTATTTGCTTAGAAAAATTGTTGTTTCTGTGTTTATCATCGCATGTTTTGTCCTGCAGTGCAGTGTGTTCGGCAGTCTGGCCTTTGCGGGTATCATCCCGAATCTAATGATCATTCTGACTTCATCCTTTGGTTTTATGCGGGGAGAAGAGGAAGGGCTTGTGATTGGCTTCTTCAGCGGACTGCTGACCGATGTCTTTTTCGGGAGCTTCCTGGGCTTTTATGCCCTGGTTCTTATGTACATCGGCTATCTGAACGGAAAGTTCAGCAGGACCTTCTACCCAGAGGACATCAAGCTTCCCCTGGCCCTGATCGTTGTCAGCGATCTGTCTTACGGCATGTTGTGCTATGTGCTGACATTCATGCTTCGGGGACGGCTTCAGTTTACATACTACTTTACCCGGATCATTCTGCCGGAAGCCCTGTATACCATTGTAGTGACCCTGTTTTTGTATCCGCTTATCCTGAAAGTAAACGAGAAACTGGAAAGTCGGGAGAAAAGGAGAGCACAGAAATTTGTTTGATGAATTAAAGGAAAAACTTATCGGAATCTTGACCAGCAGACTGACGGTATTCAGTGTGATATTCTGCCTTTTGGGCGGTATTCTGATCTGGCGCTGTTTTAACCTGCAGATTGTCCATGGGGAGGAGTATCTGGAGGATTTTACTCTGGAGATTGAGAAGACCCGGGATATTCTCAGCACCCGGGGGAATATCTATGACCGCAACGGCAATGTGCTGGCCTACAATGAACTGGCTTATTCTGTGAAGATTGAGGATGTCTTTGAGTCGGGGCGCTCTAAAAATGCCAAACTTAACGACACCGTCCTGAATCTGATCCATCTGATAGAGAAAAACGGTGACAATTGCATTACGGACTTTAAGATTGTTCTGGACGAGGACGGGGAGTTTGCCTTTACAGTGGAGGGGAACGCGCTGCTGCGTTTTCTGGCCGATGTGTACGGACATAAGTCCACCGGGGACTTAAAGGACGAGCAGCGCACGGCTACGGCCCGGGAAGTGATGGAGTATTTAAGCCGCAGCGGCGGATTTGCCGTGGGAGAATACCAGGATCCGGAGGACACAGACAGTGAGTTCCTGCCGGGAGAGGGCTATACCAGGGAAGAATGGCTGAAGATGATTACCATCCGTTATGCCATGAATCTGACCTCATACAGAAAATATATCGGTACCATTGTGGCGACCAATGTGAACGAAAAAACGGTGGCTGTGATCCTTGAGAATTCGGACATTCTCCCCGGCGTGACCATTGTGGAAGACACAGTGCGCAGGTATGTGGACAGCGTGTACTTTGCCCATGTGGTGGGCTATACCGGCAAAATCTCCTCCGAGGAGATGGCCGATCTGAACACCCGCCTGGCGGGGGAGGGAAAAGAGGAGGAGACCTACAGCATCAACGATGTGGTGGGGAAGGGGGGCATAGAATCCTCTTTTGAGACAACCCTCCAGGGGCAGAAGGGATATGAGAAAGTTATCGTAGACAATACCGGCAAGGTGATTTCCATTGTAGAGCGCAGGGAGGCGAAAGCCGGGCAGGATATCTATCTCACCATTGACAAGGACCTGACCATCTTCACCTACAAAGCTGTTGAGAAGAAGCTTGCGGAGGTTATTTCCGCCAACATTATCAACGCCAAGGAATACAGGGCTTCTGCCAATGCCACCAGCTCCGACGTTAAGATCCCCATATATGATGTGTACTATTCCATGTTCAACAATTCCGTCATAGACATGAAACATCTGGCTGAGGAGTCGGCGGCGGAAACGGAAAAAGCGGTCTACCGCGCCTATCTGGACTATAAACAGTCCGTATACGACAGAATCACCCTGGAGCTCCAGGACAGGCTGACCCCTTACAACAAGCTGGCCAAGGAATACCAGGTCTACCAGAGCAATATTGTGACCCTTCTCAAGAGAAACGGTGTCATTATGGAGGAGATGGTGGACCCGGCGGATGCCACACAGATCGCCTGGGCCGAGAAGGAGACCATCAGTCTGGGAGAGTACCTGAAATACTGCATTGCTCAGAACTGGGTGGATGTGAAGAAACTGGATCTGGATGGTAAATATTCCGACTCCACGGAGATTTATGGAAAGATATCGGAATATATCATCTCCATGATCGACAAAAATACGGAATTTCAGAAAAAATTTTATAAGTATATGCTTTTGGGAGATGTGATCACCGGCAGGCAGGTCTGCCAGATCCTCTGCGAACAGGACAAAATCCCCATCTCAGAAAACGATAGGGAGGCAATCTTCAACGGCAGGCTGTCGGCCTACCAGTTTATGAAAAACCGCATTGACACCCTTCAGGTGACGCCGGCCCAGATGGCCCTGGATCCCTGCAACGCCTCGGTGGTGGTGACGGACGTGAACACAGGGGATGTGCTTGCCCTGGTGTCCTATCCGGGGTATGACAACAACAAAATGGCAAACTCCGTGGACGCGGAATATTTTGCCAAACTCAATGCGGACAAGTCCACACCACAGTTGAACTATGCCACGCAGTATTCGGGGGCTCCGGGATCCACCTATAAAATGGTGTCCGCCACCGCAGGGCTGGTGGAGGGGGTGGTTCACACCAGCACTAAAATATTCTGTACCGGTACCTTTACGGAGATCACCCCTTCCCCCCGCTGTTCCAGACGATCCGGGCATGGCTATGAGACGGGGGTGACGGCCATCAGGGACTCCTGCAACATATATTTCTATACCATAGGCTATCAGATGTCCATGAAAAACGGCTCATACAATGAGGCCCAGGGACTGGCCAAGCTCAGGGAGTACGCTGACTGGTACGGTCTCACGGACAAGTCCGGGGTAGAGATCTCTGAAGCCTCCCCCACAGTGTCCACAGAGTACCCTGTGCCCTCCGCCATCGGCCAGGGCAACAACAGCTTTACCACCGTGGGAATCGCCAGGTATGTGGCCACCGTGGCCAACGGCGGCACCTGCTATAATCTGACTCTGCTGGATAAGATTACGGATTCGGAGGGGAACATTATCCAGGAGAAAGAACCTGATGTGCGAAATGTCATTGATATGCCCACAGAATACTGGAATGTGATTCATCAGGGCATGCGGCTGATGATACAGGAGGGAAAGGCCTACTTCAGCGAACTGCCTGTGACGGTGGCAGGCAAGACAGGAACCGCCCAGCAGACTGAATCCAGACCGCCCCATGCGGTGTTTGTGGGCTATGCGCCCTATGAGGCGCCGGAAGTCGCCATAGCTGTCAGGATTCCTTTCGGCTATGCTGCCGACCATTCTTCACGGATCGGCTGGGAAGTGTTCAACTACTATTTCGGCCCTGGGGAAACATCCCCGGCGGAAGAGGCTTCCGGAGAAACGGTTTCTGCGGAAGAGTAGGAGGCTATATGAAAGAAGCAGTAATCATAAAAAGCTTTCCAAGCGGGATTACGCTCCGGCTCAATGGGGAGATTCCGTTTGAAAAGCTTCTCCAAGAGATAGGATATAAGTTTTCCGAGGCCCGGAATTTTTTCGGGTCCGCCAATATGGCTCTGTCCCTGGAGGGACGTCAGGTGTCCGGCACGGAAGAGCTTCGGATTGTGGAGGCCATCCAGGAGAACTGCAATCTCCACATTCTGTGCATTGTGGAGAGGGACGCCACCACCGGAAGAGACTTTGCAAAGGCTCTGGCGGAGATGGAGAAGAAAAATACCGACCAGGAGGAGAGCCAGTTTTTTAAAGGAGATTTAAACGAGGGAGACATACTGGAGACAGAAAACAGTATGATTCTGCTGGGGAATGTATATCCCGGCAGCACCGCCTACAGCGCCAAAAATATCATTATTCTGGGAGGTCTCTATGGGGAGGCCTGTGCAGGCGGTTTTGTGGCAGCGCTTGAAATGAAGCCGGAAAAAATTAAAATCGGCGATTTCAAATACAGGCCCAGGTCAAAGCAGTTCCGATGGCAGGGCCGGATCCATCTTAAGGTACAGCCGAAAATTGCATATGTGAAGAACAACAGAATCACTTTTGAGGCGCTTACCAAAGATTTCCTGAGCGCTTTCTGACAGGAGCGTTCTTGGAGGACGGCAGAATGAGATTCCGAAAAGGAGGATTAGGAAAATGGAAAAACAATTTTCCCCGGAGAAGAAAAACTCCCAAGTCATTGTCGTCACTTCAGGTAAAGGCGGTGTGGGTAAGACCACCACAACCGCAAATGTGGGAACGGGTCTGGCAAAACTGGGCAAGAAGGTCTGTCTGATTGATACGGATATAGGCCTTCGGAATCTGGATGTGGTGATGGGACTGGAGAACCGCATCGTTTACAACCTGGTAGATGTGGTGGAGGGAAACTGCCGGGTGAAGCAGGCGCTCATCCGGGACAAGCGCCATCCGGGACTTTATCTGATGCCTTCCGCGCAGACCAGGGACAAGTCCTCAGTGTCTCCGGGGCAGATGGTCAAAGTCATTGAGCATCTGAAAGAACAGTTTGACTATATTATTCTGGACTGTCCTGCGGGCATAGAGCAGGGGTTCCAGAATGCCATCGCGGGCGCGGATCGGGCCCTGGTGGTGACGACTCCGGAGGTATCCGCCATCCGGGACGCGGATCGGATCATCGGGCTTCTGGAGGCCAACGGCTTTAAACAGATGGATCTGATTATCAACAGACTGAGAATGGATATGGTAAGGCGGGGCGATATGATGTCCGCCCAGGATGTGGTGGATATTCTGGCCATTCCCCTTATCGGCATAGTACCGGATGATGAGAGCGTGGTTGTTGCCACCAACCAGGGAGAGCCCCTGGTGGGAAGCAGCTCTCCGGCAGGACAAGCCTACGCAAACGTGGTGCTTAGAGTGGAAGGAAAGGAGGTTCCCTACCTGAATTTTGACAAAGGTATTTCGTTCTGGACCAGGGTTACGGGAATCTTTCATAAGGCATAGGAGGAGTGGGAATGAGACATTTTTTTCGCCGAAAAAGCTCCTGCCAGGTTGCCAAAGACCGGCTGAAAATTCTGCTGATCTCTGACCGGGTGAACTGTTCCCCGGAGATTATGGAACAGATCAAGCTGGATATCGCAAAGGTCATTTCCAAGTACATGAAAATAGATGCGGATAATATGGAGATCCAGATCAACGCCAAGGGAAACAAATCCGGCAGGGGAGGCAAAATGCCCTCCCTGTACGCGAACATTCCCATTGTGGATGTGACGGGACAGGACCTGGCATTCAAGCAGTAGACTGTGAGTTACAGAGGAAATTAGAATTTTATGTTTAGAAAGATAAAACTACGTGATTATGATTTTAAGCTGGTGCTGATGACCATTGCCCTCTCGGCGGTGGGCATTGTGGCCATCGGAAGCGCAGAGGGAACACTTCAGGCCAGGCAGCTGGCCGGAGTGGTCTCCGGCGTAGTTGTCATGGTCATTATCTCTTTTTTGGATTATTCCATGCTTCTGCGGCTGTACTGGCTGATGTACGTGGGCAACCTGGTGCTTCTGGCCGCAGTGTGGCTTTATGGGGACGACTCCCACGGGGCTCAGAGATGGCTGGAGATTGGGGGACTTCGATTCCAACCGTCTGAAACTGCAAAAATTGTGTTGATTTTATTCTTCGCACAGTTTATTATGAAACATAAGAAGAATTTGAACACCATCACCATCATAGGTTCCTGTGTGGTGTTCTGTCTGGTTCCGTGGGTTCTGGTGTACGAACAGCCGGATCTCTCCACCAGTATTGTAATTCTTGTACTGTTCTGTGTGATTATGTTCGCAGGGGGCATCAGTCTGAAGCTGGTGTTCGGGGTGCTGGCGGTGGTGATACCGGGAGTGGCCCTGGTGATTTCACTTGCCCTGCAGCCGGAAAATGAATTTTTGACGGACAACCAGAGAAACCGGATCCTGGCGTTTATCGACCCGGAAGAGTACTCCACCACCTTTGCATACCAGCAGCTGAACTCCGTCACGGCCATCGCTTCAGGGCAGCTGGACGGAAAAGGTTACAAAAGCAACGAGATCACCTCGGTGAAGAACGGCAATTTTCTCTCCGAGGCCGAGACGGATTTTATCTTCTCTGTCATCGGAGAAGAATTTGGATTCAAGGGATGTGTTGTGGTTATTGTCTTATTATTCGGGATCGCCCTGGAGTGCATTTCTGTTGCACGAAAAGCGAAAGATGTCGCCGGCGTCATAATCGGGGCCGGAATGGGGGGACTGGTGGCTTTTCAGGGCTTTTTCAATATCGGGGTGGCGACTTTTATCCTCCCCAACACAGGGCTTACGCTTCCTTTTGTCAGCTATGGGCTTACCTCTCTGATAAGCCTGTTTATGGGAATGGGGTTTGTGCTGAATGTGAGGCTGCAGGCCAGAAAATCAAAACAATGAGAAGGTAGTAAATTTCTAAAGTGGCAGAATAACAAGGCAGAAGATGGGGGTATGGAGATGAACATTGCATTAATCGCGCATGATTCCAAGAAAAAACTGATGCAGAATTTCTGCATCGCGTACAGAGGGATTCTGAGCAAGAATGAGTTGTATGCTACCGGGACCACGGGGCGGCTGATTGAAGAGGTCACCAACCTGAGCATTCACAAGTTCCTGGCAGGGCACTTGGGAGGAGAACAGCAGATCGGGGCACAGATCGAGCACAACCAGATGGATCTTGTGATCTTTCTGCGGGATCCTCTGACTCCCAAAGTGCATGAGCCGGATGTGAACAATGTGGTGCGCCTGTGTGACATGCACAATATTCCACTGGCGACCAATCTGGCCAGTGCGGAACTGTTGATTAAGTCTCTGGACAGAGGAGATTTTGAGTGGCGTGAGATGTATAAATAGAAAAATACGGGCTGCGGCAGGGCTCTTTCTGGGAGTGCTGCTCAGTCTTACAGGGTGCGGCAGCCTTCCCTACGGCATGGCCTACCAGGTGGATTATGATGTGAGCAGTTTCAATGCGGTGGCCAGGCAGGATACCAGGACGGCGCAGGCTTTTGCGGCAAATCTGTGCGTGGCCGCAGGGGACCAGATGAGCGACGATGTGGACATGTCCCAGGCTGAGGCGGCGGGACTTTTCGGCCTGGACAATAAGGAGATCCTCTATGCAAAAAATGTGCACCAGAGGCTCTATCCGGCCAGTCTCACCAAGGTGATGACCGCTCTGGTGGCACTGGAAAACGGGCAGTTAAATCAGACGCTCACTGCCACAAACGCGGTGAATATCACCGAGTCCGGGGCGCAGCTCTGCGGCCTGAAAAGCGGCGACACCATGACGCTGGATCAGGCCCTGCGGGTGATGCTTTTGTATTCCGCCAATGATGCCGCCATGCTGATTGCAGAGAATGTGGGGGGCAGTGTGGAGAATTTTGTGGCCATGATGAACGCAAAAGCCCGTTCTCTGGGGGCCACCAACACCAATTTTACAAATCCCCACGGACTCACCAACGCGGATCACTACACCACGGTATATGACCTGTATCTGATATTCAACGCGGCCATCAAATATGAGACTTTCAATGAGATCATCCATATGGCCGGATACCAGACTACATACTATGACAAAAACGGCAAGGAGAAGCATTTTGACAAGCCCACCACCAACCGTTTCCTGAACGGAAACGCACAGGCGCCGGCCAATGTGACCGTGATAGGGGGCAAGACAGGGACCACCAGCGCCGCAGGGCACTGCCTGGTGCTCTTATCCAGGGACGAGAACGGCTCGCCGTATATCTCCGTGGTCCTGCGGGCGGATTCAACGGATCTGCTGTTTTCACAGATGGCAGATTTACTTGAAGAGATTCACAAATGATTCATAAATAAAGGTTGTTTTTTGGACACATTTCCCTTATAATGGGATGAGGCACAGCAGTAGAAGGCTGTAGCGCATGCTTTTTACTGCCACCGGTAAACTGTGTACTGTTTATCCGGTCTAGACAATAATACAATAGGAGGGTTTCCGATGGTTCAGTTAATCGTAGGCAAAAAGGGAAAGGGAAAGACAAAGCAGCTATTGGATAAGGTAAACGGCGAAGTCAAGGAGATCACGGGCAATATCGTCTACCTGGATAAGAGCACCAAACATATGTATGAGCTGAACAATAAGGTGCGTCTGATTGATGTGTCCCAGTGCATGATCGGAAGCTGCGGAGAGTTCATAGGATTTGTAAGCGGCATCATTTCCCAGGACCATGACCTGCAGCAGATGTATTTTGACAGCTTCCTGAAGATTGCGTGCCTGGAAGGCCAGGATATGACAGAGACGGTGGATAAATTGGAAAAACTCAGCGCGAAATTCGGAGTGGATTTTGTTTTAAGCGTCTCTCTGGATGAGTCGGAACTCCCTGAGGGCTTAAAAGGCAAGGTTATCGCTTCCCTGTAATTTTTCCGATAATTCCTAACCAAACAGATTACACATGAAAGCCTCGGATTGACCGCCGAGGCTTTTGTATGGAGGCAGGAGATTGGCAAAGGGCAAGATCACAAAATATAGAAAGCCATTGAATCTGAATATCGGCATGGTTATCTTTGGTGCAATTTTTATCTATGTGGTGATCTGCGTGATTGCCTATTTTCAGACCGGGCATATCGTGCGTTATGAGGTAAAAGAAGGTTCTCTGGCCGCCGATACCATCTACCGGGGAGTGGTGCTGCGGGAGGAGTCCGTGGTGTTGGCCCAGGCCCCGGGTTATGTGAATTATTACGCCAGGGAAGGGGAACGTGTTGCCAAAAATGACCTGGTCTATGTGATGGATGAGAATGGAAGTCTGAGCAAGGAACTGGCGGGCTTAAGTCAGGGGGAGAACTCCCTGTCCTCCAGGGAACTTTTGGAATTCCGCAGCGAGGTTGTGAACTTTGTCCATGGCTTTGATCCGGTTCATTTTGAGGGCACTTATGACTTTAAGGCCGCCCTCACCAACACAGTGCTGAAGCTTGCCAACGAGAATATGCTTGCGAGTATTGCCGCCCTGGACGGCTCCCTGGGGGCAAATGTGATCCATCGCTCCTATGCGCCGGAGACAGGCGTGGTTGCCTACTGGACGGACGGCTATGAGGAGCTGAAGGCGGAGGGTGTGACCGCGGAAGTCTTTGAAGGCGACTACGAGAAAAAACGTCTTGAGGCGAATACGCTTATGGGCAACGGGGACCCTGTCTATAAGCTCTCCACCAGCGAAGACTGGTCCATTGTGATCCCTGTGGATCCTGCCCGGGGGGCGGAACTGGAACAGGAGGGCTATATCAAGGTGCGCTTCCTGAAAAACCAGTATGAGTCCTGGGGAGCCACAAAACTTTTCCACAATGGGGACGGCAACTCCTACCTGCAGCTTACTTTTACCAACTCCATGCTCACCTTTATCTCGGACAGATTTCTGGATGTGGAGCTTTTGGTGGAGGACGACAGGGGGCTGAAGATCCCTGTATCTTCCATAGTGCAGAAAGAATTCTTCCTGATCCCGGAGGCCTATGTGATCCCCGGGGGCAATAACGGGGGGGACTGTATCATCCGTCAGTGCTACCAGGAGGACGGCAGCATCTCCAAGGAACGGGTGGAAATTGAGGTGTATTATTTTGACAGTGACACAAAAGAATACTACCTGGACAGCTCCATGTTGAATGCGGGGGACAATCTGTATCTGCAGGAAGGGGAGGAAGTTTACACGGTCAGCAGACGCGCCACCCTTATCGGTGTGTACAATATGAACAAAGGATATGCAGACTTCAAACAGATCAGTATCCTCTACCAGAATGATGAATATGCCATTGTAAAACCCAACACAAAGTATGGACTGAGCGTTTACGACTATATTGTGCTGAACGCCGATTCCGTCAGGGATGACCAGTTTATCAACCAGAAATAGAGCCAGGAGGCCCCAGGGCAGGAGGACAAAAATGATACGGGAAAACATAGATTCTGTGGAAAAAATGGTGGAGGATTCCTGCCGGAGAGCAGGGCGGAACCGGGACGAGGTGCTGCTTGTGGCGGTGAGTAAAACCAAGCCCCTGTCCATGCTGCAGGAGGCTTATGAGGCCGGAATCCGGGACTTTGGCGAGAATAAAGTGCAGGAACTGATGGACAAAATTCCCTCCATGCCTGAGGATGTGCGCTGGCATATGATAGGACACCTGCAGACGAACAAGGTGAAATATCTGGTGGGCAGAGTGGCCATGATACACAGCGTAGATTCTCTGCATCTGGCGGAGGAAATCAGCCGCCAGGGGGTGAAACAGAATGTAACGGTGGACATTCTGGTGGAGGTAAATGTGGCTGGAGAGGAAAGCAAGTACGGCGTAACCATGGAGGAGGCTCCTGCCCTGGTGGAACAGATTGCCGCTCTTCCCAACATTCATGTGCGGGGACTTATGACCATTGCACCTTTCACAGAAATTCCTGAAGAAAACCGTATTTTTTTTCAAAAATTGAAGCAATTGTCAATTGACATAGAACAGAAAAGCATTGATAATGTTAGTATGTCTGTGTTGTCTATGGGAATGACAGGGGACTATTGCACAGCCATTGAGGAAGGATCCACCTGCGTGCGGGTGGGCACAGGTATATTCGGAGAGAGAATCTACCAGTAAATCTGTTTGGTAATACATGTTTTAATTAGCGAAAGGCATGGTAGTACGCATGGGAGTAATGGACAAGTTCTTGAACTATATGAAACTGAATGGGGAAGAAGACGATGATTATTATGATGATGATTATGCGGATGAAGAGGATATGGATCCTGTCCCCATGACCAGAAGAGCCACTGCGTCGGCTAAGATAAGAGAGCTTGATGACTATGAGGAGGAACGCCCCCCTGTAAGGCGGCAGTCTGCGGCGGGCAAGATTACGCCCATCAAGAATCCTTCCTCCCGAAAAGTCATGAGTGGCAATATGGAGGTCTGCGTGATCAAACCCACTTCGGTGGAGGATTCCAGGGAGATCACGGAGACCCTTCTGGCAAATCGGACGGTGGTGCTGAATCTGGAGGGACTGGATGTGGATATCGCTCAGAGAATCATTGATTTTACCAGCGGTTCCTGCTTTGCGATCTCCGGAAGCCTCCAGAAGATCTCTCACTATATTTTCATTATCACACCGGCCAGTGTGGACATATCGGGGGATCTGCAGGACAATTTCCAGGATATTTTCAATGATTCCTTTGAAATCTAAGTCTCTGTGTGACAGTGTATGTGTGCTGTAAGAAGTAACAGATCAGACAGGGCGCGGAGCTGTTGCTGTAAAAATACAAAAAAAGAGGAAGAGTATGGCGGAAAGATTGACGATTCTCTATAATAAAAAGCCAGGGTACGACATTGTGTTCCAGAGGTCCTTCCAGGATCTGTGGACAGAGTTGGAGGCTCTGGGCTGTGGGGACAGAAGGCTGTGCATTATCACCGACTCCAGAGTGGATCAGCTCTACAGTGAAGAAGTGCTGGGATGCCTGGAGGGAAAGTGCAGGAAGGCGGTTAAGTATGTGTTTCCCCAGGGGGAGGAGCACAAAAATCTGGACACGGTAAAAGAGATCTACAGATTCCTGGTGGAAGAGGGCTTTGACCGCAGAGACATGCTTCTGGCCCTGGGAGGAGGCGTGACCGGGGATATGACAGGTTATGCCGCCGCCACTTATATGCGGGGAATCGACTATGTGCAGATTCCCACCACGCTTCTGGCCCAGGCGGACAGCAGCATCGGCGGCAAGACAGGAGTGGATTTTGACGGCTATAAAAATATGGTGGGTGCTTTTAAGATGCCCCGGCTGGTGTATATGAACCTGGGGGCACTGCAGACCCTGGAGGAGCGGCAGTATTATGCGGGCTTTGCGGAAGTGATGAAGCATGGTCTGATCAAGGACGCTCCTTTTTATCAGTGGCTTATTGAGAACATGTATGAAATCTGTGAGCGTGATCTGGATGTGCTGCAGGAGATGCTGATCCGCAGCTGCACCGTGAAAAAGCTGGTGGTGGAGAAGGATCCGGAGGAGCGGGGAGACCGGGCTCTGCTGAACTATGGGCATACCATCGGGCATGCCATAGAGAAGGCAAAAAATTTCACCCTTCTGCACGGGGAGTGCGTGGCCCTGGGGGCGGTGGCCGCCGCATATATTTCCTGGAAACGGGAACTGCTCTCCATGGATGAGTACTATGAAGTGCGGGATATGTTTGTGCCCTTTTATCTGCCCATCTCCGTGGACGATATCGATCCCCAGGAGATTCTGCGGCTCACCAAATCGGACAAGAAGATGGATTCCGGCAGAATCAAGTTTGTGCTGCTGAAGAAAGTGGGCAGGGCCGTTCTGGACGACACTGTCACGGATGAGGAGTTGTTGGCTGCCGTCAGAGAGATTCATTTCAGCGAAGAGGATGCCCATGCGTAAACAGAACCGATTACAGCTGTTCCTGGACGCGGTGGTGGTGGCCGTCGTGCTGTTCCTGGATCAGTTCACTAAATATCTTGCCATAGCCCATCTGAAAGACAAGCCGGCACTGGTCCTGGCGGAAGGGGTTCTGGAGTTGTGCTATCTGGAGAATACCGGCACCGCCTTCAGCATGTTCCGGGATCAGAAATTCCTGATCCTGGCCATTAATTTTGTGGTGCTGGGGGCAATTTTCTTTTTTCTGTTCCGGCTTCCCGAGAGCAGAAAATACCGCTTGGTTCACTTTCTTCTGGCCGCTCTGAGCGCAGGGGCCCTGGGAAATATCATTGACAGGATCCGCTTTGACTATGTGGTGGATTTTATCTCTTTTGTTCTCATTGACTTTCCTGTCTTTAATGTGGCGGACTGTTTTATTGTGGTGGCCACCATTTTGCTGTTTCTGGTGTTCCTGTTTGTACTCAAAGAGGAAGATCTTGCGTTTTTAAAGCTTTCCAGGCAGAGTGAGCGGGAGTAGACGAGGGTATGGACGAGTTATGCTTTGAAATCACGGAAGAGCTTGAGGAGGAGAGAATCGACAAGTGTCTGGCGGCGCTTGTGGATTCTCTGTCCCGTTCTTTTATTCAGAAACTGATCCGGGAGGAACAGGTGCAGGTAAACGGCCGTCCTGTGAAAGGCAGCTACCGGGTGAAGGCGGAGGACAGAGTGGTATTTTCCCTTCCCAAAGCGATGGAACCGGAGATTCTGCCGGAGCATATTCCCCTTGACATTCTGTATGAGGATGAGGATGTGATTGTGGTGAACAAGCCCAAGGGTATGGTGGTCCATCCGGCGGCGGGCCACTCCGGCGGCACCCTGGTGAACGCTCTGCTTGGCCACTGCGGAAGCAGTCTCTCAGGGATCAACGGGGTTCTGCGCCCGGGCATTGTCCACCGGATTGATATGGACACCACCGGCTCCATTGTGGCCTGCAAAAACGACAGGGCCCACAACTGTATTGCAGAACAGCTCAGAGAGCACAGCATCACCAGAAAATATCATGCCCTCTGTCAGGGGAACCTGAAAGAGGACGCAGGGACCATTGACCGGCCTGTGGGCAGGCATCCTGTGGACCGGAAAAAAATGGCGGTGAACGAAAAAAACGGCAAAAGGGCTGTGACCCACTACCGTGTGCTGGAGCGCTTTGGAAAATATACCTACATAGAATGCCGGCTGGAGACGGGCAGAACCCATCAGATCCGGGTCCACATGGCCTCCCTGGGGCATCCGCTGCTGGGAGACCTGCTCTATGGGGCTCAGAAAGGCCCCTTCCGGCTTCAGGGCCAGGCTCTTCACGCGAAGGTTCTGGGATTTCGCCATCCCTCCACAGGGGAGTACCTGGAAGTGGATGCCCCTCTGCCGGAATATTTTCTGCGCCTGATCAGCCAGGTATGAAAAACTCTCAAATTTCTTGTGTAAATTTCCCTGTTGATGTATAATGGAGTCAGGTAAAAGCTTTGCATACCCTGAAAAAGCTTTTATACTTTCGCGAAAAGGAGTATGGAAAATGAATACAGTTATTACAATCGGAAGGCAGTTCGGTTCTGCAGGGCGTGAAATCGGTGAAAAAGTGGCTGAGCATTTCGGCATCAAGTGCTATGACAAGGAACTTTTGACCAGGGCAGCAAAGGAGAGCGGGTTCTGCGAGGAGATGATCCAGAACCATGACGAGAAGCCTACCAATTCCTTCCTGTATAACCTGGTAATGGACACATATTCCTTCGGCTACAATACATCTTCTTTTGTGGATATGCCCATCAGCCACAAGGTATTCCTGGCCCAGTTTGACACCATCAAGAAGATCGCTCAGGAGGAGTCCTGCGTCATCGTGGGACGCTGTGCGGACTATGCCCTGGCGGACAGGGACAATGTGGTGAATCTGTTTATCTACGGCAGGGAGGAGGCCAAGACACAGCGGATCATGGAAAGGTACAATCTCTCGGAATCCAAGGCCAGGGACATGATCATCAAAAAAGACAAACAGCGCCAGAGCTATTACAATTATTATTCCTCCAAAAAATGGGGCCGTGCGGACAGCTATGACCTCTGCATTAACAGCAGCGTTCTGGGGGTTGATGGCACTGTGAAACTGGTTATCCAGTACGTGGAAGATTTTGAGAAAAAGAACTGAAAAGTATTGACAGGAACCGCCTGTTCATGCTATGATTTTCAAGGTGTGCATTATACATGATATAATACATACTGATGCCGCATGATCCGGTATAAGCGCGGTCCGGAGCTCTTTCGGAAGCCACCAAGATCAGCGAGTAAATGGATATCATTCCATGAAGAGGAGGTGCCTAATATGTACGCAATTATTGCAACGGGCGGAAAACAGTACAAAGTATCTGAAGGTGACATCATCAAGGTTGAAAAGCTGAATGCAGAGGCAGGGAGCACGTTTGTCTTTGACCAGGTGGTGGCTGTGAGCGATGAGAGTCTGAAGGTGGGCGGAGATGTAGCTCAGGCTACAGTATCTGCAACCGTAATGGAGCATGGCAGGGGCAAGAAAATCATTGTATACAAATACAAGAGAAAAACCGGCTATCACAAGAAGAACGGCCACAGGCAGGCATACACACAGGTTAAAATTGAAAAGATAAACGGGTAGCTATGACAACGATAACAATTTGTAAGGATAAGGACGGTTCTTATAAAGGGTTTTATTGTATGGGGCATGCTGATTATGCTGAGCCGGGAGAACCGGATGTGGTGTGTGCGGCGGTGTCTGCCCTTACCATCGGTACGATTAATTCCCTGGAGGAATTAACCGATGAAAAGATAACCGTGACGAAGAATGAAGAGGAGGCCTTTTTGAGGTGTGATATTGAGAGCACCCTGAAGGAGAATTCTGTTTTGCTGATGGATGCCATGGTGCATGTCCTGGAGGGAATCACCGAAGAGTATGGCGAAGAGTATGTACAAATAAAATTCGAGGAGGTGTAAAGTCATGTTGAGAATGAACCTTCAATTTTTTGCTCATAAAAAAGGAGTTGGATCTACCAAGAACGGCAGGGATTCCGAATCCAAAAGGTTAGGCGCAAAGAGAGCGGACGGCCAGTTTGTAAAGGCCGGGAATGTGCTGTACAGACAGCGGGGTACCAAGATCCATCCCGGTGTCAATGTGGGCAGGGGCGGCGATGATACCCTGTTTGCACTGGTTGACGGCGTTCTTCGCTTTGAGAGAAGAGGAAGAGACAAGAAGCGGGCTTCTGTTTATCCTGTGGAGCAATAATCCGAATTGGGAGGGGACTTCAAACATACCGTTTGAAGTCCCCTTGTTTTAAACTGTCCTTAGTCCGTAATTTTAGTCCCGCCGGACATTTGCCAGGTGCCGTGCCTGCAGGAGTATCCGGCAAATGCCGCGGGGATATTGACTAACCAAGAAAGAGGTAATATATGTTTGTAGACAGAGCCAAAATCTATGTCAGGAGCGGAAAGGGCGGCGATGGCCATATCTCCTTCCGGAGGGAAAAATATGTGCCTGCGGGCGGGCCTGACGGCGGTGACGGAGGCCGGGGAGGAGATGTCATTTTTGTCGTGGATGAAGGGCTCAACACCCTGGTGGATTTCCGCAATACCCGCAAATACAGGGCGGAGGATGGTGAGCCTGGAAACAAGAGAAACTGCCATGGAAAAAACGGACAGGATATTGTCATAAGGGTTCCTGTGGGAACGGTGATCAAAGAGGCGGAGAGCGGCCAGGTGATTGTTGACATGTCCGGGGACAACAGACGGGTGGTACTGCTGAAAGGGGGGCGCGGAGGCAGCGGAAACCAGCACTATGCCACCAGCACCATGCAGGCGCCCAGATATGCCCAGCCCGGCAGACCTGCCAAGGAGCTCACGTTGCTGCTGGAGCTGAAGGTCATTGCGGACGTGGGGCTGGTGGGCCTGCCCAATGTGGGAAAATCCACCCTTTTGTCCCGGGTGTCCAACGCCAGGCCCAAGATTGCCAATTATCATTTTACCACCTTAAATCCTCATTTGGGCGTGGTGGACCTGGATGATGCCAGGGGGTTTGTGATGGCGGATATTCCGGGGCTTATTGAGGGAGCTTCCGAGGGTGTGGGGCTGGGCCATGAATTTCTGCGCCACATTGAGCGGACCAAGGTTCTGGTGCATGTGGTGGACGCCGCCGGCACGGAGGGAAGGGATCCCATAGAAGATATCTATGCCATTAACAGAGAGCTGGAAGCCTATAATCCGGAGATTGCCAGACGGCCTCAGGTTATCGCCGCCAACAAGGTGGACGCGGTTTTTGATCCGGAAAACAATCCCGTGGATGCCATCAGGGCGGAGTTTGAGCCCAAAGGAATGGCGGTCTTCCCCATCTCCGCAGTCAGCGGCCAGGGGCTGAAAGAACTGCTGTACCATGTGAGCCGGATGTTGGAGAACCTGGGGGATGAAGTGAAAGTGTTTGAACAGGAATACTTCCCGGAGATGGCGGCATTCCAGAATTCCAACGATCCTTACACCGTGGAATATGACAGTGACAGGGAAGAGTATGTGGTGGAAGGGCCCCGGATAGAGAAAATGCTGGGCTACACCAACCTGGAGAGCGAGAAAGGGTTCTCATTTTTCCAGAATTTCCTCAAGACCAACGGCATACTGGAGCAGCTGGAGGAGCTTGGGATCAAGGACGGGGATACCGTCCGCATCTATGGCTTTTCCTTTGAATACTATAAATAAGAGGGCGGACAATTTATGACGAGCAAACAGAGAGCATATCTGAGGGGGCTTGCCAGCACTCAGAGCTGTGCCTTCCAGGTGGGAAAATCAAGCCTGACCCCGGAGCTGACGGCGGCCATAGGGGAGGCCCTGGAAAAGAACGAACTGGTGAAGATTAATGTGTTGAAAAACTGTGCGGACGATCCGGGGGAGATCAGCCAGATGGTGGCGGAGCGGACCCGCTCCCAGGTGGTGCAGGTGATCGGGAATAAATTTGTGCTGTACAAGCCAAGCAAGGACAATCCCAGAATCCTGCTTCCCAGACAGTAATGGCACGGATCGGTATTATGGGAGGCACCTTCAACCCCATCCACACAGGACACCTGATGCTGGCAGAGTGGGCCAGAGAGGGGGCAGAACTGGATGAGGTGTGGTTTATTCCCACGGGAACGACGTATATGAAAGCTTCCCTGGAGAGTGCCAGTGCCGCCGCAGGCATGCCCGGCAGGGAGCGCCTGCACATGGCCTGTCTTGCGGTGGAGGACAATCCGGCCTTTCACTGTCTGGATCTGGAGGTTCAGCGGGAGGGCCGTACTTACACCTATGAGACACTGGAGCAGCTGAAGGAGAGGTACCCTGGGGATGAGTTTTTCTTTATCACAGGGGCGGACTGCCTTTTTTCCATAGAAAACTGGCGGTATCCTCAGAGGATTTTTCAGTGTTGTACCCTCATTGCCGCAGTTCGGGGGGAATACACCCTGCCCCGGATGGAGGAGAAGAAGAGGGAGCTGGAGATGAGTCTGGGAAGGGTGATTCTGCTTCCCTTTCCCGCTGTGGACATTTCCTCCACAGAGATTCGCAGGCGCATCCGCCAGGGCAGAAGCGTCAGGTATCTGGTGCCAGACAGGGTGTTGGATTATATCAAAGAAAAGGGATTTTACCGTGAAGAAAGCATATAGTCTCAAAAAACTCAGGAAAGCCATGGAAAAGGTTCAGGACCCCAGAAGGTTTGAACATACCCTTGGAGTGGAGTATACGGCGGCAGCGCTGGCCATGTGTCATGGCTGCGGGTTAAGAGAGGCCCAGGCTGCGGGGCTGCTTCATGACTGTGCAAAATGTCTTTCGGATGAAAAACGCCTTTCTATCTGCCGGAAAAACGGCATTCCCGTTGAAACGCTGGAGCAGCAAAATCCATTTCTGCTCCATGCCAAGGTGGGGGCCTACCTGGCCAGGAGTAAATATGGCGTGGAAAATCCTGACATTCTGAATGCCATACAGAATCATACCACCGGGCGGCCGGGCATGAGCCTTCTGGAGAAGATTATCTTTGTGGCCGACTATATTGAACCCGGCAGAAAAAACGCCCCCAACCTGGGAGAGATTCGGAAACTTGCCTTTCAGGACATTGACCGGGCTCTGCTCCGCATTCTGGACGACACTCTGAGTTATTTAAGCGGTTCCGCCGGAGACATTGACCCCATGACAGAGAAGACAAGAAATTATTATCATGAGAGATTAAACGGCGAGGGAGCTGTGCAGTCCTGACAGGGCCCCTTGCCAAGGGAGGACATTTTTATGGAAAAGAAAAAATCGAAGGAAATGGCCAGACTGGCAATTCAGGCTCTGGAGGACAAAAAGGCGGAGGACATCAGCGTTATTGACATCAGCCAGATCTCTGTCATTGCAGACTATTTTATCATTGCAGGGGGCAGCAATAAAAACCAGATTCAGGCCCTGTGCGACAATGTTCTGGAGAAACTTGGCCGTGCGGGCTATCCAGAGAAGCAGACAGAAGGGTATAAGACCGCAAACTGGATCCTGATGGACTTTGGCGATGTGATTGTCCATGTGTTTGACAAGGAAAACCGGCTGCTCTACGATCTGGAGCGTATCTGGAGGGACGGGCAGCTTGTGGATGTGAATGAGTTTAAGGCAGAATAATTTTAAAGGAGCGTTTCTCTGATGAACCAGCCCATAAGACTTCGTGTGAGATTTAAAAAGAGCGGCCCGCTGTGCTATATCGGTCATCTGGATGTGATGCGTTTTTTCCAGAAGGCCATACGGAGAGCCGGCATGGATGTGGTGTACACCAAGGGATTCAGTCCCCATCAGGTGATGGCTTTTGCGGCCCCTCTGGGGGTGGGACTGGAAAGCAACGGGGAATATATGGACATAGAGGTCAATTCCATCACTTCCTGCCGTGACGCGGCAGAAAGCCTGAACAGGGCGGGAGTGCCGGGCATTGAAGTGGTCTCTGTGAAGATCCTGCCCCCGGAGGCGGGCAACGCCATGGCAAGTGTTGCCGCGGCTGCGTACCGGGTGGGGTTCCGGGAGGGGATGGCGCCAAAGCTGGATCTGGCGGGGGCGGTGCCGGGCTTTCTGGCCCAGGATCGGATCCTGATCACCAAGGAGACCAAAAAGGGTTCGAGGGAGGTGGATCTTCGGCCGGGGATCTTTTGCCTGGAATACGCGGAGAACGCGCTGTGGATGCTGGTGGACGCCTCCAGCGGGGGCAATATCAAGCCTTTGCAGGTGGTGGAAGCTCTTCTGGCAGGAAGCGGGGAGGTTCTGAAGGATAACGCGCTGTGGGTTATCAGGGAGGACATGTATGCCCGGACTCCGGGAACGGAGGGCCGGGAGGGTCTGGTGTCCCTGGATGAGATCGGGCATGTCTGCTGAGGGATAAAGTGTCCGCCGGAGATGTTTCAGGTTTCAGTGATGCCTCCGGCGGGGAGGAGGTGTCTGCCATGAGCAGGAATATTAGGCCCAAGGCTTCTCTGACGCTCACAGAGGAGGAAGCGGCGCTGCACAGGAGGGATGGGGGTAAGCTGATCTTTACCTCCTGCAGGGGAAGGGATTGTGCGCTTCGTCTGCAGGATGACCGTCTTGTGGAAGCCTCTTTTTTTCCAAAGGAGCCCAGCAAGATGGGGGCCGTCTATATTGGCAAGGTGAAGAATCTCGCAAAAAATATTGATGCCTGTTTTGTGGAGATTGCAAAAGGGGAGACTTGCTTTCTCTCTCTGCGGAATGCCATAACTCCCTGTCTTTTAAATCGCAGGTATGACGGAAGGATTCTTGCAGGGGATGAACTGCCCGTACAGGTGGTGCGGGATGCCCAGAAGACGAAGCAGGCCGCTGTGACCGCGCAGATCTCTCTGGCAGACGACTATATTGTCCTGGCGCTGGGGACTGCCAGAACCGGCTATTCCACAAAGCTTGACCGGGCGAAAAAGGAAGAGATCAAAAGGCTGTTTCATCAGGCGGGCATTCTGGAAAATGACTGCCTGGTGCAGGCGCTTCTTCAGGAGAAAGCGGGAGCGGAGGGAGCGTGGATTCCTTCCGCTGGCTTGGTGGTCAGAACAAGGGCGGAGGAAATCTCCGGGGAGGAGCTGTTGGCGCATTTCCAGGCTGTCCTGGAACAGTTTGCAGGGCTTTTGCGCACGGCTGTGCACAGATGCTGTTATTCCTGTCTGAGAGAGGCAGAGGCAGGGGCAGAAGCTGCGCTGCGTCAGTTTGCAGGGGAGGTTATCACCGACCAGGAAAGGGTTTTTGAGCAGCTTACTCGGTACAGCCGGGAACAGGACCTTCCTGTGAAGATCCGGCTTTACCAGGACAGTATGCTTTCTCTTTCCGCCCTGTACGGGCTGGAGCACAAGATAGAGGAGGCTCTTGGAACCCGCGTGTGGCTTAAATCGGGAGGGTATCTGGTTATTGAGCACACGGAAGCTTTGACCGTCATTGATGTCAACTCCGGAAAATGTGAGACGGGAGATAATTCTCAGGAAACTTATCGCAAAATCAACCTGGAGGCCGCGGGGGAGATTGCTGTGCAGCTGAAACTGCGCAATCTTTCCGGAATTATTCTGGTGGATTTCATCAATATGCAGTCCGGCAGGGACAATGCGGAACTGATGCATTTTCTGAGAACTGCAGTCCAAAAGGACAGTGTCAAAACCACGGTAATCGACATGACGCCTCTGGGGCTGGTGGAGATTACTCGAAAGAAGACAAGTAGACCGCTGAGAGAGCAGTTTCTGTCAGAGAGCTGAGGACAGTGTGGGGGATGGTGAAGGATGGATATAATTGGGTTTGAAAAAGTAAGGGATGGGAAATACCTGAAGAATTATGAGCTCACTTACCGCAATAAGGCGGGCAGGGAGAAGAAGTATGAAATGGTCAGCCGCAGGGATTTAAAGGGAATTGAGGATGTGGGCGGCAGCCCCAGCGGGGTCTCCATTGTGGCCACCTGTGGGGACAGGATGCTTTTACTCCATGAGTTCCGGATGGGTGTCAATCGTTTTGTCTATAACCTCTGTGCAGGAATGATTGAGCCTGGGGAAACCATAGAGGAATGTATTACAAGAGAACTTTATGAAGAGACTGGAATGAAGGTTTGCAAAATTAAGAAAATTCTGCCTCCTTCCTTTGCAGCTGTGGCTATTTCGGATACTACCACATATATTGCTTTTGTGGAAATTGAAGGTGGTTTTGAGGATCATACTTCTGAAAATGAACAGATTGACGCCGGGCTTTATACTCGCAGTCAGGTGCATAGACTTCTGGAAACGGAACCTTTCAGCTCCAGGGCTCAGATGGCGGCTTATTATTTTGCGGAAGGGTTGGAGGTTTGCTTTAGAGGGTGAGGCTCGATTCAACTATTCGCAAAAGACAACTTTAACGAATAGTTCCAGGGGGACGACGTGAAACGGTCGTCTCCTCTGGAACTATTCGTTAAAGTTGGGGGGTGTTTTTATTTTTTTGGGGTTTTGGAGGTTTGGTTTTTGGGGTGTTTTTATTTTTTGGGTTTTGGTATTTTTGCTGTTTTAGAGCAAAAATTGGGGATTGCTCTGGTTTTTAAAGAGTATTGTAGCAATATGTGGGAAAACTCCACTATGAAGACTTATGATAGAGTTATATGGGGGTAGAAAAGGTTTCTTACCACCTTATAAAGTTGGTAAGCTCGCTGTGTTCTTTTTGTCTATGCTACAAACGCGGTATGATCGAACATATAGAATTATTATACAAAAGTTTTCTATACAAAAAGCTTTTAATCTGTAATATTTTGTGACAAGCATGCCGATATAATTTAATAAGGAGGTGGAATTCATGACAACATCGCAGCTGACTATTGTAATGGGGATTCTATTAGTGATAGGTATTTTTAATCTGAGGCATCAGGAAAAGAAAGCTAAGAAAAAAGAGGCATTTATGGCGGAGCAGAGAAAAAAAATTCTCGGCGAGTAAAATGGTGTCTCCTCTCAGTCTTCTGATTGGGAGGAGACACCATTTTTATAACTTTTTATGAATGATTTTCTGACTATGTTTCGCTGTGGCGGGATCTTTACTGGGTTATATTATTGGGTTTGGTCATTGTCCGATTTAGGCTTGGAGGCTGCTTTGCCTGCCAGGAATCCAGAGAGAACCGCCTGAAGGTCTACTCCTGTGGATTCTTTTAAACCGTCTGTAATCTGAACCACGGTTCCCATCACATCTTTCATAAGTTTTGCAGAATTTCCTTCGCCGTACATGGTGATTTTGTCCACGCTGGAGAGGGGTTCTGCTGCATTTTTTACCACCTCGGGAAGTGCCTTAAAATACATTTCCAGAACGGCGGCCTCTCCCATCTTGGTCATGGCTTCCGCTTTCTTTTCGATACCTTCCGCTTCCGCTACGGCTTTGGCCCGGATGGCTTCTGCCTCCGCAAGGCCTTTGGTGCGGATACCGTCAGCTTCCTGTTCCATGGTATAGCGTTTTGCCTCAGCCTGGGCTTTCATGGCTTCTGCTTCTTTCTCTGTCTCAAATTTTCTGGCTTCTGCCTCTCTCTGGCGTTCATAGAGGGCAGCATCTGCCTGCTGTTGTTTGGCGAACCGCTCCGCTTCCGCTTTTTTCTTCACCTGGGCATCCAGGGCCTGTTCCATAACTTCGGCTTCTCGCTGTTTCAGTTGGATCTCTTTTTCCTGTTTTGCAATATTGGCATCTGCGGTGGTGATCTCCACCGTCTTGCGCTGTTGTTCCTCCTGAATTCGGTAAGCGGCATCCGCTTCTGCCTGTTTAATGTCGGCTTCGCGTTTCAACTCTGCCCTGCGGATGGCCAGTTCATTTTTCTTTTTGGCAATCTCGGACTCTGCATTTACCTCTGCATCATTGGCCTCGCGTTTTGCGTTAGCCTGGGCCTTGGCAATCTCCTTCTCACTCTCCGCCCGGGAGATGGCGGCATTTTTCTGAATCTTTACAATATTGTCCACGCCCAGGTTCTCGATCACACCGTTGCCGTCCACAAAATTCTGCACGTTGAAGCTGATGATGTCCAGGCCCATGGCCGCCAGATCGGGTTCTGCGTTCTCTTTTACCAGCATGGCGAATTTCTGGCGGTCGGAAACCATTTCCTCCAGGGCCATCTTGCCTACAATTTCACGGACATTTCCCTCCAGAACTTCCCTGGCCACTCTGCCGATGTACTCCGCATTTTTATTCAGAAAGTTTTGTGCAGCCAGTTTCAGGCGCTCTTCGTTGTCGCTGATCTTTACATTGACAGTGGCGTCCACGTTTATATTTATGTAATCCGCCGTGGGCACCGCATTGGAAGTCTTCACATCAATGGGGATCAGCTGCAGGTTCAACTCATCCTTGCGCTCAAAGAAGGGAATCTTGATCCCGGCTTTTCCTATGAGCACTTTGGGATTCTTCCTCAAACCCGAAATGATGATCGCTGTGTCCGGGGACGCTTTCACATATCCCGTCAGAAAGATCAGCAGTATCAGAACCGCCGCCACCACAGCTGCAATGGCAAACACCGGCACCTGGAAGCCTCCGGCGCCAATCATTAGTACAGGCCAATTTTTCATAAAGCCCCTTCCTCCTTAGGTAACTCTTTTATTTAATATATCCGTTTGTTCTCCAATATATGCTGCCGGTAAAGTCGTCCTGTAAGCCCTCCTGTAAAGGTTCAGCACATCTTATGCTGCTGTTCTGTGTTAGAATTGCTAAGTTCCTGTGAATCAAGCATAATTGTGAAGGGGCCGTCGTTGACGAGAGAAACTTTCATGTCCGCCCCAAAGCGTCCCTCTTCCACGAAGCCCTCTCCTGTCTCCTGACGGCACCGTTCCACAATATACTGATACAGAGCCAGGGCTTCCTGTGGGTTTCCGGCTCTGGCAAAAGAAGGTCTGTTTCCCCTGCGGCAGTCGGCGTACAGCGTAAACTGGGAGACAAGGAGGATCTGTCCTTCCACAGACTTTAAGTCCAGGTTGGTCTTCCCTTCTGCATCCTCAAAAATCCGCAGCCCTATAAGCTTCCGGACCATTTTGTCCGCTGTCTCCCGGGCTGTCTTGCCGGAAGCGCCCTCTTCCACGTCTGAGGCGTTGACGCCCACAAATACCAGAAGCCCTTTTCCGATTCTGCCCACGGTCTGTCCTTCTACAGTCACACTGGCTTCACGGACTCTTTGAATTAAAAAACGCATTTTCTTGATCCTTTCTCCAGGTTTTGGAACCTTTTTGTGAATCTTTCAATCTCAATCATAAATAATGTTAATATATCATTTTCATCTTCTGCTGAATTCCTGTCCGCCTTGAGGCAGTGGATATACGGTGTCATTTGTCGGAAGTTTCATTGGATTTAGAGCTGTGTTCTTCTGTGGGGGCGGCGTTTTCGCGTCTGCCCTTCCACTGGAAGTGAAATCCTTCCTGGAGAAGGCGGCTTTTGCCCCGACGTCTGCCGTCTGCAGGTTTCTCCTCAGGGACAATTTCATGGAAGCCGGTTTCGTCCACATACTCCACCGTTTCGTATTTCTTGGTTTCTACGGGCATGCTTTTTTGATCAAGCATGGAATTGATCACGGATTTTGCCACGGCATAGATCACGGCAAAGATGGGTACGCCCACAATCATGCCGAACACGCCCATAAGTCCTCCGAACAGGGTGATGGCAAAAATAACCCAGAACCCGGCAAGGCCGGTGGAGCTGCCCAGTATCTTTGGCCCCAGAATATTTCCGTCAAACTGCTGCAGGGCCAGAATGAAAATGGCAAAATACACACAATTCAGCGGATGGGTCGGATCCACGGCAAAGATCAGAATGATGCTGGGAATGGCACCCACAAAGGGACCGAAAAAGGGTATGATGTTCGTGAAGCCGATAATCACGCTGATAAGCACGGCGTAAGGCGTCTGCATCAGGGAGGTGCCCACAAAGCAGAGCAGGCCGATGATGATGGAGTCTACAATCTTCCCGCCCAGAAACCCGATAAAAGTTCTGTGGGTAAAGCGGAAATTGCGGATCACCACATTGGCCGTATCTCTCCGAAAGATGGCATAGCATATTTTCTTGGCCTGCCCGGCAAAGCGCTCTTTGCTGGCCAGCACATAGACGGAGATAATAAAACCTACGGCAAAATCCTTCATCACATCCAGTACATTGATGACGCTTAAGGACACCGTCATAATGAGAGAGGCTGTGTTGGGAAGGATTTCGTTCAGCCACACTTCCAGCTGATTGGAAAAGCGGTCTATGGTCTTGGTGGCATAGTCTCCGAATTCCGGGTTATCCTCCAGGGTCTGGTTGATCCAGCTGATCACATTGTTGGTGTAGGAGTCAAAATTGAGGATCACTCCCTGGACACTGGGAACCACCTGGGACACTGTCATGGCGATCACTGCGTAGATCATGGCCACAAAGAGAAAGCAGGTCACAAGGATGCCCACGCCTCTTACCAGGCTCCTCTGTCTGGGACTCTCTTTGATGCCGCATTTCCTGCACAGGGGAAAGAGCGCTTTCTGCTCCAGGAAATTTAAAACCGGCGCCAGCAGATAGGCGATTGCCAAGCCGAAAACCACCGGCATCAGAATCCCCATGATCCGCTGAAAACCCGCGGATATATTTGAACTGTGGAATACCAGATAATAGAAAGAGATGGAAGCTGCAATGACCAGAAAAGCTGTCAGCCCCCAGTGAAAAAACTTATTGTCTTTATGAAATTTCATGTCGGATGTCCTTTCCCCATGGTGTACGGAAATATTAAAATATTCCTGAATCCGTGAAACTTACTGTCCCAGCACATTGACAACAGCATATTTAACCAG
>OFGQ01000360.1_pt1 | contig 39089 bp, 38 predicted proteins | sample 1521791 | NCBI WGS metagenome assembly OFGQ01 (sample SAMEA3504116, study PRJEB24116) | mouse gut metagenome | biome: mouse gut; feature: mouse-associated habitat; material: faeces | place: Denmark | collected 2011 | reverse complement strand
AAAAGGGCTGTTACATGGCCTTTTAACTTTTACACAATTATATGGACTTTATCGTAATATTTTAAAGAAAGTACATAAAATCGTATAAAATAAAAATTATTAGGGGATGATCGTATGAAATATAATTTAAACATAGATCAGCTAGCGGGTTGCCTTTTAGGGGGCGCTTTAGGGGATGCGTTAGGCTATCCAGTCGAATTTGAGAAAGTTTCGCAGATGTCTCAGGATCATGATTTTGATAAGATCGTAGGTAAACTTATAGTATCAGATGATACTCAGATGACACTTTTTACTGCTAATGCGTTACTTTTAGATGGGAATTTGCGTATTAACACATGGAATTGTTATCAAGATTGGCTTGAAACACAATTTAAGCAAGGAAAAAGCGAACTGAGTCATCGACCAATTTCTTGGTTGATGGAGTATCCTGAGATGTATGCCAGTCGTGAACCAGGACGTACTTGTTTGATGACATTAATGCGTGGGATCCTGGGAGATTTAAATGAATCGATAAATCAAAGTAAAGGTTGTGGAGCTTTGATGCGTGTTGCACCGCTAGCATTTATTGATCGGGAAGATCCATATTCGGTCGCAATTGAAAATTCAGCACTTACTCATGGACATCAAATGAGTCATATAGCTTCAGCCGTTTTAGTTGGTTTACTTAGATATATATCTGAAGGTGAGACTTTATGTGATAGTGTTTCTTTGATGCGACAAGATATCAAACGGATCTTCATGGGATCTTTAGAGGTAAAAGTATTTGACGACTTGTTGCAACAGGCTATTTTGGCAAGTGAGAAAGATTTTGATGATATGGAGATCATTTCAAGGCTCGGTGAGGGTTGGGTAGCAGAAGAAACGTTAGCTATTGCGTTGTATTGTTCTCTAAAATACTCTAATGATTTAAAAAAAGCACTTTGAGTAGCGGTATTTCATGATGGCGATTCGGATTCAACAGGATCAGTAACTGGTCAAATATTGGGAACATTGTTGGGGGCAAAAAAATTACCACAAGAAGAGATAAAAAGGTTAGACTTGCTCGAACCACTGATGAAAATGATAGAAAGATTATCGTAAAGAGCGTAGTGTTGACACTTTTATGCGAAAAGATGTAAGTCTATAATTACCATTATTATTTGGGAAAATTTGTGCTCTATTGATAAATCAGATAGTGTCTATCGTCAAAATCACGAATTGACAAAGTTGATGATCAAGAATTTCCCTGAATTGGATAGTTATTTGTTAAGTTCGATGTTATGGAAATATCGTGATTATGTTCTCAAGTGCTGAGAGAATATGTAATAGTATATATATTCCAAAAGGAGTTTTCAAAATATTTTGTGAGACAGTAGCAACAGGAAAAATTGCTATCTTTTAATGGTCACAGGCGTTAAAATAGGTTTGTATAATAATTACTAGGGGGCGATGTACAGTGGGGAAAGTAAATAAAAATAATGTATTGGCTTCATGGATCGATATTGAAAAATTTTCAGAAGGTGATATTGATTTAAAAGCAGGAGATGATAAAAATTACAAACAGTTACGAAGAGCGGACCTTATCGATAATTGGACGAATTTTTTCAAAGCTAAATTAAGTGAGTTTAGATATCGCAATAAGATATCTAAAGAAAAAGTAAAGAATATGGGCTTTACGATTTATTTTGATATTTTTCGGTTTGATGATCTAATAAACGATCTATCTGAAAAATTTAATTTGCCTGAAGAATATAGGGAAGATAGTAATTCAAACAAATTTACATATTGTTTATCGTTTTCTGTTGCAGAAAATAGTTTTAAACTTCTAGAAGATCAGTTATTTTACACGATGAGTGGCTATGCACATCGATACGGTAAGTTACCGGAAAATATTTTGGAAGTTGAAACTGATTTAGGAAAACAAATAGCTGAATTTTTCGAATATGACTTTGAAGATGGAATGATGAAGTTGATCTCCCAAGAGTTAAGGTGGTCGACTAGAAATTATTATGTGATCCATGAGGATGTGACCAAGGGGGAGCCCTTGTTGCATTCATTTTATCTTGATGATCTATTATGGGCTAAGAATGAAGATTATGAGCTTTTAGATCGTTACATAGATGGCTTTTCTGGAAAACAGATCAACCTAGATAGTAACAACAAAAGTAGTACTTTCAATGGTAAAAATATTGCAGAGATCTTAGAACCCAAAAATTATCCATTAGGACGTTTTCCTTCTAACCCTAAATGGGGTCTATCGTTAATGCAACAAATTGCCGTAAATGTAGCACTTAACGATCCTGAAAAGATCCGTGGTGTTAATGGACCACCTGGGACGGGGAAGACGACGTTACTCAAAGATGTTTTTGCGGAATTGGTAGTTCGTCAAGCATATGAGATAAGTAAGCTGAAAGATAAACATCTAACTGAAACACATACTTATTTTAGAAATGGCAAGATTGCGCAGCTTCCAGTAGAAATTGCTGATAAGAATATCTTGGTAGCAAGCTCCAATAATGGGGCTGTTCAAAATATCGTCAAAGAATTACCGCAAAAAGGACAATTGTCGGATGAATTTTTGAAAGCTACGATGAATGTTGACTATTTTTCAAATATTAGTAATAGCGATGGAGATTTTGATAACTGGGGCATGTTTGCAACTGAAGGCGGCAAGAGTACGAATCGTCAAAATATGCTTGAAATAATAAGACAAATGGCTGAAGAGCTGAAACCTGAGTATTTTATCTCAGATAAAGCAGTCTATTCAAAATTTACTGAACAATATGAACGGGTAAGTGCAATGCGTCAAAAAATGCAGAATTTATTTGATGCATGTAAGAAAAAAGAAAAATTACGTTTGAAATTAGAGGTAAAGCAACAGGAATATCGTCAAGAGTTATCGGAAAAAGAAGCTACCTATGAACAACTTAGCTGCAATATCGAAGAACTAGAGAACTTGGTTGATATCCAAGCTAGAAAGGCGAGTGTGGCTAAGGAACAAGTAGTAAATAAAGACTACAGAATAGAGTTGATAGATTCAAAAATTGATGAGACTAAGCGACACAAGCCAGCAATGTTTACGCTTAAAAAATTTATTTGCCCAAGATCTGTAGAGACTTATGTTAACGAGATCAACGAATTAAAAAGTTCGAAAACAGCCTTGTTACAAGAAAGAGTAGAGCTCCAAGCTAGATCTGAGAGCGTTCAAAGACAACTAATAGAGTCACAAGAAAACCTGCAAAAAAGTACTACTTATAGAGAAAGATTTCAGGCTGAAATTATCTCCTGGAAACAAGAAAGTGAAATAAAGTTATCTAGGATAGAAAAGAAAATATCTTCCTTAGAATTAAAACTAAAAGATCCAAACTATATGCCACTAGACCTATCCTTAGCATATGCTGATTTACAGCAAACAGCTCCATGGTCTACCAAGGAGTATCGAACCGAACAATCAAAATTATTTATCTATGCTTTAGCAGTTCGAAAACAATTTCTACATGAAAATAGCAAGAGTTTGAAGGGGAGCTGGAATATTTGGAATCGGATCGCAGACTATTCAGTTCCACATAAAAAACATCTGATCGCATATGCTTGGGACTGGGTAAATTTTGCTATCCCTGTTATAAGTACAACCTTTGCAAGTTTTCACGGTATGTTCAGGAATATGGGCGCAGGTTCGATTGCTAATTTATTCATTGATGAAGCAGGACAAGCAACTCCACAATCAGCAGTCGGAGCGATTTTGAGAAGTAAGAAGGTCATGGCTGTTGGTGATCCAGCACAGATCCCACCAGTAATTCCTCTAAGCAATGGGCTTATTAGTCTAATAGCAAATAAAAATAATGCCTCGGAACAGATCGTTAATGGAGATGAATCTGTACAGACTTTAGTTGATAGTGCAAGTCGCTTTGGATACCAAAAAACAGAAGATGAGTGGATAGGCATGCCGCTATGGGTACATCGTCGTTGCCTTGATCCAATGTTTAGTATTTCAAATCAAATTTCATATGCTGGTCAAATGGTTTTGGCCGATTCAATGTCCCAAGCAGGTAAAGGAGCTTGGGTCGATATCAGCGGAAGATCAGATGATAAATTCGTTCAAGAACAAGCCAATTGGTTGAAAAACGAGATCTTAAGGCGGGCAAGTGATGGAGAAGTAGATACGAACAACATTTACGTTATTTCTCCGTTTAAAAATGTTGTGACGCAGTTGAAGCAATATTTGCAAACTATTGGTTTTCCCCAAAAGAATATCGGTACAGTGCATACATTCCAAGGAAAAGAAGCTGCAATTGTTTATCTTGTGCTTGGTGCAAGTTTTGAAGAATCTGGAGCTGCTAGCTGGGCTGTCTCTACGCCAAATTTAATGAATGTTGCTGCAACGCGTGCTAAGAAAGAATTTTACATTGTTGGTGATAAAAAGTTGTATAAATCACTAAATTCAGAAGTTGTGATTAAAACGTTATCGGTTCTTGAGAATACAGATATATAATTATTTTGGCTTGTTTAGCTACTTAATTATTAAAAACAGAATATTTCTATCAAGAAAGAAGTGTGAGACTGTAACAAAAGCTCACACTTCTTTTTTAGATAGATGCTATCTAAGCATAAAGATGTTTTTATTACTTAAATTAAAAAATATTGAAAACGATTAGAAAGAATGCTAGTATTCATCTTGTAGTTTATCTATTTAAATTTTTATTTATGTAAGGGTTTTATAGGAGAAAAATCATGCAGAAGAAAAGAATAGTTCTAGTACTCATCGCGATCTTTTTAGTACTAGCTGGAATAGGAGGGACAAAGAAAGTGATCGAAATAAGACAAGAAGCGCAAAAAGAGCGTCAGGTAGCTTTTTTGAAGGCGCATGAAAAAGAGATGACGGAATATATTAAAAAAGAAGCTAAAGATGTGAGAAAAGTAACTTACAATTGGAATAGTATAAATGTAGGAGTGGTTGGAAATGGAACTCCCTGGGGTGGAGGAAAGAAAATTCAAATTTTCGGATATGCAAATGCAGAAAGAGATTTTGAGTTTCGGTTGGACATGGAACTTGATGAAAAAATTTTTCCAAAATTGTCGACTATGGAATTAGGACAGAAAGTATATATTGATGAGGGAAGATATGAGTGATTTAGAAAATAGAAATAATATCTATGCAGATTTAGTAAGAAATTCATATACACATAGGAAAGAAAATTTTCCATTTGAAGAATTAACTCCTAGTCAAGTGAATAATCTTAGAAATGGTAATTCAATTCCGTTTACTTTTCCCCATGCTAAGGACGCTTATGGCAAAGATGCAAGTAAGGTCTATCTTCAACCCGACAAACTTGAGACAATAAAAGAAAAAAGTTTGTTTGGTGAAGAAAAAACGTATCAAAAAGGTCTGCTGACCGATGAAAAGGCTGGATATAACTCTTACTACGTGACGGACACCCCAAAGTTAAATAGTGAGACTAAGCATACATATTTTGCGACTCGGGGCAGTGACGGGCTGAGCTTGAATACTTTGAATGATTGGGCCAGCAACAACGGCTCATTTACCTTATTCAACGCTTATATCCCTCAGGCAAAGCTTGCCAATAAGGCCATGCATACTAAGGTAAGTGAATTGCGTAAAAAAGCTCCTAATGCTACGCTAGCAGTCACTGGTCACTCTTTAGGGACGATGGTCTCGATCCAAGCTGTAGCTAATTTGCCCAAAGAAGATATCGCTAAATTGGATAAGATCGTGTTGTTTCAAGGCCCTGATGCCAGAGAAAGTATCGATAAAATGTCTAAACAAGCCCAAGCAAACATTCAAACATTAGAAGAGCAAGGCAAAATCGACTATTACGTCAATGCGTTTGATATCGTTTCGATGTTGAATCGGAACAAAAAAGGTATCGATGAGATCGGTAAAGTTCATTACTTGCTGCCAAAATCATTTACGACGACCTTTGATTTTGATGACAAGTATGGTTCGAGTCATGATTTTGGACAGTATCAGATCAATGCTGACGGGACGCTAAAAGAAGCTAATTTAAACGAGCACAGCTATATTTTTGCAGCTGGGATCAAAGTTTCGCACCTGATCGATAAATATTTAGATCTGATCCTCAAAAGTACGGGGGCCAATATTTCTTCGGGAAAACTATTGTCACTTTTGGTAAGTGATGGGGCTTTGTATGCCAAATTTCAACAGGAATATCGAGCGATCGTAAATGAAGCCAAACTTGCTAGTCAATGGCAAGGTAAAATAACTAGTTTACAACAAAGGCTGACGACTGCAAGTGGGAGCCAAAAGATCGCATTACAAGAAGAATTAGCACAGGCAGTAGCGATTAAAGCGCGTGATATCGGTGAAGAATATGCGACTATTTTTAAGAATACCCAACAAGAGCTTGAAGATGAGATCACAAGTATCGCCCAAGAGATCGCGCAAGGTGCTTATGCGCTCAGAAAGCATTTATCAGATGCCGAGATCGAAGAAATGATCGCATCGTATACCAAAGAACGGCTCTGGGACAGCGAACAAGCCAACCAAAATCTCCAGCAGGTTCGACAATATCAGACTAAGACAGCGGACTTTAGCAAGAATTTATTGAAAGTAGCTAAAAATATCCAAGAAGATGACATCAAAGCAAGTAAGGAACTGTTTAAACATGATTGACATCAATGTGTACAGAGCAATAAAGTGAAGTGGTGTGCTATTTTTTGATAATGTACTGAGATCCAGCTAAGACGAATAGTGTGATCATAAAATTTCAGCAAAAATATTTTTGCAGTATTTCTATTGACGGCAACTTTATAATTTGATACTATATTAGCGTTGTATTTGTGCATGCCACAACTGCAACCGCACGTTTTAAGTTCAAGTGCTCTTTGAGCCACTACATTACGGCGAGTCTAAGTAAAATACAAGGAGGTGCACATTAATGTACGCAATTATTGAAACAGGTGGTAAGCAACTTAAAGTAGAAGCTGGTCAAGCTATCTACGTTGAAAAGTTGGCTGCTGAAGCTGGTGAAAAAGTAACTTTTGATAAAGTTGTTTTAGTAGGCGGCGAAAACACAGTGATCGGTACACCTTTTGTTGAAGGTGCTACTGTTGAAGGTACTGTTGAAAAGCAAGGTCGTGCTAAGAAAGTTGTTACTTTCAAGTACAAGCCTAAGAAGCATCAACACACAAAGCAAGGTCATCGTCAACCATACACAAAGGTTGTTATCGACGCGATCAACGCATAATTTTTGCGAGGTGGACGTTAGATGATCCATGCAAATATTATTAGAAATGGTAAAGTGATCGAAGGTTTCGACATTACTGGTCATGCAGGTTTTGCAAAAGCTGGTGAGGATATTGTTTGTGCGGCTGTTTCGATGTTAGCGATCAATACGATCAATACGTTGGAAAAGTTGCTGAAACAAAAATTTGAACTAGTTGAAGATCAGAAAAATGGTGGGCTTTTGCAAGTAGCTTTATCAGATGAGGGACAAAATGATCCCGCAGTTCAATTGATCTTATCGAGCCTTGAATTAGGTTTGAGAGATGTTGAACAGAGTTATCCAAAATATATAAAAACGAATATAAATTAAGCCATAAGGAGGTGCACGAACTATGTTAATGAACTTACAATACTTCGCTCATAAAAAGGGTGGTGGTTCCACTTCTAACGGTCGTGACTCACGTTCTAAGCGTTTAGGTGCTAAGAGTGCTGACGGTCAAACAGTTAACGGTGGTGCTATCTTATACCGTCAACGTGGTACACGTATTTACCCAGGTGTTAACGTTGGTATGGGTGGCGACAACACATTATTTGCTAAGGTTGCTGGTGTCGTTAAATTTGAACGTAAAGGCCGCGATAAGAAGCAAGTTAGTGTTTACCCAGTTGCTGAATAATCGGTAATGCTAAAAACGTCTTGATTCCTTGTATAGCAAGGATCAGGGCGTTTTTTATTTTGCGAAAAAATTAGGCTGATTTCTTTTTGCCTATGCCTTGCTAAAAATCCCAATAATAAAATAGGTCTTCTAGAAAAATATAGCCAAATGCTATCTTTTTAGAAGACCTAACTTTATTTACTTGTATCTTTTTGAGCTGCGAAATATTTTTCCAAGCCTTGATAAACGTCATTTACGACGGTCGCACGGTAAGACTTAGAGCTTATCTGATCAAAGTCACGATCGGAGTTGATATATCCCATTTCTAATAGGATCGCCGGTTCTTTGATGTCACGAATGACTAAAAAGTCACCGATCTCGACCCCGCGATTTTCTAAGCCGATCGCACCAAACTCTTTATTTACCGTTTGCGCTAACTTGGCGGAGTTTTTGTGATAATAATAAGTCGTAAATCCCGAAGCTGTGTTTTTGACTGGCGACGAGTCAAAGTGGAAACTGATAAAAGCATCCGCATGGACTTGATCTGCTAGTGCAGGGCGTTTGCTTAGACTGACAAAAGTGTCATCGCTACGTGTAAGATAGACTTTTGTATTTTGTTTACGTAATTTTTCAGCCAATAGTTTGGCATAAGCTAAAGTGTATTGTTTTTCTTCTTTTTTCTCAGTGTTCGAGGTCGCCCCAGAATCATAACCACCGTGACCAGGATCGATCACGATCGTCGCATTTGAGAGATCGGTAACAGGTAATTTGTAGCTACTGTTGATCATCCAATCAGCGATCCAGCCTTTTTTTTCATCGTCAGTTTCAACATACATCCAATGATATTTGCTTTTCAAGACAGTTACACGTTGGTTTTGCTTGAGTTGACTGATTTGATCATATTCAACACCAGGGCCGTTTTTAAGGACAGCATAGTTAGTTTGGATCTCTAGTTGTCCGAAATATTTATAAGTGCGATAACCTAAAATACCAACTAGTACGAAAATGATCGCAAATAGGACCCGAATACGTTTGGGGAGGCCAGATCCATGAGAAGTTCTAGGCTTTTCCATGTGCATCACTCCAAATTTAACAACTATTCACATTATAGCAAAAATGCTTTGTGTCCAACAAGTAAATGCTAACGGTTTCCTAACAAAGCCTGTTGAAATGTAAAAACAAATTAATAGTTGGCAAAACCCCCGATAGAATGATAAAATTTATTCAAACGGCTTTCGTTAAATCGTGAACGAATTTCAGCAAAATTGTTTTAGGAGGATCAACTAATGTCTGACATTAAATACAAACGAGTTGTGATGAAACTGAGCGGGGAAGCATTGGCCGGTGATGCTGGTCAAGGTATCAATCCGCCAGAGATCCGTAAAGTTGCCGAAGAGATCAAAGAAGTGCATGACTTGGGTGTTCAAATCGCGATCGTTGTCGGTGGTGGCAATATGTGGCGTGGCGAATCAGGTGCACAAATGGGAATGGAGCGCGCTCAAGCAGATTATATCGGAATGCTTGGGACAGTGATGAATGCTTTGGCACTACAAGACAATTTAGAATCGATCGGAGTACCAACTAGAGTTCAAACTGCAATTGAAATGCGCCAAGTAGCTGAACCATATATTCGACGTAAAGCAATGCGGCATTTGGAAAAGGGACGTATCGTGATCTTTGCAGCCGGCACCGGCTCACCATATTTCTCCACAGATACGACATCAGCTTTACGGGCGTCAGAGATCAATGCTGATGTGATCTTGATGGCTAAAAATGGTGTTGACGGCATTTATTCAGCCGATCCACGTAAAGATGCAAATGCAGTCAAATACGATAAGCTGACCCATATGGAGATCATCAATAAAGGATTACAAGTCATGGATACAACAGCTTCATCACTATCCATGGATAACAATATCCCACTTGTGGTCTTCAACATGAATGAGCGAGGAAATATCAAGAAAGTTGTTCAAGGTGAAACGATCGGAACAACAGTTGAAGGGAAGTAAATAAATTTATGAAAATCACAGATCCAACTATTTTACAATATCAAGAAAAAATGACCAAAGCAGAAGAAGCTTTACAACGTGAATTGGGTACGATCAGAGCAGGGGTAGCAAATGCTAGTTTGTTAAACCGAGTAAACGTTGAATATTATGGGGTGCCAACACCACTTAATCAAATGGCTCAGATCAGTGTTCCAGAAGCACGTGTGCTTCTCATCACACCATACGATAAGTCTTCTTTAAAAGACATCGAACATGCGCTCTTAGCATCTGATCTAGGTATCGCACCTATGAATGACGGGTCAGCTATTCGTTTAGTGATCCCACAATTGACTGAAGAACGGCGTAAGGAATTAGCTAAACAAGTTAAAGCAACTTCTGAAAAGGGCAAAGTTGCTGTTAGAAACGTTCGCCGTGAAATGATGGATGCTTTGAAGAAAGCTCAAAAGAATGGTGATTTGACTGAAGATCAATTACGTGACTTGGAAGATGTTGCCCAAAAAGTAACGGATAATTCGATCAAAAATATTGAAAATATTACAGCAGAAAAAGAAAAAGAAGTGCTTGCCGGCTAGGTGAAAGCTTTATTTTGCTGATAATAACGGGGCAAGGGCTCGTCGAAACAGGCGCTTACTGGATCGACGAATTTGTCCCGTTATTCTTTTAACAGAGGTGAAGATATGTTTTCTAACTTATTTAAAAATAAGCAGGCAGCACAAAACAAGCTAGATCAAAAACGGATACCGGCTCATGTTGCGATCATCATGGATGGTAATGGTAGATGGGCAAAAAAGCGCGGCTTGCCCCGAGTTGCCGGGCACAAGCAGGGAATGGAGACGGTCAAAACGATCACTAAAGCAGCTAGTGATCTAGGGGTCAAGGTGTTGACATTATATGCTTTTTCAACGGAAAATTGGAAAAGGCCTCAAGCTGAAGTCGGTTTTTTAATGGATCTTCCAGTAAAATTTTTTAATACATTTGTCCCGGATCTGATCGCAAACAATGTCCGTGTCAATGTGATGGGGTATACAGATAAATTACCTGACTCGACAAAAAAAGCAGTTTTTGATGCGATCGAGCAGACTAAAGATAATACCGGCATGGTCTTGAATTTTGCTTTGAATTACGGGGGGCGTGCTGAGATCACGACTGCAGTCCAAGCCGTAGCAACTCAAGTTAAACAAGGAAAATTAGAGCCATCACAGATCGATGAAAAAGTTTTTTCAGAGGCTTTGATGACGGCAAAACTCCCTTATGCTGATCCAGAATTGCTGATCCGCACGAGTGGGGAAGAACGGATCTCTAACTTTTTATTGTGGCAGATCGCTTACAGTGAGTTAGTATTTACAGATGTTTTATGGCCAGATTTTTCGGCTGAAGATCTAGAATTATCGATTTATAAGTTTCAGCAACGCGATCGACGCTTTGGTGGGCTGAATAAGAAGGAGGATAATTGATGAAACAGCGTGTTATAACAGCGGTGATCGCTTTGATCATTTTCTTACCATTGCTTTATCTAGGAGGGATTCCCTTTGATATCTTGGTAACATTGATGGGTATCGTCGCCATGTCAGAATTTTTGATCATGAAAAAGAAATTACTCGTGTCATTTGAGGCGATCGTTTCTTTTCTTTTGATGCTATCGATCTTATTGCCGGTCTTTTGGGCTGGTTTTTGGACACAGGATACTTTAGGGGGCAGCTTTTATTTGCTAGCCCTAGTCATGCTAGTCTACACTGTGATCTCTAAAAATCGTTTTTCATTTGATGATGCAGGGGTCTTATTATTAGGTGGACTATATGCGGGGCTTGGTTTTAGATTCATGATGCTAGCTCGAGCAGAGAGCTTATGGATGATGCTTTACGCCTTATTGATCGTTTGGGTCACAGACAGTGGTGCTTATCTGATCGGACGTAAGATCGGTAAGAATAAATTAGCACCACATATCAGTCCCAATAAAACTTGGGAAGGTTCGATCGGTGGTTCGCTCAGTGCGGTAGTTATTGTCGGCGCATATCTATATTTTGTACAAGCTGCGTTTCCATATAGTTTCTCAACTATGCTTTTGTGGACTTTAGTCTTCTCAGTTGGAGGCCAACTTGGTGATCTGATCGAGTCAGCCTTCAAGCGTCATTATGGAGTCAAGGATTCCGGTAAGATCTTACCGGGTCACGGTGGGATCTTAGACCGCTTTGATTCATTACTATTTGTTTTACCATTGATGCATTTTGCTGGCTTGATCTAAATAAAACGATTAGGATAAGGACGGTAGAGCAATATGATAACAACTATAATTACATTTATCATCATCTTTGGGATCTTAGTATTTGTCCATGAATTTGGACACTATTATTTTGCCAAACGTGCTGGGATCTTGGTCCGTGAGTTTGCGATCGGGATGGGACCTAAACTGTTTGCATATCGCAAGAATGGCACGACCTATACTTGGCGGATCTTACCACTGGGTGGTTATGTCAGCATGGCAGGTTTGGAAGATGATACCGAAGAGCTAAAAAAAGGGATGCCAGTCAGTTTGATCACTGACGAAAATGGTGTCGTTCAAAAGATAAATACTAGTAAAAAACTCACTTTAGTCGAAGGGATCCCGCTCGAATTGACTGACTGGGATCTAACGGATGGACTTTGGGTCGAAGGGTATGAAAACGGCACTGAAGATGAGATCAAACGCTTCAAAGTTGATCATGATGCCTTGATCATCGGTAAAGATGGGATCGAACTGCAGATCGCACCATGTGATGTGCGTTTTCAGTCGGCTTCGTTAGTCGGTCGAATGTTGACCAATTTTGCAGGGCCATTGAATAATTTCTTGTTAGCGATCGTAGCGTTTGGCTTAGTAGCCTTTTTACAAGGAGGAGTCCCTGTAACGACTAATACGATAGCTCAAGTTCAAACTGATTCAGTTGCTCAAAAAGCAGGTCTAAAAGCAAATGATACGATCATTGCGATCGATGGTGCTAAAACACCGACTTGGGACGATGTGGCCCAACATATCAGATCAGCTGATGGCAAAGAACTTGTTTTAACAGTCAAACGAGCTGATAAAAAGCAAAATATCAAAGTCACACCAGTCCAAAAAAACGTAAATGGACAAAAGGTCGCCCAGATTGGTATAATTGCTAAAGGAAAAATGGATCGTTCTATCAAAGCCAAGCTGACTTATGGTTTTACCCAAACTTGGTATGTGATAAAACAGCTAGGAAATGCCTTAGCATCAATGTTACACGGCTTTAGTCTAAATGATCTAGGTGGTCCAGTAGCAATGTTTTCCCTCACATCACAGGCTAAAGAAAATGGCCTGATCAGTGTTGTGACACTAACAGCACTGTTGTCAGTTAACTTAGGGATCATCAACTTGTTACCGATTCCTGCTTTGGATGGGGGCAAGTTGCTATTAAATATTATCGAAGCGATCAGAAGAAAACCACTTGATCCAGAAAAGGAGATCATTATCACAATGATCGGTTTTGGATTTTTGATGATCTTGATGCTTCTAGTTACGTGGAATGATATTCAACGCTATTTCTTCCGCTAATTAAATATAAAAGGGGTCTAAGCAAGAATGAAACAATCAAAAATGTTGATTCCAACATTAAAAGAAGTGCCAAGCGATGCTGAAGCACTCAGTCACCAGTTGATGTTACGAGCTGGTTATATCAAACAAGTAACAGCCGGAGTCTATGCCTACTTACCATTGGCTTATCGGGTCTTAAATAATATCGAAACGATCATCCGGGATGAAATGGACAAGATCGATGCCGTTGAAATGCTTGTGCCAGGAGTTTTACCAGCTGAGCTTTGGGAAGAATCTGGTCGTTACAAGACATACGGAGCTAACTTATTTAAATTAAAGGATCGTCATGAACGTGACTTTATCTTAGGACCAACACATGAAGAGACATTTACTAAGATCATCAAAGACGCGATCAAGACATACAAAAAATTACCGTTGAAGTTGTATCAGATCCAAATGAAGTATCGAGATGAAAGTCGTCCGCGTTTTGGACTGTTACGGGGGCGTGAATTCTTGATGTTAGATGATTATTCATTCCACACAGATATGGAAAGTTTAGATCAAACCTACCGTGACATGGATAAAGCTTACCAACATATCTTTGAACGTGTCGGTCTTGATTTTAGAGGGATCATTGCTGATGCTGGTGCAATGGGGGGTAAGGATTCTAAAGAATTTATGGCGATCGCACCGATCGGGGAAGATACGGTCGTTTATTCCGATTCAAGTGATTACGCTGCTAACCTTGAAATGGCAAAAAACTTGCGGATCAATAAGAAATCTCATGAAACACCAAAGGAATTGACAAAAGTAGCCACACCAGATGCAAAGACGATCGATGAAGTTTCAGCTTTCTTAGAAGTTGAGCCTGAAAATATGATCAAAACCTTGGTCTTTATGGCTGATGAAAAACCAGTTATCGTTTTGATGCGTGGTAATGACGAGCTCAATGAAGTTAAATTGAAAAACTACTTAGATTGTGATTTCCTAGATCCAGCTGAAGATACCAAAGCGCGTGAACTTTTAGGTGCAGATTTTGGCTCTTTAGGACCAGTTGGTGTAGCAAAAGACATTAAGATCGTAGCTGATCTGGATGTTGATGGGATGGTCAATGCTAATGTAGGGGCTAACGAAAATGGTTACCACTACATGAACGCTAATATCGAACGCGATTATCGGGTAGACGATTTTGTCGATCTTCGGACCGTCAAAGAAGGTGATCTTTCGCCAGATGGTGAGGGTGTCCTTAAGTTTACTCGTGGGATCGAGATCGGTCATATTTTTAAATTAGGTACACGTTATTCTGAAAGCTTAGGTGCGACAGTTTTAGATGAAAATGGGCGTGAAGTACCGATCATCATGGGTAGCTATGGTATCGGGGTATCTCGTTTGCTATCTGCGATCGTAGAACAAAATAGCGATGAAAATGGGATTATTTGGCCACGATCGATCGCACCATTTGATATTCACGTGGTACCGGTCAATGTTAAAAAAGAAGAACAAGTAAAACTAGCAACTGAGATCACAGCAATGTTAGAAGATGCTGGCTACAAAGTTTTAGTTGATGATCGTAAAGAACGTCCAGGGGTAAAATTTGCCGATGCAGATCTTATCGGTCTACCTGCTCGGATCACAGTTGGTAAAAAAGCCGATGAAGGAATCGTTGAGATCAAATTACGTCGTACAGGCGAAACACTTGAAGTTAAGACAGATGAATTATTAAATTCGATCAAGATCTTACTCAAAGAAGATCAAGGCATTTTTGGCTAGATATAGATAATTGGACTGGCGAAAGTGACTTCACCAGTCCTTTTATTTCTGATAGAGAGGGGTCAGAATTTGGAACCAAATAAACAGGAATTGTTTTTGCGCTTACTTGAACAGATCAAGTGGCAACATTTACCAGAAGAACAAGAGCTCTTTACCGGGGCTGCGATCGATAAAGTCGAAGTTCATACAGCTTCAAAACGCTGGGAATTTGTGATCAGTCTAAAGCAAGTGTTGCCCTTTACAACATTTTTGCGCTTTAACCACGCTCTTGCCAACGCTTTTGAACCGATCGCTCAAACGACTTTGAATTTGAAAGCCCAAGAGAAAACGTTAAATGATCGTGATCTGGGTGATTATTGGGCCTATGTGGTTTCAACGTGCGGGGTCAATTCGCCTTTGATCCAAGAATTGTGTCAAGGTAAGGTACCGTATTTAGATGATAACCGTGTCATGTTGTTAGCTGAAAATGAGATCATCAAAAACTTTTTGACGACCCAAGCTTTAGGACCGATCGAACGGACATATCACCGGTATGGCTTTCCTAAATTTACGATCAATACGCTGATCGATGAATCAAAGTCTCAGGCTAAGATCGATGAATACAAAGAACAAAAAGCTAGATCTGATGCACAATTGGCCCAACAAGCTGTTGAGGCGATCCAAAAACAAAATGAAAAACGACAACAAAAAGCCAAAGAAAAAGAAACAGTTACTGTTGACGGACCAGTTCAACTTGGTAAGAAGATCGCTGATGATGCTGAGATCAGACAGATGGCAACGATCACGGAAGAAGAACGTTCAGTGGTCGTTCAAGGTTATATTTTCGATAAGGAAGTTAGGACTCTACGCTCTGAGCGCAAATTGCTCATCATCAAGGTCACGGATTATTCTTCATCAATGGTGATCAAGAAGTTTTCGCGCAATGAAGAAGATGAAGCGATGTTTGATGCTTTAGCTGTAGGTAAGTGGGTCAAAATTCGTGGGAGCGTTCAAGAAGATACCTATATGCGCGATCTAGCGATGAACGCTTATGATATCGTTGAAGTAGCACATGAAGGACGCAAAGATACCGCACCAAAAGATCATAAACGGGCTGAATTGCATGTGCATTCCAATATGAGTATGATGGATGCGACAAATAGTATCAGCGACTATGTCAAGCAAGCAGCAACTTGGGGCCAAAAAGCGATCGCGATCACTGATCATAGTACGCTACAAGCTTTCCCAGAAGCGCATAGTGCGGGGTTGAAGAATAATGTTAAGATCTTATATGGGGTCGAAGCTAATGTTGTTGATGACGGGCAACCGATCGCCTATAATGAACAACACGTGAAATTAAAAGATGCGACTTATGTAGTTTTTGATACGGAAACGACAGGCTTATCGGCTCGTTATGATAAGGTCATCGAATTAGCGGCAGTCAAGATGAAAGATGGCGAAGTGATCGAGCGCTTTGAACAATTTATCGATCCCGGGCATCCGCTTTCACAAACGACGATCAAATTGACTTCGATCACTGATGATATGGTCCGAGGCTCAAAGTCTGAAAAAGAAGTCTTTGAGATGTTCCAAGAATTCTGTAAGGGCAGTATCATTGTTGGGCATAACGCGACCTTTGACGTGGACTTTATGAATACTGGTTATGCTCGGCATGGACTGCCCTTGATCGGTGAACCTTGGTTGGATACATTGCCGATGGCACGCTTATTGTATCCAGAGATGAAAGGTTTTCGTTTGAATACCTTAGCTAAGAAATTAAATGTTAACTTGGAACACCATCACCGGGCGATCTATGATGCGGAAGCAACGGGCTACATCTATTATGCAATGCTAAAAGATGCTGAAGAGAAGTTTAATATCGAATATCATGATCAATTTAATACGCAAAATGATGATGATACTTATAAACATCAGCATCCGTTTCATGCAGTGATCTTGGCTAAAACACAAGAAGGGCTCAAAAATCTCTTTAAAGTTGCTTCAGAGTCAATGGTCAAGTATTTTTACCGTATTCCACGGGTACCACGCTCGGTCCTAGATAAATATCGTGAAGGCTTGATCGTTGGTTCAGCGTGTGCTGATGGGGAAGTTTTTACTGCGATGATGCAAAAAGGTTATGAACAAGCTAAAGAAAAGGCAAAATATTATGATTATTTAGAAGTTCAGCCTAAAGCATTATATGCACCTTTGATCGAACAAGAGTTAGTCAAAAATAATAAAAATTTAGAAGAGATCATTGCTAATATGGTGCAATTAGCTGAAGAGCTCAAGATCCCGATCGCGGCTACGGGGGATGTGCACTTTATGAATAAAGAAGATGCGATCTACCGTAAGATCTTGATCCATTCACAAGGCGGGGCTAACCCGCTTAATAAGCTACGTGATCTACCGGATGCACATTTTCGAACAACTGATGAAATGTTGGAAGATTTTGCCTTTTTAGGTGAAGAAAAAGCACAAAAAGTCGTAGTGACTGATCCAAATAGGATCGTCGACATGTGTGATGAGATCACGCCAGTCAAGGATAAATTGTATACACCTAAAATGCCTGGGGCTGAAGATGATATCAAGAATTTGACATTGAACAAAGCTCATGAATGGTATGGCGATCCATTACCAGATATCGTACAAAAACGCGTTGATAAAGAATTGAAATCTGTTATTGGAAATGGATTTTCGGTAATTTATTTGATCTCACAAAAGCTGGTGGCTAAATCCAATAAAGATGGCTATTTAGTAGGGTCTCGAGGGTCGGTGGGCTCAAGTTTGGTCGCAACACTGACTGGTATCACCGAGGTCAACCCATTGCCCCCACATTATCGTTGTCCAAAGTGTAAGTGGTCGCATTTTTATGAAAAAGGAGAGTATGGTTCTGGCTATGATTTACCTGATAAAGAATGTCCAGAATGTGGAACAGAATTGGTCAAAGATGGCCAAGAGATCCCGTTTGAAACATTCCTTGGTTTCAAGGGGAATAAAGTTCCCGATATCGATCTGAACTTCTCAGGTGACTATCAACCGGTAGCTCATAACTATACGAAGGTCTTGTTTGGCGAGAACAATGTTTTTCGGGCTGGCACGATCGGTACCGTGGCTGATAAAACAGCATATGGTTATGTCAAGGCTTACGAACGTGATACTGAGCAAAATTTACGGGGCGCAGAAGTCGATCGACTGGCTAAGGGGGCTACAGGTGTCAAGCGAACGACCGGACAACACCCAGCTGGGATCTTGGTCGTACCTGATTATCTTGATATCTATGACTTTACTCCGATCCAGTACCCAGCTGACGATCTGACGGCAGCTTGGAAAACGACGCACTTTGATTTCCACTCGATCCATGATAATATCTTGAAACTCGACTGTTTAGGGCATGATGATCCGACAATGATCAGAATGTTGCAAGATCTCTCAGGGATCGAACCAAAAACGATCCCGACCGATGATCCTGGTGTGATGAAATTGTTTTCAGGAACTGATATTTTGGGTGTCACTCCAGAGCAGATCCAGTCTAAGACGGGGACTCTGGGTATTCCAGAATTTGGGACGCGTTTTGTTCGTGGCATGTTAGAAGAAACGCATCCCAAAACGTTTGCCGAATTAGTCAAAATCTCTGGGCTTTCTCACGGGACTGATGTGTGGTTAGGTAACGCAGAAGAACTGATCCAAAATGGGACCGTTACGATGCCAGAAGTTATTGGATGTCGTGACGATATCATGATGGACTTGATCCATATGGGAGTTGAGTCTGACTTAGCCTTTAAGATCATGGAACATGTGCGTAAGGGACGTGGTATCCCAGATGAGTGGCAAGCTGCGATGCGTGAATCTGAAGTACCAGAATGGTATATCGGGGCTTGCTTGAAGATCAAATACATGTTCCCGAAAGCTCACGCAGCGGCCTACGTGTTGATGGCTTTGCGGATCGCCTATTTCAAGGTGTACTATCCATTAGTATACTATGCTGCTTATTTCTCAGTCAGAGCTGATGATTTTGATCTAGTTTCGATGGCTCATGGTAAAGAGTCAGTCAAAGCTGCGATGAAAGAGATCAATGACAAGGGTAATGAAGCTACGGCAAAGGAAAAAAATCTATTGACCGTACTTGAATTAGCCAACGAAATGTTGGAACGTGGCTTTGAATTCAAAATGGTCGATCTCAATAAATCAGATGCCAGTGATTGGTTGATCGAAGATAATACTTTGATCGCGCCATTTACGGCAGTGCCAGGTTTGGGCTTGAACGTTGCTAAACAGATCGTAGCGGCACGTGAGGAACAAGATTTCTTATCTAAAGAAGATCTCGCTAAACGTGGTAAAGTTTCTGCGACGATCATCGATTTTATGACCGAAAACCATGTTTTAGATGATCTACCAGACGAAAATCAATTAAGTTTATTTGAAAATTTATTCTAAATAAAGCTTCGTTTTTGAAGATTAGAACAATTTAATAAAAGAGATGCCTGATTTTCAAATGGGCAACAAATGGGCAAAAAATAATTTAAAGCGATACTGGAAAAGGTATCGCTTTTTTGTGTTATAAGAATTTATCGATCTGAGCGATCTGATCTTCGAAGTCTTGATGTGCTTTTTAGTAACGTGCATATAGATCTTTATTTCACATATGTTTTGCCGCTTCGAGAGATAAAAATATCTTGCGTATTCCTGCGAAAGTTTTAGTCGGATCTGACAAATAGTACCGAGGTGGCGAGCTCAAAAAAACAGTGAGTGATCGATATCAAGATACGTTTTATCATCTTCTTTGATCGCATCTTGAACGCGCAAGCCAGTCAGATATTGTAGCTTGAAGACATTAGCGTAGTGATCGCACCATTGGTCAAGCAATCATTGTTAAAGTATCGCTTTAGGCTTTGAATGGAAATATTATTTATGATAGTGTCATGACCGAAATCGTCGATAAATTTTTTGATAAATAGTCCATCGTTTTTATACGTATTAGGTTGAACACATTTCTGACACTGATCTAAAAAGGTGGCTGAAATTTGTGTAAGTACTGCTGTTTGAACAAACTCATTTTCTTCAGTCAACGCCTTATTGATCTTGTGTTCTAGTTCTTGGGTAGCGACTTTTATGATTTGAGACATCTTCTTTCCATAGGTGACAGACACTTTACGATATTTTCTAGTAAGTGTCGATTTGTAGCGTTCGACAAAGCAGTAAGGTAAATTAAACAGAACTAAAAATGGTTTTGGAAATAAAGAAGTAGTCTCTGTTGACCATGTCATTGGGATAGATTATAATTCGGATGAAGAGACAATTGGATCAAAATCCACCATTCAAAAAAACGTACACATATTGTTCCGTTTAAGCCAATGAATGGAGATGAGGTTGATGCTAAATAATTTTTTAGGGAAGAATGTTAGGATAATTGATGATGATAATATGGAGTGGAGAGGCTATGTAAGAAGTATTGAGACTCCAGAGGATTCCGATGATGGACAATGGTGGCTAGATATAGTTAATGTGAACAAACCGGGTTTTAAGACAGGACTTTCAATATCAGAGCATGAAATAAAGGAAATATCAGAGGTGGATAATGGCTAAAAATGATTACTATGTTTTGGTCTATCGAGTGCTGATGTATTTGTATAACTGTTTGAAAAAAGGCGAAGATGTTGATGTTAGTAAATTAACTCTCCAATGGCTAGGTATCAATGAGCGATAGTCTGAATATATCTTTGATACGTTAGATGAAGAGGGATTTATTCTTAATGCGGCGTATATTGAAGATTATGCGGGAAAGCATCTTCAAAACAATATTATGATCAGTCCTAAAGGAATTTCTTATTTGCATGAAAATAGCACGATACAAAAAGTAAAGAAATCGATCAAGGGAATATCTGATATTGTCGGCAATATCAATCCACTTTGATATTTTTTAATAGTTTGACCTGAGCAAGTCGTTAAAAGGCTTATTTTTTATGCGATCGATCTCGTGGAGCATTCTACGAAAAATAAAAACGATAGAAGAGATCTGCACGGCATTAACAAGAGAGTTTTTAAAAGACCACGACTTATCTGATGAAAAGATCACATCAGTAATGGCCAATCACTGTAGCAGGTTCTGTGTGTATGCAAGGATAACAACACACGTAAAAATGTAAATGTCACCAAAGAAACAATTGAACTTACTAACGAAGAATGGAGCAGTGTAGTATCTCGTCTGCGATCGGTGAACGTGCTCAGAAATGCGAATCTGATCTATTAGGAACAAAAATTGTGATATTAATGAAGAGTTAAATTAAGCGCCACCTGACAAAAAGTCAGAAGATAAATATGAAAAAATAATGTAATCTTGAAATTTCAAGGCTTTAGTGTTACAATTACTTATGTATTTTGATAACTCGTGAGAGTGAGCAGAGATGCTCACTCTTTTTATTGGAATAAAAAATGCGTTACAATAGAGTTACAAGTTATTTTAGAGGGGGCTAATGCGTGAGTGTTGTAGAAACAGTAACGAAGCTAGTTACACCGATCTTGGATGATCATCACTTTGAATTAGTTGATATCGAATTTGTCAAAGAAGGAAAAAGTTGGTATTTGCGTGTCTTTATCGACAAAGAAGGGGGTATCAACATCGAAGAATGTGCCCTTGTTAGTGACCAACTTAGTGAAAAGTTGGATAATTGTGATCCAGATCCAATTCCACAAGCTTATTATTTGGAAGTTTCTTCGCCAGGGGCAGAACGACCATTGAAAAAAGAAAAAGATTATGAGCGTGCTTTGAACTCATATATCAATGTTTCACTTTACCAACAACTCGATGGCAAGAAAGTATATGAAGGAACAATGACAGCATTATCCAAAGATGAGTTGACACTCGAATATATGGATAAGACCCGTAAAAAAACAATCACGATCCCACGCAAGCAAATTGCTAAAGCGCGGCTCGCAATTAAATTTTAAAAGATTATTTTTACAAGGAGAATCAAACCATGAGTAAGGAATTACTTAACGCATTAGATGCGCTTGAAACAGAAAAAGGAATCAAAAAAGAAATTGTGATCGATGCGTTGGAACAGGCTTTAGTTTCAGCTTACAAGCGAAATTATGATAAGGCCCAAAACGTAGAAGTTGAATTTGACAAGCGTAAAGGTGACATCAAAGTCTATTCCGTCAAAGAAGTTGTCAACAATGTCTTTGACTCACGCTTGGAAGTTAGCTTAGAAGATGCATTAGAGATCAACAAGGCTTATGAAGTTGGTGATACGATCCGCTTTGAGGTGACACCACGTGATTTTGGACGGATCGCAGCTCAAACGGCTAAACAAGTGATCATGCAACGTGTGCGGGAAGAAGAACGCCAAATGATCTATGATCAATATAGCAAGTATGAAAATGAGATCGTCTCTGGTGAAGTTGAACGCCATGATAGCCGTTATATCTATGTCAATTTAGGCAATGTTGAAGCTGTTTTATCTAAAAAAGACCAAGTACCAGGTGAAGTTTACAAATCACATGATCGGATCAAAGTCTATATCTATAAAGTCGTTGATCCATCGGCTAACAATAATGAGCCAGAAGTTGAAAATAAAGATGGTAAGAAGCGGCGTAAGAATCGAGGACCACAAGTTTACGTTAGCCGTTCTCACCCAGATCTATTGAAACGCCTATTTGAAAATGAAGTGCCTGAAATTTTTGACGGTACCGTTGAGATCAAATCGATCGCACGTGAAGCCGGTGATCGGGCTAAAGTGGCAGTTTACTCGGCGGAAGAAGGCGTTGATCCGATCGGAACCTGTGTGGGTCCACGAGGTGAACGTGTTCAAGCGATCGTCAATGAATTGAATGGTGAAAAGATGGATATCATTGAATGGAGTGAAGATCCAGCTAAATATATCTCAAATGCTTTGAACCCAGCAAATATCGTTGAAGTTCGCTTTGATCCTGAAAATGAACGTGTCTGCACAGTGATCGTGCCAGATGATCAACTTTCACTTGCGATCGGTAAGCGTGGGCAAAATGCTCGTTTAGCAGCGCATTTGACCGGATACAAGATCGATATCAAATCCGAATCCGATATGGCTGCTTTAGAAGCCGATGCTGAGCTAGCTGAGAAAGCAGAAGTTTCAATTGAAACGACTGAAGAATAGGGGGCACAAACATGGCACAACGCAAGATCCCAATGCGCAAAGATATCGTTACTGGTGAAATGAAACCTAAAAAAGAACTTGTACGCGTCGTGAAAAATAAAGAAAATGAAGTGAGTCTTGACCCAACTGGTAAAAAAGCTGGCCGGGGTGCATATATTCATTTAGATGTAGCTACCGCAAAGAAAGCTCGGGAACAAAAGACTTTTGATAAAGTTTTTGGTGTTAAGATCGAACCTGCTTTTTATGATGAATTAGTGGACTATGTCGATCACCAAGTTGCACGAGCAGAGTTATTTGGCAATGGAAAATAAGATCGAACAGCGAAAAGCTCTAAACTTATTGGGATTAGCTCGGAAAGCTGGCAAGTTGACTACAGGCCAAGATCTGGTCTTAGCAGCGATTCGTTCCGGAAAGGCTAAGGTCGTGCTGATGGCAAACGATTGTGGGCAAAGCACCCAAAAGAAATTCACTGATAAGTGTAAGAGCTATGATGTAGCATTAACAACAGAATTTACAAAACAGGAGTTAAGTGCTGCGATCGGCGCAAAGCGTTCCTTGATCGCAGTTACCGATCCTGGTTTTGGGAAGAAGATACGCCAGCTTCTTTTTTCTTGATCGAAGGGTATAGAGCTTATTCGGTCAGAGATCGAGTAGGTGTGTATTCTTGAAAATAAGGAGAGTGAAGTCATGAGTAAAAAAAGGATTTATGAACTGGCTAAGGAATTAAACGTTAGCAACAAAGAAGTAATTGAAGTTGCAAAGAAAAATGGTTTTAAAGTTGGCAACCACATGTCATCTTTAGACCAAGCTGCTGAAGCTAAAGTTAAAGCTTCATTTGTTAAACCAGTTAAAGCTAGTTCACAAAAGCAGGCGACTCCTAAAAAAGAAAACAGCGAGAAAAAACAAAATGTTGCTGTAAACAAAAACTCCCAAAATGCGCGGAATAATAACCATTCTAAGCATCAAAAGCAAGCATCCGCACAAAGAAATAATGAAAGGCATTCAGGGAAGCGTATGGAAAAAAACAACAACAATAATAACGCGAATAATACAAAACATCGTGGCAATAATTCCCAAGGCAATAGCCAAAACAACACCCAAAAGAAAAACAAGTTTTCAAATAATCGCTTTGGCGGGAATAATAACAATCATAAGTTCAATAAAAAGAACAAGAAAAATAAAAATAAGAAGTTCAATCAAAAGAACAATAAACCAGCAGTTCCACCACGTAAAAACAAGCCATTGCCAGAAGTTTTGGTCTATACGGTCGGCATGAACGTGGCAGATATTGCTAAAAAGATCCACCGTGAACCAGCTGAGATCATCAAGAAGTTATTTATGATGGGTGTTATGGTCAACCAAAACCAATCCCTTGATAAAGATACGATCGAGATCTTAGCTGCTGATTATGGGATCAAGGCAGAAGAAAAGATCGAAGTCGACGTAGCTGATATCGATAAATTCTTTGAAGAAGAACAAAATAATCAAGATAATTTGACTTCACGCCCACCAGTTGTAACGATCATGGGTCACGTTGACCATGGTAAGACAACGTTATTGGATAAATTACGTCATACCAATGTTACAGCAGGCGAAGCTGGTGGTATCACACAACATATCGGTGCTTACCAAGTGCGTCATTCAGGTAAAACGATCACATTCTTGGATACACCAGGACACGCTGCCTTCACTAACATGCGGGCTCGCGGGGCGGATATCACGGATATCACTGTCTTAGTCGTTGCTGCTGATGATGGTGTGATGCCACAAACGATCGAGGCTATCAACCACGCTAAGGCTGCTAATGTACCGATCATCGTTGCGGTCAATAAGATTGATAAACCAGGTGCTAATCCAAACCACGTCATGGAACAATTATCAGAGTATGAATTGATCCCTGAAAGTTGGGGTGGCGATACGATCTTTGTTGAGATCTCAGCTAAATTCAATAAGAACTTAGAAGAGTTGCTCGATATGATCTTACTTGAAGCTGAAATGCTCGAATTGAAAGCCAATGCTAAACAACATGGTGCAGGTTCAGTTATCGAAGCTCGGCTAGATAAAGGTAAGGGTTCTGTTGCCTCATTACTTGTGCAACACGGTACATTACATGTTGGTGATCCGATCGTTGTGGGTAACACCTTTGGTCGTGTGCGGACAATGACTGATGCTCGTGGGCGTTCGATCAAGAAAGCAACTCCAGCGACTCCAGTTGAGATCACTGGTCTAAATGATGTTCCTGATTCTGGTGATCGTTTTATTACATTTGATGACGAAAAGACAGCGCGGGCAGCTGGTGAAGAACGTGCTAAACGTGCCTTGATCAAAGAACGTAACCAAACAACGCATGTGACCTTAGATAACTTGTTTGATACCTTGAAAGAAGGGGATCTAAAAGAAGTTGATCTGATCATCAAAGCCGATGTGCAAGGTTCAGCTGAAGCTTTAGCACAAAGCTTTAAGAAGATCGATGTTGAAGGTGTTCGAGTAAATATCATCCACCAAGCGGTCGGTGCGATCAATGAATCTGATGTTACTTTAGCAGAAGCTTCAAATGCTATCATCATCGGTTTCAACGTACGTCCGACTCCACAAGCTAAGCTCCAAGCTGAAAGTGATAAGGTCGACATTCGTTTACACAACGTTATCTATAAGGCGATCGATGAAGTTGAAACTGCGATGAAGGGTATGCTAGAACCAGTCTTTGAAGAAAAAGTCATCGGTGAAGTTGAAATTCGTGAAACTTATAAAGTATCTAAGTTAGGTACGATCGGTGGGGGCTATGTCACAGATGGTCATATCCAACGTGATAGTGGTGTCCGTGTTATCCGTGATGGTATCGTGATCTATGAAGGGAAACTTGCTTCGCTTAAGCGTTTCAAAGATGACGTTAAACAAGTAAAACAAGGTTATGAATGTGGTCTGATGATCGAAAAATACAACGACATCAAAGTAGGCGATCGTATCGAAGCTTACGTAATGGAAGAAGTTCCACAAGACTAATATTTGATTTGAGGAGGAATTTGAATGGCACAACATTATCGTGTGGGTCGGTTATCACAAGAGATCCAAAGGGAAGTCAATGATATTTTGACTAAGCGTGTGCGTGATCCTCGAGTACAAGGCGTGACGATCACGGGCGTAGAAGTGACAGGTGACTTGCAACATGCAACGATCTATTACAGTACATTATCTAATTTGGCTTCTGATGCTGAGAAAACACAGATCGGTTTAGATAAAGCAACAGGTTTGATCAGACGTGAATTGGGTCAACGCTTGCGTATTTATGTAACGCCTGAAATTAAATTTGAACGGGATGAATCAGTACGTTACGGTGATCATATCGATGAGCTTTTAAGTAAGCTACACCAGCAAGAAAGTAATCCTTATTGATCGATCATGATTTAAAAATTATGTGTAGATAAAAAGAAGCTGGAAAAATTTTCTAGCTTCTTTTTTTAGAAAAGAGAGGTAAAAAATGGACGGGATCCTTCCTTTGAATAAAGATCGTGGTATGACGAGCCACGATGCAGTTTTTAAATGCCGGAAAATTTTTAAAACACGTAAAGTTGGACATAGTGGCACACTTGATCCCAATGTTGATGGTGTTTTACCGATCTGTGTCGGTAGAGCAACTAAAGCAGTCAATTATTTGATGGCATCGGGAAAAGTTTATAAAGGCGAGATCATTTTAGGTTTTGCAACAGAAACTGAAGATCTGGATGGTGCAGTTGTTGCCAAAAAAGCTATTAAACGTCCTTTTAGTCAAGAACAGATCAACCAAGCAATGGCTCAGCTGACCGGTGAGATAATTCAGATCCCGCCGATGTATTCGGCAGTCAAGGTCAATGGTAAACGGCTCTATGAATACGCACGTGCCGGGCAAAGTGTTGAACGTCCTAAAAGAATGATCACAGTCGATTATTTTAAGCAGACTAAGCCAAGCACATATGATGCAGTTAAAAAACAACAGACGCTTTATTTTGAAGTCGGTTGTGGTAAAGGGACTTATGTTCGGACTTTGGCGTTAGATCTAGGTGAAATTTTGGGTGTCCCAGCTGTAATGTCAGATCTGACACGTTTGCAAAGTGGAGGCTTTAATCTAAAGAAGAGTGTGACTCTTGAACAGCTGACTAATGCTACTCCAGAAGAACTAGAAACTTACCTTTATCCACTTGAATATGCTTTTCGAAGCTATCCGAAAGTTATCCTGACTGAACAGCAGTGGCAAAAGGTCCAAAATGGTGGCTTTTTACCAGCCAATATTTTTAAAGATAAGACGACAAAGATCTTGTTGATGTATGGCGATAAAGCACGGGCACTTTATTATTATGATGATAAAAAAGACGTTTTTCGTTCAGAACAAATGCTTGACCTAACTTAAAGAAGGTAACAGAGATGAAAGTTATTGAATTAGCTGAACCATATGCTAAAAGTGAGATCTATCCAGAACAGATCGTCTTAGCCCTAGGTTTTTTTGATGGAGTCCATCGCGGACATCAAGCTGTGATCAAGGCAGCTAAACAGCAAGCCCAAAAAATGGGTGTCAAGCTAGCCGTGATGACTTTTGATCGGCATCCCAGTGCTATTTTTCAGCAACGTGACCCGCAAAAGATCCAATATTTGACACCGATCACCGAAAAATTAGCATTGTTTGAAAAATTTGGAGCAGATATTGCCTATGTGGTCAAATTTGACGAAAAACTTGCTTACTTAAAACCTCAGGAATTTATCGATAAATATGTCGTAGGATTAAATGCGGTGGGGATCACTGCCGGTAGTGATTACACGTATGGGCCTCATACAGTCGCTAATATGAAAAATCTGCCTAAATATGCTAAAAATAGATTTGAGATCCAGACTGTCGAGCTACTAAAAGAAGATGAAAAAGTTGGTTCAACTGGGATCAGAGAAGCTCTAGCAAATGGCAAAGTTGAACTTGCAGCCCACTATTTGGGCTATGTGTACCAAACGACTGGGAAAGTGGTGCATGGCTTTGAGCGTGGCCGACAGATAGGTTTTCCAACGTTGAATATTGAAACGAGCCCTGCCAAACAATTGCCAGCAGTAGGGGTCTATGCCGTTGAAGTAGGATTGGATGGTAAACGATACCACGGGATGGCTTCGATCGGCTATAATGAAACCTTTGGTGATGATCTAGCTAAGACGTTAGAAGTAAACCTCTTTGATTTTTCGGCGATGGTCTATGGCAAAAAAGTAACGGTCTATTGGAAAAATTATTTGCGTCCAATGGTGAAATTTAATAGTATCGCTGAATTGATCGCGCAATTAGAGGCTGATAAACAGCATTCTGAAGCGTTACTTAATGTTCAAAATGAAAATTAGCACTCTGCTTGACAGATTGCTAAGAGTTGTGTATATTAATAATTGACTTAGCACTCCAGAGTGTTAAGTGCTAAAAGAGGTGATCGTAGTGTTGACTGAGCGACAGTTATTGATCCTTGAGGCTGTGATCCGCAATTATACAGAAGCGGGGCAGCCGATCGGATCGAAGACTTTACAACAACAATTACCGGTCCATGTGAGTTCAGCGACCATTCGTAATGAGATGGCGGTTCTCGAACAGCAAGGATATATTGCAAAGGAGCATTCAAGTTCAGGGCGGATCCCTTCACTTAAGGGGTATCGGTATTATGTCGATAATTTGATGAAACCTAGCAAACTTGATCGTAATGCTTTGTATGATATTCGCAACTCTTTTGGAAATGAATTTCAGAAGATCGATGAGATCCTAGCGACTTCAGCTAAGATCTTATCCGATTTGACAAGTTATACTGCTATTTCGCTCAAACCTGAAGCTAAGGATCTACGCTTAGAAGGTTTTAGACTTGTAGAGCTTGGCAATCAACAGGTAATGGTGATTTTAGTAACAAGTGACGGTACCGTTGAGAGTCAGACTTTTACGATGCCAAGTGGGATAAGTGGCAGTGAACTCGAAGCTGTTATCCGTCTGATCAATGATAAAGTCGTTGGTCTGCCACTAAGACAGGTGATCGTCAGGCTTAATGAATGTTTGCCCCTTTTGAACCGTTACTTACATCAACCGGCTGGTTTCATTGATGTTTTTGGTAATATCTTGAGCCGTGCAGCTAAGGAACAGGTTTATGTAGGGGGGAAGATGAATCTTTTGGATTTTTCCAAAGATGCCTCACTTGAACAGATAAAGTCGCTATATTCTCTAGTTGATCAAACGCAAGGGATCGGCAGTTTGGTGGACTCAACTAAAGATGGGATCTCCATTAAGTTGGGTGATGAACTACCAAGCATTTTGCTACAAAATTACAGCTTGATCTCTGCTACTTTTGATGATGGTAACCATGGACAGGGAACGATCGCGATCCTAGGTCCGACAAATATGCCATATTCAAAAATGATCGGTCTGATCACGGTTTTCCGCGATGAACTGACTAAGATAATAAATGACTATTATCAAAAATTTTAAATTGATTTTATAGGAAAAGGGGTGTTGATGTGGCAGAAGAAGAGATCAAGAATGCTGCAGCAGAGCAAACAGCACCGGATGAAACTGAAGTAAAAAATGATTCAGTGGATGATCCAAAGAAAGAAGAAGCTGTTGATGAAGTCACAGTTTTGACTGATCAGTTAGCTGAACTGCAAAAAAAATATGATGAATTAGAAGATCGCTATTACCGTTCAGAAGCGGAGATGGCGAACATGACTAAGCGTTTCAAAAAAGAACAAGAGCAACTTCTTCGTTATGAAGGTCAAGATCTAGCACGTGATATTTTACCAGTTGTCGATAATTTAACACGTGCCTTGCAAACAGAAGTTGAAGATGCTGGTTCAAAACAACTCAAGCAAGGGATCGAGATCGTTGCAAGAGATCTCGACAAGGCCTTACAAAGTAATGATGTGACAAAGATCGCTTCGTTGGGTGAAGAATTTGATCCGACGAAACATCAAGCGGTCAAGTCAGTACCGGTCGAAGAAGGACAAACGCCTGAAACGATCGTCCAAGTCTTACAAGAAGGCTATATGTTAAAAGATCGCGTCTTACGTCCAGCAATGGTCGTTGTCGCACAATAATTTTGTAAAAGGGTGAATTTTTAATGTCAAAAATCATTGGTATTGACCTTGGGACAACTAACTCAGCAGTTGCTGTTCTTGAAGGTAAAGAAGCAAAAATTATTACAAATCCAGAAGGTAACCGGACAACTCCATCTGTTGTTTCATTTAAAAATGGTGAAACTCAAGTTGGTGAAGTAGCTAAACGTCAAGCGATCACTAACCCAAATACGATCAGCTCGATCAAACGTCACATGGGTGAAGCTGATTATACTGTAGATATCGAAGGTAAAGAATACACACCACAAGAAATTTCAGCAATGATCTTGCAATACATCAAAGAATATGCTGAAAGCTACTTAGGTGAAGAAGTTACTCAAGCTGTTATCACAGTTCCAGCTTACTTCAATGACTCACAACGTCAAGCTACTAAAGATGCTGGTAAGATCGCTGGTTTGAAAGTTGAACGTATCGTCAACGAACCAACAGCAGCTGCTTTAGCTTATGGTTTGGACAAACAAGACAAAGATGAAAAAGTTTTAGTCTTTGACCTTGGTGGTGGTACATTTGACGTTTCCATCCTTGAACTTGGCGATGGTGTCTTCCAAGTACTTTCTACAAACGGTGATACAAACCTTGGTGGGGATGATTTTGATAACAAGATCATCGATTGGTTAGTAGCAGAATTCAAGAAAGAACACGGTATTGATCTTTCAACTGATAAGATGGCAATGCAACGTCTTAAAGATGCTGCTGAAAAGGCTAAAAAAGATCTTTCTGGTGTAACTTCTGCACAGATCTCCTTACCATTTATCACAGCAGGTGAAGCTGGTCCATTGCACTTAGAAACAACTTTAACACGTGCTAAGTTCAATGAATTGACACATGACTTGATCGAAAGAACTAAGATCCCTGTACGTAATGCTTTACAAGATGCTGGTTTGACCAATGCTGACATCGATGAAGTTATCTTAGTTGGTGGTTCAACACGTATCCCTGCAGTTAAAGAAGCTGTTAAAGCTGAAACTGGTCATACTCCAAATGAATCTGTTAACCCTGATGAAGCTGTTGCTTTAGGGGCAGCGATCCAAGGTGGGGTCATCACTGGTGATGTTAAAGACGTTGTTTTACTTGATGTTACTCCATTATCACTTGGTATCGAAACAATGGGTGGCGTCTTTACAAAACTGATCGATCGCAATACAACGATCCCAACATCTAAGTCACAAGTCTTCTCAACTGCTGCTGATAACCAACCAGCTGTTGATATTCACGTTTTACAAGGTGAACGTCCAATGGCAGCTGATAACAAGACTTTAGGTCGTTTCCAATTAACAGATATTCCAGCAGCTCCACGTGGTGTTCCTCAGATCCAAGTTACATTTGATATCGACAAGAACGGTATCGTAAATGTATCTGCTAAAGATCTCGGCACTAACAAAGAACAAAAGATCACGATCAAGAGTTCATCTGGTCTATCCGATGAAGAGATCGATCGTATGGTCAAGGAAGCTAAGGAAAACGAAGAAGCTGACAAGAAGCGTAAAGAAGAAGTTGATCTACGCAACGAAGTAGATCAATTGCTCTTCCAAACAGATAAGACGTTAGAAGAGATCAAAGGCAAAGTGTCTGATGACGAAGTGAAGAAAGCTGAAGATGCACGTGATGCATTGAAGAAAGCGCAAGAAGAAAATAACGTCGAAGACATGAAAGCTAAGAAAGATGATTTGACAAAGATCATCCAAGACATGTCAGTCAAACTTTACCAACAAGCACAACAAGCTCAAGGCCAAGCTCAAGCTGATGGTGCATCCGCTAGCGAAAACAACGCTGCTGATGATAACACAGTAGATGGCGACTTTAAAGAAGTCGATCCTGACGATAAATAATCGTTACAATGGCTAAATGAAAAGTCAAAGGCCCTTTGTGGACTTTGGCTTTTTATTTTTAAGCAGTTATGTTAATCTAAATTTAAGTGTAATTGCACGGCAAATAACCAATTATTTGGAGGAGAAACATGGAAAAGAATCCTTATGATGTCTTAGGTATTTCCAAAGATGCATCTGCTGATGAGATCAAGCGCGCTTATCGCAAACTATCAAAGAAGTATCACCCTGACTTAAACCATGAAGCTGGGGCAGAAGAAAAGTTCAAAGAGGTAAACGATGCTTATGAGATTTTAAGTGATCCGCAGAAAAAGGCTCAATTTGATCAGTTTGGCTCGACTGGAGCTCAAGGATTTGGCGGTGCTGGTCAAGGCTTTGGTGGCGGCTTTGAAGGTGGTTTCGGTGGTTTTGACGATATTTTCAGTTCATTCTTTGGTGGCGGTGGTGCTAGTCGTTCACGCACAGCTCCGCGTCAAGGTCGTGATCTGCAATATGAAATGAACTTGACCTTTGAAGAAGCAATTTTTGGTAAGACGACTGAAATTGAATATACTCGTGAAGAAGATTGTGACACATGTAACGGCACTGGTGCTAAACCAGGAACATCACCTGTAACTTGTTCGCATTGTGGTGGTCGTGGTTTTGTCCAAGTCGAGCGCCAAACTCCACTTGGGCGTATCATGACCCAACAAGAATGCGATGTCTGTGGTGGTACTGGAAAAGAGATCAAAGAAAAGTGTACTACATGTCATGGTTCTGGTCATATCCGCAAGAAGCATGCAGTTGAAGTCAAAGTGCCAGCAGGGGTCGAGGATGGCAATCAAATGCGTTTACAAGGCCAAGGTGAAGCAGGGGTAAATGGTGGTCCATACGGTGATCTCTTTATCGTCTTTAATGTTGCGCCAAGTGATACCTTCAAGCGTGATGGCTCTGAGATCTATTTAGAACAACCGATCACATTTGTGCAAGCTACTTTAGGGGCTGAGATCCCAGTTAAGACTGTTCACGGAGATGTTAAGTTGAAGATCCCAGCTGGAACGCAAACGGGAACGACATTCCGCTTACGTGGTAAAGGGGCACCGAGATTGCATGGAACAGGCAATGGTGATGAACGAGTTACAGTGAAAGTTCAAACACCAAAGAGTCTAAATAAACAACAAAAGATCGCATTGAAAGCTTTTGCGGAAGCTTCAGGTGATGAAGTTGCTGATGAAGGCAATTTCTTGGATCGCTTAGTTAAGGCATTAAAAAATGAGTAAGATCACAAGATAAAAATTTATAAATTTTATCTGAAAATGATTGACTTTAGTTATAAAAAGACGGTATAATTAACTTCGTTGCGATGGTCTGGTAGCTCAGTTGGATAGAGCAACGGTCTTCTAAACCGTAGGTCGTGAGTTCGAATCTCACCCGGATCATATCAAATGAAGTTAATACCAGTTAAGAAAAGGCAAAACGCTGATATATCAGCGTTTTGCCTTTTCTGTTTTATTGGAAAAACAGTTAAAAACAGTCGGAATTTGAAAAGTTGTTGCACAAATGTTGCACAAATTACTCAGCCAGCAAAGCGAGATTTTTCTTGATTTCACTTATTTGTGTTTGCTGATATTCATGGATAAGATAGGCATAAGTATCAGTCGTAGTAGATAGATTCGAGTGGCCTAATCGCTTAGAAATAACAAAAATATCTATTCCTTTGCTAAGCAGATAGGCAACGTGTGTATGACGTAACGAATGGAAGTGAAAGGACGGTTTCTTGATCTCAGCTTGTTTTAAGAGCGTACGTAATGTATTATTTGCAGCCGCTGAAGTTGGGATCTGACCACGTGCATTTTCAAATACCATGTTACTATTATTTTCTTTGAGTTCAGCTAACCAATCAAGCAATTGTTGTGTTACGTTTACTGTCCGATTAGATGAATCATTTTTTGTTGCTTTAAAGCCACCACCACTTTGATAGTCCCAAGTCTTATTGACTGTGATCGTTTGCCGTTGATAATCGATATCGTCCCAAGTAAGCGCCATGATCTCACCAATACGCATTCCAGTCATAATCGCAGTTAGGATCATGTAGCGAGACGTATAGCGCTTTTGACGTCCGTTTAAGCAAAGATCAGTTAATCGCTTGAGTTCATCAAGTGAGAGGTAGTCTATCTTTCTAGTTCTTGCAGGATCGAATACGAGTTGGATATTTTCAGTGAAGTTTTTTCGGATGATCTCGTCGTACATAGCTGAGCTAACACAAGCTTTGATCATTGAGTGCATGATCCGAACGGTATTTTTTGAGCGGTTCGTACCGTATTGATTTAGAAATACCTGATAATCATGACGAGTGATATCTTGGATCGCAATGTCTTGAAAGTACTCGTTGATCTGTCTTATTGCAACTTCGTATCGCTGTTGAGTTGAGTGCTTTGAAGTGGGTTGCTTATATACTTCATACCAATTTGCAAAATACTCAGAAAAGGGAATTTTCTTTTGCTTGATATTAACGCCTGTAAATAATTGTTGCTCTAATTCAACTGCGTACTGACGGGCTTCGTTTTTTGTTTTGAATCCACCTTTAGATTTTTGCTTTAGTACGCCACTTTTATCACGCCAAGAAACTCGAACATGATAGTTCTTACCGCGTTTGACGATACTTGCCATATTATCGCTCCTTTCAAACGTATGTTCTTTTTTAGCGCTTTTAAAACCCGTCACTAGGACGGGAAAAATAAATTATTTAAAATCAATAGTTAATGATTCAGGAGCTTCGGCAACTGTTTCATACGTATCAGTTCTAGAAATAGAATCAAGATTGAATGTTAATTGATTTAGTTTAGAAACATCATCAGATTTAATAAGTGCTTGTGCATGTTCATCTTTATGTGCATGTGCTGCAATTGCAGAGCCTACACCATCATCAATTAAGCCACTATTCATGCTTAGTTGTTGTCCATAGTTGGTTACAAGTGATTTGATACCGTTAAATTGAAGTTCAGAGTCTGAAGTATTATCTAATGTATAGATCACTTGAACAACGTAAGCTGATGAAGAAACATCTAAGGTGTTAAATGCTGTAGCGATATTTTCCTTTTGTTCTGATGTTTTTGGCTCATATTTTAATAGTTTGATAGATTTAATTTTGAAGTTCATTGAGCCGTAATTGATTTCAGCATTAGTAGGTGAGACTATCCGTTCTAGAGTTACTTTTCCAGCAGCTGGATCATTATGCCATTGACCAACCTTCAAAAGTTCTCCAGAGGTTACTTTTTTGTTATCACGGGAAGAACTATTTTTCTTAACTTTAACACTGGATGAAGAAGCTGATTTATCTGAATTATCTACAGAATTGCTACAACCAGCTAAAGTTAAAGCAGATAAAAGTACTAAAGCAGTGATTTTGATACCCTTATTCATAATAAAACTCCTTTTAATTTTCAGCTTTTAACGTCATCAGTGTTTGGACGGATCAAAGTTTTATCGTAGTGTTTCGCTTAAGTGGAAATTTTTAGGTACTCCATATGAGTAGTTAAGTTGATTGATCTCATTAGGGTAATATCCGTTTTCTTCGTGATATAAAGCATTACAGAGATCAAAACTAAATTGGTCAGCTTCACGTTCCATGTTAGATCTAAAATGTGTGTTACTATCATATGCGCAAACGATACCAGTATGTTTAAAGATATGACCTAACTCATGTCCACAAACATAGTATTTAGCGCTACTTTCTTGCAATTTATCGGATAGTAAAATTATAGGCTGACCATAGAGATAAATAGTCTTTGCTAAGGGACTATCTATCTGTACATAATATGTCGGAATATCAAAATACATAGCTATTTTAAATGGATCATGTGTCCCCGTTTTTTTATAGATATTCCGTAAAAGATCGCTATATTTCCACATAACAACACCCCGTTAAAACTTAAATCTACCTTTTTCTTCTTTCCTTTTTTTAAATTCGTCGTGATACCTATAAAAAATTTGAGTTAATGCTATCTCAAGTTTCTCTCTATCTTCTTGTGTGACTTTTCCATCACCGAAAGTCATCCCATTGTCCAAATTATCTTCAAGAAATTTTTTCAAGTCTTTTGTTTCTTGTTCTTCACTAGATGATTTCTTTTCAGATCTACCTAGTAGATAGTCAGTCGTCACGCCGAAGTAATCGGCTAATTGAGCTAATGTATCAGCACCAGGTATAGCTCGTTCGGTTTCCCATGATCCTACAGTTTGCTGAGATACATGTAATGTGTCTGCCAACTCTTTTTGGGTCATGCGTTTAGCTTTTCTTAGTTCTTTTATATTATTACCTAACATTTTAATTACCTTTCTAAAATTAAGCGAGTATCCTGTTGTTGAACTTCTCAAGTATAATATACTATTTTCATTAGTATAAAACTACTGTAAGTAGTTAATACTAGTTAAAATAGGGAAATATACAAAAACACTGGTAATACTAATTAAAATAGTATATTCTATATTTGTAAGGTTGATACAGACCTTAATTATTGAGAAAGAAGTAAGTTATGAATTTGGCAATAATAATAGCCTCAACAGTTTACACAGTGGACAAGGTGCTTGATCTCTACAAAAAGTACCTTGAATGTAAAAAGCTGAGGCTAGAAATTAAAAAATCAGATTACAAACCTAAACATTAGGTAAAGGTCTGAGAATACAAACGGGCGGAGGCAACCGCCTTGTTTGTGACGCCTATATCATAACATAATTAAGATGGATAATCTAACAGTAGAAATTGTGGCTTTTATTTTGGTTATTGCAGTTATTTTAACTGTTATCGGTTGGGTGATGGAGCTCAAAATTTATCAACTTAAAAAAAAGCTAAAACAGGTGAAAGATAAAGGGAAAAAGAAATAGCGAAGTAGAAAGATTTGTATGAAAAGTATTGTATTTACGTAATGTATATAGTGCACTAAAATAGTACCAAGGAGGAGGTGAGATTGATGATCCTACTCAAGAGGCTAAAAATAAAAAAGCCTACAAAAACCAAATTAACCGTCAAAATTCATTTGGTAGTCGTAAGCTTTGAATGGCATTTTGAGTGGTACCATTGATTAGTTACCACAGGAGGGGAATTGCCCTTCCCCTTCTTGGTACTTTTAGTATAACACAATTTATCAGGAGGTTGTACGAATGAAGTTATTTGAATATCAAAAAGGTAAATTTAAGATGTCGATGTCAGTTAGAAGAACCACCAAAAAAGAAATGATCGCAAGTGGAATCGCATTGATCGTTATCGCATGTTTGGTTACTTGGTGGGTGATGAAGTAATGGCACTGTCACAAACAGAACGCAACAAACGCTGGCAAGCTAAGAACAAAGAAAAAGCTGCCTATATGCGTAAGCGATCGGTAGCAAGGACATTTATCACGAAATATGGTAAGTATGAAGATCTATTAGAACTCAAAGAACTGCTTGATAAGAGACTATCAGAATAAACCGTTGCTTTTCCGCTGGAAATCCGCTGAAAAGCCGTCGGAATAGCGTTGGTAAACCGTCGGAACATCATAGTATTATGATAGTGTTCCAAAGATGAAAAGAGCAAATTTATTCGCTATTTATTAAATAAGACAGGTTTTGATACTTTACCAACAAGATCAAGTAAATTAGATGCTACAAGCTTACAAAGAGTATACCGAGGAGTCCATGACTCAAAAGATAGAAGTTCGGAGTATTTTATAGACATGATCAACAATGGAGAAATACCTATCTCAGGAGCTGGAAATTCTACTAAGGGTAGAGGATTATATTTTTCAGAAGCTAAGGGTCAAGCTTTATTCCATGCCAAAAAGGGAACTACGCCTCTTGTTGGAAAATGGTCACTAGATGTAAGTGGTCGAGTCTTAAATTTTAAAGACGCTGCGCCACTAAGGTCTATAGGAGACATTGAAATTGGTGTTCCTTACAAGTATATGGAATATGAATCCAATGTTGATATAATTGCCATCTTAAGTGGATATGATATTATAAAAAAAGATGCAACTATCAATGTTTTGAATCGAGGTAAATTATATTGGCTAGGATTTACAGATTATTAATTGATGCCTATGAGTATGCGTACTTTGACTCGAAAATACGAGAATTTGTCTATAATTGTAACGAAGAAGACAGTCGTTATATTAAAGACTTTTGGGATTCATGGGAAGATACTGCCAAAAATGCATATATCGAAATTGATAATATTGATCGTTTAGTTTGTGATAGATTTCCGACAGAAGTAGCTAAACACATGAAAGATATGCTTTTTAAGGAAGCAGAAGTTATTGAGCTACCACAGGGGCAAAAAGCACCTGAATACAAGGATCCGTATAGAAAAACGGAATATGTTTCTTATACTTTTGAAGATATGGGGATGAAAGAACCTCGCGACCTAGGCAAGTCATAAAACTGCTTAAAATTAAATACGTGTGTGGGCTTGTTGGCGCACATTTAAAAGTCGCTTTTGTCGTACTGTACCTGTGATATATCTAGGTGTTTTTAAAGATACTATCAAAGATGACTATGATATAATCAAAGAACTTTTGGGTGAAGATATGCCTAACAAAAGAGTATATGATAACCTTAAAAGTAGTGGTAATAGTTATTGGAATAACTTAAACGTTGATATTAAAAGAAGGATAGACTTGAGGTGAAGAAGAATGAGTGAGCTTATTCCACAAGAATGTGATGTAGTTATTTTAAAAACAGGTGAACGGGTAGGTTTAATGGATCAATTAGACGAAACTCATTTCCTTCCTGATTATGGCGTTGAAACACCTGAACAAGAAGAAAAAACGATGGCGATGATGCCAATTTCAATTGATGATATTGAAAAAGTTGTATATAGACCGAAAGGCACTCTGAAGTGAACCCATAAAGTTGGACACTCTATTTAGACTATATTTCTTAAGGCAAG
>OFGQ01000357.1_pt1 | contig 39245 bp, 39 predicted proteins | sample 1521791 | NCBI WGS metagenome assembly OFGQ01 (sample SAMEA3504116, study PRJEB24116) | mouse gut metagenome | biome: mouse gut; feature: mouse-associated habitat; material: faeces | place: Denmark | collected 2011 | reverse complement strand
GACGGAAGAGCATATGGGACGAAGAAAGAAAGAGCCTAGAAGCGTACACCGGGAAAACATAGTGTCTGCGGCATCCGCTTTATTTATGGAAAGGGGGATTGCCGCGACTTCAATGGACGATATAGCGAAAGCCGCCGGATACAGCAAGGCAACATTATATGTATATTTTGAAAATAAAGAGGAGATAGTCGGCATTTTAGCATTGAACAGTATGAAAAAACTTTATGACTATATATCTTCTGCTCTGATACAGCATAAAACCACGAAAGTAAGATATGACTTTATCTGCCGCGGGCTGGTGCAGTATCAAGAGGAATTTCCTTTTTATTTCAAAATGGTATTGGATAAAATTAACATTGATTTTGAGAGCAAAGACCATCTGCCGGAAGAAAGGGAAACTTATCAAATTGGGGAAGAAATAAATGAAAAAATAAAAAACTTTTTGTTATCCGGCATGGAACAGGGGGATTTACGAGGTGATTTGGAAATTATGCCTGCTATATTTAATTTTTGGGGTATGATTTCCGGAATCATTCAGCTTGCCGTTAACAAAGAAGAATATATTAAACAGTCAATGGGTTTATCAAAAGAAAAGTTTTTGGAATATGGCTTTTCCCTTGTTTATTATTCGATTGCAAGGAGTGATGATTATGAGTGAAAAAAATGTGCTTGCCATTTTAGGCAGTCCTCATACACATCGAACGACAGCCGCCATGTTGAATTTGGCAGTTCATAAAGCTGAACAGGCGGGTTATGCGGTAACGAAAATTAATCTATATGAAAAGAAACTTTCCTTCTGCACAGGCTGCCGGATTTGCATGGATACGCATAGTTGTGTCCAGAAAGATGATATACAGGAAATTGTTGCGTTATTACATAAGAGTCAGCTTGTTATCCTTGCCGCCCCGGTCTATTGGGCGAACGTTCCGGCGCCTGTCAAAAACTTATTTGACCGATTGTTGGGAACGGCTATGGAAGAAACAAATACATTTCCAAAACCACGCTTACGGGGAAAGCAATATATGATTTTGACTTCCTGCAATACGCCCGCGCCTTTTTCGTGGATATTTGGACAGAGCAGAGGGGCAATCCGCAGTATGGACGAATTTTTCAAGACCGCAGGCATGAAACCGGCGGGAAAAGTGGTGTGTACAAATGCAAAAAATAAGAAAGAACTGTCTAAACGGATAACAAAAAAGATGGAGAGGTGCCTGAAATGAAATTATCCCGAAAAAGAATCCTATCGTTTACAGCAATTCTTCTTTTCCTTATTGTTTTGATTTATACGGCGGTTTATCTGAAAAACGTGGCAGATTATAAAAGGGCAGTAAAAGAAACAACTTTTAGTAATTTAGATATTTCCAATGTTCTCAACGGAGTTTATATCGGAGAATATGACGTGGATTTTGTTTATGCCAAGGTGGAAGTAACAGTTCAAAACGGAGTAATTACAAACATTGATATTCTGGAACATAAAAACGGCCGCGGAAGCAGCGCAGAAGTTGTTGTTGACAGAATTGTTGAAGAACAGAAAATAGAAGTTGACGCTGTATCGGGGGCAACAAATTCAAGCACTGTCATAAAGAAAGCTGTTGAAAATGCCCTAACGGGAGAAAAACTGAAAAATAGCCCCCTCAAAAAAAGCCGAGCCATTAACAAGATAAATTCGTACGCTTATTTTTTCGCCCATTTGCATCTTTGAATTTACAGGTATCTGTCTATAAAATGAAAATAAAAGTAACCGCTAAATAATAAAAAGACAGGACATATTGACGGTATTCAGTCATTGTCCTGTCTTTAACTCTCTTCTGATTTGTATTCTAATATATCTGCTACCGAACATTCCAGAACTTCGCAGAGGGTATCTAAAGTTTTAGTTGTAATCGCTGCTCCATGTTTCATTCTATGGAGTGTATTTGCTGAAATCCCATGTTTATAAATCAAAGCATATTCCGTTATGCCCTTGGTTAAAAGAGTGTCATAAAAAGGCCGGTATGAAATCATATAGAAATCTCCTGTTCAAATTTTTAAAAATCATATCACGCTTGAAAATTCCAATATAACTAATATATTGACCATATTGAAAGTTTTGAGTATAATGGAGGAGAATGCTATGGAAGATAGCAGAGAAAGGAGATTAATTATGAAAAAAATCAAAAAAAGATTCTTGGCTATGGGCGTTTGCCTTGCAGTTCTGTTCTGCTTCCTTGCGCCGGTACAGCCGGCAAATGCAGCAGCAAAAACCGTTAATCTGACCGTTCGTTATAAAGGGAAGAATGTAACTTTTTTGAAGTTTCGCAACGTGGGCGCTTCTCAGTCAAAAGTAAAAGGTATGATGGGAGCGAAGACATATGCAGCGGTGAAAAAAGCGTGGGGCAAGGCGAACAAGGTCGAAAAAGATGATTTCATGGGAGAGGGTAATTCATATACCTGGAAAAACGGAAAAACAAGGATTGCGTTTGGAGCATATAAAAACGGAAAACGCAAGGGAGATGTTGTCATAGACATCCAAAACAAGAAAGCGTCTTTATGCGGTATCAAAGTCGGTATGTCAAAAAGGCAGGCGACACAGAAGCTGATCAAACAGTTTGGAAAAAAGAATGTCTCTGTCACAATGAACCAGATTCTTGTTCAGATCGGTTACTATCACCCGATCGAATTTAATTTGAAGTCCGAAAAGGTGAGCGGCATCTATTTTATGAGTTCTTAGACCAACGCGATCCAAGCATAATATTCTAGTTTGCGTTTTCTTTCTATGAAATATTTTCTTTTCCCTGAAACTTTTTTTGCTTCTGATTCGTATGTATATAGGAAGAGGGGAATGTCAGGATGATGCAGAGCCGGATAGAGGAATTTTTTCAGAACTATTACAAGGTTTGTTACCGCACGGCGTTTGCTCTGGTGAAAAACCGTGCGGATGCGGAGGACGTGGTACAGGAGACGTTGCTGCGGCTGCTTTTGTACCGGCCGGATTTTGCAAGTGCAGAGCATGAAAAAGCATGGATGCTGCGGACGGCAATGAATCTGTGTAAAGACATGCTGAAAAGCAAATGGCGCAAAACGACGGTCAGTTTAGAACATATGCCTGCGGCAAAGTACGGCAGTCTCTGGCTTTCCGGTATGGAACATGACGATACATTCTGGACGCTTCTGGAGCTTACCAGCCCATATAAAGAATGTCTCTATTTGTTTTATTACGAGGATTATTCGATTCGTGAAATTGCAGATATTTTGGAAAAACCGGAAAATACGGTGAAGACAAATTTACGGCGCGGAAGAGAAGCGTTGAAGCAGAAGTTAGAGGAAAGGAGATAAGCAGATGTTGCCAGGCAGTATAAGCAGGAATATTTTTTATGAAAAACTAAGTGAGAACCATTCGAACAGTCACAAAACCGCAGGCGCAAAAGCAGATGTTTTTTTGGAGAATATCAAAGAAAAGACGCAGCAGGAAAAAGCAGAGGCGAAAGGAAGCAGCGTGTCAGATGGCGGTTCGTCCGTTCGGGCGGAAGAATCTTACGAGAGGGCAATGGCAGAATTGATGCAGCTTGTAAACGGGCATGTAACAATGAATGCCGTATCGGAAGTTTCCGTGCGCCGGATACGTGCAGAAGAGAGCGATCACATCAAGGGGTTTGCCGCGGAAGGATATACCTTAAAGGCGCAGGTGTCTATAGATGAGCAGAGGGTGTATATCGAACAAAAGAACGAAGACGGCAGTTATCAGGCGTATGAGGTGAATCCGCTGCTGATTTCCAAAGATACCGATAACCCAATTGAACAGATGGCGGCAGAAGCGTGGGAGAAGGCAACAAAACGGATCAACGCCGGCATGGGATCCGAGCATGATGCAGAAGACGGAGGAGAATCATTTACATTTGAAAAAATGCTGGAGGAATTTCAGTCATTTGTAGAAAAACGCATCAAAGAGGGACCTCCGAAAATCCCGACGGGAGGAGCAGAATTTTCCGAAAAAGAATGGGAGCGGATGCTGGAAAAAATTGATGAGATCATCGATGAATTTAAAGAAGAGTTGAGGCAGAGGATACAAAAACAGGACGACAAAATGCAGACCGAACAGACGCAGGATACGGACATTGCCAAACCAAGGGGAAGCAGTTTTCTGGCGCGGCTGGCGAGAACCCATCGGGCGCCGTATTCTTATCTGGCGGATGAATCGGGACAGATCGTGTATAACGGCGTTACCTTTTACTGCGACGATAAAAAACAGCAGATTTGCTTAGGCGATATGACGGACACCAAAAATGTGCTGAATATCCCCTTATCAAAAGGCGGATGCCTGCGTGTCAACCGGAATAATCTGGGGGATCTTGCAAAAGCGATCGGTATGTTTTCTCCGGAAGACGTGGAACGGATTTTGCGGGCGATCGCAAATGATAACAGAGCGAAACAAATGCAGTTTGAAATAGAGCAGGAAAAAATGAAACTATAAAAAGATAAGCTATCAGCGGAATGCCGATAGCTTATCTTTTTTAGAGAAGTGACTCTAAATAGGATTCCAGACACCGGTCCAATGCCATTTCTACAAACAGGGACGGACTTTCACGGGAAAGTTTTACCATAAGTTCGTAAGTTCTCGGTGTAGTGGAAACGGTTGGAAAAATTTCCTGACAAGACAGCCGAAGTGTGGTATGGCTGTTTAAAATCGTGTCCACGGAATCTGTTTTTTCGTTATAGAAAGACTGCCCGTATGCCATAAGCGGCTCCTTTCCTCAAACATGGAAATTGTGTGTGAGCTTAAAACACTAGATATAGTATAGCACACGATGTTTTGGAACACAATAAAAACTACAGCCTTTCTTTTTTCTTGCAGATACGCTAAACTCCTGTTAATATAGTAATGGCGCGGTTATAAAAGGTTATCTGCAGCCTTGGGTACGGCGGTATTTAGATTGTGAGAATGAATGAAAAAGAGGAATCAGGCGATGAGAAAAGAAAAAAGATCTCTTCTGGCGCAGGCGGCAGTTTGTGCAGCGCTTATTTTGCTGACGGGCTGCGCGGGCCAGAAAGAGCGTTTGGAAAAAGAGGAAGCATATCGTACGATCGGTATCCAGGCAATGGAAGCCGGGGATTATGAAAAAGCAATGGAAGCGTTTAACAATGCGCTGACACAGGTAAAAGGGCTTGGGGCAAACGAGATGGATATCTGTTATTATAAAGCGGCGGCACAGTTTGCAGCAGGAAGTTATCAGGATGCGATTGAGACTTATAATGCACTCTTAGAGTCGGACGACCAGAATTCGGACGCATATTTTTTGCGCGGCTGCGTATATCTTAAGTCCAATGAAAGCGAAAAAGCGCTTTCCGATTATGAACAGGCGGTCAGGTATGCGAAAGACGATGCAATCTATCTGGTGATTTACAAAAGTTTAGACGGAGCCGGATACGAAAAAGAAGCAGATGCTTATCTGGAAGAAGCGCTTGAGAAAAAAGTGGGCCGTAAGGCGGAAAATTATACGGTAAGGGGCAGGATTTACCTGCTGAAAGAAGAGTATCCGAAAGCAGCCGAGGCGTTGGCCAAGGCCGTTGAGAAAGGCGATGCACAGGCTAATTTATTTCTTGCACAGGCGTATGAAGGAATGGGAGATGAAAAAAGCGCGCAATCGTGCATCGATGCTTATATCAAAGAACATCCGGACAGCAGCGTTGCGTGCAATCAGTCCGGTATACGAGAGATGGAGGCCGGAAATTACAAGGAAGCAATTGCACAGTTTACGAAAGGGCTTTCCGTGGAGGAAGTGACAAACGAGCAGGAACTTCGGAGCAATCTGATTGCTGCCTATGAATACAGCGGTGATTTTACGAAGGCAAAGGAATTGATGCAGGCATATGTGGAGGATTATCCGCAGGATTTGGATGCCCAAAGGGAATATTGGTTTTTGGGTAAAAATAGAGACGAGGAGAAACAGAAAAAATGATTCAGTCGGAAAAAAGAAGGGAGCGCCTTCTTCTGGTCGGGGTCCGGCAGCAGGACGGAGATGATACGGAGGATTCTCTAAGTGAATTAAAGGAGCTTGTGGAGACGGCGGGAGGCGAGCCGGTTGGCACGGTGATCCAGAACCGGGAAAAAATGCATCCCGGCACGTATGTGGGGAAAGGAAAAGCAGAAGAAATCCGTACCATGCTGTGGGAGCATCAAGCGGACGGCATTGTCTGCGACGACGAGCTGTCTCCGGCACAGCTTCGGAATTTGTCGGATCTTCTGGATACGAAGGTGATGGACCGGACGCTTGTGATATTGGAGATCTTCGCCATGCGTGCGTCTACAAGTGAGGGAAAGATTCAGGCAGAGCTGGCGCAGTTAAAATACCGTGCGTCCAGACTGACCGGAATGGGGCGCACAATGTCCAGGCTTGGCGGCGGGATCGGGACGAGAGGTCCCGGAGAGAAAAAGCTGGAAACAGACAGGCGCTTGATTGCAAACCGGATTTCGCAGTTGAAACGGGATTTAGAAGAAGTACGCAGGCACAGGGAAATTACCCGGGGACAGAGGATAAAAAACCGAATACCGGTAGTCGCGATCGTAGGATATACCAATGCGGGAAAGTCGACGCTGCTGAATGCTTTGACGGATGCGGATGTATTAGAAGAAGATATGCTGTTTGCGACATTGGACCCCACGACAAGGCTGTTAGAACTTTCCGGGAAGCAGCAGATACTTTTGACGGATACGGTAGGTTTTATCCGGAAACTGCCGCATCATCTGGTAGAAGCATTTAAAAGCACATTGGAAGAGGCGAAATATGCCGACTATATCCTGCATGTGGTAGATGCGGCCAATCCCAAGGCGCAGCAGCAGATGCATATCGTATATGAAACGCTGCATGGGCTTGGCGTTGAAGATAAGAAAGTAGTTACGTTATTTAATAAGCAGGATCAGCGGGAGGCAGGAGAACCCCTGCATGATTTTCGGGCGGACCATGCGTTAAATATATCGGCAAAATACGGGACCGGACTGGAAGACGTAAAACAGATTCTGTCGAAGATGCTGCGTGAAGACAAGATTCTGATTGAAAGAACCATTTCCTATCAGGAGGCGGGACTGTTGCAGACCATACGGGCGCACGGAGAACTGCTGGAGGAATCGTATGAACCGGAGGGCATTGCGATACGCGCATATGTGCCGATGGAAATCTATGGAAAGATTCGTTGACGCGTCAGGCATCTTACCGTATAATAAATAAAGTTGAAGTGTATACGATAAAAGGAATTGGTGTACAAAGGTATACAAAAGAATGCGACAAGGGAGGAGAGAAAAAATGAAGCAGTTTTTTGGGATGAGTCAAAGAGGGCGCATAGAAGAGGCGGTTTCCGGTATCAAAAATCCCCAGTTTCTCATGCTGATGTCAAATGCGGCTCAGTTTGAGGCGCATGTGAAAACCCTGGAAAAGCTTTATCCGGGCGTTCCAAGCATTGGATGCATCGGGATGAGCTATGATACGAGAGTAGTGGAACAGGGAGTCGGCGTAATCGCATTTTCGGGCGGAGTCAATGTGAGGGCAAATGTACTGGAACAGGTATCTGTTATGCCGGTAAAGTATATCCATCGGCTGGAAGAAGATATCCAAAGAGTGGGAGGCACAGACCGGGATACGGTGTGTATCGATTTTTGTACAGGAAACGATGCCTGCGCACTGACTACCATACATACCGCATTGAGGAAAAACAGAATTTCTCTGGTGGGCGGAACGGGAGACGCAGGCAAAGTATCTGCCAACGGAAAAATTTATCAGGACGCCGTGGCATACGCTCTGGTGAAGAATGGAAACGGACGGGTGAAGACCTATAAAGAGAATATATATCATCCCTATGGAAATTATCGTTTTATCGCCTCCAATACGGATAAAGCAAATTATGTCATCGGATCTTTAAACGGAAAACCGGCAAAACAGGTATATCAGAGTATCCTTCATGTGACAGATCAGGAAATTTTAACGCGTACCTTTCAAAATCCGTTCGGAAAGATCAATGGGAACGATACCTGTATTATTTCGATTAAAGAAGTCGCCGGCAACGCACTGGCATGTTTTCGGCAGGTAAATGATTCCGACGTATTGATCTTGCTGGAATTAGGCGATTATCAGGCCATCGTAAAAGATACCATTCAGCAGATCTGTAAAGATTTTCCGCAGCGTTCCGCAGTATTTTCGGTGAACTGCCTGTTTCGGTATAAGCTGTTTAGCGAGCGTAATTATATGCAGAAATATTTACAGGATATGGCGGCGCTTGGCAGTCATGCGGGTCTTGTCGGATACGGGGAGCATTATAACAACCGGTTTGTCAATCAGTCTATGACTTGCGTAGTATTTGAGTAAAGAGAAGGAGGATACAAAATGTTGTTTCCAGGAAAAGAACACCGGAAATCAAAAGCTGCCCGACATAGTGATCAGAGTCTTTATCCGGTTTTATATGTGACAGACAGCTTAAAAGAATACAAAAAAGATCTGGTCAACAAGGAAGTGCAGTCTTTGTGGGAGCTGAAACTGATCGGAAGCTCCTTTTCCGACGTAATGAAAAAGGCAGATCATTTCCAGGAAGAACTTCAGGATTTCGGACAGTCATTTTCCAATATCAATCAGGCGGCGGGACAGTTTGCCGAGGTAAGGGGAACGATTGCACAGACCGTTTCGGAAACGCAGAATAAGGTAGAAGAGTTAAAGGGCGCTTCTTTAAGAGTCGAAGAGTCCTACAGCAATATGGAACATACATTTGAAAAACTGCAGTCGGCAGTGGAAAGCATCCAGCGGTGTATGGCAAAGATCGTTTCCATTGCAGATGAAACAAATATCCTTGCCATCAACGCTTCGATTGAAGCTGCCCGCGCCGGTGAGGAGGGAAGAGGATTTTCTGTTGTTGCGGCAAAAGTCAGAGAACTTGCAGAAGAGATCAAGGGTCTCGCCAGTGAAGTGGATGTCGGCATTCAGGATGTAGAGAGCGGTACCAGCCAGTTAAACGGAAGTATTGCAGAATCCAAACAGGCGCTGGGACAAAACATCGATACGGTCAACGGTACATACGATTCGTTTCATCGGATCACGTCGGCAGCGGAAAGCGCAGCATTGGTACAGACGGAGATTTCTGACGTTATTGAAGTTTCTCAGAAGGAACTCCAGGTTGTCTGCCAGTTTTTTGACGAGATAAAGAAACAGTATGATCAGGTTGTAGCGCATATCAGGCGTGCGAGCAGCCTTGGGACGACAAAAAGCGCGATGTTTGAAGATATCGACAATCTCCTGTCACAGATTCCTCCGATTATTCAGGACAAAGAACCGGAGGTTTAGACGGATTAATTACAAATGGACAGATGATAAAAGCGTATGCATGACGGCTCTTTGCATTTGAGCAGCAGGATGCATACGCTTTTCTTCTGTATGAAATTATGCGTTTGGTTTAGCGGCCAGCGACCGGTTCAGGGTAGAAAGCCCCGCGCGGTTGATCGCTGCAGTCAGCGCATGAATCGAAGCTTTGATAATATCTTCGTCCATGCCTACGCCCCAGATCAGCTTGTGATGTGCGGTGATTCCGACATAAGCGAGAGCTTTTGAGGAAGATCCGCGCGAGAGTGCATGTTCGGTGTATTCGGTCAGCTCGTAAGTAATGTTGAAATGTTTTTTTATCGCAATGCTGACAGCGTCCAGCCGGCCGTTTCCGTTTGCGGTTACAGTATCGTTTGTTCCGTCGTTGGAGGTAATCGTAATCGTCGCTTCGATTCCGTCGTGCTGCCTGAAATGACATTCGGAAATATGGAAGGAGCTTGCGATATTGCGGTAGGTTTGTTTGAAAATATCGTAAATCCGTTCGGCATCCAGTTCGCTGTGCTCTTTATCGGACACGTCTTTGACGAGATAGCCGAATTCCTCTTTCATCTGATCCGGCAGCATAATGCCGTACGCCTGTTTTAATACGTAGCTTACGCCGCCTTTGCCGGATTGGCTGTTAATGCGGATGACGTCGGAATCATAAGTGCGGCCAAGATCTTTGGGATCGATCGGCAGGTACGGTACGGTCCAGTACGGATCTGCTCCTGAATCGTGGCATGCCATGCCCTTGGATATGGCATCCTGATGAGAACCGGAAAATGCGGTAAATACCAGGTCTCCGGCATAGGGCTGACGCAGGGACACTTCCATATTGGTCAATGCTTCGTAAGTTGTTCGGATTTCTTTCATGTTGTGGAAATTCAGGTTTGGATCGACGCCCAGGGAGTACATATTCATACCAAGCGTTACGATATCGACATTCCCCGTCCGTTCCCCGTTTCCGAATAACGTGCCTTCGATCCGGTCTGCTCCCGCAAGCAGTCCAAGCTCTGCATCACTGATGCCGCTTCCCCTGTCATTGTGCGGATGTAAAGAAATCAAAACGCTGTCTCTGTATTTTAAATTTTTATTGAAATATTCAATCTGGCTTGCAAATACATGCGGCATGGAATACTGTACGGTGGAAGGAAGATTAATGATCGCCTTGCGTTCCGGCGTCGGTTTCCAGACGTCCAGCACGGCGTTGCATACTTCCAGGGCGTAATCCATTTCCGTTCCGGTAAAGCTTTCCGGAGAATATTCAAAGGAAATATTGCCCTTTTCATTTTTTGAGAGGTCGTAAACAAGTTTTGCGCCGTCTACGGCAATTTGTTTGATCTCTTCTTTTGATTTTTTAAATACCTGCTCGCGCTGGGCGACAGAAGTGGAATTGTATACATGTACAATCACGTTCGGCGCCCCGTCGATGGCTTCAAAGGTCCGTTTGATGATATGCTCCCTTGCCTGGGTGAGCACCTGTATCGTAACGTGATCCGGAATCATATTCCGCTCAATAATGGCGCGAAGAAATTGATATTCCGTTTCGGAAGCGGCGGGAAAACCGACTTCGATATGCTGAAAGCCGATATCGACCAGCATCTGATAAAATTTTATTTTTTCTTCCAGATTCATCGGTTCGATCAAAGCTTGGTTGCCGTCACGCAGGTCTACGCTGCACCAGATCGGGGCTTTTTCGACAGAATCCTTTTTTACCCAGTCATAGCAGTCTTCCGGCGGCATAAAATACATTTTCCGATATTTTTCAAATCCCTTCATATGAAATCCTCACTTTCTGAAATTGGTTGTCGGGCAGTCAGGGTTTTCTTATACAAATAAAAAAAGCCCTGCGCCTCTATGCAAATACTTAGAGACGTAAGACATCTTACGCGGTACCACTCTAATTCATGAAACAATCATGCTCTCTGCGGGTACGGGACGATGACGATATGCATGGTCCTTATACCTTTCCCTGCTAACGGCGGGCATTCCGTCTGCGCCTACTCTTTGGAACTGAAATTTCGGGCAGCGACTCCAAGGCGAGTTCTCCATCCTTCATCTGCTGTCTCGCAGCAACCGGCAGCTCTCTGAAATCTGACAGAATGGGTACTATTCCTTTTCTTTGTCTTTACGGGTTTTATCATACCATAATTATTTTGGGAGGTAAAGAGGAAAATGAGAATTTTTATATGGATAAATGACACTTTTTTGAGAGGTATATTGTCAATTTAGACAGAAGAAGGGCTTTGCATACCGTTTGCTTTTGGAAAACATTTATGACAAAGACAATTTGTGAATTTGACGGAGGTAATGCAAAATGAAAACAATATGTGGGATAATTTGAATCAACTGAGTATCTACAGGTTCTTTAAAATATATAGAAAGCAATATTTTACGGTTATACGAAAAAAATATCTATAAAAAAATACATTTATTATATTAAAACAAAACAAGTTTGAAACTGCGAGAAAAAACAAATAAAAAATTATTTTTTATAATATGCATGTATGTATTTACAAATATATATGTGTGTAATATAATAAACTTATAACCAAAAAACATAATGAAGATATAAAAATAAAGGGGGATACTGTTATGATGAGAAAGTTTACTGCTGTTTTTCTTATTGTCTGTGCGGTTTGCCTGCCATCGGCATCCGTTGCTGTAAACGCCATGCCTTACGGGCAGGAAGAAAAACAATACGTGGTCCTGGCAGAAGATGAACAGGTGTATGAGAAGATTTCCGATGAGATTCATGTAAACACGGCAGAGAAAGTCTCCGGGTTAGAAGAAGAACGTGTGGTGACTGCCGGATTAACCGCAGAAGAGGCGGAAGCATTGTCAGAAGCAGGAGACGTCATCGTAGAAGAAGACAGAATCCTTACCGGGAGTATGACAGAAGAGATGAATGCAGAAGAGGCATGGATGCGGAAACCGTACAGAAGGTCAAAGTGGCAGTTTTAGATTCCGGAGTAGATTACGTAACGGGCATTAATCTGGCAGGCTATGTGAACCTGGTCGAAGGGGAAGAAGAGCTTTCGGAAATTTTTCAGGACTCTACCGGGCACGGAACCGGGATCGCAGGCATTATTTCGGGAAACGGAGAAACAGGGATATCAGGAATAAACCCGAATGCAGAGGTCTATTCCGTGAAAGTTTTAGACGGGGAGAATCAGGCGCCGTTAAGCCGGGTCATAAAGGGAATCTACTGGTGCATCGAACATAAAATGAATATCATAAATATGAGCTTTGGCACGCCGGTATACTCCAAGGCATTGGAGCAGGCAGTTCGGGACGCTTATGCGGCAGGGCTTCTGATGGTCGGTGCCGCAGGGAACGGGAGCGCCGGTGTGGAATACCCGGCGGCATTTCCGGAAGTCATGGCGGTAGCCGCAGTAAACCCGGAAGCGAAAATCAGTGAATTCTGTAATACAGGGGAAGAGCTTGAAGTGGCTGCGCCGGGTGAGAAAGTAAAGGTGGCATCGTTCTTTGACGGAAATGAAGTTACGCACGGGACCAGCATAGCCGTTCCGCATGTGACTGGGGCGGCATCTCTGTTGTGGGAGAAAGATCTGACAAAATCGAATGAGTTTATCCGAGGCTTGATCCGGGAAAGTGCAAAAGACCTGGAAGGAACAGATGTCTGTGGGCTGTTGGATGTGGGATATGCCGAGCAGTCGTACGATGCATTTGCAGAACAGTTTGAAGAAGGGGATGCTGCGCTGGAAACAGCAGTAATTCCTGATAATACAGAGGAACCGGAGCGTTTTACAAATATCAATACAGACGAGAGTTATGTAGAAGGGCGATGGAAGGGCTCAGACCATAAAGGAGCAGTTGACAAGGGAAGCAGCGGATTAGGATTCAGCAGTGCGGTAATCAGTATCATAAAGCAGGGGGCCGTATATCCGGATCAAAATGTTGATTGGTCAAAAGGAGAGTATCATCCTTGGTGGCATGGACGTTGGGAAACAACAACTACAACAGTAAAAAGAATGAAACATACCAGATTAAATTGGGATGTAAATTATGTTGCCGTGCTGGAAATGGTTACAGAAATCGCTTACGAGGGAGGAGAAATAAGATCCTATATGACATATGATTGGTTTGATGGAATGGATCCGGATACTTATGCAGAAGTGAAAAATGATCTTATCGTATTAAAAGGAAAATTTGGAAAAGTATTAAGTGAAAATACAAAGGCAAATAGAAAATATTTTCTGCATGGCTGTGCAATACATAGTATAACGGATGCATTTGCACATTCTACTACCAGGCCTGATGGAACAAGGATTGCACACACGGGTGAACCTAAACAGGCAGATGATATTACTTATTACTCTGGAAGATATAAAATGGCAATTTATACCGTGGAAAATATTTTAAAAGAGTTGAAAAATGAAATTATATCAGATGGGGATGATGTTTTAAGAGCAGTAAAGAAAAAGTGTTTGGAAGGAGATGTAAAGTTTAAAATTCTTAAAATAAAACCATATTTAAATGCAAACGGTTATTATCATTCGGTTCTCGACCAGATCAATATTAATGCCAGAACCGGCTGATTGGAACTGTATCATCAAAAGTCTATGAGTGAACGGATAAATTATAATAAACAAGAAAAATATTGCGGAGGTAGTGTATGAATAAAAAAATAATCACATATATCATCCTGTTTCTATGCCTGTTTATGCTTCCTGCAGCAAGTGTATCTGCATCGGAGACAATTGGGAATAATGCGAAAGGAATTCCGGATCGGGGATTATACCAGGAAATCTTAAAGAAGCTTGGAAAAAAACCAAAACAAAAATTTACAAAACAGGAAGCGGAGCAGATCCGTTCACTGAACGTGTTTTCAAACATAAAAAATATAAAAGGGATCAAACACCTGAAAAACTTAAAAAGACTGGATTTAGAAGGAAAAAGGTTAAAAAATCTAAAGGGAATCCAAAGCTTAAAGAATCTGGAAGTATTAAATATATCAGGCAACAGGATCCAAAGCTTAAAGCCATTGAAAAACCTCAAAAAACTGAAAAAATTAGACGCCGGCTATAATTGCCTGAAAAACACAAACGGATTACAAACATTAAAAAACTTAAAGGAGCTGAACCTGGAACGCAATCAGTTAGAAAGCGTGAAAGAGTTCAAAAACCTGAAAAATTTAAAACGCATCAATCTCCACTTTAATAACCTGAAAAGTTTAAAAGGATTTGGAAAACAAAAAAACCTGACAACACTGGATATTACCAATAATGAAATAAAAAGCATAAAAGAATTAAAGAATTTAAAAAAACTAAAATGGCTGAATGCCAAATGGAACAGCATAGGCGGCATAACGGATCTGAAAGAATTGAAAAATCTGGAATATCTGGACTTGTCCATGAATGAAATTACCAGCCTTAAGGGTCTGAAAAAACAAACAAAACTGACAGAACTCTACGTGAACCGAAATAAACTGACCGGAATAAAAGAGGCGGGGCATTTATCAAAATTAGAAACATTGGAAGCAGAACAGAATGATATTACAAGTCTGCAGGGAACGGAAACATTAAATAATCTAACCAACCTGAACATATCCTCAAACCGCCTGGAGCGGTTGGATTCCATTCAGAATATGAAAAAACTGCAGCATTTGAACGTGACGGATAACCGGCTGGAACAGTTGGATGAAATCTTATACGTAAAAAGCTTAACCAGCGTCTTTGCAGACTTTAACAGGATAAAAAACTTACCGGATCTGACTGCCCTTCCCAAATTAGATTATATCTGTTTCGGGTATAACCTGATCAATGAAGAGGAAAGCAGGTTAAGGGCAAATCTCCCAAAGGCATATTTCGATAAATATGAAGACAGCTTTCAGGAAAATTTCAAAAATCAGAATATCGATTATTCGATCGATTTTAAAGAGCCTGCAAATCCCGAACTGATCCGTACAAATACAACAAGGATTTCCGGACAGATCCATATGCCGGCAGAAAAAATGGAACTGATTGTATATGAAGATTACCACGATGAAGAACCGCGCCGTAAAACTCATTTCCTTGCAGACGTGGATGAAAACGGATGTTTTGTATTTGAACAACTGGATTTGCAAAAATTTGCGGGCAAAAAATGCGATCTGTCTATTGGAATCGGCACAGAATACAGCGAAGCACACAAACAATATACCGGTATTTACCTGCATTCTTATAAACTGAAATCGTAATATGACAGGCGCCGCCTTCCACAGGCAAATGATTGGAGCCATTATCCCTTAAGACATAAAGCAGCACCGTCCTGCCTCCTTTGACCGGGGCAGGACGGTGCTGCTGTCAAACAGATCCTTCATTCAAACAAAATCTCCGCAATCGAATGCTCCATCATATACTCATAAATTTCCACCAGCTCTTTTGCAGATATTGTCATTCCGCTTTTGATCCAGACGATCACCACAGAACACATCGACTGTGCATAATATTCCGCAATGCGTTCCGGTGTCAGCCAGCGAAATTTGGGGATTTTCCTGACGGAATTTTTCTCGATAATTTCCAGCAGAATCTCTTTCACACATTCTCTTGCAATGGATTCAAAAGAATTCTGTCCTTCCAGCCGAACCGTCTGCTTGTAAAACTCACGCTCCTTTTCAATATTCATAAACAGCAAAAGCAACGCTTCGCTTACCATTTTATTTTCGATCAGCGGGCGGATCGGCTCCAGCAGATCCGTTAAAATAATCCATTCCAGCAATTCATATTTATCCTGAAAATGATTATAAAACGTTGGCCGTATCACCCCCGCCTTTTCTGTAATCTCTTTAATCGTAATCTTTTCTATGGGCTGCCTTAACACAAGCTCCTTAAAGCTTTCCGCCAGCATAATCTCCGTTCCGTTCCTGCTCAGCACAGTGCAAAACCCCCTCCGTTTCCGATTTTTACGTCCTGTGCGCGATCATTTCGTCCAAATTGCGCATGGTTTTTTTCAAATAAAGCAATGTCACAAGCAACGACGCTATTTCCGCAAGCGGGAAGGAAAACCACACCGCCTCCAATCGTCCGGTCAAAGAAAGCAGGTACGCCGCCGGAATTAAGATTACCAGCTGGCGGATGACCGATAACACCAGGCTGTAAACGCTCTTTCCAAGCCCCTGGAATAAACCGCTTGCCACGATGGACACGCCCGCAAAAATATAGCAGAGGCTCAACACCCGCAGTGCAAACACGCCGATCGTAAGCATCTGTTCGGATGCGTTAAACAAAAGCAATAGCTGCTCGGGTATCAGTTCCGCCGTGATCAGCCCCGCCAGCATAATCACTACCGCGGCAGCCATGCTGCTTTTCATGACTTTTACGATCCGATCCCTGTAACCTGCACCGAAATTATATGCCACAATCGGAATCAAACCGTTGTTCATTCCGAATACCGGCATAAAGATAAAGCTCTGAAGCTTAAAGTATACGCCGAATACCGCCGCTGCCGTAGAGGTAAATCCAAGCAGAATCTTATTCATAAAAAATGTCATAACCGACCCGATCGACTGCATTAGGATTGCCGGTACCGCCACCGCATAGATCTGCTGCAGCGTCGCTTTCTGCGGACGGATTGCAGAAACAGAAAGCCTGATCTCCTTATTCTTTTTCTGATTATAATAAAACCCGAAAAACATCGCTGCAATCTGTCCGAACACGGTTGCGGCAGCCGCCCCCGCAATTCCCATTTTGGGGAATCCGAACCATCCGAAGATCAGGATCGGATCGAAAATCAGATTCAGCACAGCCCCCGTCGTCTGTGTGATCATCGTACAAACCGTACGGCCGGTCGCCTGCAGAAGACGCTCAAAGCAAAACTGCCCGAAAAGCCCGAAACTGCATGCCGTGCAGATAAACATATAGATTTTTCCGTATGCAATGATCTCCGGTATATCCGTCTGCACACGAAAATAAAAATCGGAAAAACCGATTCCGATCAGCAAAAACAGCAGATAATTACAGCCTGCAAGAAATACCGAATTGCCCGCCGCAAGGTTTGCCTCATCCAGCCGCCGTTCTCCCAATCGTTTCGATAACAGTGCATTGACGCCGACACCCGTTCCCGCCGCTACCGCAATCATAAAATTCTGAAGCGGAAACGCAAGCGAAACAGCCGTCAGCGCGTATTCGTCAATCTGCGCCACAAACACGCTGTCTACAATATTGTATAACGCCTGCACAAGCATGGAGACTACCATCGGCAACGATATATTCACAAGCAGTTTGTTGATTGGCATAGTTCCCATCTTATTCTCTGTCTGTACTTCCATTTCTTCTCATGTCCTCTCTGTCATTACTCCTCAAATTCCACCGTTACAAAATACCCTTTCGGCGTCTCTTCAATCTCTGCTACCCTTCCCTCTCTCGATTTCAGCCGCTCGCCGGCTTTATAGTTCGCAGACATTGCGTAGGCTTTGCCCAATGTATAATAATAAGACCCCGGCAGCTTTCCTTCCGTCACCGGCAGCACATCTCCCACCGACAAAAGTCCCAGCCGTTCCATTTTAAATTCCATGCGCCTCAATTTTCATACCCCTCGTTATCTTCTGCAGATGCTTTTGCATCCGAACGATCCGGCTCTGCCTGAACGGCTTCCAGCTGCTTTCTTACTTCTTTTCCCACCTGTACCAGACGGCTGACAATCCAAAGATCCGTGATTCCGTCATAGATTAACATGGCTCCCACAAAACTTAACGTCACTGAAATCACACCAAAACAGTCCACGATACATACGATGCCAAACGCCATGCCAAGAACTGCCAGCAAAATCAGGACCGCCCACGACGCATACCCGGTTCTCTTCGCTTCCAGCGCATATTTAAAATCTTCCAATCCGTGAACAAACAGCACGGCGCCGATGCCGATAAACAAAATGCTCTGTATGCTGCGGGGTTTTAAGAAAATCCAGACGCCTACAAGCAAAAGCACAAGTCCGAGCAAAAGCATTACGCTGTGTTCTTCCTCTCTGTGCAGAATATATCCGATCGTTCTTACCGCTCCCAGAAAAGCAATTACGGCGCCGATCGCTTTACAGACAACCGTCGTCACCTCGACCGGCCATAAAATCAATACAATACCAAGCGCAATGCATATAAACGCACTGATGATCACATCGATCTTTATCCTCTCTGCCAATTCCCGCATAAAGCAAACGCCTCCAATCTCTATTTGTTTTCTTTCACCACAACGGACGGCAGGGCAATTTCACTATACTGTGTAGAGATAATTTCTCCCCGCGACACGCGGGAATATAATCCCCGGAACTCACCGTCATAGACAAACAGCCCGGTCAGATTAGATACATGGATAAAATCGGTATCGGCTCCCCCGGAAAAATCAATATTCCTGGTCTGATACGGCTTTGTAAATTCCTGTACCAGATAGCCTTCCTTCCTGTGTGCATCCACAATCTCCCGCCACCTGCTTTCCGATTCGTACTCAACGCCGGCAAACACACCTTTTGACCCGTAAGAATCCAAAGGCTTTAAAATCCAGCGGTCTTTTTGGCTTAGAATATCCTCATACGGCAGGTCTTCCGCCGTCATAAGCGCCGTATAGGGCACATGCGCCTTTACATAATCGTTTTCTTCTTCCGTCAAAAACTCCCGCGTCATCGGATGATGCAGAATCCAATACAGCACTTTATTATGCACGATCTGCGTAGTAAAATCTCCGATCAGACATACGGCCTCTTCTTTGACTGCCTGAATAAAATCCGAAACCTCGTCATAATGTTTCATGATATCGCTTGTCACGGCCCTTCGATAAATCAGATCGACCGCCCTGCCGCTTTCTGCATAAAGTTTTCCGTCCCGGTACCTAAGCTTCCTGATTTCGCAAATTTCACACTCCGCCCCAAATTTGCGGTAACTGTCCGCAAAAATTTCAAACTCGTTATTGGTCGCGCTCTCCATAAAATCCACGATCGCAACATACGGATGCGATACCGCGCCTTCTGTTTCCCGGTAAATACGAAGAGACGCCTTGGCCCAGCTGTCAAACAGCTCAAACGTCTGTAAACGGAAACGGCCGGCAAGCCAGTCATACCCCAACGTTTGCTGCAGAGCAATATTTAATTCCCGGTCCTCGTTCATCGCGCTCGAACCGTCCGTATTAAATTCGCAGAACCGAAACGCTTTGGTTTCCTCATTATAAAAAATGTCGATCCGCGCAATCGGAATGCTGCTGTTATACCTCGGCGTACGCAAAATCAATTCTTCCAGCCGTTTTTCAAATCCGAACAGTTCTCTGTAGTTTTTATCCTCTCTGTAATGCCGGATCACTTTATCAAAGATGCCGTACAGATCCCGTATCAGCCGTTGAAAATGGCAGATATCATCTTCGGTAAATATCTTCGGTATATAAAGCGTACTAACGCATCTTCCATGGTATTTCGCAGTGGACTGGTTGATATAGGCAATCTCACGAAGCGCACTTTCGGCGTGGGCTTCTTTCTCTTTTACAATCTGTTCGCAATAGTCGCGGTTCAAGTCTAAAAGCTGCACGGCAACCTCCTTCTTTTCATTCAAAAACCGGCAGTTAGAAAATCCTGCCGTTTCGTTTAAAGTTTAGTATACCAGATATTTTGGCAAGAAAAAAGCTTTTTTACACTGCATTTTCAGGATTCCTGACAAAAAAACTGTACAGTCATCGAAACTGCACAGCCTTTTTCTCTCTACCAATTTCCCAGATACAGCAGATAAATCAATGTAAACACAAGTCCCACATAAAACAGCAGAAGCCCAAAAGAAAGACTTCTCTGAATGATCGCATTTGTTTCCATAAACTTTTCCCTCTGCATGGCAAGTTTATGTTCATAAGACGTTTCATGCTCCGGCGCTTTCTGCCGCAATATTTTCCGCTTGATCTTCCGAAGAAAATCGAGCGCTGCGCCAAGTATATGCGTAAATTCGGAGCCCTCCGCCAATTCATGCGGAATCTTACGGTCACGGTACAACGTCTTTCGCAGAAGTAAGATCACGCCGTCCGCCAGGCTGTCCAAAATTCTGCAGAAAAACCGCGCCAAAAACGGCAGGATCGTAAGCAGCAGCGGACGATACAATAATTCCTCCAAATCCAGCCACTTCGGCCAGCAGTCCTTATATTCCCGTACGCCGTCCCGCTCTTTCATCATCAGCTTACGGATTCCTGCATACAGCAGGATACCGATCGCGATGGAAATCAGCCCGCCTTTTAAATTTTCCAGGCTAAAGTAGGATACGGCATGCACTTCTTTTTCCAAGTGCATAAATCCCTGCCCCAGATCCGCCGCCCGATCTGACACAAGCCCGGGAACTGCGCCCAGCACAGGCAGAATCACGGCGCTTCCGGCAATTGCAAACGCACTGAAAGGATTCATGTAATGCCGGATCGCCTGCATACGTTCCTGCTCTTTTTTATCCCTGTTTTCTTCAATAAAGATTGCGATGTAAAGTTTCGTCATATAGGCAAGCGTCATACCGCCGCTGATCAAAAAGATCCATTCCGACATCTTCAAAAAACCGGAAAGCGCTGCCGCATGTCCGATTCCTTCTACAATACTCTCATGCAGCAGTGTTTTGCTGACATAACCGTTAAAAAACGGAATACCGGAAATGCCAAGCGCTCCCGCCAGAAAACAGACATGCAGCAGCGGCTTCTTTTTTCCGAATCCTCGGATTTCATTCAGATTTAATTTATGCAGATTCATCACGACTACTCCGGCAATCATAAACAAAACAAGTTTAATCAGGGAATGATTCACCATGTGCAGAAGCGTGCCGCGCACTGCAAGGGCATTTTCTTCGCCCAAAATTCCCTGCATGCCGATCCCAAGCAGGATAAATCCGATCTGGGACATAGAAGAACAGGCAAGCGTACGCTTAAAATCCACCGAACATACGGCTAAGAGCGCGCCGCCGAACATAGTAAACAGCCCGATCGAAAAAATAAGCAGTCCCCATGCCGCGTCATGCAAAAAGATATTACAGCTCACTGCCAGTACGCCGAAAATTCCCGCTTTTGTCAAAATTCCCGAAAGCAGGGCAGACGCCGGGGCAGGCGCAACCGGATGGGCTTTCGGCAGCCAGATATGCAGCGGAAACGCACCCGCTTTCGCCCCGAACCCGACCAGCGTACAAACGCCGGCAAGATAGAGCCGCTCTTTTTCTTTACATGCCGCAGCAGCCGGCAGCAGCTCCGACATCCGCAGCGTTCCGAGGGTATCGTACAAAAGAAACAGTCCCATCAAAAGCACCATGCCGCCGATAACCGCCACCGCAAGGTACGTTTCCGCGGCTTTGCGCGCTCCTTTTGTTTCCTCCTGCACAACCCAGACATAAGAAGTGAACGACATCACTTCAAAAAAGAGAAACGTCGTATAAAGATCTGCCGACAAAAATACGCCCAGCGTAGCCGAAAGCGTCACAAGCTGAAAGAAATAATAGCGCCCCAGATGCGTTTCATGCGACAAATATTCCCTGGAAAACAGAAGCGTCATCATCCACATAAATGCCGCGACCAGACCATATACCATGCGGAATCCGTCCAAGCAGAACGAAATTCCCATACCGCAGATCTCCGGTACAAAAAGCTCGCTCCCCTCTCCGTATACCGCCAGAATCCCCATTGCGGCAAGCGTACCGGCGCCGGTCAGAATCACGAACAGATCGCGCAGCATCTGCCAAAAGTTTTTTGTTCTAGAATCCAGGCATGCTTTTTTATCCGCCAGAAAGACCGCTATTGCTCCGGCCAGCGGAAATAAAATCAATACCAAAAACAACTTTTCCATACGCATCCCCTCCTAAAAACTGCCCGTCGCAATATCCGTCAAAAACCGGGTGACCGGAGCCGAACACAAACCGAACCCCACGATACCGACGACAAACACAAACAACGGCACAAGCATCATCCAGTTGGGGTCCTTTACATCCGCAATCGTATCGTAATCAAACTCTTTATCCGGAACATAGGCGCGGATTACAATGCCGAGCATATAAATTGCCGTCAGCAGAGCGGAAATCAAAAGCGCGCCGATCCCGGCATAAGCCATCGGATTTTTGCTGTCCATCGCCGCAGACGCCAGATTCCACTTACTGATAAATCCGCACAGTCCCGGCACGCCCATCAGCGCCAGCGCCGATATCGTAAAGACAGCAAAGACTTTGGGCATTTTCTTCGCAAAGCCGTCTAATTGATGGATATAGTGGCGCTCGCTCTGATGCATAATGGCTCCGGCACAGAAAAAGGAGCAGATTTTCATAAACGCATGAAACAGCATATGGCTTAACGCCCCCACCAGTCCAAGCGGCGTCATAATTACAACGCCAAATAAAATATAAGAAAGATTACTGATCGTTGAATACGCCAGCCTTCGTTTTAAATGCGTCTCCCGGACCGCCATGCTGCAGCCGTAGACAATCGTAAACATCACGACGCCCATCAGAAGATACTGCGCCCACGTGCCCCGCAGAAAATCCGCGCCGAAACAATAAAACGTCAGACGCATGATCGCAAACGCGCCGGATTTTACCACGGCAACGGCATGCAAAAGCGCCGTAACCGGCGTAGGCGCAACACCCGCCTGCGGAAGCCAGGAATTTAACGGACAGATTGCCGCTTTTACGCCAAACCCGAAAAAGCTGAACACATAGATCAGCAGAAAGATATTTTTCCCGTCTGCAAGGGTCGCCGCACTCATCACGCCGCCCAAAACAAATTCCGTACTTTCTCCGTATGTAATCAAAAATATCATGCCGATAAATGCAAACGCCGCCCCGCCGATCGAATAATACAGGTATTTTCGGCTCGCCAGAATTGCTTCCCTGGTAAGCGTATGCATCACAAGCGGCAGCGTGACCAACGTCAAAAGCTCATAAAAACAATACAGTGTCAGAAAGTTATCCGCCAGGGAAATTCCAAGCGTCACACCGTAAGTCACCGTATAAAACAGGAAAAACGTCTTTTCATGCTTTTCTTTCGTCATATATTCAAACGCATAGAGCGTCGCAAACGGCCATAAAAACGCAACCAGGCCTGCAAACACACAGCCCAGTCCGTCCAGCTGGAATGCGATCGTAAGATTTCCCGTAAAATTCACCAGCGTAAACGCCTCCTGCGGACGCCGGACTAAAATCGTAAACACCAGGATGGAGTTGATCACAACCAAGGTCTCCAGATAAATCATCATATGCGTCCGCTTTTTCCATGGAATCAGTGGAACCAGGATCCCTCCGGCACAGGGGATCAGCACAGCCAGAAACAAATAAAATGCATTCATGAAATCCCCTCCTTACATCACCTTAAGCACTTGATCTGCAAACGCAGACAATCCGTCCGTCCACATATTCGGAAACAGTCCGATCCACACGGTAACAACCGCCAGCGCCAAAAGCGGCACAAGCATCCAATACGACGGTTCTTTCCCGGCAAACCGGGACGCATCATATTCTTCTCCCGGAAAAAATCCCTGCATCGTAACCGGCAGCAGATATCCCGCCGTAAGCAGCGCGCTCACTAAAAGCACTACGGGACCAAGCCAGGAAAAAACCGGAATTCCCGAAGCCAGAGAGCCGGCCGCCAGCGACCATTTACTGATAAACCCGCTTGCAGGCGGAATCCCGATCAGCCCCAAAGAAACGATTGTATAACACCACAGGGTCACCGGCATTCCCTTTCCGATTCCCCGTAATTCCTCCACACGTTTGCATCCCGTCCGGTAAATCACGGCAGACGCGCACAAGAACAGCGCTACTTTGATAAACGCATGCGCCGATACATGCAAAAGCGCACCTGTCAGCGCCTGCGGCTGCAATACGGCAAGTCCGAATAAAATATAGGAAAGCTGGCTGACCGTAGAATACGCAAGACGTTTCTTGAGCACGGGCTCCCGAAACGCCAGCATAGAACCCATAAATACGGTAATCAGAGCAAGCGTCATCCACGCCGTCTGAACCCACGTGCCCCGCAGAAAATCGGCGCCGATCATCTGGTACACGACACGAATCAATGCCAGAACGCCGCCCTTTACAATAATTCCGGAAAGCACGGCTGACGCAGGTCCCGGCGCGACCGGATGCGCCGCCGGCAGCCAGGCGTGCAGCGGAAACATACCCGCTTTCACGCCGAAGCCGATCAGCATACACATCGTAACCACCAAAAACAGCGTACGGTGTTCCTGCAAAACGGCGGCGGGAATCACACCACCTGCCGTAAATGTAAGCGTCGTCCCATACCGGCAGATAAAATAAACGCCGAAAAGCGCCATATAAGCCCCGGCGAACGAAAAGAACAGGTACCGAAGCCCCGCCATAACCGCCTCTTTTGTCTGCGTATGCAATACAAGCGGCAGAGAAGTAAGTGTCATAAATTCATAGAACAGATACATCGTGATCAAATTTCCGGCAAAATCAAGTCCCAGCAAAACGCCGAATACGATCAGGTAAAATCCGAAATAGCGTTTTTCCTTCTGTTCTTTTTTCATATATTCAAACGAAAAAAATCCTGCCAGAATCCAGACCACGGTAAACAAAAAGGAAAAATAACGCCCCAGCGTATCCAGCTTAAAGTAAACCGGAAACGTATCCGTCAGATAAAACAGCGTCACCCCGTCTGTAATTCCAAAGATTGCATATAACGCAAACGCCCCCGTTATGAGCAGCGTTCCGCCGACGTAAAGCAGCAAAGAACTTCTGTTTTGATATTCCTTTTTTATAAGCAGGACCGTCCCTGCCAGAATCGGAAAAAATACCGGCACAAGCAGCATATCCTCCATTTTCATCGCCTCCTATCCCCTTTTGGCATCCCGTTATGCCGTTCGGCAGATCCTTTGTCACGCAAACACAGACAGTCCCTGCGTGATCCAATCCGTAATCGGCTGGGAACACATGCCAAGTACAACGTTCAATACCATAAAACACAGCAGCGTGAATGCATACAACCGGTTTTTCTTTATGGACACCGAAGGATATCTGCTTTCCATCGGCGTATAGATCCGAATCACCGTTTTCATAAAATAGATGGCATTCAGCACGGTACTGACCGCAAGTACAATCAGTGCGGGAAGCATTTTCATATTACTCTGCACCGCAGCCTGGGAAAACAGCAGTTTGCTGATAAAACCGGAAAACAGCGGAATTCCCACCATGGAAAGCGATCCCACCGTAAACGCCAGTCCCGCCGCTACATTGCGGTACGCCGATCCCGTCAGTTCGATAAACTGCGTCTTCTCACCGGAAACATCCGTAAGTCCCACACCGGAAACAAACAACAGCGATTTCGTTGCCGCATGCGAGAGGATGTGAAACACAGACGCCACCATGCCCGCCGTTGTTCCAAGTCCAAATCCCATATAAATATAGCCGATCTGCGCCACAGAAGAATACGAGATCATTCTCCGGATATCATTTTCCCGAATCGCGCTTGTAGACCCCATAATCATCCCGGCAAGCCCGAATACGAACAACACGTTGATAATCCGGCTGTTTACAAAAATATCGAATCCGATGACGCGGTAAATGATTTTTATTAAAAGGAAAATATATCCCTTGGACACCAGGCTCGATAACATGGCAGCCGAAGATACCGTGGAATAGCCGTATGCATCCGGGAGCCATGCATGGAACGGAAACAGCGCGCTTTTGATCGCAAGTCCGACCACGATCAGCGCAATCGTCACAAGCAGCGGAATCATATACGTACCGTTTGCCGCAATCTCCCGAACGCTCTCCTGAATATAACTCATCAGAAGATGCCCCGTCATATCATACAGCATACAAAGCCCGATCAAAAACAGGCCGGAGCCGAGCAGGCTCATAATCATATATCTGGTCGCCGCCTCGATCGCCCGCCCGCTTTCCATAATCATGATCAGCCCGCATGCAGCAATCGTATTGATCTCCACAAATACATATGCCGTAAATAAATCGTTGGTGTATACCAAAGCAAGCAGCGAACTTAACAGCAAATCTACCATAATATAGTAGAGATTCTCCTTGCCGGGATCGACTTCTATCCGAAGTTTCCCGCGGCCTCCGTTTAAAGAAAACAACATGATTACGCAAAAAAACAGCGCCATGCCCGCTTCCAGCGAACCGAAACGGATCTCGTTTCCAAACGGCGCCGGAAAATGCCCCATAACATAGACATAGCTTTCTCCCGTCGTATACGTCAGATACAGCGTGGCGGCAGATAAACACCCGACTGCCGTCACGACAAACGTATTCAGGCGCCTTGCCCCATTTCCTTTCAGTGCCGAACTGATGATTGCGGAAAACATTGCCAGCAGAATCGAAAGACAGGGAAAATTTCTTATGATTTCCATTTACAGCCCTTCTTTCTTTAATCTCATTGTAATCTCATCCAGATCCAGCGTATGGTATCTGCGGTACAGACGGATGGTCAGCGAGAGCATCAGCGCCGTCACCGACACGGACACTACGATTCCGGTCAAAACCAGCCCGCTTGGCACAGGATTGATATAGGTATCGGGATCTAAATTGCCGTTCACCACGATCGGCGCAAAATGCCCCTCGATATAACCTTTCTCGGCAAGGAACAGATAAACGGCAGTATCCATAATGTTCAGCCCGATAATTTTTTTAATCATGTTCTTCTGCAAAAGCAGGTTGGTAAAGCCGATTCCAAATAAAGCAACCGCCACGACTTCCGCATAATTTGCAAACAAATGCTCTCCCATTATAATCCTCCTCTCCGAAACAGCGCATAAAATGCATACATGGTACACGCGACCTCGGAACCGACAAAAATATTGATCGGCAGCGTAATTCCCCCGCTCAAAATTTTGCCTGGCTCACCCAACGGAATCAGACAGTCCAGCCCGTTTGCCCCCGTCAGAAAATAATATGTCACAATACAGCCGTAACAGATCAGCGCCGTCACTTTTACGCATTTATATGCTTTCTCGTTGAAAAATTTCCCCATCTTATCAAATCCAAACGCCGTTACATACAAAATCATCCCGGCTCCGATCATCGCACCTCCAGAAAACCCTCCGCCCGGCGAAAGATGTCCGTTTAAAATTATGTAAATCCCAAATAAGAACACAACCGGAACCAAAAGCGTTGCGATCATCTGTAAGATCACATCATTTTTCGGCTCAAATCCACGGTCGTTCGACTCCTTATTTTCCCGGATTTTATCTTCGTCTACCATCAGCATGATCATCACACAGCAGGTTGCGATAAACAGCACATTCGTTTCCCCAAACGTATCAAACGCACGGTACGATAAAATCATGCCCGTTACAATATTTACGGCTCCCGTATCTTTTAGCCCGTCCGTAATATATGTCTCCGACACCAGATTGTTAGTCGGCTTATCCTCCATTCCGACCGACGGCAGGTAGGAAACCGTGATCACCAGCAGGCTTACGATCGCAATGCAGAACACAATACTGAAACACTTATACAGCACCTGAAAAAATTTCAGTTCCTTATTGTGGCTGCTGTCATAAACTTCTGCCAGCGCTTGCTGACGGTCTTTCATCCGCTCTTTCATGGTGGCTTCTTCTTCCACATACTCTTTCTGCGGCTTCATTTCCATATTGCCTACAAATGCGTCCTTTTCTCCGCCCATCCACCGAAAAAAATGAAACGCAAACGTTTTTTCATACTCACTCTGTTTCCTGATATGACTCATCGTTCTCCCCCTCTTTCGGCTCCTGCTGCAGCGCATGGATCTTTTTCAGCGTAACAAAAAACAGTATGCTCGTTACGCCGGCACCTACGGCCGCTTCTGTGATCGCCAGGTCCGGCGATTCCAAAAGTATCCAGATAATCGACATGATCAGGCTGTAAGACATAAATATCAGGATCGAATTTAAAAGATTTTTGGAAAAACTGACGGAAACCGCACAGACCACCAAAAATCCCAGCAAAATCATATTAAAGATCATCATGCTCGTTCGCCTCTCTTTCGGATTTTTTCCGCTTCCTCAAAATTACAATCCGGCAGTGATCCAGTACCCTCTTATCGGTAAACATCTGCAATCGCGCAATCATATGCGAAGATACCGGAGACGCGCACCACAAAAACACAAGGACTAGAGCAAGCTTTGCCGTCGCCCAGTTAAAACCGTTTGCAATCATAAGCCCAATCAGGCACAGCCCGATTCCCAGCGTATCCCCCGTCGCCGCAATCTGCATACGGTTTAACACATAATGAAACCGGTAGGTACCAAATATTTCCAGGAAAAAAATCGACATTCCAAACAAAAGACAGCCTGCCGCCAGAAAAAAACGAATCCACTCAATAGCCTCCAAACTTCTCCCCCTCCTTCGTCTTCCATTCCATATATACGCCCATATATACTTTTGTCAGCACAATCACTGCAAGAAAACTGATCATTGCATAGATCAGGCAGATATCTACCAGATATCCTTCCTGCACCATAACCGCAAGAATCGCGATCGCCACTATAACCATGGTTCCCATCATATTGACGGCTACGATCCGGTCCGCCATACGCGGTCCGATCACCGCCCGGATCAGACATGCAAAAAACAATATAGCCAAAATTACCAAAAACACCAGAAACAGGATATGATACGCCTGCTCAAGCGATGCAATCCCACTATTCATCATGTCCCCTCCGTTTCTTTAAAAACTCTTCATCCATTGCTTCCATCTTTCGCAGCATACGGACAAATATACTCTCGTCGATTCCTTCGATCAATGTTTCATCCAGCGCATGTACGATCAATTCGTCTTCCTCTAACGCCACCGTGATTGTCCCCGGCGTAAGCGTAATGGAATTTGCCAGCGCCACTCTTGCCGCCCTGGATTTTAAATCGGTCCGAAACCTTACGATCACAGGATCCACTTCATTTCTAACGCTGAGCGAGAGACGTATGGCATCCATATTTGCCTTAATGATTTCCCAGATTAAAATCAGAATATATGCCAGAATATACGGCAGCTTCCGCATCAGCAGCAGATCCTTTTGAGGGGAATAATCCAGAAACCGACAGACAAACGCATACAAAACGCCGGCAATGATAACTCCGAAACAGACAATTTCCAGGTTGAACTGCCCGTTTAACATAATCCACAATAACAAAAATATAATATACATCTTCTTTCACACTCCCACAATAATTTACCTCTTTAATAGGAAGAAATCAAGTGAATAATGCTTTTTTTTACATTTTATAAGTGCCGATTTCCAAAATGCAAACCGGAGCGTCTGTTTTCGGATGCATATGTAAAAGAGCCGGAGTGCTCCGGCTCTCTGATAGGTCTGATAGGATAGAGATATTTGTATATTAAGTCAGTCACCCAGGCTTCATCCCTGCCGTGAACCTTCTCCTGCAGATGCTCTACACATCGTAACGGCAGCAAAACCGCCGCTCAAATTCCTCCGCCAGCGTCCGTCGGAATTTCGGATGTGCAATACGAATCAGCGCCCTTGCCCGGTCTCTGAGCGTCTTTCCCCTAAGATGGGCAATGCCGTACTCCGTCACAATATAATCCACATCCGTCCGCGATGTAGTCACGGCAGCCCCTTCATCCAGCACGGAGACAATTTTGGAAATCTTTCCTTTTGCCGCCGTCGACGCAATGGCGATGACGGAACGACCGCCCCTGCTTAGCCTTGCGCCCCGGACAAAATCCAACTGTCCGCCGATGCCGCTGATCTGCGTCAGCCCGACGCTTTCCGATGCCACCTGTCCCGTCAGATCCACCTGTACGCAGGAATTGATCGACACCAGATGATCGTTTTGCCCGATCACATACGGATCGTTCACATACTCTACCGGCATAAGCGCAATGGACGGATTATCGTCTGCATAATCATACAGCCGCTTTGTTCCCATCAGAAACGTCGCCACGGTTTTCCCCGGATGCAGCGTTTTCCTGGCGTTTGTGATCACGCCGCGCGTAATCAGCTCCACTACGCCGTCCGAAACCATTTCCGAATGAATGCCCAGGTCTTTTTTATCCTTCAAAAACAGCAGCACCGCATCCGGGATCGCTCCGATGCCAAGCTGCAGCGTATCGCCGTCACAAATCAGCTTTGCACAGTTCTCACCGATTGCCTGTTCCGTTTCTCCAATTACCGGCGGGGTAAGTTCCAGAATTGGACGGTTGATCTCTACAAAGCTGTCAATCTCGGATACATGAAGCTGCGTGTCTCCGTGCGTCCGCGGCATACTGCCGTTTACCTGGGCAATCACGTACTTCGCCTTTTTGACTGCCGCAAGGGTATAATCTACGGAAATGCCCAGGCTTACATATCCGTGCCGATCCGGCGGGGAAACCTGAATGAGCGCCGCGTCTACCGGAAGCATTCCACCAAACAGACCCGGAATCTCATGAAAACAGCAGGGGGTGAAATCTCCCCGCCCCTCTTTTACGGCAGTTTTTGTATACGGACCCAGAAAAAATGCATTGAGCCGGAAATGCCCTTCCATGTCCGCATCTGCAAACCGGGCGTTTCCCATCGGCACAAGCTGCACGATCTCCGCATGTTTAAAATGCTCTTTCTGCCTTACCAGCTCATCCGTTAATGCAATCGGCACACCGGCGGCATGCGCCAGCACAATACGCCCGCCGGGTGCAATCCGCCGGATTGCCGCGCCTGCATTCGTCTTCCGTTCTTCATATACGTTCTGCCATTCCATATCGTCCGCCTCCGTCCATCAATCCTTTATTTTAGCAATTTTCTTTGCCAACTCTTTTTTCTTCGGCAGGTCTCCCTGGCGGGAAATCATGATCCGCTGCGCCTGCGGGCTTCCGGCTCCGTGCAGCGATTCCGTACGGTATCCGACCGCCGCCGTTCCAAGACAGAGATTTTCGATCAGCCGCAGAATGCGGATACGGTCTTCCACGCTGACGTCCTTTGCGCCTTTTAGATATTTTTCGACATAGGGTCCCGTCACCGGATCGCGGAAATCCGCCTCGGAAGGCGCCGTTACCATGATACCGCCCGCAATATCTTCCGCCAGGCGGGAAATTTCATACGGAAATCTGGTCACATTCTGCTTGCAGACATTGGCAAGTAAAAGATCGATCATATAATTGCCCGCCTCCGTTGGTTTTCCCTCTGCGGAACAGGCAATGCCGCAGCAATATAAGCTTTCATTTAAATGCGTCATCTCAATCAGCTTATCTTTGATATGGGACGCTTTTGCGCATCCGTTGCAGTCCGCCGCAACCGCAGCCGCCCCGATCAGCACATCTCCGACGCCCGCTTTACATCCGCCGTAGCTTTGTCTGTGGTATCCGGCAAACCGCTCTACCAGCACTCCCGCATACTCGGTTTCTCCGTTTAAGAAAATCCGCTCATTCGGCACAAATACATCGTTAAATACCACCAGAGCTTCCACGCCGCCGAATTCGCTGTTTCCCACATCCAGCTCGCTGCCCTCCATTTTTCTGGTATCGCAGGACTGTCTTCCGATAATCATCAAAATCCCTTCCGCATCCGTAGGCACAGCAAACGCCACGGCATAATCTTTATCCTCCGGCTTCATGGAAACCGTCGGCATCACAATCATTTCCTGGGAATTAATGGCGCCTGTCTGATGCGCTTTCGCGCCCCGTACGACAATGCCGTCTTCCCTGCGCTCCACTACACGCAGATACAGATCCGGATCTTCCTGTGCATGCGGCGCAAGCCCTCTGTCCCCTTTCGGGTCCGTCATTGCACCGTCTACCGTCAGATCGTTCTCCTGGCAGTATTTCGCATATTCGATAAAATTTTTGTGATAACTGCTCCCGTATTTCTGATCCGTTTCAAACGTCGTACTGAATACGGCGTTAAACGCATCCATCCCGACGCATCTCTGGAAACAGGCGCCTGTCTGCTGTCCCAAGAGACGCTGCATCTTCACTTTGTCCATCAAATCTTCTGTACTTTGATGAATATGTAAAAAACGATTGATCTTCTTTCCCGTCAGCGAAGACGTCGCTGTCATAAGCTCCTCATACTGCGGATCCTGCGCAAGGTCATACGTCGCCTTTACGGAATTTAACGACGGCCGTAAAATCGGATGGTCCGCAGGACATGCAATCTTCTTTCCAAACATATATACGTTAAGGTTCAGCTTTCGTATGCTCTCCACATACTCCTCCCCTGTCATAAGCGCCATAATATTCTCTCCTTTCGTTACATTATCTATTGTGCTGCTTTCCAGCACATAAAGGGATACCCCGAGGGTGTTACATTATTTATTGTGCTGCTTTCCAGCACATAAAGGGATACCATACTCTACAGGCATCTCCGGTAAATTTCCCTGATTTCCTCCTGTGTCAGTTCCGCATAATTATTTGCCAAAAGCCTCTGCTGGTTTTTGACCGTACTTTGGGCGAATACATCCAGATCCTCTCTCTGCGCGCCGTAATCCGACATTGGACGGCGGGCAAGCACGTTCTGCAAAAGCTCCTCCAAAAGAGAAATACCGTCCTCCTTTGTCTCTTCCCCGGCAAATCCTTCTCTGCACAAAATCTCCCGAACCATCCGGTCAAACACGGCTATCTTGCCTTTCGGCTTCTTTGTCTGATACATCCGCAGCACTGCCGTAAAAAACTGATAATTGCTTTCTCCGTGCGGCACATGGTATTTGCCGCCGAACGCATAGCTCATCGCATGGACGGCTGCGCAGCCGCTGTTTGAAAATGCGATTCCCGCATATGTACTTGCCCTTAGATATGCTTCTTTCTCTTCTTTCCAGACATCCGTCCCATATGCCGCTATCTTTCCATATCCCCGCAGGATCATTTCAACCGCCTGCTTGGAATACATCTCCGTAAACGGCGTAGCTTTCGGACTGAGATAGGATTCTGCCGCATGTACCAGCGCATCGATCGAACTGGTGGCAAATACTTTATATGGAAGGCTTTCTAAAAATTCCGGAATCAGAACCGCAGCATCCGCATACATCGCTTCCGACACCAGTCCCTGTTTCGTACCGAGCGCCAGCCGGTTTAGAATCGCAATATTCGTCACTTCACTTCCGGTTCCGCAGGTCGTAGGCACGATCACAAGCGTCTTGTTTTTTTTCAGGTCAGCCATATGTGCATACATCTGATCTATCGTATCCTGCCCTTTTAGCACAAGCGCTTTTGCCAGGTCAATGATCGTACCGCCTCCGATCGCAATGATACGGCTGCAGTCTCTTTTTTGCACTTCTTCCAAAAGCGCCTGTGCCATCTCATCTGTCGGTTCTCCCTGTCCGTATTTCTCCTGAAAAATGACAGAACTCTTCAGGCGTTCCGTTTCGATGACCGGACGGTATATGTATTCGTTTGTCAGTATCAAATCATCCGCTCCGATCTCAAACGCTTCTGCAAATGTATGAAAATCTGAAAACTCCCAGATTTCCGGACGAATCAACAGCTGTTTCATTTGCTCTCCTTTCGCTTTATCACTTCTTTGACCGCTTCTGCAATCTGCTCTGCCTCTAACCCAAACCGTTTAGAAAGCTCGTGCAGCTTTCCGACCTCGCCGAACTCATCCTGCACGCCGACCATTTTTACGGGAACCGGTTTTTCTTTTACAAGCACTTCGGCAACCGCCGATCCCAGCCCATTGATGACATTGTGATTTTCCGCCGTTACAATTCCGCCTGTCTCTTCTGCCGCCGCCAGAATCGCTTCTTTGTCAATCGGCTTCCAGGTAAACATGTTCAGCACGCGGACCGAAATTCCTTCCGTTTTCAAAAGATCCGCAGCCCGCAATGCTTCCGCCACGCAAAATCCGCTGGCAATCACGGTAAGGTCGTCTCCCTCACGCAGCGTGACGGCTTTTCCGATTTCAAAATCCGATCCGTCTTCATAGACTTTTTTCACAGATTTACGGACTAAGCGCAGATAATGCATCCCGTAAGTCGTTGCAATTTTCGGAAGCAGGTTTTTCAGCATCGCGATATCCGTCGGCTCGATCACCGTCATCGTCGGAATGCCCCGCATTATCCCCATATCTTCAAACGGCATATGCGTACCGCCGTTTAACTCCGCCGTAATCCCGGGATCCGAACCTACCAGTTTTACGTTCATTTTTGCATATGCGCCGGACATAAAGACCTGGTCGCAGGCGCGGCGCGTGATAAACGGAGCAAAGGTGTGGGCAAACGGCACATATCCGGCAGCGGAAAGTCCGCAGGCAACGCCGACCATGTTGGCTTCCTGGATCCCACAGTCAACCGTCTGTCCCGGAAATTTCTTACCAAACGGCGCCATTCCCATAGCCGCCATCAAATCCGCGTCCAGAGCGGTAATTTTCGGATTTTTCTCCGCCAGTTCCATCATTGCCTCGCAATATCCCGTTCTCATATCTTTCGTTTCGTTTTCGATGGTTTTACAAACTGCCGCTTTCATTCTGCATCACCCTCCTCAATCGCCTGCAGCGCCTGCCGCATTTCTTTTAACGCACGTTCTTTATCTTCCTGTGAGATCGTACGGCTGTGGCTTCCCACCTTTCCTTCTATTTCACTCCACCCCTTTCCTTTGACCGTATGCAGCACGATCATCGTCGGTTTATCCGTCTGTTTTTTTGCTTCTTCTACAGCGGCGTCGATGCTTTCCACATCATGGCCGTCCACCGTACGGGAATTCCACCCAAACGCTTCAAATTTCAAACCGATATCCCCCAAAGCGCAGAGCTCGTCTACCTCTCCGTCGATCTGAAGCTTGTTATTATCCACAAACGCAATCAAATTTCCCAATTTCTTTGCGGCTGCAAACATCGCCATCTCCCAGACCTGTCCTTCCTCAATCTCTCCGTCTCCCAGGACAAGATATACCCGATTGTCTTTTCCCGACATCTTAAGTCCCAGCGCCACGCCGGCAGCGGAAGACGCTCCCTGCCCCAGAGAACCTGTCGTAATATCAATGCCCGTCGTTAAATTCCGGTCGCAATGGCTGGGCAGGCGCGTGCCGCACCGGTTCAGCGTATCCAGCTGTTCCATCGGGAAATAACCTTTCAGCGCAAGCGCGGAATACACCGCCGGCCCCGCATGCCCTTTGGATACCACCAGCCAGTCCCTCTCTTCCCAGGCCGGATGTTTCGGATCAATCTTCATCTGTTTTCCGTACAATACCGCCAGCAGGTCGGCAATTGACAATGCGCCTCCCACATGTCCGATGCCTATACCCGCAATGGTTTCTATGGTTTTCATCTGGATCTGTTTTGAAAATATCCGTAGTTTCTTCTTTTCGTCTTTTTGCATACTCATTCTGCTCCTTCCCTGCCTGCTTCCTCCGGACTGATGTTTAAAATCACCTTAAGCGCCTGTTTGGTTTTCACCAGTTCCATCGCCCTGCCGATTTCCTCCATCGGAACGATATGTGAATAAAAGTCTTCCGGACGGATCTTTTTTTCCCGGATCAATCGTATATTTTCTTCCATCACATCGTACTCCCCAAACGGAAAATTCAGCATATGCAGCCTCGTATTATTTTTCAGGCGGCCGAGATTCATCTGCAAATCGTCTTTTTTCAGCACTCCCATCGAACCTGCCGTACCGCCCGGCTTTAAAAAGGAGGATGCCTGAATTAAAACGTCCGACAGGCCTACTGCGTCGATTGCAACGTCAAACAGCCGCCCCTGCAGCGCCTCTTTTGTGTCTTCTTTCTCAAAATTAATAATCTGATCCGCATGCGCCACGGTTCTTGCATTGTCAAGCCTCTCCTGCCTGCCGTCGACCACCGCCAGAAAATCCGCTCCGATAATTTTGCTGTACGCCGCGACTGCCGTTCCCATCGGTCCCGCACCGAACACCAGGACCGAACTGCCTTTAGTCACGCCGAAATTTTTTGCGGCGCTTAAGCTTTCGCTTAAAGACAGCAGCATCGCCCCGTAGGTAAACGGAAAATCCCTTGGAACCTGCCAGAATTTTTTATAAAACGGAAAATCCAGCCTGGACATCTCTTTGGGACAGAATCCGTCTTCGATCATCGCCCGATGATCCGCCACAAGTCCGTATTCCGCCATACCGCCGTACGTTTTCGAGTAGCCTGCTCCCACATCCGGATGCAGGTTATTGTGGATAAACCGGTCGCCCGGTTTGATATACCGCACTTTTTTTCCAAGTTTCACGGCATATCCTACGCCTTCATGCCCAAGAATCGTCGGATAGGGCTGCAACCCCTCCGTCTCTTCCATTGTATTTAAAATAATCTGAAAATCGCTCCCGTTGCAGAATCCGCAATGCACCACCTTTACCAGCACTTCATAATCATTTGGTTTTGGAATCGGCACATCGTCTACGATCCGCACATCCCCTGCGCCAAATACCGCGACTGCGCGCATCGTCTGTTTTGTATCGAATCTATCCATGGTTTTGGCGTCACCTCGCTTTACCCTCAAAAATACGTCTCGGCGTATCTACAAGCATTGCCTTAATGTCAAATTCACTGAAACCGGCGGCTTTCAATTCCGGCAGCACGCGTTCCGTAATAAATGCAAACTGAAATTCCAGCTTCTCTATATCAAACTCCCGAACCATCTTCCACGGACAGCCCAGGTTTTCTTTTCCTTCCCAATAATCAATAAAAATCGACGCGTCGTGAGCGCATACAATCTGCTCCAATTTTCCCCTGTGTTTCAATTCTATGATATTTTTGATCCGCTCTTTGGTATCCAATTGCTCCGGATGACGCTTATCTACGCCGATGCGGTCTTCTCCCACATAAAATCCCCGGTCTGCGACGGATGCCAAAAAATCCGGATCGTCCAGATCTCCGATATGTCCGATGATGACCCGGCCAGGGTCTACGCCCCGCTCCGTCAGAAATTTCATCTGCGACTCTGCGCCCGCTTTTCCGGCAGAGTGTGTAATGATCGGCGCATTCGTCTCCTTATGCGCGATCACTGTCGCCTCCCATATGGTTTCATCCAGCTTACTCATATGATCCTGCGATGTTCCGCATTTGATTATGCCCGCTTTCACAGACGTGCCCTCCATGCCTTTCTCCAGATCCCGCAGCAGTATTTCTGCCAGAAATTCCGGACTTTTATCGACCAGGCAGATTTCGTTTCCCCAAAAATATCCGGTCGCCGCAATAATATTGATTTCTGCCTCTTCCGATACCCGCTGCAGTACCGATACGTCCCTTCCCAGCTGAAACGGCGTAACGTCTACAATGGTACGGACCCCCGCGCGTTTTCCTCTCGCAATGTAACGTTTTGCAAACGCGGTAAATTCATCGATATTGATCCAGTCCGCCCACATCCTGCGCATCGTATGGTTTGCGATCATAATATGCTCATGCATCAGTGTATAGCCCATGTCTTTCGTATCCAGGCTGCCCAGTACCGTATTTACTTTCATAGTATCGCCTCCTATTTGAACTGCGTTTCCTCCAATTCATACACCTGCTTTAAAAACCCGCTCAGTTTGTCAAATCGCTCCTGCGGTGAGTTTTCGCAGAATTTTGTATGTAAAAAGGTATCTGCAATATCATTTGCCATATCTTCTCCCAAAATGCGTCCGCCCATCGCCAGCATATTGGCATTGTTGACAATCCTGCATTCTCTTGCCGCCCACTGGCTCTCCACCAGGGCGCAGTAAACGCCTTTGTGCTTGTTTGCCACAATACTTACGCCCATGCCCGTGCCGCAGAATACGATTCCAAATTCCGACTCTTTTGTCTGAACCGATACTGCCACGCGGTCGGAAACCTCGATATATTTCACCGGTTCATCCGCGGCAAGCGTGCCCAAGTCTAACATCTCGTATCCTTCCGCAAGCAAATGCGCTTTTACTTTTTCTTTTAACTCAAATCCCAAAGGATCTGCTCCTATCGCAACTTTCATCTGATTTCCTCCCTGCTCTTTTTTCTGCCGCCGGCACAAAACGCCGCCTTACCTCATTTCATAGAGACAACCGCTTTGATCACATCCGCTTTTTCATTCATCGCTTTTTCAAACGCTTTCTGCACATCTGCAAAAGCAAACAGATCCGTTGCCGCCTCTTTTACCGAAATCCGTCCCGACGCTACCTCTTTGATTGCTTCCGGAAAGATATTTCTGTAACGAAAGACCGATTGAATCTGCCCTTCTTTCAAATACAGGTTCCGAAAGCTGAACGAAACGTCCGGTACAATATTTCCTACCATTACAATCGTCCCGCCGCGTTTTAACAGACCGCTCGTCTGTGCTGCCGTCACTTTGTTTCCCGCCGTCTCAAATACAACGTCAAACCCTTCCCCGTCCGTCACGTCATTGCATGCAGCCAGAATATCCGTATCCGGCAGAGAAGCAAACACATCCGTTGCCCCAAGCATTTTCGCTTTTTCCAGCCGCTTGTCAAACAGGTCCGACACAAAGATTGTCGAAGCTCCCGCTGCTTTACATGCCAGCAATGTCATCAGCCCGATACATCCGCCGCCCAGAACCGCCGCTTTCATGCCCGGCCTTACGCCGCCTTTTTTTACGGCATACATTCCGACGGCCAGCGGTTCGATCAAAGCGCCTTCCAGAGAAGACACCTGATCCGGCAGCAGATATGTCATATCTTCTCTGCAGCAGAACGCTTCCCGCAGCACGCCGTCATACGGCGGCGTCGATAAAAATCGAATATCCGGACAGAGGTTATACCTGCCGCTTTTACAATATGTACACGTTCCGCACGGAATCCCCGGTTCTATCGTTACACGGTCGCCCGCTTTCCGGCTTTTTACGTTTGTTCCCACCTTTACTACCGTACCCGCACATTCATGTCCCAGGATAAAAGGATAGCGAACCGCACAATTTCCGATCTTTCCATTTTCAAAAAAATGTACGTCCGAGCCGCAGATGCCCACATATTCCGGACGTATGACGACTTCGTTTTCCTTTGGTTCTTCCAATTCTGTTTCTCCTATTGTTATGTTCTTTGGCTCTGTCAGCCTTGCCGCTTTTATCTTCATCTTCTGCCTCCTCTGCCGTCACCGGATGTAGGACGGATTTTGCGGACATTCAAAATAAAAAAGAATGTGGAGGTAACAG
>OFGQ01000355.1_pt1 | contig 39420 bp, 49 predicted proteins | sample 1521791 | NCBI WGS metagenome assembly OFGQ01 (sample SAMEA3504116, study PRJEB24116) | mouse gut metagenome | biome: mouse gut; feature: mouse-associated habitat; material: faeces | place: Denmark | collected 2011 | reverse complement strand
GGTGTCCTGTTTGGCGCTCTGCTTGGTGATGGCATGGGTGCCGTCCTCGTAGATGTAGTTGCAGGGCACCAGGAGCTTCCCGGCAAGGTCGGCCAGATCCGCTTTACTTTCCAAAGCTGCTGCGGTATCCTCCGGGAGGTGGTCCACTTTCGCCTGATCCTCCGGGGTGAGGGAAGAAAAATTCGTTTTTTGCCAGGCTGTTCTGTCCCAAATGTAGAGCATTCCTTCCACTAAATAGGCGTTGCCGCCATCCCCTTGCGGATGGGCAGCCTCCAGCTCTGCAACGCTTGAATAGCTCCCCGCTATGTGGATCGGGTCCCCGGTGTCACCTTTGGGGCCCTGTGGCCCCGGTTCGCCCCGATCCCCTTTTTCCCCCTTGGGACCGGCCTCTCCGGATTCCCCTTTGGGACCAGGCACGCCCTGCGGCCCCTGTGGTCCTGTTTCACCTTGCTCACCTTCTGAGCCCTGGGGTCCCTGTTCCCCTCGCTCCCCCTTTTCTCCACGGGCGGGGCTGCCAGTGTCCTCATAGGCCCTTTGGGCCACGTTCCACCGAAACCAGTTCCCATTCTCCCCAATATAAGGGGCGGCGTTGTCGATATTGGCTTCCATTTCTGCGGCATCCCGGTATTTAGATAGTGCCAAGTTCCTCACCTCCAAACTCTACGAAACCCTCCAACTCCAGGATTCCCCGAAGGGTGATCTTCTGCTCCGCCAAATCTTCCTCTGTAAGAGTCACCGGCGGCCAGCCATCTATTGCCGTCTCTCGCACCTCCTGGATCCTTTGGATGTATTTTTCCTGGGCGGCTGCGTCCGGAAAGTGCAATTCTCCATTTTGCAAAATAGCCGCGCCGCACTGTTCCGCAGACCGGTGCTCCTCTGCGCAGTAGATCGCCATCTCCTCCTCCAGCCAGGCGGCTAGGCGGCGCAGCTGCCGCACTCTTTCGTAGGGCAGCCGGAGCTCCAGCAGCTCTCGGAAGGCCCGATGCGCACCAAGCATTTTTTCTACCGTCATCAAAATCTCTCCTTTAAGCCACACCAGTGATGATGCCGCCGGTGATGGTCAGCCTGCCGCTGCTGCTGGCGCTTTTCATGTAGGTGATTGTACCTGTGTACCCCTGCTTGTTTTGCGCATAGAAGCCGCGGGCGTATAGATCGTTCTGGCTGCCGCTCCCCGTTCCGCTGCCAATATACACATCGTCGTTGTAGTATCCAGAACCGATAAAAACGTCTCCGCCAGTAGCAGGTGTGATATAGATGCCTTGCGAACCAGACCGCAGCCGCAGCTGCCACTTGGCGTCGATGCAGATGCCATTATCCCCTTCGATATACAGCCCAGAACTAACATATCCGCTGTTTTTATAGTAGATTTTTCCCGAATTGCCCCAACCGGTAGTGGTAAATTTCGCAACACCGTCCTCGATGCGCACCCCGCCATAACTTCCCGTCGTGAGAAGTTTGCCGGTTACCGTGAGGTTCTTGGTAGAGATGTTGTCGGTTGTGAGGACCTTAGATTCCAAACGGTCCGCCGAAATTGTCCCGGTTTTGATGTTCCCGCCGCTTATGCTGGTGGTACCGTCGGTGAGGTTCCTAAACTCCACATAACCTTTCAGGGTGATTTTATCAGCCTTGAGGGCGATCTCCGATTCCAGGCCGGAGACTGTAAGCCGAAGAGACGCAAGTGCGCCCTCTTGCCCGCGCACCTCCGCCTGGATGCTGCTGGCGGTTTGGGTGAGGGTGGAAATGTCCCCTTTTGCGTTTTCTATTTGAGTTGTGAGGCTTGCGGCTGTCTGCCGCAGGATTGAAATATCCCCCGCCTCGGCATCATACAGCCGGCTGACGGTCTCTTCGATTGTCCGGGTCAGTTCATTGGTGCGTCCCCGGAGATACAGTAGGGAGCGATTCACCGACTGGAGCTTTTCCCGGTTCTCCTCCCCCACGCTGGAAACGGTGGTCTTCATGCCATTGGTCACCGTTGTGGTCACATAGGCGGTATACCGCCCCCGTTTACTTTCCACTGTAACCACATCTCCTACCTCGCAAAGGACGGAATCCGCGTAAAATTCCACCTCCAAAGGGGAATAGATAATACCCTGCATCCGCTGAAAAAGCCGCTCCGCCACCGGGCGCAGCTCTGCATCCTCCGCCGCGGCCAGCAGTGGATTACCCTGGATGATATAGGCATTGGTACCGGTGCCCACAATCACACCGATGTCGTTCTGGTTGGCCCGTATCTGGAGTTTACCAATCTCCTTTACCTGATAGTCCGCCACCCGAAGGGAGATATTCCGCCGGATTACAGTTTCAGTGGGGCAATAAAACCCCAGATGCAGCTTCCCCTCTGGTGTTATCTCCCCATAGCAGCCGGCCGCCTCGGCAATCCAAGCGAGGACCTCCCTTCCATTGATTTCGCTGCCTGTAAAATTTTTCTTCACCAGGAAATCACCGTTTAGGAGCTGCTGCTCTTCTGCCAGCTCCACGCCGCAGAAATCGCACAGGCTTTTCAAAAGCTCCGAAAGGGAAATGGGCCAGCGCAGCAGCGAAAGCCACGTATCTACATCCCGGTCAAAGAGTATCATCCGGTCATAGCAGGTGAATTTCCATTTCGTTTCGTTGATGCGCTCCGGCCGCTGGGCGGTATAGAGCCCAAAGACCCTTCGGTTGCCGGGAAAATAATACCGGTCCCCATCCTGGAAAATCAAAAGGCTGCTATCCTGGAAGGTGTAGGGCTCCAGGTTGTAGGTGGAGACCTGGAACTCGGTTCCTGTGTAATGCTGCACAGGGCCTTCGGCCAGATCCAGCACGGTGAACTCCAGCTTTCCGGCTATACAGCTCCCTAGGGTGATGTTCTTTCCGGTGTTGACGCTTCTGGTCAAGGTGATGCCGCCCTGCAACTGGGCCTGCGTAAAGGCCACTCCGGGAGCAACTAGCTCAATTACCATTTTCTCACCTACAATTCAATGATAGAGAACTGCACATTGTCGTACCAATCCCCCAGAACGTCTAAAAGCTCGAACTGGATAGCGCTGGTGTAAGCCTCCATTGTTTGGTGCTGGCCGCACAAATCAAACCCGAAGGTATAGGTCTTTCCCTGCACCAGCTTTTCCAGATACCGCAGCTCCTCGCCCGTAAGCCGGCCGCAACGGTAAGTAAATTTCCGCACCAGGGGGCGGGTAAAGAGGACGTGCATCCTTCCGTCGTCGGTGCGCCCGGAGTTTGGGTCTGCCAGACTTTCCAGCTCCACCTGAAAGGGAGAGAGAGGGGCAAAGAGGGGCGCCCCATCCACTGTATAGCGGGTTGTCTTCTTTGCCATAGTCCTTCTCCTCTCACACCAGAACCGGGCAGACACCGGTGGTCTCGGTAACCCCGTTAATATAATCAATGGCAAATTCTCCCAGCACCCGGCTGTCCAGTATAATGGTGGCTTTGCCTCCGGCGCCGCCCCCGGACTCCTTCAGGGCCGCCAGAAAGGCCTCCTTTAAGGTGGAGACTGGAGAGACAATCTCCGGCTCCTTCTTGTTGTCCCCCAGCACTGCCAGAAACTCCCGGTTCGGCGGCACCACGGTGCCGGTGGCCAACCGGGGGAGCTTTACTTCACTGAGAGAGGGGATTTGAGGACTCCAACTCTTTCCACCGATACCAGGAACCCAATCCGGAGCCTCAAGGCGGATGGAATTTATCCTTTCGATGAGCCGGTTCACTCCGCGAATAATAAGGTTTACCGCCGCCTCAAAGCAGGAGACGATGCCGTTCCAAACACCCTTGAAGATCTCCTGCACCCCCTGCCAGGCTTTATCCCAGTCCCCAGTAAATACCCCTGTAAAGAACAGCAGGAGACCCTCGAATATCTGCTGAACAGCGGCAACAAGCCCGGCTGTGCTTTCCTGAAGCCATTGAAAGAAATTTCCAATCCCTGCTTTAATAGTCTCAATAGCGCCATGGAACCGGCCCCCTGTTTGCTCGTCTAACCAATCGAAGAAGCTGAAAAGCATATTTTTCAGCGCCTCAATCACGGTAAAGAGGATCTGCTGCAGCCCAGCAAAAATCTCCTTTATGCCTGTCATGGCCCGCTGGAAGTCGCCGGTAAACAGCCCTACAAAGAAGTCCAGAAACCCCTTTAAGAACTTCTTCGCCCCTTCGATAAGAGCCTCTCCATCACCAAAGGCCACCACAATCGCCAGCAGCAGGGCCGCTATCATCGCAATCAGCAGCGGGATCCAGGAGCCGGTGAGGAGGGCGATGCCCAACCCTGTGGCAATGATACCTGCGATAGCCATAAGGGTGTTTTGGAGGTTCCATCCATTTTGGGCCGCATCGTGGAAGGCGGTGACCAGTAGGGTCAGCCCGGTGACGATGAGGCCCACCCCTGCCCCGGCTTTGCCAAAGGCCAGAGCCAGCCCCGCAGTGAGTTCCGCCCCCCGGCCCAGCATAGCCAAAAAATTTTCCCAGGTGACGCCGTTGGTCCACGCGTCCATGGTGGCCTCCGCCAGTCCGATGCCGCCGTCAATGGCAAGCAGCAGACCAGCAAACTTCTGGAGGCCGTCCAGAAGGGAATTCGCCAACTTCCATGCCAGAAGCCCCACCGCAACCGTCTTCACCAGTCCCAAGATACCCTTGAGCCGCTCTTCGCTGAGGGCAGCATCGAAATCGAAGTCGGGGGCGGAAACATCGGTATTTGCGGCCGCACCGTCTTTGCCGGGGAGAACATTCAGCTCGTCGAAACCGGCTAGGGACTTCTTCGCCTCTTCGGCGGAGCCCCCCAGCGCGTCCAGCGCTTCGGTCTCCTGGTACAGGCCGGAGGCTGCCTTTTTTGTATCGGCAATGCTCTTGCCAAAAAGCCAGGAAAAGAGCTGCGCCGCCGCTGATACCAAGCGAGTCAGCAGCTGTACCAACAGCGTAAAGGCCGGGATAACTACCTCCACTAAGGGCTGGCCCAAGGTGAGCAGCGCCCCCCGGAGTTTTGCAACGGCCTGGCTGGCCTCATGATTGGTCTGCACCCCTCGGCCCAGCCAATCCCGCAGGGAGCGCAAGATGCTGCTGATAATGGTAAAAACAAAAACCTGCCGTGCCAGATTCTTAACCCATTTTGTGAATCGGTTCATATATGCCCCCGCCGCATCTACTGCCTCCCCCATCCGAGAGCTTTGGGCAGCGGCCTGGGCCAGTTCTTTGGTCAGCTGCCCGGCGGCAGTTTCCTGCTGCTCCAGTTCCTGGGTGGTCTGGGCGATAATGTCATCATACTCGGCGGCTTTTTCTAGCAGAGCATCATTTTCTCGCTCCAGTGCTGCCAGTCGAGCCTGGGCTTCCATCTGGAGCCGGTCGGCACCCAGTTCCCCGCTGCTCCACTGTTCCCCGAAGCGCTTTGCCTCCTCGGCAGCCTGCCGCAGTTTTTCCTCCATCTCGGTAAGTTGGGCAAGGATGGGGGACCGTTCCTGCTCCGCTTTATTCAGCTTCTCCTCCAGGGACACAATTTTCTTTTTGGTGTCCTGCAGCTGCTTTTCCAGCTGGCTGTTGTCTAGCGCCGTGGAAATGACCACCTCACCGTCTTTCGCCATCCTATCCGCCTCCCCATTCCTTCAGCAGTTGCTGTTCCTCGCTGGTGTATTTCTTCCGCAGGTCCACAAGCTCCCGGTTTCTGCGGTACCAGTCCCGGTCGGTCTTATCTAGCTTTTTTCCTCTGGCCAGAGCGTCCCGCACCCGGACGATCTGGGCAAAAAGACAGTCCCCGCCAATCTCATAATAAGCGGAGAGGAAGGTCCACCAGTGGCAGGGGCCTTCCCGTACCTCCCGGCCTAATACCCGGTTAACTGGGGCCACAATGCGGGGAAAATCCTGCTCCCAATCCATAAGCCGGGGGCCGGGGCGGCTGCCCTGCGCGGCCTCCTCCCCGCCGTCCAAAAACCAGAAGCACCGCTCCAGTGCCTCCTGATACCCCTCCGGCGGTATTTCCTCCAGCCGGGGGTAGCAGATGCAGAGGGCGGCCAGCGTCTTCTCCCGGCCGGTCAGCTCCGGGTCCGCCAGGGCGGCGCAAATATCCAGAGCCGCCCGATAATCGGACCGGATGGGCCGCTCCTCCCCCATAACAGTCAGCGTTTCCGGCAGGTCATAGATCATTTTCCACCCCGCCTCTGGTACTTGTCCAGATACTTCTTCAGCCGGGGATTGGAGGCTTTCTGCTCCCGGACCAGAGCGGCGTCCATCTCATCCATAAGCGCCAGCAGCAGGTTGCACCACACCGGCAGGCCCCCAGCCATGGCGTAGAGGCTCATCCCCCCAAAAAGAGGGGCGCAAACCGAAGCCCCCAGGACCTCGTCCAGCAGCTCCCGCATCTCCAAATCCCGCTGGCGGGCAAAGGCGAAGATTTCTCTTGGCTCTTTGAGGGCGGCCGCCTGGCGCTGGTAATCCTCCTGCTTCTGCTCCAGCGTTTCAAAAGCCTCAAAAAGCCGCTGGGCAAAGGCGCTGTCGGTGGGGTTAAAGCGCACCTCGCTGGCTCCATTGAGGGAATAGGTCACCTGGCCGGTTTCGAAGGATAACGTGCTCATTCTGTGTCACCTCCCTCCGGGGTGAAGGTGATAACGCCATCCTGGGAAACCGCGGTGCCGGTGGTTCGCTTACCGCCAAAGGTCACATCCAGGGGCATCCCCACATTGGCGGAGCCCCCCAGGCCGGAGGGCTTGACGGCGCAGGCGCTGTACCGTTCAGCAAAGGCCGCCCCAGGGCTGCCGGCGTAAAGGTGGACCACCAGCATATCCAAGTTGGAAAGCGACGCCACGTCCTGCTCCCGGATTGCCAGGTTCCAGATTTTCCGCTGGGCGGCGTCATCGGCATCCAGCTCGCAGGGCTCGAAGGTCTGTGTGATGACCGGCTTCTTCATGGTGGTGTAGGTCTGGCCGAAGATGTCGGTCTTGCTCTCCTCCCCCCAATCGAACTCCATAGAGCTTTCCTCCACCCGCTTGCCCACCGGGCTCCAGGCGGGGGTACTGGTCTCCCCAGTATTCAGGCAGAGCACCAGCAGACAGCGGTCTACCACCTCGCCGGGCTTGGTATTGAAGGTCATATCAGGCATCGTAAGTCACCTCTCAAATCTTTTTTCAAACCGGATGGAAAGCTGGACACTGTAAAGCGCTGTCCCCTCTCCGTCCACCTCGTACAGGGTCCCGTTTTCCGCCTTCGCCGTCTCCCTCGCGGAGGTATTCCCAAAGCGCGGCATCGCTCCGCGAACGCTTTGCTCCTGGACCCATTCCTGAAAGTCCATTACCCAGGCGGCGTTTCCTGCCGCCCCAGTCTCATCGCCGGGGGCTTTTTCGAAGACGTAGTACAGGGCAAAGTTGTACTGATTTTCCACCGTTGTGTTCCCCAGGATATCACGGCGGCGGCCCAGCTCCACCAAACCGGCAGGAAACAGGCCGCCGCACCCTGGAACTTCGCTGGTGTAGTCTACCTGGAAGGTGGAGAGAATATCGAAGCCTGGGTAATTCCCCAGCCAGCCCTTCACTTTTTCCAGCGCTGTCACGGATGTTTCCTCCCGTTGATGTAGTCCTGCAGCTCACGGGCCAGCAGTTTTCCTTCCGCCGACACCAGCCGCCGGTCCCAGCGGGGGCCGGCCAGGGGACTTTTTTCAGTTCTTATATACTTCAGGGGCCGTTCGGTCACCCTTTTAGGAGCCTTGCCCACCATCACCTTACCGTAGTAGATGTACTTGGCGTAGGGGCTCCGGGTGACAATCTCCGGCTGGTTGATGTCGGTTTGGATGACAGTCTGCTTAATGGTCTCTCCGCTGCGATAGGGCAGATACCGGACGATGCGCCGCAGGACATTGGCGGTGTGCTGCCGCTGCACCGCCCCTCCTGGCATCAAACCCTTTTTCCGGATAATCTCCCGAACGGGCCGCAGTTCCACGGCCACCCTTCCTACAAGCATCTGTCACCCTCCTGCTTCTATATGGCAGAGCTTTCCCTGCCAATATCTCGGTTCTACATACTCTACAACCACCAGTCCCGGCACCTTAGCGGGGATGAAGGCCGCCCAGTCCTCACGGGAGTTGACCTCCGGTCCCTCCCCCAACAGCACCTTGTCCCCCGGCCTTACAGGGACGCTGTCTCCAGGGAACACCAGCAGAAAGGAGCTCTCCCCGACGCTGCCGGTCTTGGAAAGCCCCTTTCTGCGGCGAAATTCAAAGAAAGCCTGACGGCACACCTGGCGGCTGTACTGCCCTGGCCCCTCCTGATGGTAGATGGTGACGGTCTGGCAGCACTTCCCATAATCCACCGGGGGGCGCCTGCGCACACTCAGCACCGGCCACACCCCCTATAAATATCCAGGTAAAGCCGGGCACAGCGGTACAGCTCCCGCCCTTGGGCCTGGGGGCTTAGGTCCTGCCCTGGGTCCCGAAAGGTGCTGGAAACGCTGCCAATGGCAGAGGACACCACTGCCCCGCCGTTCTGGGCCGTCTCGTAGTAATAGAGGGCGTCCGCCATGGCACAGATGGCCAGCGCCTCGCTGTCCGGGGCGGGGGCGGTCACCTGATAGTCCCTTTTATACCGCTCCAGCTGGGTCCCTGCCCGCCGTGCCAGCCGGAGGAACTCTTCCGCCGGGATAGAATCCCCCTGGTAGACATCGGTGTAGAAATCGTAGTCCATGACGGCACCTCTTCTTTTACCTCGTGGCGGCGGGGGCGCTATGGAGGTAGCCCCCCGCCAGCTTGTTCTTGTAGACGTCGGCGATGCCGTAGCAGCGGTAGCCAAACTTGTAGGCATCGGCGTTCTGGTTCTGCTCCGGGGCGATGATTTTGGGGGCCACGTGCTTCTGGAACTGAATGAGGGCGGAGGGGTGGAGGACCATAAAGTTGATGGCGAGGCCGTCTGCGCTCTTGGCGTACCCCCCGGCGGCCTGGGCGGCGTCGCCATCGGTGTTCGCCCCGCTCCGCAGGTCAATCTTGGTGTAAAACCGGCTCTGGGGCACCAGGGTGACGGCGGCGAACCGGGAAAGGACCTCCCGGCTCTTGGTGGTGTCCAGGTCCTGGACCATGCCATGGAGGGTGGGGGTGATGAAGAGCCTCCGCTCCTCGGTGGGGACCTCATCCTCGTCCATCTGGTTGGTGGCGGCCCGCAGGGCGGCGATGACGGCGGCGCCGGTGGTCAGGGCGGCCGGTGCCGCCTTGGAAATCCCCTCCTTGCCGGCGTAGGCGGCAAAGCGGAAGGCATCCAGCTCCGGCACCACCTTGGTGCGGATAAACTCCCCCGCCAGCCGGCCGAAGGCGATACCCGCGGTCTCCTGGTCGTCCATAGCGTCCACTGTGAACATCCGGCCCCGCTCGTAGTTGCACTTTACGGTGGCATTGGTGAGGGTGACGTCGCCTCCGGCGTACCCGGCGTTACGGCTATAGTCCCCCAGGCCCTGCATCTCCAGCATGGGGATGATGAGCTCGCCGGCGTTGGCCCCCTCCCGCGCCAGCTCCGGGCTGCCGTCCAGGTCGGAGGTGAGGGAGGCCAGCTTGTAAATCTCGTCCAGCACCGGGACAAACTGCTGCGCAAGGGTGATGTTGTTGGGCATTTTCTACTCCTTCTTTCTCTGTTAATCGTTCTTCAGCCCTGCGGCGGAACGGATAGCCGCCATCTGCGGGCTGTACTTCCCGCCCCCAACAGGGGCACTGCCTGTACCAGCGGCGTAGGGGGGAGGGGCCGTCTTCTCCTCTTCGAAGAGGTATCCGCTTTCTTTCTTGAGTCCCTCCAGCGCTGTCCGGATGTCCGCCTCCTGGTTTTTGCTCTGCCGGAGGGCATCCACATCCAGGAGGGCCCGGATGGCCTTGGCGCTGCGCCCCCCGGCGGCGGTGACGGCATCTTTGAGGGCGCCCTCAAACTCCAACTCCGCCAGATGGGCCTTGTGCTGGGCTTCCCGGTCCTCCAGGTCCTTGGTGAGCTTTGCCACCTGCCCCTGGAGTTCCTGGACATCCACCCCCTCAAAGGCCTTCAGGCCCTTCCTGGCGGCGGCCAACTGCTCCTTGATGGACTCATAGTCGGCAAAGGGCTTTTGGGCCGCCTCCACATCCCGCTGGTTCTCCGCCAGGATGGCATCCACCACCTCCCCCGTCAGGGACTGGTTCCCCACCTTGAGATTTTGCAAGAACTCTGCTTTCATCTGCTTCTCTCCTTTCTGTTTTTGGGCATCAAAAAAGCACCCGGCTGGGTGCTTATGGGCTAGGTTGTTTTGGGCACTGATATCCGATATTGAATCGGAACAGGCACAGAGCCCTCCAATTCACGCTTGGCAAGGGTTGCCAACATCCGTTTCGGGTCGATGTCCCACCCATTCGGCGGACCATCCAGGTCAACATCCTCAAACAACTCTTCCGGATACGGTTCTGCGCTGGCCACCGCTTCTTCAAGCATCTTCCGGCGTTCTTCTGACATAATGTACTCCATCTTGCTCTGTCCCGTTTAGCAGGTCTTGTCCTGGTTTTTTCACTCTATCAGTTCTATCTTCGCAATCTCCGGCTCAAACAACTCTACGCTGTCAATGGTGATACTGGCCGGGTCCGGCTCGTTATCTAGGGCAGAGGTGTAGTCGTAGGCTTGCCCCTGAAAGACTTTTCCGTTTTTCAGTGTAATCTTTACCCTTCTTCCCTGGGTTTCAAAAAGCTCCAAATCATAACCCCCTCCTTTGCTGAAATTACAGGGACCGGATTTCTCTCTTGTAAAGGAAATTTGCTCCAAATGCTATGCCAGCGGCTCTATTGCCGCAATTTCCGGCTCAAACAACTCCATATTGCCAATAGTGATGCTGGCCGGATCCGGCTCGTTATCCAAGGCGGAAGTATAGTAGCTCACAGTCCCTGTCATAGTTTCGCCATCCAAGAATGCGACCTTAACCCGCTTACTCTCCGATTCGCGCAATGTCATTTTCTTTCTATCTCCTCTGCTGGAACAATATGGGTTCCCTTCTTCCCATAATGGATTGCAAACCGCTTTGTTTCGCTTCTTTCTAGCGTCTTCTGATTTACAACTATACCAATGGGAACATCTGCAACAATAAACTCTTTGTGGGTCCATTCCCCTTCTTGGTTTAATTTAGGTTCTCCTGTCCCGCTGTATCTGTCCACCAATTCCTGCGCTTGCTCTAGCCCGCCATAGATGATACTTCTGCCTTCTATATAGCCGTTGGCGCCAACAATATGCTTGTTCTGATTTCCGATATTCAGGGTCTTCGGCATTGAACTAGAGCGGATTAACTGCAATATTTCTGCTTGTTTTTCAGTATACCGTATCCGACCTGTATTTGCAACCATTCCCGTATCCGCCACCCACGTCCGCTCCTCCTGGGTCCGCAGCCCGGCGGCTTTGGAGAACTCCCGATACCGCTGCCTCAGCAGGGTGAGGCGGGTCTTGGCGGTGGCTGCACCTTCCTGGTCTCCGGTCTCCTCTGCGGCCATCACCCGGCGCTTCTGCCGGCGGATGGCCCGTTCCAGCTCCCGCTGCTTCTGGGTGGCCTGGTAGAGGGTGTACAGCTTCCCCTCGTACCGGATGCCCTTGGCGTTTTCCTCCCGCAGCCGGGCCAGCTCCGCCTCGGTATACTGGGGCTGGGACACCCCCAGGAGGATGGGGAATGCTGCGTGGCCGCAGTTCAGCGTCCCGATCCGCCGGGCCAGGCTGTTGTTCAGCTTTTGGTACGCCTCATCGCTGTACTGCCTGCCCTGGATGGGTTCATGGTCGGGAGCGCTGGCGGCGTGGGCTGAAATCTCCCAGCCGTCCGCCCCCAGCAGGTCGTGGTTCTGCCAGGATATTTCCTCCTGCATCAGCCCCAGGCCCCCCATGATATTCCGCCGGACGGCGGCCTCCAGGGAGGTATGGGCTCCGCTCTTGTAATCGATGGACCGCAGGCCGTAGTCCGCCAGCTTCTGGGTGGCCTGGCGGAGAGCGGTCTGGTGGTCCGCCGCTCCGGTGATAACCTGCTGAAAGGCGAAGTCGATAACTTTCCAGTAGGCCTTCCGCAGGGGATACGCCTTGCCGTCCGGGGCTACCAGTCCCAGGGTCTGGGTGAGATTGGTGAAGTCCTTTTTCGCTAGCTCCACCGCCGCAGCGACCACCTGCTGAAGGACGGTGTTCTTTTCGAAGGGCACTGCCCTTCGGGGAAGATGGGCAATGTCGAAGTCATACCCCACCTTTGCCGATTGGGTCAGCAGCTCCCGCAGCCGCTTGTGGCTCACTTTCAGCTCCTGGCGGAGCATCTTTTCGATCTGCCGCCGGGACAGCCCCAGCCGCTGGGCCCGCCAGATCTGATAGGCGGCGGTGGAGGTAAGCTGTCCCGCCTCCCGGACCCGCCGGGCGATGTCCCGAATGAGGTACTCCTCCATTGCCGCCGTCAGCTGGGCGGCCTGGTCTCCCAGGGCCTGGATCTGGTCCGGTGTCAGCATTTATCCGCCCTCCGCCAGGCGGTCCAGCTCCGGCAGGAACTTCTCCCGGATTAGCCGGAGGTCCTCTGGCGTTTCGGTGGGGAGATTATAATACCAGCCCAGGGCAAGCTCCGGCCGCAGCATCCCCGCCTGGACCATCTGGAGCTGCTCCGCCCAGGCTTTATCCCGGTTAAAGAGCACCCCGTCCCCCCAGTCGATGGACAGCTCCTCCGGCTTCAACGGACCGCCCTCCATGCGGTAATAAAGCCTCCCCAGCCGCAGACAGATGTCCAGCAGCTCCCGGAGGCTGTTCTCCCAGGTCCGCTGGAAGTCGATAATGGTGAGATTGTAATCCCCGGCGCTGGAGGTAATTTCGGTGGCGGTGCGCTCTGCCGCTTCCACCTCGCTAAGGATCCCCCGCTTGAGGCCGATGAGGCTTTCCACATCCCGGAGATATTCCTGCTTGCGGGCAAGGTAGCTTTGTTCCCGCAAGGCGGGGGAAAAGATGGTCACGCCCGTGGCGGCGGGCTCCTCATCAATCCCCACAAAAAGCCGTTCGGACAGCTTCCGCCGCCCCCGCGCGTCCCTGGTGAGGAGGTCGGCGCTGGCAAAGACCCGGCTGGCCCCGTTCTCAAACTCCTCCGCCAGCTGCCGCTCGTTCTCCGCCAGACGGTGAAGCAGCGCCTCCGCCGGAGCAAAAACGGACACCCCGTCGGTGGAGCCGTCCACACAGTTCAGGAGGGGAGTCCGGAGCTGGGCCATCCCCAGGCTGTACACCTCCGGCAGGACCAGTTCCGGGGCGAAGGCTGCATACTCCTCCAGGGCGTTCAGAGGGACTTCTGTCCCCAGGTTCCCCCGTTCCCGGCTGCGGTAGAGGTGGCTGCGGATGGTAAGAGCGCCCCCTGTGTCCACTGTCCGGCGCTCCGCCAGGGTGTAGTACCAGCCCTCCCGCAGTGTCATCGCCAGGGTGGCGGCGTCGGTGATCCGCCCGTAGAGGTCCCGCGCCAGGGGCAGGAAGTGGCTGCGGGGGATAGCCAGAAAGTCAAAGGCGCCTCCCTGGGCCAGCACCGGTTTGATGAAGCATTCCCCGCCGGTGAGCTGGAACTGAACAGCCCGTTCCCGCACTGGCTCCAGCCGCCGCAACACCTCCCGGAGCCAATCCTGCCGGGGGCCCTCCCCCAGGACTGTGGCGGCATATTCGGAGAAAACCGTCCTGCACAACTTACTGACGATGAGCACCGGCAGCCGCTGGCAGCTGTCTTCCTGTTCGCTCTGTGCGGCATTCAGATAGAGGGTTTCCCACCGGGCGATGGCTTCCCGCATGGTCGGAGAGGTCATATCCTTTACCCGGAGGGCCTGCTCCAGGCTGCCGATCTGGCCTGAAAACAAACTCATCCTCCTCCCTCCTTTCCGCCGCTCCCGATGGTGACGCTCTTTGGCAGCCGTTTCAGCACCGCCTCCATCCCGGCGATACAGGCGGTGAGCTCCCGGTTCTCCTGCCGGAGTTGCTCCGCATCCGCCGCCAGCCGGTGGTTCTCTGCCAGCAGCTCCTCCCGGCACCAGTCGGGGAGAAAACGCTGGTAAAGCCAATTCCAAAAGCGCTTCACTATCTTCCCCTCCTTCTCCACACAGGGTACATCCCGTAGGACACCGCATCGATGTGGTGGTTGGCTGCGTCCGGGTATCCCGTCAGCACCTCACCGGTGCGGCGGTCCCGCTCGTATTCGTACTCGGAAAACTCTTTGACCGTATCGGGGCAGCGGCTGGGGTCGATGACGATGGCCGCCAAAGACTGGAGCCACTTCATCCGATAGTCTACGCTGCCGGGGCCCTTCTCTACTCCCCGACAGGGGAGGCCTGCCGCCCGGTAGTCCCCGATGCTCTTGGGCTCGGCAGAATCGGCGGTCAGTGTCTCGTCGGGCCCCTGACAGACACCTCGCTCCAGCAGCAGCTTCGCCGTCTCCCCATTGCCAGCCCGGTGCCGGGTCAGCTCGTCATAGATATACAGCATCCGCCGGGCCGCATCGTAAGCCATAGCGTTGTAGGCCCAGGGGTCCGGCCAATAGCCCCAGTCCACCCCATGATACCGCCGGTCAAAACCCTGGATTACCTCCTCCGGAAGCCCCTCTATTTGGAGGTTCTCGAAGACTGCGGTGCCGCTGCCTACCACCTCCCCCAGGTATTCGTGGCGGTAGGCGGTCTCCTTGGTCGTTTTCAGCTGCTCCGCATCCGCCAGAAACCGGGGCCCCAGCCATTGGGGCGGGGTGGTGAGATAGGTGCTGTGATGCACCAGCCGCCGGGGGGCTACCTCCAGGGCATACTGGTTGGCCCAGTTCCGGGCCATGGCCGGAGGATTGAAGCTCTTCAGGGACAGGGAAAAGTCTCCGCCCCGGAAGATGGACTGCTCCGCGTTCCGGATTTCTTCCGGCCCCGCAAATTGGTCCAGCTCCTCAAACCAGGCGATGCCGGCATACCCAAAGGGCGGCTTTAGGGATTTGAGCTTGCCCGGATCATCCAGACCGAAGAAGAGGATCTTCTGGCCGGTTTGGAGGTAGGTACATTCCATCGGGCTGACTGTGCACCGGAACTTTCTGGACAGCCCCAGGGCGGCGATGGCCCAGCAGACCTGGGCATAGACAGAGGAGCGCAGGGTATTCCCCACCCGGCGCAGCACCACGGCGTGGCAGTCCGGGTGCCGCAGCAGTTGGAACACCAGCTCTACCGAAAGGTAGGAGGATTTGCAGCTGCCCCGGCCTCCCTTTGCAACGAGTTCGTCAACAGCCCCGGCCCGCACCGCCCGGTGGAGCTCATAAAAAGGCGGGGCCAGCAACTCTGAAAGCTTATAGGTCATCAACTATCTGCACCTCCCCGTTTTTTTCCTCTGGGCTATCCCGCCAGCCCTGGAAGTTATTCCGCAGGGAAAACTGGGCGCCTCTGGCTCCATCCTTATCGAAAAGGCGGCCCTCGGTATACTCCTCCACCCGGCTCTTCGCCCGCGTGATTGCGTCATTGAACTGGGGCCTTCCCTGGTAATTGAGGAGTGCTTGGCGGCTGGCGAAGCCTAAAGCAAGGGCCAGCCCTGTGACGGTGGGGGGCTTTGCCCCCCCCCCCCGTGGCTGGCCGTGCTTATCCAGCACCGGGTCACCGTCGCTGTTCCGGAGAACCTCCCCCTGACAGTCGGCGAAATATTTTTCGATGCCCTCCTGAAGGGCAGTAGCGGTCTTGTACTTAAACGGCCTTCCGCCGGGGTGCTTCGCCATAAAGGTCCTCCTTTCTGCGGGCATGGCAAAGCCCCCGCGGGTAAGGCGGGGGCTCTCTGTAGATCTTCCAGGATATAGTATAGCATGGGTGGAATATCAACTTCTATCAACTGCTTGAAGATTTTGAATCTCTTCAACGATCTCATAAATATTGGATGAAGGGTTAAACTCTCTGGTGAATTTTTTCCTTCCATTCTGCACATGCATTTTTTCAGCTTTCTTGGCTCTGGAAATCGCGTCATTCATGCGAGGTTGCAGACAGTCAAAGTAATCCTTTGTTTTGCAATAGTCCCCAAGATGAGGTTTCAGTTTTTCGGCCAGCTTTTGACTGATTTCTACATAGGCGAAGGTTTCTTCAAAATGCCATAACAGCCATATCTCGAAGCAGGGGTTTGAAAAAGCGATTTTAAACCCGTTTTTTTCAGCCCTAATTAGCGCTTTTTCTATGTTTTCCGGATTATTATCATCCCGATCAAAGACGCACCACATCTTGTCCAAATCGTCTAAGTCGATAGTCCCTCTTTTTTTCAGGTTTTCAGCCTTTTTGACCAGACCCACCGGATCACCACTGGGTGCAACAAAAACTTTCACCTGGCAGTTTCTGCTCGAAAAATTCTCAAAGTATATTTTCTCGCTTTTGCCCTCCACTACTAGGAAAAGACATGGAACCTTTGACCGTTGCTTTTTTTGTCTCGCATTTCTTTCCGCATAACCGCATGTCCGCTTGCTTGGCCGTCCCATTGCAGTGTCTCCTTTATGTTTAGGTCAAAAAAGGTATTGCGCCATACCGCCCCTGCAAATATCCCTTTGCGATGTTTTCGTTATTTCTTACTCCTTTGATATCCTCTAAGGTATACAAATCGGTGGCGCCGCTATCGGGATCCTTCTCTATCAGTCCGATCTGGCACCGTTCCAGCAGTTCCAGATCCAGAAGCGTGGTGTTATGCGATACAAAAATCAACTGTCCTCCGCCGGTATTTCGCTCCGGATCCTGGAAAAGCTCCACGATGTGACAAGCCAAGAGAGGGTGTAGGGAGGATTCCAGCTCATCCGCTATTATAACATGGCCCTCTTCCAATGCTCTAAGGACTCCACCTATCAGTAGCAGATATTTTCCCGTGCCGGTCGATTCCTTGTCTAAATCCAAGTAAAATGTTTTTCCCCCGATCCTATGGACCGTTTGAGAATCCACGCTTCCGAAAACTACAGTTCCTTTTTCCTCTTTCCCAGCCGGAAGGCCCATTACGCTCCGCAGCTCCGGACGGATTTCTTCAATTGGGATAGAAAGCTCTTTATTCGGTTGGTTGATGATATCCAATATCCCAAGATCTGCAAATTTTAACTCTCGGAGGATCTTTTCCTTCTGAATAGGATCCTCTAGATCCTCAAAAACCCCTCGCGGCCAACCCTGTCCTTCCAGATCGATAAAGGGGGTTTCCTTAAACCATAAAAAAGCAGCCTCTGTCAAAGACAAGTTCCATTCGTTGGAGGTGTAGAGGTAGGGGCGGTTTTCCAAAGTCCTTTCCGCCAGTGGCTTTTGTTTCTCCCTGGTCGCTTCGGTAAATGTAAATTCCTGTCCGTCTCTGCAAAAAATTCGCGTTTCTCGGTTGTTCGGCCAGCTATACAGGTGCTCATGCACAATATGGGTCGCATCGCAAGCCAGCTCATACTCGTACAATACCCCATCCGCTACAAATTCCACCGTAAATACAGAGGGGTTCTGCGCCGCTGTATCTGAAAAAGCAAAAGGATTATAGGGTATTTTATCACCTTTGTTTTGAACTCCTACAGCCCCTACTACGCAATCCCTTAAAAAAGCAAACGCTTGCAACAGGGTGCTTTTGCCTGACGCATTGGCTCCAAAAATGCCAAATACCGGCAATATGTTCTCTTTTTTCTTGAGTTCAGCCTTTGTTGGCCTTTTTCGGGCTAGGTCGACAGTGATTGGCTCATAGATGGAGCCAAAATTCTGAACGGTAAATGAAATGAGCATATTCGTCCCGCCTTTCACACCATACATTACACTATTTGAATTGAGAAATCAATACTTTTATGTACCGTTTTTGCATTTTTTATTCATTTCTATGTTTTAAATCCGATTTTTTCACCATCAACTTGAGCAATCGCATCATAGTGCAGTTTATGTATCCACTGCTGGCTGCATTCCATCCGTTCCGCCACCCGTTCCCAGGTCAATCCCTCCAGATACCGCAGCCGCAGCAGCTCCCGGAGCCGCTCATCTTCCAGCGCCCGAATCGCCTCTTCAATTTCCCGCCGGATGGTCAACTGCCGCCGCAACTCCGCCGCCAGCTCGTCCCGCAGCTCCAGCATTTTCTCCACCGCTCGCTGGAGGGAATCCTCTCCACTGCTGCCAGAGGCTTCCCCATACCGGGCTGTCAGGGCGACGGCCTGGGCCTCCCACCGGGCGATCTCCTCTGTGAGGCGTTGGACCGCCAGTCCCGCCAAACAATAGCGGTTTAGCCAGGTCTTCTTTTCCGCGCTACTCATCCCCATTCCTCCCTCACCCTCCGTATTCTGGCCCTGAGGGCCTGCATCACCGCCTCATGGGTGTTTGCCCGCTCCCGGATGACGGCCATAACCTCCTCGTCCTGGCAGCCCTGGACCACCAGGTAATGGACAAAGACCTTGTGGTACGGGGAACCCTGGCGGTAAAGGCGGCAGTTCCCCTGGTCGTTGAGCTCAAAGCTCCAGTTGAGGCCGTACCACACCACATGGCAGCCCCCCGCCTGGAGGTTAAGACCGTAGGCGCAGCTGGCCGGGTGCGCCAGCAGCACATCCACTTCCCCGCTGTTCCAGGCCGCCTCGTCCTCCGGGCCCCGGTAAACCCGCGCCCGCAGCTTGTCCCGGCGGCCCCGGTTCTGCTTCTCCAGCTGCTCCAGGATGCGGTCCCGGTCGTGCTGGTAGCCATAGAAGACGAGGCAATGCTCCCCCTCCAGCTGCTCCAACAGCTCGCAGAAGGCCTCCAGCTTGCAGTCGTGGACCGGAACCGCCCTGCCGTCGCTGTTGTAGACCGCTCCGTTGCAATACTGCAGAAGCTTCCCCACCAGCACCCCGGCGGTGCCTGCCGTGATGATGTCCTCATCCACCTCCAGCAGCAACTCCCGCTCGAATCGGTCGTAGTTCCTCTTGGCCCTTCCCTCCAGTATCACCGGCACCTCGTGCTGCACAAAGTCCGGTAGCTGCAAATAGTCCTCCCCCTTCATGGTGATGCAGATATCGGAGATGGCCGCCAGCACCGCCCCTTCTGCCCCCTCCTTGGCCCTGTAGGAGAAAATCTGGGTCCGGCTTCGCTGGTCCGGGTCGAAGTATCGCTCCCGGTAGGCCCCCAGGGTGGGCCCCAGCCGCTCCCCGCCGTCCAGGAGATACACCTGGGCCCACAGGTCGATGAGGCCCTTGGAGGACGGCGTACCGGTCAGCAGGACCATTCGTTTGATAATACGCCGGACCCGCCCCAGGGCCTTAAAGCGCTTGCTCCGGGGGTTTTTAAAGCTGGTGCTTTCGTCCAGCACCACCATGTCGAAGGGCCAGGCCTGCCGGTAGTAGTCCACCAGCCACTCCACATTCTCCCGGTTGACGACGTACACGTCCGCCGGGGTGTTCAGAGCCTGGATGCGCTTGGACGCGCTCCCCAGCACCGTGGAGATGCGCAGGTGTTGCAGGTGGTCCCACCGTGCCGCCTCCTTTTGCCAGGTGGCCTCCGCCACCTTTTTGGGGGCCACCACCAGCACCTTGGACACCTGCCAGCGGAAATACTTGAGGATGTTGACGGCGGAAAGCGTGATGCTGGTTTTGCCCAGGCCGGGCCGCAGGAACAAACCAACGGCGGGGAGGTCCGTCACAAGCTGGATGCAATAGGCCTGGTAGTTATGCGGTATGTACTGCATCCCCAAAAACCTCCCTCAAAAAATCTTTCACGGCGTCCATCCCAAAAAGCACCCGGACATCCGCCCCCCGTTTCTCCAGTTCGCTCCGCTGCCATTTCTGCACCTTGGCCAGCCTCCCGATTTCCGTTTTGAGCTCCACATAAATGGTCTTTCCGGCTGGGGTGATGACGATGCGGTCAGGCACACCAGGATTGCCGGGAGAAACAAACTTGAAACACAGGCCGCCGTGCTCTTTCACCTTGCGGACCATGTAGCTCTCAATTTGACTTTCTTTCACGCTTTCGCCTCCTTGTAGTAACATTCAGCGTTTTTCTATACTTTTATACGCATCAGGCGATTTAGGCGGTTTATATACTCTCTAAATCCTCTGTTTTACGGTTAATAGGAAATGAATGTTACAATGTTACAAAATGCCTCAAAGCCTTGCGCCGCAAGGGTTTAAGCCGTAACATTGACTGTAACATTCAGCGTAACATGTTACGGGGTCCGTGTAACATTCAGCGGCCAATGTTACACGATGTTACAGGCAATGTTACACGGTTTTTCTAAAGCCACGCTGTACTCCGCAGTAGCCGCAGCGCATGGCCTTGGTGGACTTTTCCCACCCGGCGGCGGCCTCAAGGATGCTGTTGATTTCCGCCGTGTCACTGTATCGCATATCCTTTTGCCTGCCGTCCAGGGCCTCACACCACACCTCAAGGGCACACACCCGGTCACGGTCCACCAGCTTGATGTCACCCTGCACGGAGCCCGCCCAAAACATCCGGCGGCGGTCCAGGGGCCAGCTCTGCCAGTCCTCCGGCACCTGGCGGCTCAGGAAGTCCATGATGATGCCCTCACGGGCGCTGACTTCCCGGTGTTCCTCCTGCTTGACCTTGGCGGCCTCCTCCAGCTCCCCGCTGAGGTATAGGGGCTCCCCCAGTTGCCAGCGGACCTTGGCCTCCGCCCAGAGCTGGTCAATCTCACCGGGCAAGTCCGTCCAGACGCCCTTGGTGACCGGGGCCACCCCCACGTCCACCGGCCAAAAGCGGCGGTTTCCCGTGCGGTCCTGCAAAAAGTCCTTGGTGTTGGTGGTGCCGAAAAAGACACAGCACCGGGGCAGCTCCTTGACGTGGCGGCCATAGGCGGCCCGGAAACGGTCCGTCCGCAGGCTCAAAAACTGCTTGATGCGGGCCACGTCCGTGCGCCGGAAAGCGTCAAGCTCCGATATTTCCACCAGCCACACCCCCTGCAAGAGCTCAGAGGCCTCCTTGCCCTCAAAGGTGCGGATGCTGTCATTAAACCAGCCCCGGCTCATCTTATCCAGCAGGGTGCTCTTGCCCAGGCCCTGGGGCCCGGCCAGGATGAGCATATTGTCATACTTGCTGCCGGGTATCATGGCACGGGTCACGGCGGCGGTAAACGCCTTGCGGGTCACCGCCCTGGTGTATGGGGTATCAGCGGCCCCCAGGTAGTCAATGAAAAGGGTGTCAAGCCGGGGCACCCCGTCCCAGGCCAGACCGCTCAAAAAGTCCTGCACCTCATTAAAGGCGTGGGCGGTGGCGTGGAGGGAGAGGGCCCCGTCAATCTTCCCGTTGCCGGTGATGTGGTGGTATCGCTCCATGTACCAATAAAGGCCCTCATTGTCATTGTCATCCCAGAGGCGGCGGACCGTGCGGGCGTCCCATGGGAGGGCCCCCAGGACCTCACCCCGGCCCGCAAAGCGGTTGAGGGCAAAGCGGCCTTTTAGGAGAGGGTCATGCTCCAGGATAATCCACACGTTGTCAATGGTGGCCTTGGGGAGCCCCGTCTGGGTGTTCAAGGCCAGCAGGGTCATCCAGTTGGCGGGGTCCTCATCATTGTCCCCGGCCACGCCCTCAAAGTCCTGCACGGCCTCCTGGTAGCGCTCCTGGCTCATGAGGGCGGCCACACCGGCGTCCTGCACGGCCAGCTCACACATGGCCACATAGGAGGGCAGGCGGTTGGTGGGCGTCCCCGGCTGGGCCTCATCGTCCTTGTCCCCAAAGCGATGCAGGCGCACAAGGTCAAAGGCGTTGACCAGCCGGTTGGAGCAGGGGTCCGTGGCGTGGTGGCTATACAGAAATTTGCCGTTGTCATAGACCACGGCCCCGCCGGTGGTGGAGCCGCCCAGGTAGGTGTAGCGGCCCGGCATATTGTCCACGGGCTCATACATTCCGGGGATGAGCTCATCCATGGCCCGGAAAACGTCATAGGTGCGGCAGAAAGCCCCCACCACGCCCTTTTTGCCCTCCGGGTCACCCTGCTTGACGGCCAGCTTGGGGAGGCTCACAGCGCCCGGCACTTGCGGCCAGAGGGCACAGTCACGCCAGTCCTCATATTTGGCCAGCAGGCCATTGGCGGAGATGAGGGGCCGGTCCTGCCAGAGATAAATATATTGGCTGTCAGCGCAGCAGGAGGGCCAGTACATGAGCCGGGACACCTCAAAGGTGGTGGGGTCCATGAGCTCCATGCCTATAAACTCCGCCGCTTTGCGGGCCAGGGGCTCATACTCGTCCGCTGACACGGTACGGTCAAGGGGCAGCAGGACCCGGAGCCGGGGGGCCGCCGGGCTGTGTTTCCGGGTGGAATAGATGCAATAGCCGCAGCCCAGGCCATCCACCCGGCGCAGTACGTCCTCCGTGCCGCCGGCGGGGATGTTGTCCAGGTCCAGGGTCAGGATGTCCCGCCCGGTCACGGCGTTGGCCTTGCGGCGGGGGCCGGAGAGGGTCCCCGCCATAAAGCCGCCCACGTCCTTGAGGTCATCCTGCTGGGCCTTTTTCATATTCAGATATTCCGCCAGGGGCTCCGTGCCTCTGGCCGGGGTCCGGAGCCGGGCCCACAGCTCAGAAATGAGCATGGTCTGGGGCGTCCAGTTCATGGCCCGCCGGTTGTTTCCGGCGGAGATTGTTATTTTGCGGTCATATTGCATGGAGGGTTACTCCTTTTCGTGGTCTTACAACTTATGGCGGTATAGCTTTAGCTTTCGGCGGCCTATATCGTATTCAAACTTTACGCCATGCTGGAGCCCCAAAAGAAACGGCCTATTTTTCCAATTCCCTCTTGAGGCTACGCTGACTATTCCCCAGCATCCGAAGTCCTCACACCATACGGGCTCCCCGTCCATTTTCCGCAGCTCTGCCAGGGTCAGGGGCTCATTGGGCACGGGGGCAAGCACCGCCCGGTCATCCCAGTATTCGGTGGCCCCCACCTTGCGGGGCCGGGTGCCATAGGCCTCAATCCAGTCCGGCAGGCTCTCATTGATGGCGTCAAAGGTCAGGCCCCAGCCTTTGCAGGCGTCCACGGCGGCCTGGAGCAGCGTGCCCTCCCGGCATGTCCAGAGAATGAGCCCGGCCCCGGCGGTCTGCCGTTCCTTGGCCTTGGCAATCACGGCCCAGTTGGGAGCTCCGATGCCGGGGTATGCGTTCACACACAGGCAGCCGTCAAAGTCAATGGCAATGGCGTCCCTCACCGAAAGCACCTCCCCGTCCTTTTGTCCCGGAGCTCAATGCGGGCCAGCAGCTCAAAGCCGCTTTCCGCTATGATGTACTTGAGGACTTTGATGAGGAAATTGACCTTTCCGTCCAGCTCCGCCTCCTCACGGATGATGGGCTTTAATGCGTGGTAGGCCGTGGGGTCCGGGTAGCCGCTGGCGTTGAGAAAAGGGTTTTTGTTGTCAGGCATGGTGTCCACCCCTCTTACAACGCCCGGCGTTCTCATTGGGCTCCCAGTTCTCCACCACGATCACGGGCTCGCCGGGGCCCTTGTCACAGATAAAGTCACCCTCTCCGATGTAGACACAGTGGTCACACATTCCGGGGTCACACATTCCGGGGTCACACATCCGGGGCTTTTCCTGGCGCTGGTATTTCTTGCGTTTTGCCATGGAGTAACACCTCCTATATTTCGGTCCCACAAATGGGGCATACATTGCCCGAGATTTTGATGCCGCAGTTTTGGCAGCGGCACCTTACCAGATCCAGGTTTGTCTTATTCCGGTTTTCCTGTTCAGCAACAGCCATATTTTTTGCAGCTTGCTCAAAATAGGTGTCTTTGAGCTCAATGCCCAGACCTTTTCGCCCCATGAGTACCGCTTGATACGGAACGGAGCCGATGCCACAAAACGGGTCAAGCACGATTTCGCCGGGGGCTGTCCACAAATCAATACAACGCTCGATAAGGTCAAGCTGGAGGGGGCAAATGTGCTTTTCGTCTTTTTCGTCCCGTGCGGACTTGCGCTGGAGGGTGTTGGACTGTCTAATATCCATCCACACCGGGCTGGCGTATCGCTGCCACACGTCCACAGGGAACTGCTCTGGCGTGTGAGTGATGGGCTCCGGGTTCTCACCAGGCTTGCGGAAAGTAACCACATAATCCGGGAGCCCTTGGCGGCTCATGGAGCTGTCTTTGCGGATTTGCTTATGGAGGAGGCCCAGGGCCTTGGTGCGCTGCATCTCAGTGACAGGGTTTTTCCATACACACACTTCACTGTGGAAGATAAAGCCGCTTTCGATAAACATTCGGATGATGTCTCCACGAAAGTCTTTCACGCCAATAAAGCCATCCCGGCTTTTCATAGCGGGCAAATTCATGCAGTGGACCGATACCAGACGGCCCGGCATAATGACCCGGTAGAGCTCCCGGAGAAAATAAACAAAGTGCTGCTGAAACTCCGCATCATCCTTGCAGTTGCCCATATCACGGTCACTGTTCGAGTAGGTGTAGAGACTCGCAAATGGCGGGGAAAAGATGGAGAAATGGATGGAGTTTTCCGGGATGCCCTGGAGCACATCCACACAGTCTCCCTGGTAGAGCGTAAATTTTTCGCTTATGCTTTGGTTGAGTACATTCATGCAGAAAATCCCTCCCATACAGGCAAACGCATCACAGCACCGGGCTCATAGGGAGTGGCGATGCGGCAGGTACTTTTGAGCTCTTTTTTGGTAATCTCCTTGGTCTGGGCCACCATAGCGGTGTGCATCTGCTCACAATCTCGCTGTTTGCGTTCTATGTTTTCTTTGACGCATCCCTCACGGCTACTAATGATAATGTAGACATCCACGGGATGCGTTTGGCCAAAGCGCCAGCATCTGCGCACGGCCTGGTAGTATTGCTCATAGCTGTCTGATAGTCCGGTAAATATCATTTTGTGGCACTGCTGCCAATTCATTCCAAAGCCAGCAATGGAGGGTTTTGTTACCAGACAGTGATGCAGTCCAACGGAAAAGCCCATCATGGCATTGCTTCTGTGCTCTGGCTTGTCACTGCCACGCACCTCCACACTGCTGGCGATGAGCTTTGTAAGCTCGTCACTTTCGGCATTGAGGTCGCACCACACCAGCCATTGGTCCCGGGAGTCGTTTACCAAATCAGCGGCGGCGGCACACCGCTGGAGAATGGTGTCCTTTCTGGCCTTGCGGCGTTCAGTGAGAGACAGAGGGGCCGTCACAGGCTCACCGCCGTCCGCAATGATTTGATGCACTCTCAGCTCCGGCAGGTCATAGCCAGCCGCCGGATAGCCCAGAGTGGCAGGGCTGTCCAGTACTACCGCCCAAGAGCCCATCCATTGCCAGAATATCTCCTGGGCGTGTCCCTTGAGTCTCCATTTGCTGGTCTGGCCCCCATCGTGGACAAAGAACATAGCAAGCATTTCTGTATAGGACATAATGCCAAGAAACTCCGCATGATTGCCCAATTCCATGAAGTCATTGGGGGCCGGGGTTGCCGTACAAGCTAATCTAAAAGGCGTGTGGCAGAAAAAATCAATAATCTGGTTGCGGACCTTGCCGGTGAAAGACTTGAGGATACTGCTCTCATCCAACACAACGCCAGAAAAGACACAGCCATTGAATTTTTCCAGCTTTTCATAGTTGGTGATGTTGATGCCGGACACCACATCCGCCCCGCTTTCACACAATTTAACGGGGATTCCAAACTTGATACCCTCCGCTACTGTCTGAGCTGAAACGGCCAGCGGGGCCAAAATCAGGACAGAGCCGCCACGCTCCTGGCACACCTTGGAGCCCCATTCAAGCTGCATGGCGGTCTTGCCCAATCCGCAGTCCGCAAAGATAGCCGCCCGGCCCTTAGCCAAAGCCCACCGCACAATGTCCTTTTGAAAAGCATAGAGGTGCGGATTGAGTTGGTCAGAGGTGACCTGGATGCTGTCAGTGTGGATGGCCGTGGTGGCCTTAGAGTTGATAAAATCAATATATTGCAAATTATAGAGGCCTCCTTAGTGTTTCATTAGTTGCTACCTGGAAACGGGTGTGTTTTTCCGGCGGAAAAATCAAACGGTCCTAAAGCCGTGCCGGGCAAGGTAGCGGTCCGCCTGGGCCCACTGAGTAAAGGTCCGGCTCTTGCGCCGCTGGCGGTCACGGCCCAGGACAACGGTGGAGCCGATGCCCTGGATGAGCCACTGGTCCTTGCCGTTCTTGCGGATGGGGTTGAAATAGACCGCCTCACCTTTGTCGTTAATCATGTGCATGGCTCAAGCCTCCTTGGTGGTAAGTAAAAGAGCTTTTCTGTCACCTTGAATTGATTGCTTTTGTTGCGGTCCAGGGTACGGGTAAAAGGGCGCTCCCAGACACAGACGATGCCCGGCGGGGCCTCCTGTTCACTGACAAAAACAGCGTGGCCGGTATCGGCCAGGAGCTGCATGGCCCTCCAAAATTCGGCGGTGTCAAAGACCTCTCCGCCGTAGCCGGTTGTGTTGTTATAGGGCGGGTCAGCGTAGATGACGGAGCCGGGAGGGATGCCCAGGTGGCGGTAGTCCCCACAGACAAACTCCGCATTTTGCAGGGTGGCCATATCTTTGAGTAAAGAGCGCTTGCTTTGCAGGGCGTAGTTGGTGCCGGTGGCGTTTCTGGCGTAGCCTCCAAACCATTTGCCGCCAAAGCTGCACCCAAAGCCTACAAAACCGGCCAGCACGGGGTCCCAGTCCTTATGGGCCTTGATGAGCTGGTATTGGTCCGGGGTGATGAGCTCCGGCAGCTCGTAGCCATTTTGGACGCCCCGCAGCATGGCGATGAGATAGGCGTGCTTGTCATTGAGTATCTTGCGGGAAAAGCCTTGCACCTTGCTCTCCACGGCGCAGGACCCGCAAAATAGGCTGACAAAGCAAGCCCCCCCCGTGCGGAGATTAGCCGGGCAATTTGAGCGGATATACGGGATTTCCCTCCCTGGTATCTCATTGGGTTCTCCCCCCCCGTCAGGCTGATAATGTCAGCGATTGACCGGGCAATCCGGCTTTTTCCGCCCTGATACTGCAAGGTCAATCAATCCTTTCTAAAAGGTGTTTTAGGTCCACTGTTCCGCCATAGCGGCGGCGATGCCGGGGAATGTTTTGGCCCGGTTTAGTGGGTCCCGCTCCCGGCGGCCTTGAAAGCGTCTGTAATTGCCGTGGGCATCTTTGCATCCGCCGTTTACCCAGGGGGTGACGCCCTCTGTGATGATTTTGGTGGGGGTCAGCGGCGGCAGGTTCTTGAGCCACAGGCAGGTCCGCTTTGTGTATGGGTGCCCAAACTGCCACGGTTGCACCGCCTGAGTGTAGGGCGGCAGGCCCACAATTTTCATGGGAGTGGGATTTTCAACGGCTATTTTTTCACACTCAGCGGTCAGAAAGCGCATAAAGAAAGCCTTGGCCTCCATCGCCTTTGCATATCGCTCTGGGACAATTTCACCCTTTACTCGCATACGGACAGCGCTGGCGTTGGTGAGGTAGGTGCACGGCGGAAAAGCAATAATCATGTCCCACCGGCCCAGTATGTAGTGTGGGGCTCCATCGCAGGTGTAGAAAAAGGCGTACCCGTCAAGCAAGGGGAGCACGTCCTGCTGGATGTGCCACTCTGGATGCCCGCCGGAGCAAGGGATGAGGTCACAGCTATATGCCTCATGACCACGTTGCCGCAAGGCTACGGCAACGGCTTGGCTTTCTTCACAGGCAACAAGGATTTTCATACGGCCTCCCTCAGCCCGCCGCCGCATGGGTAGCGGGGGGGGGCTTGTTCAATCAGTCTTTTCTAAAGAATTGCCCCACCCAGCCGTCCGCATTGAGGGGCAGGTCCGGGGCCCAGGAGATGGGCCGCCGCATGATGTCCACCACCGTCTGGAGCATGGTGTCCTCATCCGTCCAGGGGGCCACGTCAATGACCACCTCATCATGGACGTGGAACACCACCGGCAGCCCGGCGGCCTCCAGGCGCTCAATGGCATCCGCCAGACAATCACGGGCAATGGCCTGGACGCAGTTCTCCACCAGCTTGCCGCCGTAGGTTTCGATGCGTTTCCAGCGCTTGGTCTTTTGGTCCATGCCCATGTATGAAATGGAGGGCTTGCCCCACTGATTTTCACCGATGCCGGGGGTGTTATAGTAGAGCTTGCGCCCAGAGGGGAGGGTGATGGTCATGCAATCCGTCCCCTGGTTGTAGTCGTACTCATGGGACAGGATGAGCCCGTTGAGGCCTATGGAACCGCCCTGGGTGATGACCTGCACGGCGGCGTTGTCCATGGAATACCACAGGTCACGGATGCGCTTGTTGGCCTCCCGCCAGCGGCCCACGATGTCCGGCAGGTCCTCCTCCGGGATGCCCATGTCCAGGGCTCCCATGTTAATGAGGGCCCCGGTGCTGCCCTGGTAGCCCAGGGCCAGCTCCGCCACCTTGCCCTTTTGCCGCAGGGAATACTCAGGATTTCCCTTTTTAATGCGCTCAAGGGGGACGCCAAACATTTGGGAGGCGCTGGCCTCATAAATCTTGCCGTGGGTGCGGAACACCTCCAGCCGCCATTGTTCACCGGCCAGCCAGGAGATGACACGGGCCTCGATGGCCGAAAAGTCAGCGTCAATGAGGACGTGGCCCTCCGGGGCAATAAAAGCGGTGCGGATGAGCTGGCTGAGGGTATCAGGTACGGAGCCATAGACCGCTTTGAGGTCGCCCAGGTTGCGCTGGCGTACAAGGTCACGGGCAAGGGCCAGGGGCTCCGTATAGGTGCGGGGGAGGTTCTGGACCTGCACCAGCCGCCCAGCCCAGCGCCCCGTGCGGTTGGCCCCATAGAATTGGAGCAGCCCACGGACCCGCTTGTCCGGGCACACAGCGGCCTCTATGGCGTCATACTTCTTGGTGGAGGTCTTGCCCAGCTCCTGGCGGATTTCAAGCATACGGGTCACCTGGGGGCTGTTGCTGTCCTTTTTCAGCAGGCGGACCACCGTGTCCTTGCGCAAGTCCCCCAGCTCCTCCCCGGTTTCCTCCTGGAGCCATTTGGTGAGCTGGGCCACGCTGTTGGGGTTGTTGAGGCCGGACAGGCGCATGGCCTCCGTCATGAGGTTCTGGCGCACGGTGTCCCCCAGGTAGAGAGCCCCGGACACCATCTCCATGTCCACGGCCACGCCACGGGCATTGATGATGAGGTCCGTTTCCCATTGCTTTTGCACCCAGTCAGGGACGGGGTAGGAGGCCAGCCGCCGGTCAATTTCCATTTCGGTGACCACATCCTGGCGGTTGTACTCCTTGAAAAGCTCCCACTTGGCGGGGTCATGCTGGGGCAGGTTGCGGGTGCGGCCACCGTTGGCCTTGGAGGGGGCGCAGGGCGTACAGAAATAACGGATGAGGGCCTTGCCGGTGTTCAGCTTGCGCTTGTCCTCCAGCAGCCCCAGGGCCCGCCCAGTGGCCTCCAGGCCCGCCGTATAGCCGCAGTAAAGGCCATGGAACATGGTGCACCGCCACTGGTCCGGCGGCAGCCATCCCAGGAATTTGGACAGACAGCCCCACTCAAAGGGGGCGTTGTATGCGTGCTTGATAAACTCCGGGCTGGTGATGGCCTGGACCAGCCACGGGGGCAGGTACGCCCCCGTGGTCAGGTCTATTACCTCAACAGGTGCACCATCCAGGCTGTATGCGAAAAGCAGGATTTCAAAGTCCGGGCTGGAGATGTACTTTTGAGCCCCGGCCTTGGCAATCGGGACGCTGGAAAAGGTTTCAAGGTCAATGCTCAGATGGTGCATAGCGCCGTCCTTTCTTAATTACGGAAAGCCTCATCCTTGGTGTAGAGCTGCATGATGTTCTCCGTGTTGATGCCACGGGTTTCCAGCTCCTCCAGCATGGCCTTAAAAAGCGGCGTGCCGGTCACATAGGTGGTGAGCTCATCGGCGGAGAGGCTGGTCACGTTGCGGAGGGACAGCTTGCGGGTGTCCCCCTCGCCGGTGGGCGTCCACACCGTGGGGTCAGCGAAAGTGGCCCGCTCAATGTCATCCACAAGCATGGCCTGGACCCGTGCGGGCTTTTGCACCAGCATCTTGACCGTGTTGAGGAGGTGGGCCGTTTCCATCTCCTTAACCTCAATGGCCACGCCATAGGCCATGACCCAGATTTTTCCGTCAAACCTCGTTTTCATTGTGCGGTCCTCCTATTACATGGGCTGGCCGGTGATGGGGTTGACACCGCTGGTGGTGTTCCAGGGCGGCGTGGCGGCGGCAGGGCCGGGAGCGGGGGGCTGATAGGCCGGAGCGGCAGGGGCCGCCGGATTGACACCGTAGGCGGGAGCCGCCGGAGCCGTGGGGTTGACGCCGTAGGCGGGAGCGGCAGCAGGGGCGGCACCTACCCCGGCGAAGTCCACAGAGGCGGAGGCGCTACCCGCCAGGGCCTCACCGTCACGGGTTTTCATGACATTGCCCAGGCCGCAGCCGATGCCCTTATTGCCGCTGTTGGAGTAGCCGAAAAAGCGGATGGTGACACGGGCATACATCCCGCTGTAAATGTCAGAGGGGGCCAGCTCACAGTTGATGTTGTCGATGCCCACCACCTGGGGCTTGTTCTTGGTGGAGGCGGTCATGACCCAGTGGCCCTTGCACTCATCGCCAAAGGGCACCCCGGAGGGCCGCACGCCGTCCCCGTCATAGATGGGCACCCGGAGCTGGGGCGGGCGGGCCCCGTTCCACACCTTGGACAGCGCCTCATTGGCAGCGGCTTGGATGGCGGCGTCAATGTCCGCCTTGGTGGCCACGTCCGTCTTGGGGATGAGCAGGGTGACGCTGTACTTGGGCTCCCCGCCCTGCTGGGCGGCCCTGGGGGTGGTCAGGTTGCAGTAGGACAGGCGGCACTCGCCGGTCAGCACTTTCATGGGGTCGTTCTGATACATAGTCATTTACTCCTTTACATGATTTTCATTTTGAGTTTCGTATCATTCCAAAGAGCCTGGATTTTCACCCAGCGCTCATATTGGCGTTTGGCCTTTTTAACGGCCCTGGTGAGCTCATCATTGTGGGCCCGGATGGCGGCGTCCCGCTCGATGTCTTTCCGGGTCCGCCGCACGGTGGCACGCTTTTCAATCAGCCGCCACTCCTGCTGATAGCGCACAGAGGCGGCGGTCCAGGCCTGCTTGCTCTCCGGCACGATGTCCTCAAGGAAAAGCTCTGTGTCCCGGATGGCCTGCTCATTCTCCCGGTCATCCCAGAGCATAATGGTGAAAATCTTGTGGACGTTCTTGACGGGCAGGTCCAGGAGGCTGGGCAGGTAGATGGTGGCGTGAAAGCTGTCTTGGGAAAAGCTCACGGTGTCACGCATCGGAGGACACCCCGGAAAAGTCAGCGGCGGCGGGGTTGTACGCCTCCCGCTTGTCAGAGGCCTCCGCCAGTTTGGGCTTGCCGGGGGGCTTGATGACGTAGCCGCCCACCGCCTCCTCAAAGGGCTTTTTGCCCATCAATTTCTCAAGCTGGGCCAGGGTCAAGGGCTTGCGCTCATAGATGACAGCCTCATCATAGCCCGCCTCCATGATGGCCTTGAGGGCGGCGTCCTGGTCCGTAAAGGCCCGGTCACTCCGCCCGGCCACCAGTTTCCAGCCGGGGATGGGCTTGCCGTTCAGCAGGGCCGTGGTGGCGTATTCCTCGAGGTCCTTGTACCACTGGACCAGGAGCTTGCCCCGGACCAGCAGGTCACCGATTTCCTCATCCGTGAGGAGGCCGGGGGCCTCCATCCCGCTGGCCTTGGCGGCCTCCATAGATTGCAGCTCCTCCGGGGAGAGGGAGCCCGCCGGGACACACCCGGCAAAGTCCTCCAGGGCGGTGTTGACACCGGCACGGGCCCGACACTGGGCCTTGCCCCGGCAAAACCGGCAATGGTCACCGGGGACAAACTCCCCCAGGCCTGAAAAGGCCTTTTGTGCGGTGGGCTTGATGCTCTCCCCCCAGGCCCGCAGCTCCTCCACCGTGATGGTGTCCGTGGTGTAGCTGTCAAGGCGGGGCTGGTCAATGCTCATGCGGACCTTTTTGATGGCGTCCCCGAAAATGGGGGCGTAGCGCTTGAGGGCACCCAGGGCATAAAGCCGCATCTGGGGGTTGCCCTCAGCGGACACGGGGACGCCCTTGCCGTGCTTGTAGTCGGTGATGCAAAGGGTATCTCCTCCAATCATCACACAGTCACAGGTGCCAAAGCCCTCCGGCACATAGTCCGCAAAGTCTACCTTGACCTCAGCGGCCACGGTGGGGGGGCTGTTGTAGGTCATGGCCTGCTCCAGCAGGTGCTCCAGGTAGAGGTCCGTGGTCTTGTCCATCTCCGGGTCATAGCGGGCCTCTTTCTTGAGCTTGTTGAGCCGGGAGTTATAGGTGCGGTTGGTCATGATGGTAAACTTCTTGAGGACCTTGAGCTCCGCAATGGCGTGGGCCAGGCGGCCCTCCTCCGCATAGTCGCTGGTGCTCTCCGGCAGCCCCTCCTCAAAGCGGGGGGCCGCCGTGCACGCCAGCCAGCGGGAGGCGGAAGATGCGGAAAGCAAAGCGTGTTTCTCAGGGGGCATAGGGCACCTCCTAAATCTGAGCGCCCAGAGCCCGCAGCTCCGTGGCAAAGACGCCATACTGAGCGGGCTGGAGCTGGGTGATGGCCTGGACGCCGTACTTGGTCAGCAGGGCCAGCAGGGGCTCCATCTTCCCGGCGTCTACCAGGGCGGCCCCGGCCTTGGAGATTTGGTCCAGGGTGTAGGTGGGGGCACCGGCCACCGGCATGACAGGAGCGGCGGTCTGAGGAGCCGGAGCGGGCGCAGGAGCGGGGGGCGTAACAGGGGCCGCCGGAGCCGGGGGCGGGGTCACGGGAGCGGGGGCCGGGCCGGGGGTCTGGGGCATGGCCGGAGCCGGGCCCGTGGCGGGGGCGGGCATCTGGGGCGGAACAGCCGCCGGAGCGGGCATCTGGGGCCGGGGAGCGTCAGGGGTCAGGATGTTGGGGTCCACCGTCATGGCAGCGGCCAGCTTTTCAACGGCAGCCACCAGGGCCGGGGCCTCCACATTGATGGTCATGGACAGGTTACTCATCTTGTAAATCCTCCTTGTTTTCAGATTGACAGTCACAGGGCTCACAGGGGTCAAGGTGGGCCCCGCAATAGGGGCAGGTGGTATAATAGGGCATAGGTCAGTCCTCCAAAATGCTTGTCCAGTGTTCCAGGGCGGTCATGACCTTGCGGGTGTAGTCCGTTTGGTAGACACCGGCGTCCCAGAGCTTTTGGGCACCGCTGGGGCCGCAGTTGTAGGCCATCAAGGCTCGCTCCGTGTCCCCGTAGCGGTCAAGGTAGCCGCCGATGATGTAGACGCCAGCCTCAATATTTCCGGCATGGGTCAGCGGGTCCATGCCCAGGCCTTGGAGCCATTCATGATTACATTGGTTTATCTGCATGAGGCCATAGTCACTGGTGGGGCTTGTGGCGTCCGGGTCAAAGTGGGTTTCCACCTCAGCGATGGCCAGCGCCAGGGCATAGGGCACGCCGTAGCGCTCACATTGGTCCTGCATGATTTCCTGGAGGTCATAGGCCAGGAGCCGCCCGTCACTCACAATGTCATCCCGGTGCCTCACCAGCTCCGGCGTTTCAGCCGGAGCGGTGGGCGGTGGGGTGCTGGTGGGCTCCGGGGCAGACGTGGCCACGGTCACCGGGGGCTTGTCCGCCAGCAGGGCGTCAAAGATAAAGTTTAAGGTGAGGGCGGAAACGGTGAGGGCCAGGATGATGGCCAGAGCGATGGCGGCGCAGGCCATGACGATGGGCCAGGGGTTGCGCCGGGGCTTGTCCCACGGGTCCTGGGCGGTCCTCATTTGTCCACCCGGCGGAAAAGCTCCTCTATGAGCTCCCGGTTGCTGTACCCCTCCAGCGGGTTGCTGTCATCCTCCACCGCAAAATCGGAGGGAATGAGGAAAGCGGGGCGGGACCCGTAGGTGTTGGAGCAGTGGTCGTTGCCGAGGTTGCCATCGGAGAGCAAGCCAAGGACCCACACATGGTCATCATCCACGCAGGGCGTGGACCAGGGGGTCACGGACCACTCCCAGCTCTCCGGGTTGGGCAAGATGCCGTGGTACTTGCGCAGCTCATCCAAGGTGAGCGGGGCCACCTTGCACTCCACGGTCCCGTACTCCTTGGAGCCGTTGAGGGCGGTGAGGTCCACCGTGCGGGTGATGACCTCCTCCGGGTGCCCCTGGGTGATGCTGTCCAGGAAAGCGCCGTTGAGGTGCACCCGGAGGGCGTTGTCCTCATCCTTGAAGTTGTTGGTCTTGCCAAAGGACTGCTCAATCTGCTCGGCCACGGCCAGCAGGGTGCCCTCCTTGCGGTGCTCCAGGACGATGCAGGGCTCCCCACGGTAGAGGATGACCTTGCCGGGGACAATGCGGGAAACGGGGGTTTTCATGTGCTGTTCCTCCTTTTAGTGGTTGGTGGGGGCGGCGTCCCGCTCCCTGGGGCCGTTGTCATAGTCCGGCCCGGTGCCGGTCCATTCGTACTCACACTCAGGGCCGATGAGGATGCCGGTCAGCTTGTGCGTGGCGTCATCGCAGGTGGGGGCCCAGACGGAGATGTCCAGCTTGGCCTTGGTGGTCTTGTGGCGCAGGCCAACGCTCCATTTGTACTCTTTCATGGATTAGTCCTCCTCCGTTTCAATGGTGATGATGTTTTCGGCCTGGACAATGATGTCCGACACGATTTGACGGATGGGCAGGCCGGTCTTGGCCTTGAGGCGGCGGACTACTTTCTCCGCCTCCGGGGTGAGGCGGACCGTGCCGATGCACTCCATGGCCCGCCCACCAGCTTTGAGCACGATGGCGTTTTCGCTTTTGCTCATGGGGTTGTCCTCCTTGGTTTTTTGGTGCCTATGTGGTGCGGGTCATGCCTCAGCGGCAGCTCTGCGTTCCCCTCCGCTCAAGCTCCTGCTGCATGGTGAGCTGGGCCAGGTCGGCGTCATACTTGAGGCGCTGGTCCGGGAGCCGGTCCCCCGTGCGGCCCCGCCGCAATTCGGTATAGACCGTGGAGAGGGGCACCTTTAAGGCCGCCGCCAGGTCCTTGACCGTGTTGCCGTTTTCCCAAAGGGTCTGGAGGTCTTTCCGAGCTTGTAACGTGCGGAAAGCGTAGCCTGCCATGTGTTTCACCTCTTTTCATGTTGGATTGATGGCGTGGCGTCCGGGGGCCCTTAATCGGGCTCCCGGAGGGCAACATAGCCCTGGACAATGAAGTGGCCGCCGTTCTCGCCGTTCTTCCCGTGGGCATAGTGGTCAATGCTGATGCCCTGGATGGTGCCCCAGCGGATGCCCTGGGCCTCACAGTAGCTGGCGATGAGGTCACCGGCCAGCCAGCTCTCACCCCGCTTGAGGCCGTCATAGACCTTGCGCATGGTGTCATTTGCAATGTAGCGGTCACCGTCCACGCAAAGGGTGATGAGGGTGAATTGCCGGTTGTCATAGAGGGGGCTGATGGTCTGGCCCAGAGCCTTGGCGGCGTGCATCGCCTCCACACCCGCCTGGACGTTGTCCTCCGCCTTGGCGGGCTCCTCAATCCAGATGTTGACCGTGGCAAGGTGGGAGCTGTCCAGGTTGACCTCCAGGCGGTTGCCCAGGTCGCAGATGTAGTCATAGTAGTGACCCTCAGCGGTGCTCCGATAGATGGGGTATCCCGCCCGGTCGCTGCTGCCCAGGTCCTGCTCATAGTCGGTGGGGAAAATCTCATTGACCTTGTTCCAGGCCTCCTGCTTGCTGGTAACTTTCATTTTTTGGCCCTCCTTGACGGTTTTCTTTGGATTAAGGAATAAAAAAAATTAGCTTGCTGGCCCCTTTCGGGTGCCTGCAAACTAATCATAGGGGGTGCCCCACAATATGGAACAGGAGCCCCGGCTCCACCGGCGCTCCTGTTCCGTTTGCTTCATGCCGTTTACGTCCGCGCCGCGCCCGTTCTCCGGGCGGCCTGGGCCACCGCTTTCGCCACCGCGGGGCACACCCGCTCGTCAAAGGCGGCGGGGATGATATAGTCCGGGGACAGCTCCTCCGGCCCCACCAGCTCCGCCAGCGCTTTTACGGCGGCCTGCTTCATCTCCTCGTTGATATCCGACGCCCGTACGTCAAACGCCCCCCGGAACACGCCGGGGAAGGCCAGCACGTTGTTGATTTGGTTGGGAAAATCACTGCGGCCGGTGCCCACCACCGCCGCTCCGGCCTCTTTTGCCAGGTCGGGCATAATCTCCGGCGTGGGATTGGCCATGGGAAACAGCACAGGGTTGGGCGCCATGGAGCGCACCATGTCCTGGGTGACAATCCCCGGCGCGGATACGCCGATGAACACGTCCGCGCCTTTCATCGCCTCCACCAGCCCGCCCTCGGTAGTCTCCGGGCGGGTCATGTCCGCCAATTCCGACAGAGCGGAATCACCCGCCAGATCAGGCCGTCCAGGGCGCACAATCCCCTTGATGTCGCACAAAACGGCGCGGCGCAGTCCCATGGACCAGAGCAGCTTGAAGATGGCCGTCCCGGCGGCCCCCGCCCCGGACATCACCAGCTTGATCTGGGACAGCTCCTTGCCCACGATTTTCAGCGCGTTGGTCAGCGCCGCTGCCACGATGATGGCGGTGCCATGCTGGTCGTCGTGGAAAACGGGGATGTCGCAGCGCTCTTTGAGCTTCCGCTCGATTTCAAAGCACCTGGGGGCGGAGATGTCCTCTAAGTTCACCCCGCCGAAGGACCCCGCCAGCAGGGCCACGGTGTTGACAATCTCGTCCACGTCCTTGGAGCGCACGCACAGCGGCACCGCGTTCACCCCGCCGAAGGCCTTAAACAGCACGCACTTGCCCTCCATCACGGGCATACCGGCCTCGGGGCCGATGTCCCCCAAGCCCAGCACCGCCGTGCCGTCTGTAACCACTGCCACCGTATTCCACCGCCCGGTGAGCTCATAGCTTTTATCGATATCCCGCTTGATTTCCAGGCAGGGCTGGGCCACCCCGGGGGTGTAGGCCAGGGACAGAGACCGCCTATCCTTCACCTCCATTTTTGGTACGGTGTCCAGCTTGCCCCGCCACTGGTAATGCAGTTTCAGCGATTCTGCCGCGTAATCCATCGCCATTCCATCCTCCCCCTATTACTTGGCCACAAATACCTTTACGCTGCGCGGCCCGATGGTAAAGCAGTTGTTCTCCACCCAGTGGGCGCTCTGCTCCTCCTCCCAGGTGTCCACCACCTGCTCCCATCTCATGGAAGCGGGCAGCTGGGGCAGCGCCGCGTTCAGCTCTCCCCAATAGGAGTTGGCGGCCACGTAGACAATCTGAGGTCCCACGTTGCGCTCCGCCCCAGCAAACATCACCCCCACATAGCGATCCTGGGGGCCGAATCGCTCCGCCCAGGGGGCCACGCCGTGGAAGCTTACATCCGGGAAGCCACAGGCTCCCCCGCTCATGTCACAGCGCAGAACCCGGTGGCTCTGGCGGAAGCGAATCATATACTGGAAAAATCGGAACAGCCCCTGGTTTTTCTCTAACAGGGACCAGTCCAGCCAGGAGGTGATATTGTCCTGGCAGTAGGCGTTATTGTTGCCGAACTGGGTGTTGCCGAACTCATCTCCCGCCAGAAACATGGGAATCCCACGGGAGCACATCAGCACCGCAAAGGCGTTGCGCACCATGCGCTGGCGCAGCTGGTTGACGCTTGGGTCGTCCGTCTCCCCCTCCGCGCCGCAGTTCCAGCTGTTATTGTCGTTGGCCCCATCGGTGTTGTTCCAGCCGTTGCGCTCATTGTGCTTTGCGTTGTAGGCATACAGGTCGTGGAGGGTGAAGCCATCGTGGCAGGTAAGGAAATTCACCGAGGCGTTGCGCCGCTCCGCGGTGCTGTAGATATCCTTAGAGCCGGTCAGGCGCAGGGCGGCGGCCTGCGCCATCCCCTCGTCCCCCTTGAGATACCGGCGCATATCGTCCCGGTAGCGCCCATTCCACTCCGCCCAGCGGTTCCACGCGGGGAAGGACCCCACCTGATAGAGCCCGCCTGCGTCCCACGCCTCGGCGATGAGCTTCACGTCCCCCAGAATGGGATCGAAGGCCATGGCTTGAAGTAGGGGCGGGGACACCATAGGCGCGCCGTTCTCGTCCCGGCCCAGAATGGAGGCCAAATCAAAGCGGAAGCCGTCCACCCGGTAAGTGGTGACCCAATACCGCAGACAGTCCAGAATCATCTGGTGCACAATGGGGTGGTTGCAGTTTAGGGTGTTGCCGCAGCCGGAGAAATTGTAATAGTACCCTTCTGGGGTAAGCAGATAATAGATGCTGTTGTCAAACCCCTTAAAAGAGAAGAAGGGACCCATCTCATTGCCCTCGGCGGTATGGTTGAATACCACGTCCAGGTAAACCTCGATGCCCCGCTGCTTGCAGGCTTGGATAAACCGTTTCAGCTCGTTGCCCTCCCGGTTATACTCCGTGCTGGCGGTATAGCTGGTGTTGGGGGCGAAAAAGCTCACCGTACTGTACCCCCAATAATTATACAGCTTCTCGCCGTTCACCTCCCGGTAGTCCAGCATCTCGTCAAACTCAAAAATCGGCATCAGCTCCACCGCATTGATCCCCAGAGACTCCAAATAGGGCAGCTTTTCCATCAAACCGGCAAACGTACCCGGATGGACCACTCCGGAGGAGGGGTCCTTGGTAAAGCCACGGACATGGAGCTCATAGATGATGAGGTCCTCCATGGGAATCAGGGGAGCGCGGATATTGCCCCAGTCGAAGTCGTCCTTCACCACTCTGGCCTTGTAGTGCTGGCCGTGGGGCGGCGCTTTGCCCCAGGCGCTCTGGCCAGTCACCGCCTTGGCGTAGGGGTCCAACAGGTACTTGCTCTTGTCAAAGATAAGCCCCCGCTCCGGCTCATAGGGGCCGTCCACCCGGTAAGCGTACTCAAACTCCTCAATGTTCAGCTTGAACACAATCATGGAGTACACATTACCAATTCGGTAGTGCTCCGGGAAGGGGAGCACCGCGAAGGGCTCCGTCTCCTCTCGGTGGAACAGCAGCAGCTCAATGCCCGTGGCGCCGTGGGAGTAGACGGTGAAATTGACGCCGCCGGGAATGGCCGTGGCGCCGTTGGTCTCATAAAAACCGGGCCGGACATCAAAGCCGCCGATGTTGTCCATGGGAACCAGATGGATGGCGCGAGGAAGGACTATGCTGCTCACCACCTCCTCCGGCTCCTTTACGGTTCTTTTCCGCTCGTTCACATACGCTCCTCCCCTCTTATGCCCGCAGCCAGGTTACTTTGGCCGGGTCGTAATGTCCACGGGCCTCGGGTGCCTCGTCCGGCGCGCCCACAGCGATAAGGGCCACCGGGACGGCCTGGGTATCCAAAAGCTCCTGGATTTTGGAGATCCGGGGGCTGGGCCAGCACCCGCACCAGCACGCGCCATAGCCCAGCGCCACCGCCTGGAGCAGCAGGTTTTCCACCGCCGCGCCGCAGTCCAGCGGCCAGTAGCCGGCCACCACGCCGGTCTGCTTCTCCGGCTGGGCGCACACCACAATGGCCAGGGGCGCAGTGTCCAGCATGGAGGCGAAGGGGTGGGCGTGGCGCAGCTTGCTCTTGAGCTCCGGGTCCTCCACCACAAAAAATTCCCAGGGGCGGATGTT
>OFGQ01000346.1_pt1 | contig 39968 bp, 37 predicted proteins | sample 1521791 | NCBI WGS metagenome assembly OFGQ01 (sample SAMEA3504116, study PRJEB24116) | mouse gut metagenome | biome: mouse gut; feature: mouse-associated habitat; material: faeces | place: Denmark | collected 2011 | reverse complement strand
TCAATTCTGAACAACGGGAGGCTTTTGAGCTAGATGGGTTTGATTCGACGCTTACATTTTATTGTTTCTCAGCGGAACGAAAAACCTGCCAGGCCCCTCTGGATACTGGCAGGTTTCATCATAGCGCTTACTGTTGAGGAAGAGAGCGGGCAGGCACTGCAGAGGTGCGAACCTGTTTATAGGGCCTAAACAATCGCTGTTTCCCGTGTTTCCAGTCTGCCGATTCTCCGTCTTGACTAAAGACAACTGTTGTTTACAAGTGGATCAATAAGAGCGACAAGGAATTCTACGGAACTTGTACGCGTAAAAAGGTCTCCCGGTTGAGACCTTTTTATGTTGAAGATATAAATAAGATCCTGCTCTTTCATGAACAGAAATCAGGATTCAAAAGATCAGTCAGCAAGAACTCATTCGAATCCCGGCTTGTCTTCTGACGATACTTACGGATTGCTTCAACCAGTTTCTCAGGATCTGCAAAATACTGTTCAAGGAATACTGGTCTCTTGCAGTCCCGTATACCAAGAATCTCCCTGCAATAACCAGATGGTTTTGGCGTTCCGGAACCTCCCTTTTTCCTCGCAACATATCGGTGGTAATCTTCAACTTTATCCATTGCGCAAATCAGAATCATTTCAATTTCAGGTCGGGTATGAACATTTACCACATCAGCCACACGCTGCTGATTGACTTTCGACAGCTGCGAGATCTTAAACTGTTCGCCTCTGGAATCCAATATTCTCAATATCACCAGTTTCTTGCTGAAACGCTTTCCCATATATTTCTTTTCAAAACTTTTGATGCGCCGTTCCCTGATTGGCTCCCCCTCCAGCAACTGGGACTTATCAAAAATCAGAGCATTATTCTCCAGAAGCATACGGATGTAGGTATCTTCAGCGCCCCCTTCACAAATGCAGGCAATGAGATTGTCTCCCAGAACTTCCTGAATCTGACTTCTCGGATCCTTTTTCATAATGATTTGATCAGTTCCTTCAAAAGCATATATGAATCATAGTCGGGAGCTGTTCCTTCGAAATAATCATTGACAAACGCTTCGCTTTTTTTTATTCCATCATTTCGTTTCAGTTTGACAGATGCCTTCTCTGCTGTGATTCCTCCTGTATTTTTCAAAATATAGACCGCATCATTTCTGGTGAGAACATCCATCAATTCAGGATAGTGTGTGGAAAAAATCAAGGTTCCCCGTCCAATGTTAATCTGGGGATCCTGAAAAAAGCCAACGAGTGTTTTGACAATCTCCAGATTGAAGTGATTCTCTAGTTCATCCACCACAAGATATCCCCCATTTTTGAGAATCTGCAGAGCGTAGGAAAAAATTCTCAAGCCCTTGATCGTCCCGCTGGAAAGATAATCAAACACTTCCCTATACTCATTCATCACAATTTCTTTCCGATTCACAAATTTGAGCCTGGCTTGCCCATGTGCTCCTTTTTGCTGCTCAAATGTCAATCGTTCAATATTTGGGTCCAGAAACTGAATCAGTTCAACAGGATACTCTTTGATGAACATCCCCAAGTTGTTATCTGTTGACTGAATATCGCTGACCAGCTGAATTCTGTGCGTTCTCTCTCTGACCGCTGCTCCATTTATAGAAACATCAGCAGGCAAATACATCGTATCCGCTTCATCAGATCGCTTATTTTGTATTAGATAGTCTGACGAATCCAGCCATGCAGTTTTACCCGTTGTTTTCTTTGTGTACGCCCATCTCTCTTCCCCGAGTATGACCAGTCTGGTTTCATCTGGATGATCCAGATCTTCCCCTACCCCTATTTCTGTTTTCAAATACCAGATTTTGTTTTCCAATGCATACCAGACTTCGGTCGTGAAGGATTCGCCATCCATGTATCTCTTTACATCCTGTGCAAAAGATCTGTATCTGTTGATTGAATTGCCATTGAGCATGGAAAGAATAAAAACAATCAGCTTCAATGTGATGGTTTTTCCTGCTCCGTTTAACCCAGCCAGCTCAATCACAGGATTTGTGTATATAGATTTATTTACCTGAATCAATTCCTGTTTGGATTCTTCGCTGTTTCTTTGCGAAGCATAAAAATCAATCTCAATATCAGATTTATATACAGACAGACCGGAAATGCGTATTCTCAATATTCTCATTTTCATGCCTCCCTGCCATTACTATATTCCCGGTGGCAGAAAAACAAAATTCTTTTGTTTTTTATAAACACATTTTTCGGTTATAATCAATATCTATGATTCATTATCCCTCTTGCTATTAGATATTAACGTTATTTTCGTTAATATTTTCCCTCTCCCCTTTCCTCCTCTCCCATCGCAAAAGAGGCTCCCCATCCTCACAGGCAGGGAGCCTCTCATCATTTTATGCTTTATTTCGCCACTCAATACCCGACACCGGGATCGACATAACCGCCATCGACATACCCCGGGTCTGTATACCCCGGATCCACATAACCGGGATCCGTATACCCGGGATCAACATACCCCGGATCGGTATAGGCAGGTTCCTGCACCGTCTGGTCATAGGTCGTGTCCTGACCCGTATAGGGATCCTGGACCGTGACGTCTTCATTGACTGTCACGTCCTGCTCCGGCTGAGGACTTGGCTGGTCGTTGGCTGGCACCTCCGAAGGATCCGCGTTGATTGCTTCCACTTCCTCCGCGCTCTTGCCCTCGATCACCGCTTCAATGCGCTTCTTCGCCGTCACAACCGTTTCATTGTCCGGGATCATGACAGACGCACTGTTGCCCAGTTCCGCACAGAATTCCGTGGAACCCTGGCCATCCAGCGAATAGGTGATGAACTGCCAGTCCGGCATTTCCTTGAGCTGGAACTGGATCAGAGACTGGATCTCATCCTGCGACAAGTCAGTCTGGAAGGCACCGGAAAGTGCATCCATCAGAGCCGGGTAGTTGCCAATCACAGACGGGCTAGTGGCTTTCTTCACGATTGCCATCAGCACCTCCTGCTGGTTCTTCACACGCTGGCGGTCGCCTTCCTGATAGGCATACCGCTCACGTGCATAGCACAGCGCTGCCTGGCCATTCAGGTGGTTGATGCCCTCCGTCACGCCGTAATCCGTGCCGAAGTAGTCATTGGTGTAGAAATGATCCACAGCCAGACCCGGCTTGACATTCACGTCAATGCCTCCAAGAGCATCCACCAGGTTCACGACAGACGTGAAGTTCACCTTCGCGGTGTAGTTGATGTCCACACCCAGAAGGTTTTCAATGGTTTTCTTCGTCGTCTCGGTTCCATGCAGACCGGTATGCGTCAGCTTGTCCTTCGCACCGTTCTGGCAGCCCGCATCTTCTTCGCAAACCGTCGTCACATAGTAGTCACGGGGAATGGATGTCAGAAGCACTGTCTTGGTCACGGGGTTGATTGTCGCCAGCATGTTCACGTCACTGCGGCTGCTTTCCGCAAAGCCATCCCGGGAATCCACACCGGAGATCAGCACCGTGAAGGGGTTCTTCGTGATGTCATCCACAGAATTTGTCGTGGACTTGTTTTCCGTCTTGTAGGTATAGGTGTACACAACCTGCGTATCTGTCCCGAAGTTCTTGAACTTCTCGTCCTCCAGGTCATTGATGTTCCCGCGATAGGCATCATTCAGAATAATCGCCGGCACTTCCTTGTCATAGAGACCGTTCACCATTCCCTGAATGTTGTCATACTGCTTGTCCTGGAACGTCACACCTTTGCCCGACAGGTCCTGAATCAGTGCCTGGGTGCTGGCCAGGGAGATGCTTTTCAGAGATCCCACCGTCTTGCCCTCCAGATCCTTCTCCGAAGTGATACCGCTGTCCTTCAGCGCAATCACCTGTACTGTTGTCGTGGTTTCGTTCCCGAAATCTGTCACATTGCCCAGCAGACCGGAGGCTTTGGAAATATAGTAAGTCCCCGTTCCATACACCAGGATCATCATCACTGTAACGGTGGTCAGGATGATTTTCGAAGCCGTGCCCCTGGTGAATCCTAGCTGCAGGACCATCACCAGGGCCGCAATGACCAGAATGATCACACAGCCGATCATCAGCATGTTCTCGGGCAGCATGCCCAGTTTCACGATTTCCCAGATCAGAAAAGCCGTCAGCACCAGCATGATGCCCGCCAGGATCCAGGACGCGGTTTTGAAGACTTTGTTGGATGTTGTCTGTGCTTTTCTCACGTAGCGTTTCCTCCTGTCAGTTTCTTCAGACCGAACTCTGCCCGGTTCCTCAGGCGTCTCAGCTGCAGTCTTCGTTTTTCAGCCGCCGTCATCTCTGTCTGGAGCACCGGCAGCGTCTTCACCCGCAAATCACGGGCCCGGACCCACACATTCAGAAGCCGTTCCGCGAGAAATCCGTAAATCCGCTTCTGATAGTCGTTGTAGTCCGCAAGATCCACCGACGGCTCCAGTTCCTCCAGGATCTGGAACAGCCAGCGGCAATAGGCATCGTACCGGTCTTTCCGGCATACCATCATATTATATTGACACAATCCGCCCTGATTCATGACAGAATCGAAAGCCGCCAGAGCATCCGGGTCCTGTTTTTCGATGATAGCTCTTACATTATCCAGATCTTTCGCAAATCCGGACTCATTTGCGTACTGTTGATAAACCGTCTCTTTATAAGGCTCGAACTCCGCCAGCAGGACATCGTGATCCGCCAGCAGCCTTGCGATTTCCTCTGACCGAAGGATCCCCTTTTTGCCCTGGAAATACCGACGATAGTGGGAAATGGACACCACGTCGCTGTCGTGGTCGTTCTTCCAGATCCAGTACAGTCCCGTCAGCTCACACCAGTTGGGATTCTTCGCCGAAATCTCGTCCCCGGTGTTGTCCCGCAGCCATCCCAGGTCCGGGCCACTGCCCACCTGCAGCGGTTTGTAGTCCGGCACATTTGGCGGCGTGAAGGCCTTGTGCGTGATGATGTAGTTTGTGACCTTCATGCCTCTGTCCCCTTTTCATTGAATGCCGATACCGGCTGATTCGTCCCGGCATGATCCGATTGGATGCCGGCTTCAGCCGCCCGGTCCAGATAGAACTGTTCAAAGGCTCTGGCCGCTGCCTTGATTTCATATCCTGCTTCTGCAATCTCCTGAGTCGTATTGCGACGATGTACACGGCTTTCATCGGCAGTGTGCAGGATCGCATCCGCCCATGTATCCGGGGAGGATTCCAGCGGAATGTACTGGGCCAGGTCCTTGAGCGGCAGCTCCCTGGCCACGGCTGTGGAGGTGATCACCGGCAGACCTGTGGCCTGGGCTTCCACACCCACCACCGGGAGGCCCTCGAAGAAGGAAGGCAGCACGAAGACATCCATGGCATTCATTAAAGCCGGGATGTCTTTTCGCAAGCCGAGAAACTTCACAGCGTTCTCCAGATCCAGTGTCTTCACTTTGTCCCGGATCTCCGGCTCCAGTTCCCCGGCGCCTGCCAGCAGCAGGATGGCATCCGGGTTCTTCTGGTGCACCGCTGCGAAGATGTCAATCAGAAACGCATGGTTTTTCTGCAGGCTGAAGCGCCCTACATGCCCCAGCACCGGAGCGTTCGCGTCTACCCCCAAGACTGTACGAATTTTCTCACGCAGCGCCGGATCCAGCCGGAACCGGTCTGTATCCACCGCATTGTGGATCACCGTATACCGGTGGTCCTGGATCACGGATTTCGGGAACTTCCATTCAGCTGCAAGATCCGAACAGGCGAGATAGTCTGTGGGATACTTCAGCAGCCAGGGAATGGAGAGCATCTTGATGACGTGATACTTCAGGTTTTTGAATCCCCCGCAGTGGGAGTGCACCACCCGGACGGGCACTTTTGCCTCTGCGGCCAGTTTCGCCCCTTCCATCAGGGCGTAGGTACTCCCGGAGTGGAAGTGCACGATGGGATAGGGATGGCTGGACAGGAAGTCCTGCACGGATTCCCGGAAGACCTTGTTGTTGTTTTCTCCGAAGGGATGATCATACGTGAATACCTGTCCGCCCATGGATTCGATCTCCGCCTTCAGGTCCGGATTGTCGCAGGTGAAGGGTGTCAGAAAATCCAGTTGCACCTTTGTGCGGTCCATGTTCCGGTACATGTTCATCAGAAAGCTTTCCTGACCACCATTGGCCATGGGTTCCCGGAAGACCTCCAGCACCCGGATCATTGTACTTTCTCCACCCGGGGATCGAAGGACAGGCCTTCCCGGGATCCCGACCAGATGATGCCCAGGCGCTCCAGCTTGTGGTCCGGTGCCTTAATCAGCACCCGCGCGGAATGATAGAGGATTTTCGCTCCCTGGTACAGGATCCGGCTCCCCTTCTCTTTCTTCGCGATATAGACCTCATTGCGGTAGGCAAAGCGGTATCTGGGAAGCCTTGCAGCCGAATCCGTGGCAATGTTGGAGCCTTCATTGTTGGCTGTCTTGTGAATCACCACACTAGCCGGTACATACCAGCAGGGAAAGATTTTCGAGAGGCGCCTCGTGTATTCCACGTCATCGCCCCAGATGAAAAACTCGGAAATGGGCAGCCCTGCTTTACGGACAGCCGCAGCCCGCAGCAAAATGGACACAAAGGATGCCTGGCGGCAGCGCTGAGGCTTGTCCGCATCCAGAGATCCTTCCATCAGTTTCTGTTCGTTCATCCGGCAGCGGGTTCCGTCTGTCCACAGCACCCGGGAGGACAGAAACCCGAAGTCTGGATGGGCTTTGGCCACACACATAAGCTGTGTCAGGGAATCCGGCTGCACGATGCAGTCGTCGTCCATGATCCAGAAATACTCATAGTCCCGCTTAAGGGCAGTTTTCAGCGCAAAGTTGAACCCCCCTGCCCCGCCCAGGTTGGCCCCAGTGTTGTGATAGGCGATCACGCCCTGGTCCACAAAATCCTGCATAGCCTCCTGCGTTCCATCGGTACTCGCGTTGTCGATCACGAAGATATCACAGGGAGTTTCGCTGCATGTCAGCGCTTCGATGCACTCCTTCAGCAGGTTCTTGCGGTTGTACGTAACGATCAACGCTGCCGTCTTATTCATGCAGAGGCTCCTTTCGTCTGGCAGCCAGTCCCAGGTAGCTTCCGGCAGCAATGATAAAGGGATCATACAGCGGATTGGCCAACCGCACTTCCAGGAAGGAAAAGAGCAGGATCACCACAAAGAACGCCAGATACAGCATGTCATGTCTGCGATAGAGGTCCAGCACGACCTGGCGGCACCAGTAGAGAACCAGTAACAGGAAAACCAGGCCGTAATTCAGCAGGATGTTCAAATAGGAACAGTCCACATACAGGTAGTGCATGCTCGGCTTGTAGGTGATACCCTGGCCCGTCCAGACGATATTCTGACCAAACAGGGACAGGCCATATTTCTGCCAGGCTTCCGCTACATTGGCCAGCCGGCCGGAGAGGATGTCGTTGAGTTTAGCCATGAATCCGCTGTCCTGGTACAGCCCGGCCAGCAGCATAGCAACGATGGTCAGGACCACCGGCAGCCAGAGAATCACCAGCTTCACCCAGCGGTTTTCCAGCCAGTTCAGCCAGTGGGGTTTCTGCCACCAGATCAGGGCTATGACAAACACGAGTATGGTGGTGAAAAACGCCATTTTAGTGTCTGTGAGAATGAACAGAGCCGTGGCCAGCTGCAGGAGGAAGATGAAGGTCCAGCCACTGAGGCGCTTTCGTTCCAGATGCAGAAACAGCATGGAGGCAAACACAAACAGTACCGGCGCGCTGGTCACCCAGGTGAAGCCCAGGCTGTAGCGGGTGCGTTGTGTATCCATGATCACATTGGGAAACAGGCCCAGGGCCGCAAAGAGAGGAATGATGGTCAGCGCCGCAGTCTGGATGATGAGCACCACGCGAAACAGTGTCTTCCTGGGAAGTACTGCCATGGAGCCGATGGCAAGCATCAGGATCATGAATTCCGTGCTGCGGGAAAAGAAAAAGACCAGTCCCGTCACAGCCGCGTAAATCACAAATGGCCAGAGGCGGTACTGTCTGAGTCCAAGGGCACAGAGAATGCACAAAGCCATCGCCGCATAGGAGGCATAACGCAGCGCCGTGAAGGTACCGTCATAGAGGGGGTTGTAATACTTCGATTCTGATTCGATGAGCATGACATTCCCCAGCCAGGAAGATCCCAGGAACACTGCCAGGATAGCGCAGAGGATCAGCGTCTGATATTGCCGGTAGAACATGCCAAACCGGGAATCGGAAAACCGTTCTGTCAATGTATCAAATATGGTCATGTCAGAAGCTCCCTTCATACTTTTTTCCAAAGAACTTGGCTTTCAGAAACGCCGTCCCCTTTTTCACCCAGGGGACAGGTTCCATGGAAATCACCGGGACTTCCCGATAGGTCAGGTGATTGGTGTTGATCCATACATCCAGGAGCAGCTCGGAGATCCGGCCGAACAGCCTGGCCTGGAAATCATCGTAGGCAATGTAGTCCACCTGCTTCTGCAGCTCCTTGAGAACGTGAAACAGAAAGGAACAGTAGGCATCCGCCAGCTGTTTTTTCATGATGAACATATTGAACATATGCCCCGATGTGGATTTCAGGTGTCTGTCGAAAGCCGACAGGTACTGGGGATACAGTCTGGCGATAATGGTCCGGGTCTTGTCCAGGTCCTTTTTGTAATGGGTGTGGGCGTAATGGTCGCCGAGTGTTTCTATATAATAGTGCCGCTTTTTCGGCAGGATGATGTCCGTGGTCTTCAGCAGCTTTTCCGCTTCTTCTGTGGTGAGCACCGACTCAAAGGGGGTCTCCCCTTTTTTCTTTCCCTGAAAATGCCGGCGATAGTGCGCCAGGCCGATGTAGTCGGTGTCCAGATTCTTCCAGCCCCAGTACAAACCCGTCAGCTCGCAGTAATAGGGATTGAGATGGGAGATGTTGTCTCCTTCGTCATCCCGCTGAAAGCCGATGGAATCCCGGCCGAGGGCGCCCACCTGCACTGGCAGGTACATGGGGTCATCGGGGATAGTATAGGGTTTGTGTGCGGCTGTGATGACTTTGATCAACTTTTTCATTGCCTTGTATCCCTATTTCTGGGGATCCGGGTAAAAAGTAAATTCTGGAGACCTGTTACACCGATAATTAATAGATTCAGTGCTAAAAATAGAGCTGTCTTGAACAGGTCTATCAAGATTTTTGGCTATTTTATCATTAGCCGCTAATGCTTCACTATCTATCTTTATAAGGAGCGATTCAAGAAAGAAAAGAGCAGATAATGAGTTATAGACATTCTTGAGATTTCCGTTGTTGCGATATTTTTCTCGGTCATGCTTTAAATCAGCCATGTCATGCCACCATTCAATTTTTATATCCGTTTTTGATCCCTTCTTATAATTTGTTCCTGAAAACGGATATATTGGAGAGCATCCGATTAAAGATTCTATAGAAATATCACATATATCTTTTTCACAAATTCTATTCTCAAGCTCCCTATCCATGATATTTTTCAATGATTCAAAAAAAGTTAGATTCGTTACCCGATATCTTTTATTTATCAATTTAGATACATTTTCAACTTCTGAACATATAGATAATAATAGCTGTGTCATTCTATTCGAGTAGCAGTCATAGTTATCCGTTGACAGAGCACAATACTCTAGTAGGCCCAAGAAATCCTTCTCCAACATCAAATAATATTGCCAATGAGTTTTCTCGCTGTCTGGAGTGTTTTTTTTTGCAGTTACGATTGGCATACTTAATTCCTTTCTAGCAATAAGCCCAAAATTCGTTTAATTATACTATTAATTATTTTCTCTCCGAGAGCTAACAATACTAGTCCACAGATGCCGAAATATACGACAGCACTGATAAATAGCTGACAAAATAGCTTGGACATTCGCAAGTTGCTCACTATCCATATTACAGGTATACTGACAAGCAGCATGATTAAAAGGTCCTTAAATTCTATAGACCTAATAATGGTTGTCAGCAGTTTTCGCAGGTACCAGAACTGAAGGAGTGTGACTGCGAATTCTGCACACAGTGTGCCGATGGCTGCCCCAGAGGCTCCCAACGATGGAATCAGGATCAAATTCAGCAGAAAATCCACAACAGCGCCCAGAATCACAGACCGAAGGACGAGTGTTTCCCGCCCTGTGGGTACCAGCACCTGGATCCCGGTGATATTCGACAGACCGATAAAAAGAATGGTGGGCATGAGGATGATCATAGGTGCCACTGCCGGCAGATATCCGGGCCCTGACAGAAATTCCACCACCGGTTTGGCATATACAGAAAAGTAGATACAGCAGGGAATGGAAAACAGCAGGACAAAGGAGAAAGCCTTGGAGACCAGAGACAGGAATTCCTTCTCTTTACCCTGTTCATAATAATAGGAAAGCCTGGGCAGCAGCACAGTCCCCAGAGAGGTTACCAGCGTGACCAGAATGATCTTGATCTTGATGGCCGCGTTGTAGTAGCCCACCACTTCGTTGTTCTTCATGACCCCAAGCATGACGGTATCCAGGTTGGTGTACACAGTGGTGGCCACGGACATGAAGAAGAATGTGAAAATGGGATAGAGATGCCTTCTGAAGTTCCAGTTTCCGCAGGGATACAGATCTATCAGTTTCCGTAAACGAAGAAAGTTGAAGATAGCTGATCCAAAGGAAGAGACCACGGTCACCAGGCCATACCAGAGAACATCACCGGAATTCCGTACCAGCAGAAACATCAGTGCAAGGCCGAGAACCTTGAAGAGAACAGAGACAAAGGTAATGTAGGAATATTCTTCCAATGCCTGGTATACCCAGTTCACGCCAATGACATTCAAAACGACAGCGGCTGAACAGATGGTATAGAGTGCAGATTCCTGCCTGAAGGCAGGCACAAGCCACAACAAAAGAAAGAATGCAGCATAGGAGATGAGAGCCATGACCAGATTGATGATCAGGAGTTCCTGCACTGTCTTCGACAGCTTCTTCTTATCATCTCTTACCTGAGCACAGGCACGGATTCCATAGGTTGGAACCCCTAACATTGCCACCATAGTAAAATAGGACACCAGTGAGGTGCCCATGGCCACTGCTCCAGTCCCTGTTGGTCCCAGAACCCGGGACACATAGGGAAAGGTAATCAGCGGAAACAAGATGGATGATGCGGTCAAAAGGAAGTTCATGATGAAGTTCAAAGATATAGATTTAGATTTCATGAGACCTCCTTATAGTACTAATCATTGCTTAGGGATTGATGAATCCTTCAAGCTCCAGTATATACATACCAGATATACATATCCGGTTTATTGTATGAAGATTTTATAGAATACGGAACTTTCGCTGTTCTCTTATATCCATTTTTATCATAAAATCTGACAGCCCTTGCATTCGAAGGATCAACGCACCAGTAAATATCTTGTAAATTTCTCCTATGGATACCATCTTCCAGGATGCATTTCATTGCTCTCCCAGCAAAGCCTTTACCCTGCGCCCTTGGATGCATGGTAATCGCAAATTCAGCAGTTTTACTGTCTGGATCAATGTTCTTAAGGGACACAGTCCCCATATACTCATCAGAACTATCCACCACAGCCAGATGGAGATTTACATTCTCATCCTGCGCTGCAGAAATAAAGTTCCCACAGTCGGAGATTGTTTTAGAGCCAAAGTCAGCATTCAGATATTTCGTGGTTTGCTGATTATGCATCCATTCCAGCATCCGTGAAGCATCCTTTGATTCAAGCTTTCGAAGTTTCATACTTTCCTCCTGAGAATAATCCAGAAATATCTGGCCAGTAGCATTTTAAAATAATACAGATCACAATTACTGCTGCTGTCAGACTAAGGAGCGTTGAACTCATCAATATAAATCTCCACAAGAGGATAAATCCGAGCATCAGAATAGATATGAAAACAAACCTCTTGGAAATCACCATAAGTTTCATTCTAACGAGTACATAACAGCAAATAATATCTGACACGATGTACCCTGTCAGAGTCGCAATCGATGCTCCTTCAATACCAATAACCGGAATAAGGATCCAGTTCATTCCAACATTCATAATTGCGCCGACTGACAATATCAGCATATTTGGCCAAGTCTTCTTGACCACGAGGAACTGATTGCAGGCAACCTGGAAAAGCATCTGCATTAAGGGCGCTAAAAATAAGTAAGGAGCGCAAATATATGCATCTACATATGCACCGGTGAATAGCAATTGGAACAGCCAGTGAGATAAAGCAAAAACCAAAGTGGCACAAGCAAAGGAAACAGCCCCCAAATACTCAAAAACTTTTGAATTGTTCTCCACCTGATTCTCTTCGTTCATTGTTGAGAATGCAAAGAACTGCCAGCCACCTGCAAAAGCCTGATAAATCAGCTGAGCAGCACTTCCAATCTTCGCACCAACTGCATAAATACCCGTAAACGATGCTCCGATCAACCAGGATATCATCAAGCGGTCACTGGAATTGAAGATCCAGTAAATCAGAAAGTTTGGCAATAGTGGAATAGCAATTACCAGCAGCTGCTTTAATACTCCACTGTCAAACAACCTCAAGTCAAACCATTTTCTGTTGATGACATAGAAGCTTAGCTCTTTTGTCAAAGCGGTCGCAACAGCCGCCAATGGCAATGCGATCAGATAATAACCATTCAGCAAAAGTGGAACGGAAATGGCATAGGATACAACCGGGCCGATTGTATTCAAAATGATAAATACAATACGCTTATTCTGGGTTCTGGTCGGTATCTGTACGATACTGTTTGTTCCACCAATAAAAATGCTGATTGCTGTAAGATACAATACGTTATTAAATTTTGGGTCTCCAAAGAACAGTGCAGAGAACTGATTCCTGAACAGAATAAGCAGCAGAAACACAGCAAACGATGCGATAAGCGTAAATACCAGCGCTGTAGAGCAGACAATTTTCTGGTAATTTTCATCTTCTTTGTCAAAAAATAGTCTGAACACAGCATCATACATTCCCATCACAGCCAGTGCTGTACCAAACTGTACGATTGTATTCGAAATATCCGATAAACCATAATAAAAGCTGTCCGGCATCAGACGGGTGATCACCGGCAGCATAATAAGCGGAATAACACTGGATATGATACTACCGAATCCATAAATCAGGAAGTTGGACATGAACAGCTTGAATTTTTCCATTTACTCTCCCTGCTTATATTCGTTGACAACCTTGACTACATAATCAATTTGTTCGTCTGATAAGCCATAAAACATAGGCAGGCTTAACTCTGTATCTGAGATTTCTTCAGCGATTGGAAAATCGCCTTTTTTATATCCCAGATCCCTGTACGCTTCATGCAGATGAATCGGGGTTGGGTAATGAATGCCTGTGTGAATTCCTTTTTCCTCCAGATACTGCTGGAAGTCATCACGTTCTTTCGTGCGTACAGCAAAGATATGCCAGACAGGTTCGACTCCATCAATAACCGTAGGTAGTATGATATGAGGATTTTTGATTTCATTCAAATATCGACTGGCAATCCGCCGTCTTTCCTGGTTCCAGGTGTCCAAATAGGGGAGCTTTACATTCAGAAATGCAGCCTGAATCTCATCAAGTCGAGAGTTCTGGCCTTTGAACTCATGCACATACTTCTTTTTGGATCCGTAATTTCCCATTGCCCGAATCGTATCTGCAAGTTCTGGATCGTTGGTAACTACCGCTCCGCAATCTCCCAAAGCGCCAAGATTCTTCCCGGGATAAAAACTGAATGCGCCAGTGTTGCCAAATGTACCAGCCCGTTTTCCATGATAAATGGCTCCGTGGGCCTGCGCTGTATCTTCAATCACATGCAAGTCGTGTTCATTTGCAATCTTCATGATTGAATCCATTTCTGCAGGCTGCCCGTAGAGATGTACAGGAATGATAGCTTTAGTTTTAGGAGTAATTACTTCTTCGATTTTTGATGGATCAATGTTATATGTATCCAGCCTCGGTTCTACTAAAACCGGAGTTGCTCCAGCATATGTGACTGCAAGGGCTGTAGCAATAAAAGTATTTGCCGGAAGAATCACTTCATCTCCCTGTCCTATACCAAGTGCTTTCAGCGAAAGTACGAGAGCATCAAGTCCGTTTCCGCAGCCGATACAATTATGTATACTTAGATAATTAGAAAATGCCTGTTCAAAACTACTTACTTCACTTCCTTGGATAAACCAATTCGAGTTAATAACAGAAGACGATGCATCATATAAACCATTAGCAATCTGAGCGTGCATAGAATTAAAATCGACAAACGGAATATTCATAACCTCTCTCCTATAGGCCTTTATACTTGAGAAACTCATCATAATCACGTATATAATCTAATTCGTTATAATGCTCTGAAGCGAGAACCATCAAAACTGCATCTTCAGAAAAATCAAACATTTCCCGCCAGATATCATTTTCTATATATAACCCTTCGTATGGTTTATCCAAAAGTACTGTTTCCTTTATCAAGCCATCATCTAGTAGTACTTTGCATGATCCATGAACACAAAATAAAATCTGTTTAAGATTTTTATGTGCGTGATAGCCTCTTCTCACTCCAGATACGGTATCGTACATAAAGTAAACCCTTTTCACTTTAAAAGGAATATCAATTTCTTCCTCTATGGCAACCAACTGTCCTCTCAGATCACCGTGTTGCTGGAATTTAACTTTTTTCATTATTTAATCATCCTCAAACTCATAGATATCAACACCATTATAGTCATGGATTGCTAACCCTTGTCGGGAGCTTAAATCAGAGTAAAGTTCATCTGATGTAGAGGTTACATAAACAGTATTATCCTGCGGCTCAAATTCTTTAGTTATCGTTTCCACTTTTATTGGAATATTTGGGCAAAGAACCTGAAGCCTTTTGGCTTGTGAAATGAAGTCATCCTCTGTATTTCGCAAATACACAATATTATCATTATGTAATGATCCAAGAATATTCACGATTCCAATCGTTTTAGAAAACTCAGCATCCCTTATTCCGCCATAAGCACCCTTAGCTTCAAGACCCAAAAACACCCAATAAAGACATAATGGGAGCAAAGATAAGCAACTGTACTTACGCAATTTAACGACATCGTAATTTCGAAGCAGTACATATATAAGTATGATACATAATGAATAACATATACTTTTCAGTAACGGTAGGTAGATATGTTGATTATCTAAATAATATGGAAAAAAGGCACCAAAACCTGGACTACTATCTATTGCAAAAATACTGCCAGTTACTTGCTCTAGAGAATGCATAATCGTAGGAGTTAATACTATTAGTGCAATTCCCTGCCAAATTAGTGGAAGAAAAGGTATTTTTCTAATATCTAAGAGCCATTTCATTCCAATAAGCATTATCGGACCTACAAGATTATCGAAATATCGAGTATATAATACATAATCAAATCTCGATACTACTCCTGCGGTAGTTATTGAAAAAGCAACTACGTTTCCAAAGAACACTATTAACAAATATGCTGATATTAAAAAAGCTACACTCGGCTCTTTCCATTTTTTAATTCCTGAAAGAAAATCCAACACCAGTTTATATATACCGAGAAAAACAGCAACATTTCCAACGGTTAGAAGAGCATATATTTTTCCGAGGAAGGACTTAAATACATCAACAAACCTCGATATAATCGAAATCAACAATTCAACTGTAGGAATACTGGTATTCACAGAATTCATCTCACTAATCTGCTCGAATTGAGATAAATATATAGCCTTTAAATGCCCAGAAAGTAGATAAAACCCTATAAATATCATTAAACTGATTACAGCAGGAGCTAGTTTTTGCTTCTTGATAATCATGACAATCGTTAGAAATGCGATAGTAATTAATGAAATAGCCAAAGTCCGATTATGTACATTAATCATCAACCCAAGTATAACTGCGGATAAATAAAGCTGATGGCTTTTGTAGTTATTTAAATATGAATATATCTCTATCAGCAGTAGCCAAAATAGCAATTGTAGTAGGGTCTCTACTACGGCCAATGGAACATAGTACATATTCGAAGGATATATACATACAACGAACGCCAACGAGGTGGCAGCAACAGAACTCAAACGGAATATTTTATACTTAGAAATATAGTAAATAATGGTATATGTCACAAGTACCATCATTACATTCATCCCAATAATGGATTGATATAGAAGAATCGGAGAGTCTTTAAAAAGATAAAAAAGTGGTGTCCATAAAATAGAAATAAAAGGTGAATAGTATGGATGATATTGCATCACAGAATTCCAATCCATCCCACTAAAAATTGCCCCACCATACAAATACCCGAACTCGTCTGTTGTCGTTCCTACTGTATTCACCTTATCTAAGCCTATGGATAGAAGTAATAAAAGTAACAACAGCCCTATCACGAACGGGGTCATCGTCTTAATGGATATTAGCTTATTAATTCTCTTCAAAATCGCTACCTCACATATTACAGTAAACTATTATCTGTAGAGTTTAACTCTATATCCGTCATTCTTGGAAAACATTTGCGCCGTATCATATATGGGAGTTTAATTATAATTGCAACCAATACAAGTAGATTAAATCCTTTTTTTTGCAATCTATACCTAATTTTAGACAATGCTATCTTTTTGAAAATAGAATCTGCATTACGCTTGAGTAGAAGCTTATTTGTTTCATTCCAATCATTATCAAGTCTCTTAGCCCATATTTCTGATTGGGATGTTGATACCCCTTCACCATATTCATAATAGATCGTATTTTTTGGATAGTAGCTGATATCCAGCCCATCAAATAGCATCATTCTATATATATTATCTTCCGCATAAATCACTTTGCCGCTAATCTCACTGATGTATTTCATCAATACACTTCTACAAACTAACGTCGTCGCTCCTAAGACTATATCGTCTTGTATCAGATACTTAATTATTGAATCGATAGGCTTGCCAAGATAATTCTGTTGAGGATGCATTCGATGACTAACAATATCTTTCTTGAGGTTATAGTATATAGCTTTTGAATAGGAGAGTTTTGAACCACGTTTGATTATATCTGTAACCCAATCAGATAACACATTCGTTCCGACGAAATAATCACCAGGACTTATCATTTTTACATATTTGCCTGTAGCCAGATTCAATCCTGAAGATATATTTAAAACAGTACCGCTATTTTTGCTATTTTCCACTAATCTATAGTCTGCGAAGCCATATTTTTTGAATAAATCTACTATCTTTTGTCTCGGAAAATATTCGCTACCATCATCTGCAATTATTACTTCTTTTGTAATTCCTACTTGCTCAATGCAGCTCTTTAAAGTTAATAATAGGGACTCCAAACTAGGTTTATAGGTGAGAATTAATACCGTTACATCATATTTACTACTCATATCTATCATTCAATTCTAGTGGAAATTTAATAATTTTTGCAGGTGTTCCCGCAATTACTGAGTAGGGAGGGAAAGATTTTGTTACCACAGAATTAGCACCTATTACGCAACCATCTCCTATAGTAACTCCTGCGAGAATAACAACATTATCTCCAACCCAAACGTTTCTCCCAATCTTTATAGGCCCTTTAGAAACCAATTGTCTATTAATAGGTTGCAATTCTAAGGAGTTATAATCCAAGTACCCATGAGAATTATCGCAAATAAGTACATTTTTACCACTCAAAAAGTTATCACCAATTGTGATTTCACAAATTGCTGTCAAGTGATTCCTTAGTCCAAAATGTGAATTTGATCCTATGACTATCTTTGGATTGTATATATAGTTTTTATATTTTTTCCAAGCCTGAATCTGGCAATCTTTTTCAAAAATTATGTTATCCCCAACTTCAATACAGTCAGCACCTCTGAAATCTAAACACTTATATATCCTTAAACCAACGCCCACTTTATTACATTTTCTGGAATAATAGGAGCCGCGCACAAAGCTCATAAAACTCGATAGGTATTTAGGTATATTTGGATTATATAGTGCTGATGCTAATTTGATGAAAGTGCTAACGAGTCTCATGATGATCACTTTTCAACAGTGCTTTTTTAACCGCCTCTAGCATCCCATATTCCCATTTTGTATCAGGCTCCAGATATCCACCCTCACCCCATTCATTCCATGCAAACAAAAATAAGTATTCGCTATGGTAGACATCTTTTGCTCTTATTAGCTGCTTAGTCAGATACCTCTCGAATTTACTTGGAGTTACATCAGCATAGAAGCTGCCCTTTGACCCATACCGAGGTGTATTATCCCAATCTACAAACGCCCCTGGAATAATATGTGACCCATGAGGTTTCATCTTCAGAATTCTCCTCCACGCAGAATCATAAGAATAACTCAAAGTCGCAGCCTTAGGAATATTCATACCAATCTTTGAGCATACAGTATTCAGGATTTTTCTTGTAATGACCGGTAATGATAGTGACTGCTGCTGCAAAACGGGAAGATTCTTGTTATATCCTTTTACACGACCTGGCTGATATTCAATTTCATAATCAAACAAATCTCCATCTTTATCTTTTGACTTATCAAAGTCACACTGCTGATACATATAACAAATACCAGGAAGGCCACTTTTAATAGCCAAATCATTCCAGCATTCAATCATTTCCCTCAAAGTTGGAATAATTTCGGGTCTATAGATTACCAAGACCGGTTTTTCATCAATTTTGATATATCTATCATCTAGGAAAAAGTTTTTGAAATATTCAAAATGAGAAATCCAATCATCTTTATCTCCATAAGTTTGAGATATAAGTATTTCCTTGCTAGAATCCGCCCAGGCTTTTGTCCAATTTTCATTAGCCCAGCAAATACAAAACGGAAAATCAATTGTTTTGTCTTCCAGTAGTAGTTCCATTGGTTTTTCCATTAACATATGACCATCAAACCAGTAGTGATAGAAGCAGAATCCATATATCCCATACTTCTTAGCAATAGAAGTTTGCCAACGAAGTACAGATGGATCTAACAGATTATAATAGTTTTCATCTAATGGAATTCGTGGCTGATTATGCCCAGCAAACAAAGGCTTAGCCCCTTTTACATTGGTCCATTCAGTAAATCCTTCTCCCCACCATTCATCATTTTCCTTGAATCGGTGGAACTGAGGTAAATAATATGCAATTATTTTTTCCATATATACTCTTCCAAATTCTATGCAGTGAAGTAAATTCTAGCGAATACTCTTGGACTAAAAGCAAATAAAACCATCGCTAATTTCATCTTCAAGTCAATAAGAGGATTTCTCAAATAGGTCATAACGTTATCTTTGATATATCTTATTGATTTCTCCTCTAGTGCTTTATTCTTCGTGCCAGCCGCTTTCAAATTCACAAAGATTCTCATATAAGTGTTCATATATCTGCATTTATATGAATCAATGATTCCCTGAGTCATTGACTTAATCAAATTCAACATCTCCTCATGAGCCTTCAAATTATCCATATCGCTTTGGAGAAGCTTTCCTTTTGCGTTCACAGATCTAGTTATAGAATTTTCATTATACTTATAACAATATAAGCACTTATCCAAATAACGGATTTTCTCTGACAGCACAAGATAGTTACATGAGAACAGACAGTCTTCTCCTTTTTTATATATTTCGTTGAATCTCAAATTATTGCGTTCTATTATATCTCTCCGGAATATTTTGTTCACAGGCCCCATCCAATGGTTATAGATAAAAAAACGCTCAAGGGCATTCTGCTTGTTATATGTTTGGGTCTTGGAATCAGATTGCCGAATCAGTTTTCCATTTTTAGATTCTCTGACCAAGCCTGAAATGACAAGATCAGCATTGCTGTCGACTATTTCAGAGAATAATTCATCCAGGTAGCTGGGGAATATAATATCATCGGCATCAATAAAACATATGTAATCGCCACCAGAGTGATCCAATCCACAGTTTCTAGCACTACCAGGTCCGCCATTTACTTTCTTAATAACTTTTTTTCCACCCAAGCCCAGTGATTTTGAGTATTCATTACATACCCTAAAAGATGAATCGGTCGAACCATCGTCAATCAGTAATGTTTCGAATTCTTTAAATTTTTGTTCATGCAGGCAATCTAATAACCTTTCAATAGTCGATTCAGAATTATATACAGGGATAATGACAGATATTTTCATCCTACCCAACCTTTCTTAGACTATTTAAACGTTTTATATTATTCGCTAATTCCTTCGAGCTTCCCAACGTACTATATAGAAATACATTGTTGCAGCACTTTTCTCGGTTTGCTAGACTATCACCCAATATCATCGGTTTTCCCATCGCTTCATATATATATACCTTGCCTGGGATCGTTCTGTTGGCTTTGCCTACAGTATTGGAAAAATGACCAGCTAGACATAAATCAGAGAACGCAATGTATTGTGCCAGGTCCTCCTGACTCAACCAGTCAATATATGTTACATTACCGGTCTCAGGTTTATCGTATTTATCCTCTATGGGGCCAATCATCAGAAAATGAATTTCCGGTTGATCAGACAGCCTTCGAATGGCATCCAGCACAATATCAACACCCTGTACTGGCAGAATAGATCCAAAATAAAGAACCAGGAATTTATCTTTCCATTGATCAGGTTTCTCTGCCTGTCTTGGATAGTATATGGAATGGTCAGCCTCAAGGTACAGCGTCAGAAACTCCTTTCCGGTGATTCCAAACTCATCTTTGAAGTATCTGCCATGAACATTTGTGTCAGAGATAATAATGTCTGCAGCTTTCAACGCCCGCTGATCAATCCAGTGAATCAGCTTCCCCGGTAAAGAACAGGGTGAGAATTTTTTACGGTCATCTGTCAAAGTGTCGTAAATGGAAATGAAGAAATCTTCAATGATCTGTGCCCTGTGAAACTTCCAATTAAACCATGGAAGGATCATCTGAGACATAAATCCCACAAAGACAATGTCATACTCCTTAAAATCAGTCAGAAGTATTTTTTTGTATACATCAAAAATCCTTCCACTGTATTTCTTTTTATCAGAGGTTATAATCAAAGCCTTATCCGCATATGTCCGAACAAGGCTTGCTTCCTGCGAAATCCGTATGTAATCAGCATTCTTTGTGGCAATATAGGCAACCTTTTTTCCTGTAAGCAGATCAATCAGCTTCTGCTTGTCGCCTCTCATCACGCATCCCCATGAATGAAGCTCTTGTCTTCATTCTGTTTCTTTTCCTCATCGCTGAGTCCGTAGTCCATCTTACGGACCTCAAACTGCAGCTCCTCCAGAATCTTTCTGTTTGCTGCAACAGTATCCCCCAGCAAGCCAAAGAAGAACCCAACAACTCCAATGGTAATCAGCATACACGCAATGACCAGACTCTGAATATGCCCTGATCCCATTCCCTGGAAATAAAAGACCAGGAATCTAATCAGCACAACGGCTCCAATCAGTGAAAGGATTGTTCCGAGGATGGTGAAGCAATACAGTGGCTTATACTGCATAAGCGCTCTGGAAATCGTCAGCATACTTTTCTTAACATAGCCAAACATGCTGTGGAACAATCTGCTTGGGCGAAGTTCCGGATTGGTCCGGATGGGAACGCTCGTTACAGCCATTTTGCGTCGACCTGCCTGGACAATGGTTTCCAGTGTATAGGTGTAATCATTGATCACATTCAACCGCATTGCTGTGTGCCTGGAATAAGCGCGGAATCCGCTGGGTGCATCCGGCACATCAGTCAGACTGGCCTTTCTCACAACCCAGCTGCCAAGGTGCTGCAGCTTCTTTTTTAATGGAGAGAAGTGTTCTGTCTGATCAATGGGACGTTCTCCAATGACCATCCCGGCTTCTCCATCCAGGATTGGCCGTACAATTTTCTCAATGTCTTCTCCGCAGTACTGGTTATCCGCGTCTGTGTTCACGATGATGTCAGCTCCGTTCCTCAGAGCAGCATCCAGGCCTGCCATAAATCCCCGGGCCAGACCTTTGTTGTTTTTGAAGTTGACTACGTGGTTCACGCCCCAGTTTTTGGCGACTTCCACCGTGTTGTCGTGACTGCCGTCATTGATGATCAGGTATTCGATTTCATCAATACCATCAATGTGTTTTGGCAAATCATTCAATGCCACTTCCAGCGTTTCCGCTTCGTTGTAGCAGGGAATCTGTATGATCAGTTTCATGAATTCTCTCCTGTTCTCTCGTATACATACCAGCCACTAATGAGGCTGCGGGAATTGAATCCCGCCTGCTTCAGGATCTGGTCGTTTTCATTGTCTGTAATCACCACAGCCTCAGACTGGGTTGGTGCTTCTTCTTTATACAACTGGACTGGTCGGTCTGGCAGTGCAAACTGGTACAGCCAGGCAACACCCTGTCCGGCACTGCCGGCAGGGATATCCTTTATATATATAGTAGTGTCTTCCGGCATGGTTTGCAGATACGCAATACCAGGCTCTGTCGCATCCGCATTCTGTCTGGAGCGATACCCTTCGTGATAAAGGCAGTTGAATCCATAAACGTAGATGAGTCCGATACATACCATCGGCAGGATCCACCGTGCTTTTTTCTTCATGGACAGCACTGCATATATGACTTGCAGTCCAAAGACAACAAATGTTCCGGCAAGATAGGCAGCGGTACTGATATTGTCCTGGAAGCCTCTGGTGAAGAAGAATGGCGCATAACTCCAGACAGAGCCATTGAAGTGATTGATGTAGGGAATGATATTGAAGACAAAGTATCCCTGGAGCAGTGCAGCGGTGATCAATGAAGGCTGCATGACTTTCTGCCGCATTTCCCGTTTTCTGAGCAGATACAGTCCCACCATCAGCAACGGAGCGGCATAGGCCGCAAAGTATCTGCCGTAGGTGACGTTCCGGAAAGCATCCCAGTCTCCGCCATTGAACATAGCTTCACAGACGGATCCGGATTGTGTGATTGCCTGTCCCCCTATGGTAATCATGAGGGCAATGATGCAGAACCAGCCTGCGAGAATGACAGGCTGATTCTCCGCAATCCACTCTTTCTTGCTGAAGGCTGTTTTCGCAAATGCCCAGGTCACGGGAACTGCCAGGCCAAGGCTCATCATAATGGCTTCGTTGAACTGTCCGATCACAATGGCCGCAAAGGCTGTCCAGGTTTTGGGTTCTGTCAAAAGCTGATGCAGAATGCCGGTTCCCACTGACACACTGGTGTTCCCTACCGGATGCTGTACGTTGAGGAAACTCATAAGGAGATTGATGCCGAATTTGTAGAAAAGAATGGCTGCTGCAGCCAGAAGAATGGTCACTGGCCAGTTGAGCAGCTTTTTCTTCAATGTCAGCTGGTAAATCAGAGCAGCCGCAAGAATCGCTGCCACTATGGTGACTCCTCTGGTATGCACGGTGCAGGCATAGCCCGTCACTGCCCACAGAAGAATGGTGAATCCTATTCTCTTTTTGTTCTCTGTAATCGTGGAAAGCTTCAGCAGGATCCAGACGATCACCCAGATCAGAAGATCATAGAGAAATTCCGGATAGGTATAGACTGCGCGGATGGGGGTCATGAAGACTGTGACTGTGGAGGCCAGGATCAGGAACTTCGTGCTCCGTACATGAAAAAACCTCCGCATCAAATGACAGCAGAGAGGTGCACAAAGGCTCTGGAACAGAGCCATGATGATAACCAAAGCTCGGTAAAGCACCACCGGATCCTTGATGAGCTGAAAAAAAGGAGCCAGGAGCAGTGTGTAACCAACACCATAATACCGGTATTTATCCATAACACCGGACCAGTCATAGCCTGCCAGTTTGGCTGCGGGCCAAAAGGAGAAGATCTCATCGCCGGAGATGGACATGGTGGATATATTGAATGTGAAAAGGAGCCTGGGAAGGAAGGCGATGAGGAAGACTGTGATGTATGGATGTTCTTTACAGAACGACAATGCTTTTTTCACGGGCTCCTCCTTTTCTGCGTACTTCGGGCAATACTTTTTATAGGGTAACAGCTTTGATTCGAGAAAACTACATGCTATCGGATTCTCTTACTAAAATTCCAGCAGCATGATTTTGTAATACGCTTTCATCCTGGGATTATATTATACAATTTATGATGTTCGCCATGTCTTTATCCTAACTTTATTTTGGTCTATCATTACATGGGATGACCGGGTTCGGTCTGCTGAATCATGGAGGTTCATTGTATGAACAAAAACTATAAAATTGCTGTTGCCGGAACCGGATATGTCGGTTTGTCTCTCGCGACGCTACTGGCGCAGCACCACGAAGTAATGGCTGTAGACATCATTCCGGAGAAGGTCGAAATGATCAACCGAAAGGAGTCACCAATCGCCGACCGGGAAATCGAAAGTTTCCTGTCTGAGCGGGATCTGCACCTGACAGCCACGCTGGATGGAGAAACAGCCTATCGCCAAGCAGATTTTGTGGTCGTGGCTGCACCGACCAATTATGATCCCCATAAAAACTATTTTGACACTTCTGCAGTGGAAGCCGTGATTGAAGAAGTTCTGCATATAAACCCGGAGGCCTGGATCATCATCAAGTCCACGATTCCCGTGGGCTATACCCGCTCTGTCCGGAAACGGTTTGGGGCAGACAAGATTCTTTTCAGCCCGGAATTTCTCCGGGAAGGCAGGGCGCTGTATGACAATCTGTATCCCAGCCGGATCATTGTCGGTACAGACATGAACGATCCGGAGGCTGTGGAAGCCGCTCACGTCTTTGCAGATCTGCTAAAAGAAGGAGCACAGAAGGAACATATCGAAACGCTGTTCATGGGGTTCACAGAGGCGGAAGCCGTCAAGCTGTTTGCCAACACCTATCTGGCTCTGCGGGTATCATTCTTCAATGAGCTTGATACCTATGCGGAGATGAAGGAACTGGATACCAGGGCCATCATTGACGGCGTGTGCCTGGATCCCCGCATTGGTACCCAATATAATAATCCTTCTTTCGGGTATGGCGGGTACTGTCTGCCCAAGGATACGAAGCAGCTCCTGGCAAACTATGAAGATGTGCCCCAGAATATGATCGGGGCCATTGTGGAGTCCAACCGGACGAGGAAGGATTACATCACAGATCGTGTTCTGCGTCTGGCGGGATATGAGGAAGATGCCTATCGCAGGGACCGGAAGAAAAAAGCCGAACCTGTCACCGTTGGAATTTACAGGCTGACCATGAAATCCAATAGTGACAATTTTCGGCAGAGTTCAATTCAGGGAATCATGAAGCGGCTGAAGGCCAAGGGTGTGAATGTGATCGTTTATGAGCCAACACTGGATGACGGGGATACGTTCTACGGCTCGCTGGTAGTAAATGACCTGGAGCGGTTCAAGGAGCTGAGTCAGTCCATTGTGGCGAACCGGTATGACCCGGTTCTGGATGATGTGATTGAGAAGGTGTATACGCGGGATATTTTCCACCAGGATTAGGGTGGAATAGCATAATGTGAAAGAAGCCAGCTCCCGAAGATGGAGCTGGCTTTCTATCACTTGGATATAGTGTGGTTACTATGGATGCCCCCGATATATATATATATATATCGGGGGCATCCATAGGCATAGAACATAAAAAAAGGAGTCAATTCGTGACCGACTCCTTTAAAAGAGTATTACCTCTTTTTGTTCCGTTTATACATTAATAATATGTTTTCCAGTTGTCAAATCAGTTTCTGACTCTGATCATATAGAATACTTTTCTGGATCTCTAATTACTGATGTAACCTGATACGCTGACAATTCAGATAAGAATAAGTAATTACTCAAAGTTCTCGACCTCAAGTATATGAAATGATCATCATCGCTTTAGAAGCTATATTTCGGCTAGTTGTCATTCGATAGAGCTATAGTTTTTACGCTCATTTTGTAAACAAATACAGAATTCAGACATATATACTGCATAATTAGGTGAGATAATTTCTGTAATGCAGGAGAAATACCAACCAGGTCAGATGAATTGATGGAATGCATATAAACGGGAGATCCAGCCATTCACAATTCAATTTTCCTGAACAGCAGAAAGGAAACCGCTATGCAAAATACATGGAACGGAATCATGAACGAAATGGGAAATTATCCCAACGCATTTGATGTTGTACGAAAAAAGTACATCAAGAAATTGTCCGATCTCACTGGACGGAATACCATTGTTTATTACTCTGGGTGGCTGCAGCATCCGGACGGTGACAGCAGTATCGATGATAGCGATATGGAAGGTTTTATGAATGCAGTGAATGAGCTAGATTGTACTAAAGGACTTGATTTGGTCCTTCATACACCCGGGGGATCGCCTACAGCTGCAGAAGCCATCGTGAATTATTTAAAGGATAAATTTCAGAAAGATATCAGAGTTATCGTCCCCCAGCTTTCGATGTCTGCCGGTACAATGATTGCCTGCTCTGCAAAAGAAATCGTGATGGGCAGGCAGTCCAGTCTGGGACCAATCGACCCCCAATTCAACGGGATCCCGGCATACAATATAATTTCAGAATTCAACGATGCGAAAAAAGACCTTGCGGAGGATCCAACTACTGCTAATTATTGGGCTATTATCCTTCAGCAATATCCTGCTGCGTTCCTGAAAACCTGTTATGACGCAATCTCATTGAGTAGTACACTCGCTGAAGAGTGGCTGAAGGATAATATGCTGAAAAATAATCAGTCAGCCGTTAATGGTATTGTCGAATTTCTCAACAGCAGAGATACCAACCATGACCACGGTCGTCATTTCAATTATAAAAAGTGCTGCGATATAGGCTTGAATATATCCCTTCTGGAAGCAGACCAGGAATTTCAGGACGCTGTTCTCGCATTACATCACTCACTAATGATAACTTTCCAGGGAACGAATGCAGTCAAAATTATTGAGAATCAAAATGGAAATGCCTATATTATTGGGTTAAAGTAAAGAAAAGGAGTCATCATTATGGACACTATCAGCATGGAGGAAATTCTGCAGCTCTATAAAAAGATCAATGCAGACCCACAAAAAACCACAGTTATCAGAACGACTCTCAACAAAGGTACACTCAATAATAAGCTGAACACCAACAGACCGCGCGGTATCTTGGGTTCCTATCCTCAGAAAACCGTTATGTAGCTGCTCGCCCTGGCTGATGTCGGGGCTTTTTCTGAAGCTGAAAATGCTCAGAAATCTCTAAAAAACCATACCTGGCTACTTTTTGGAAAGGTCATTCAAAATGTACGAGAATTATACAAACCAAAGCCTGCCTACTCAAGAATACCGTTTATTGTTAGGAACATGTCTATGCGTATTCGCTTCAAATAACGGATTTATCATCGAAAATATACTTGAATCTCCAGAGCAAAAGAAAGACTGGTATGAATTAACCGATATGACCAGTGGTTTACTGATTCCAGACCTCAAGAAACGTTTGAAAACAGAGAATAAAAAACTATCCGATGAAATACTCGATGTTTTCTGCGATTTAGTAGATAAGCGAAATAGAATTATACATAGTTTCCAAATTACAAACTATATGGATGAACAAGTTCTTGCCACCAAGACAAAAATCAACGAAGGGAATAAGCAATTCGAAATCACGGAAGAATATATGCTCGATTTCATTCGCCTTAACAATCGCTTATCCGATTTACTGCATCATCTTCGCGGCTTCTAAAGAACTGAGCCTCAAAATCTGAGGCTTTTTCTCCCCCTCACCTCGGCACGATCTTCCTGATTCCCGGAATCCGCTGTATGCCCCGCACGATCACAGTGCAGACAGCAAACACCACCATCGGCCCAAGGACCCGGAACCACAATGACTGTTCATCAAAGAGTTCCAGTCCGAAAATGAGGCGCAGGACAAACCAGTGGATCATGTAGATGCCGAAGGTGGCGGGCGCAAACCAGCTCAGTTTTCCGGCCAGCCATTGAGCCCTTGCGGGTTTCATGTAGCGAAAAAACGTGAACACAGCGGAGGAATAAAGAACGCTGAAGGGAGTGAAATACCCTTTGAAGTAAGAGTCCACAGTGCCAAGCCGTGCGGACATGACCCAGGTGCCGAAGAAATGCACGCAGAATCCTGCAATGCCCAGGACATAGATCCAGGTTCTTTGCGTTTGGGTGAGCGGATGCCGGTTCAGCCACCAGCCGATAAGAACAAAGAGCATGAAGCTGCTCACGGTCTGAATAGTGAGAGCAAAGTTCCATTCGATGCCGCAAAGCTGGGCAGCGAAGGGCAGAAGGGAATTGATAAGGAAGGCTGCTGCAACACCATAACCGAAGACAGATTCCCGGCTTTCATCGGGAATGGCAGTTAGAACAGGGATGGAAAGGTAAACGGAAAACAGCGGGATGAAAAACCAGAAGTAGTCATTGTATCGGGTGTTGATGAGATTGGTGATGATTTCGGGGATTGTGGGATGCTGGATCTCACTAGTGAGCATGAGGTAGATCACGACAAGGATGGACCAGCAGAGGAACGGAATCACAGTTTTCCGGAGTCTGTGCTGGAAGAATTCCCTGGTTACGTAGCGGGATCTGTATTCCATGAGGGTGACGCCGCTGATCATGAAGAAGACAGGAACGGCAAAGTAGGACAGGCACTCGATGAGGTTGGCACTGACCCACCAGGGTTCGGGGCTGTAGATCCAGAACACACGGTTCATGTGGAGGTAAATGACGGCAAGGGCGGCGAGGACGCTGAGGTTGAGGATGTAGGGCTTCTTTCTGGTTTGCATAGGTTTGTACTCCTGGTATGAGTGTACGGCAGAGGCTATAAGACTAAAAAGGAATGGCATTATAATGACTCCCTGTTGTATAAACAAATACTTAAAAATACCAAAAACACAAAATAGATGAAATCGATGCAGGGTTTACAGAATGTTCAATGATGATATAGAATATTTTTCCACTTTCAGAACAGGCAGAATAAACCCCGGCTTTCTACTGTTTTGATCTCCCAATCTTTGTGATAATAGCTATGCCGTCAAGAAACGAATATAAAGGAGGATTTACAATGAGAAATAAGTACAACGATTTGGCCTCTTCTTTTAGAAGATCAATGAATCATTCTTTTTATCAAGGTGCATCCTCTATCTGGAGCATCAACCCTGCCATCAGTTTCAGACCAGTAACTATACGACAAGCCAACCGGTCCATATTACAGGGTGTAGGTGATTCTTTTAAAGAGGTTGGAAACCTTATGCGATCTTCTATGTGTAAATTTGAAAATGGTGAGAGAATCCATAATGCCAGATAAGAATATCAGAGATAAAAGTGACCTTGCGCCAGCAGAAACAGATATTTCAACAGCAAGCCTGGATGACATTCAGGATATCACCCCGTCAGAAGAAAGAATTGCAAAAGCTGTAATACAGCAGATTTCCTATAGCGAGTTTCAATAGGGTCCGTTATCCTCGTCAAAAGACATGAAAGGATATCAGGAAATCAATCCTGATTTCCCTGACCGGATCATGTAGATGACCGAAAAACAGTTAGACCATAAAATCGCCATGGAGCAGAAAGCTCTGAATGCAGGGATTCAGTCTGCTTTACGTGGCCAAATCATAGCTGCTTTCTTGTTTTTGACAGTTTTGGGAGTTGGAACCTATATGATTTATACAGGTAAAGACGTAGGTGGCTGGTCGCTGGTATTTGTAGCTCTTGTTGGTGTGATCACTTCCTTTGCACTTGGAGCAGCTTCTTCCAAACAGCAAAAAACAACATCTCTGAAAATCAGACTGAAGATTCATAGACACTCCAAACGGTCTGACAGTTCCAATCTCAACTGTCAGACCGTTTATCGTATATAGAGTGGCCATTGGGACTTTTCAACCTCTCACACCATCTCGGCTCACCAACTCTCCACCACCATCTCCAGCAGCTCCGCAGCTGCCACTTTATCCTTCACCCGAATCAGATGGTTCCAGGCATCCTCCGGACCCAACAGGTTGATGCCGCCATCCCACACCAGTTCCCTATCGATCACCGAAAATGGATCGACCGGATCATCCAGTTCCCGAACAGAAAAACCCTCTTTCTTCAGCTGGTGAATCGCTGCATCCCTGGTCCCGTCCCAGCCATCATCGGCAGCAGTGAAAATGACAACGTCCACTTCATTCCTGCCTTCCATAGCCTGAAGCACTTTCTCTGCCCTGGAAAGAGTGATGGCAGGACTGGAAATGACGACTTCCTTTCTGGACTCCCGGAGATCCTGGAGGAAGGCATCCAGATAGTTGTCCAGGTCGAATATCGCATTGACGGTCTGGGATGCCGCAGGATCTGTTGTCTGCAGCTGCCAGGCCGCCTTTTTATATGTTCTCAGGCGTTTGCGGTACATCCCCTGGAATACCGGAATCCGCCGGTCGATGTAGTCATACACCTGTACTGCCTTCTTTCCGGGGTAGTCCCTGTTAAGCCGGCCAAGAAACTGCAGGAGCAGTCCTTCAAAGGCAATGGGTGATACAAGAAACAGGGTATCAAGACGGGGATAGCTGAATCCTTCTCCGATTTTCTGGCCAGTGGCGATGATGAGAACTGATTCACTGTCAGGTACTCTCTTCAGCTGACTGAGCTGTTCCCTGTTTTCTTTCTCAGAGTTGTCTCCATAAACCAGGAACAGATGATCTGCGCTTCCTTCCAGGTGTCTGGCCAAGGCCGCCGCATGTGATTTCAGTCTCACAAATATGGCGCAGGTGTGGCCTTCTGCAAGGGCTTGACGGACATCGCCTGCAATCAGTTCATTTCTTACAGGATCCTGTGCAATATATTCATACAGCTCATAGATGGCTGGCTTTTCTTCCCGCAGGCAGAGGCTGCGGGTAAACCGCGGGATAAGGAGCCTCTGCAGGTTCTGGCTCTTCGCCTTATCCATGGCACTGTAGGTGTGCCGGATATCACCAATGAGCATGGTGATAAGAGGATCCAGTTTATCCGCCCGTTGTGGTGTGGCTGTCATGCCATAGAGATACGCAGGAGAAATCCGGTCCAGGATCTTCCGGAATGTCGGAGAAGCTGCATGGTGGCATTCATCCACGATGACCATTCCATAGCGGTCAGGAATGGAATCCATGTTTCCCAGTGTCTGTGCCATGGCAATATCCACAAGTCCTGTCATGGTGTTTCTGGGTCCCTTCAGGATGCCAATGTGGCTTTTTCGCTTCCTGATTTTCCCGGATTTTGTCTGGTACTCAGGAAGAGGCACGTCAAATCTCAAAAACTGCTCCAGTTCCTGCTGCCATTGTTCCAGAAGCGCCGTTTTTTCAATGAGGATGAGCGTATTGACCTTTCTTTGGGCAATGAGGCTGGCTGCCACAACGGTTTTCCCAAAGGAGGTTGCAGCCGAGAGGATGCCAGAGTCGTATTTCAGCAGTTCTTCCTGTGCGGTCTGCTGTTCAGGACGCAGCGCTCCCTGGAAGTCTAAGCGAAGGCGTGTTCCCTTCTGGCGTTTGTCTCTGATCCAGTAGTCAATTCCGCTGCTCTCCAGCCGTTTTTTCAGTGTATCCAGCACCCCTCTGGGCAGGCGGATATAGCCGTCCACATCGCTGCCGGTGTACAGGATACGGGGTGTGTTCCAGTTGGAATATCCAAAGCGTGTGTTCTCATACCAGACGGGATTTGCCATGGCCGCAAGATTCCGGATCTGATTCTGCAGTCTGGGGTGGAGTGTGAGGGCATCTACATAGATGCCATCGGCGAGGATGATGGTCAGAGTTCCATAGACATCTTCGGGATGGAATTCACTGTTCTGCTTCCAGGGATCCGGGCGATACTGGCTGGTCATAGCCAGTCTTCCCGTCTCAACCGCAAGTTCCTGGCCCCAGGTTTGAATAAACAGTTCGATTTGTTCTCTGGTGAGCTTCTGGCACTCTTTCATGGCCTGCCACTGATCTGGGATGGCATTCCAGTGTTCATCCACAAAAGCTGTATTTCCCTCTGTCAGCGAAGCACCGTGGAGCGGCAGCGCGATGAGACTGCCAAGATCTTCTGTCTTATCCTGTGCGGGAAACATCCGGTCGTAACACTGGTAGGACCTGAGAGGAACCAGCTGGCTGCCTTTGTTCAGCAGAAGCATACCAAACTGCCTGGCTGTGGAAGCTTTGATAGGTTCCTTGAAAAAGATCCAGACATGAGATCCCTTTCCGGAACGGGATCTTTCCACAAGGCAGTTGATTCCCAGCTGGGTGCAGATCATCCGCAGGGTTTCAGCTTCCTTCCTCATCTGGGCTGGATCAGAGGCTTCGCTGTGAGCGTCAAAGTCAAAAACCAGAAACCGGCAGGTCCCGTCAGGATGCAGTGGATAGATTCCAATAGGATTTGAGGACCCCAGCAGATGCCGGAGCAGGATTTTGGGGTTGATTGCCTCCCAGCCCCTGTGCAGACACTTGCTGCAGGGAGATTTTGGATTCGTGTGTTTTGGACAGATGCCTGCATTCCAGCGATACAGACACTGGGGATACCAGCCACCGTTTTTTCCTCGTCTGGCATACACATCCATACGACCCCAGAACATGGAAAAGAAGAATCGGACCATATATTCAGTGATCCAGGGAAACTGGATCCGGGCTCCCTGGTCCGGGTCTGTATCAGGTTCTGATGGTATGGGCACTGGCAAGGACATATCATTGACTTTAAGCTGTTTCCTTAATTGTCTGTTTTCCTGTTCTAGACTTCGATATTTCTGCGCGAGTTCAATCAATGCCTGCTGAAGATATTCCATAGCTTTATGATAACAAGGTTATGGAGTCAAAATGAGAGAAACCGGAATTGGATACCCTGTTCAGGGAGGGCGCTCATTTCCCATCAGGGTGTTCCGTTCTGTGCAATGCTCATGGAAAAAAGCTGCTGTCAGGCGAGCTGCCTGTTTTATGCGTTCAGTATAGCGGGTGACAACCATTGCAGCAGTATCGTTTGGCAGCGCGTCAGGTCATTCGCAAAACATGAAAGGACACTCCATGAGTTTAGACGATTTGAGCTTTGAAGAGGCTGATAATTGAGGTTTTGTTAAGCGGAAATCATGATGGAAAAGAGTTTGAACTGGCCGTATATGGCAGTGACTGACAGGGATGTGCAGATGGGGAGGAAGATATCCTGATGATCAAGGGGAAAACGCCTGGTAGCCCAATGATTTGGACCATGAGGAGACTACATACAACTTTAATCTCTGAGAGTGCCTGATTGACCATCATAGGACGGTGAGGTCGCTCTTGTATATCCCTCGACGGGTTTTGATACCTGCTGAACAACGATTCAAAAAGCCTGGCACTTCCATTGAAGCACCAGGCTCATTTTCTGATTTTTATCCCAGCAGCGTGTCGATCTGCCCTTCGAGCATTTCCTTCACACCCGGTGTCTTCATGACATCATCGCTGCTCCAGCTCTCCGGAGACAGGGCCAGTCCGGCGGAACCGATCACGTCCATGCCCATGGCCTTGCAAAGCAGTGTCATATTCCGGATCACACCGGCACCCGCAGCCCGTCCACCGGCGGAGGTAATCATGACTTTCCGCCCATATGCGGCAGTCTGCTCCCTGCCTGCACCAGGTTCCAGTCCCCTGGAAAGCCAGTCCAGCAGATTCTTTTCCGCACCGGGAATCTGACCGTTGTACTGAGGCGTGAAAATCCAGATCACACTGCAGCCCATGACTTCATCACGGACTTTCTTTACAGCTTCCGGGGTCGGGAACTCGTCATCCTGACTGAAAAACGGGACGTCGAGCCACTCGATCATTTCCACTTTCTGACCCTTTTCCTCCAGCATGGTTCTGGCAAGACTGGCTAGCTGCCGGTTGAAACTGTTTTTTCTTCTGCTGCCCACCAGCAGTCCGATGGTATTGGTTTCGTTGATCATTGATTGCTCCTCCTGAAAGATATGGGATAAACCAGTGATTCCCGGCTTTCTCCCTCTCTCTTCAGTATAAAGGGTCAAGTGGAACGGACCCTGTCTGGTGCCCCTGCGGTATACAGAAAAGTGTTCCACTGATTCCGGTTGTATTTGCGGTCATGACACCGGGCCTGACAACATCGTCACTCTTCCACCATCGGCACTCCCCGTCTCCACCTTCCCCATCACGAAAAGCAGCGGCTGCCCCCTGCCCGGGAGAAACCGCTGTTTTTATTCGTCATTCTGTTTGAAATCTGCTTTATTCCTCTGTCAGCTTGTCTTCGATGTCTTCGCTTTCATCGAACAGTGTATCCCGCATATAGGCGCGGTTCCAGTTCACACAGAACTCACCTACGGCAATGCGCGTGGCCGGGTGGTTGATCATTTCATAGACAACATCCGCCGGCACCGTCACGGCTCCAATACCGTTTTCGATCAGCTCGCTGACCTGACCCACGTTTTTGAAGCTTGCCGCGATCACTTTGGTATCCAGGCCGTTTTCTTTGATCATCCGGTTGAGCTTCAGGACCTCGGCCACACCATCGCCATAGTTGCACATCCGGTTGGTGTAGGGAGCCAGGTAGTTGGCACCGTTCTGTGCGGCGAGGAATCCCTGTGCGGGGGTGTAGATGGCGGTTGCCAGGGTTTTGATGCCTTCCCTGCGGCACTGTTTCAAGGCTTTGAGTCCATCGCGGGAAACCGGGATCTTGACATACATGTTCTCCGGGCGCATGGCGCTGATCTTCCGGGCTTCCTCCATGATGCCTTCATAGTCTGTCTTGACGACCTGCACGAAGAGCTTCTGCTCCGGGGACAGGATGGAAATGATTTCCGGCAGCACATCCTCGGGCATACGTCCGCTTTTTGTCAGGATCGTGGGGTTGGTGGTGACACCAGCGACTGTGATCAGTTCATTGAGATCGCGAATGCGTGCAACATCGGCTGTATCCAGCATGAATTCCATAACAGGTTCCTCCTTGTCAGTTCTGTCTGTTCTGTGTGATGTATCGGGTCTGTCAGGACCGGGTCATTCCTCAATGAGGTTCATGACACCGTTGTCCCTGGCAGTTTGTCTGAATGCGTTCATTTCATCCCCAGTGAACATGGGATGAGGCGGCAGGCTGTAGTCCTGTCCCGTCATTTCGTATTTCGCCGACGCAAGCGGGTTGTAGTTGAGCAGCTCATACTTGACGCCGGGGTAATGGCCCGAGATCCAACGGGCGATGTCACCCACATTTTCCATGGTGGCGGTGAATCCCGGGATCAGCGGGGTGCGGATGATGACTTTGTCCCGGTGCTCCGGGGTATCCAGGAGCCAGGCAATGTTTTCCAGGATCTGGGTGTTGTCCCGCCCTGTGGCCTGTCTGTGCCCTGCCGGATCCAGGATCTTGATGTCGGCGAAGATCCGGTCAAGGTAGGGGGCACAGGCCTTCACCAGGGTCGGGTCGGCGAAGAAACTCGATTCAATCGCCGTGTGGAACCCCTCGGCTTTGCATCGCTTGAGGATATCTTCCAGGAAGTGTCCCTGGAGAAAGGGCTCGCCACCGGAGAACGTCACGCCGCCGCCGCTCTTAAAGAATACCGCATCTTCCCGGATCTTTTCCATCAGGGTGTCCAGGTCATAGGGTGTGCTGTCGTAGCGGATCGCCGCCGCAGGACAGGCATAGACGACTTCATCGAAATGCCCGGGGTACTGATGGTTCAGGACCGGGCTGTTGTCTTTCCATGTCAGCTGCCCTGGCCGGGCGGCTGCTTTGCAGTGACCGCAGTGGATGCACTGGTTCCTGAGATACACCGGCTGTCTTGTGGCCTTGAGTCCCTCGGGGTTCTGGCACCACTTGCAGCGAAGGGGACAGCCTTTGAAGAACACTGTCGTGCGGATCCCGTCGCCGTCGTGCACCGCAAAGCGCTTGATGTCGAACACCAGAGACTTCCACTGTGACTGCAGGCGGGGCCTGTCAGTCACAGCCGAAGTCTCAGGGGTAACTGTCCCGCCTGCAGTCTCACCGGCAACAGTGGATGCGGACTCCTTTGATTTTTCGGTTGTGCTCATGTCTGCCTTCCTCCTTCCATTGCCGCAAGTGCCTGTGACGGGGTCCTCTCTCTGCGGCCATTCACCGTATCAGAAACGTTACCTCTCCATCTGACTGAACTTCACTTGACTGCCCATCCCGCAACCTTTGAGGCGATTGTCTACAGACAGCGTTCCGGCTGCCCGGCAACCCGACTCATGCTCCATCCGACATTGCGGCTGCGATGATCTGCCTCTGCAGACCATCGCAGTGGCAGTGTCAGATATCCGCGTAGCTGGTCCGCTCGATGATTTCGTCCTGGAGCTTGCCGGCCAGTTCCGTAAAGTACGCCGTGTAGCCTGCCACCCGCACAGTCAGGGACTGGTGCCGATCCGGATGGATCTGCGCGTCAATCAGATCCTCGCGGTTCACCACATTGAACTGAATGTGGGGAATCTCCAGGTCCACGAACGCCCGCAGGAAGTGCTCGAACTTGTCCCGTCCTGTCTGAGTCCGGAAAAACTCCGGCAGGAATTTCATGTTCAGCAGCCCGCCATTGGTGGTGAAGGAATCATCCATCCGGGAAACGGATTTCAGCACCGCCGTCGGTCCGGTCATGTCCCGGCCATATACCGGCGACATCCCGCCATCCGCCAGAGGCTCTTTCGCTTTCCGGCCATCGGCAGAGGCGCCGACATTTTCCCCCATCGGAACGTGAGCGCTGACGGTGTACATTCCCGTGTGGTACGGCCCGCCTCGGTAGTTGGTGTAGTCCTTCATCCGCTCCCGGAAGTAGCCAGCCCACTTGGCCCCGAGGTCATCCACCCATTGGATGTCGTTGCCGTACTTCGGTGCCCGCTTCAGCAGCATCGTCTGCGTAATTTCATGACCCTCGAAGTTGTCCGCCAGAGCCTGCTTCAGCTCCTCGCGGGAAATCCGCTTCTCATCGTAAACCAGTTCCTTGATCGCCGCCAGGGAATCCGCCAGGTTGGCCACCTGAATCATCTGGATCCCCGAGAGGTTGTACTTTGCGCCCCCCGCCGTGACATCCAGGCCCTTGTCCAGGCAGTCGTCAATGACCGCCGACAGGAACGCCGTCGGCAGACAGTCCTGGTGCGCTTTTTCCACCACCACTTCGGCTTTCATCATTTCATCAATGAAATGGTCGATGGTCTTCCGGAACGCCTCCTCGAGTTCTTCAAAGGTTTCGAATTCCTCGATCCCCCCGAAATCCGGGCCGATCTGTTCGCCCGTCAGCAGGCACTTGCCGTGGTTCATCGCCAGCTCCAGGGCTTTGTTCAGATTGAACATCGCCGCATCGCTCCACCCCAGGTTGTTGCCGTGGGTGGTGAGCTCCACGCAGCCCACAATGGCGTAGTCCCGTGCATCTTTTTCCTCGATGCCCAGGTCCTGGACCATGGTGTGAATGATTGCCTCGTCATTGAAGAACTGCGGCATGCCCGAGCCCTTCGCCACGACCTGGATCGCATCCTGCAACAGTTCCCGACTGGTGTTCCGGTTCAGCCGCACAGAGAGATTGGGCTGCGGCAGCCCCAGGTCGTACTGCGCCTTGAGCAGCAGCAGCGACAGGTCATTGTAGGTGTCGTTGCCCTCTTCGTCCACGCCGCCGATCGCGATATTGAAACCGATGGGGAACCCCGCAAAGTACTTCGCCGAGTGCTGGTTGCGCAGGTAGACGATCTGGTTGAATTTCAGCCACAGCGCCTCGAGGATCTCCAGGGCTTTCTGTTCCGTGAGCCTGCCCTCCCGGATGTCTTTTTCATAATACGGCCAGAGGTACTGGTCCATGCGTCCGGGAGAGAAGGAAGAGGCGTTGGACTCCATGTGCAGGATCGTGAACAGGAACCACAGAGACTGCACCGCTTCGTGGAAGGTCTGTGCCCCGCGGTCCGCAAGCGCCTCGCAGATATCCGCAAGATCCAGCAGATCATCCCGATAAGCTTCGTTCTCCGCCGCTGTTTTCTCCAGCAGCCGGGCATATCGCCGCATGAAGGTCCGGGCACCTTCCATGACGAGAACCACCGCATCGTAGAACTCCGGGTTTTCCGGGTGCTGCTTCTTCGCCCGCCGGGCCTTTTCCGCCAGCCCCGCAGGACCGAGTTCCAGCCACAGCTTCGTGTCCGGACAGATGTGTCCCTGTGCATGGTCCTTCTGGTTGATCTTCACGACCTTCGCCATAGCCGAGATCTCCGGACCATAGTTCTGTGAAATCACATCTTCCATGGACCGCCCGTGCCAGTATGGATAGATTTCTTCCCGGAACTCCCGGATGTCTTCCTCACGCACCTGGAACTTGTCCTGGGGCCTGGTGGGCAGTGTCTCGAATTCCTCGTTGATCCATTTCAGACCCGATTCCGGGAACACCACACCCGCGCGGACGCCTTTGGTCCGGTTGCCGACGATGAGCTCCTCGGGCTGCACCGCAATTTCGAGTTCCTCCAGCGCGGCTTTCAGGGAAAGGGCACGCTTGAGTACCGTGGACTTGTCTTCGTTTTCCTTATAGACCCGGGTGATGATCCTTGCCTGTTCAATCGAGGCATACCGGGGCTCCGCGAGCATTTTGTCTTTCAGAATGTCAATGCGTTCTGTTTTCTTCAAATCTTTCATTGCGTGCTCCTTGTCTTGTTTACACTTACCAGTATACCGAAATAACTCTTGTTTTCAATTGTTTTATATTGTTTTTGCGACAAAACAGGACAAGTCTGTTCCCCTTGCCGATGGTGGACAGCCCGCTGAGGGTCCGGCAGCAGCCGGACATTCAGCCCGCCGTCACAAAAGCGTGTACCGGTTGATTCTGGAACCACGGGAATCCATATCTGCCAGCGTGCAGCAAACCAGTTTCATCGAAGTGCAGTGGTTTCGTGAGAAACCGGTCTGTTTTGGTGAGGATTCAGCCTTTTCGTGAGAAATTCCCCGTTTTCACGGGAATTATCGTGAGAAATCTCACGAAACTCTCAGGATTTTGGAGAAAAGCGGCTGTTTTGATACGAAAAAGAGGGTGACACAATATCAGAATGAAAATCATGAATTGATTTTATTTACTCACAAGAGTTGAATATATATCTATTTGTGAATTTACACGAGAATTCCTCCTTTTCGTGAGAAAATTCCCCGTTTTCCTGAGAATTATCGTGAGAAATCTCACGAAACTCTCAGGATTTCAATCATATAATGAGAATAAGAATGGAGGTCTTGCAAATGTGGGAGATAACAGATCTGTCAGATAAAGAGAGAATCACAGAGCAGGAACTGGAAGAAATCATCCTTCAGCTGAAGGAAAACCATCAAATCGAGCTGAAAGAGTCAACGCAGCTTCCCAAATCCTTCTGGGAGACCTGTTCCTCATTCGCAAATACCGACAGCGGGCTGATCATCCTTGGTGTCAAAGAAATCCCGGGAGAAAGAAACAGGGTCACAGGTGTGGACAACTGTGGAAAGGTTCTGACTGACATGTGGAACGGGATGAACAGCCAGAACAAAATCAGTATGCGCACAGCAAACAATGAGGATGTGGTGGTTTTGAAACTGGCGGATCGGGACATCGTTCTGGTTTTTATACGCGAAGTCCCCATGCTTCACAAGCCGGTTTATTTAAACGGAAAAATTGAGAATTCCTACCTGAGAACCGGAGATGGAGACCGAAAAGCATCCAACGAGGAATTGAAAGCCATGATGCGAAATCAGGTTCCAAATGCAGATGCTCAGGTTCTTCCCGCCTATACACTGGACGACCTCGATCTGAGTTCTCTCAGAAGACTCAAGGAGCTGACCGACCAGCGGTACCCTGCTCAGAATATGGCTGCCATGTCAGATGCAGACTTCCTGATCCGGACGGGAGCAGCAACACGGAATCGAAAAACCGGAGAATTCATGCTCAAAGCAGGTACTCTGCTGTTTCTGGGAAAAACCAATGTTATCCGGGAACTGTTCCCTCATTTCCACCTGGACTACTTCGAATTCAAAAACGGATCTGGTCATCGCTGGGACCATCGGATATCCGATGACGACTATTTGACAGGTGAAATCAATATCCTGACTTTTTTTGAAAAAGTCATGAACCGGCTGCAAGCCATTGTCCAGGAACCCTTTGCACTTGACGAGAACCTGATGCGAAGACCGGATTCCGGATGGACTGCCACCGCCTTGAGAGAAGCCCTGGTCAATTCCCTGGTTCATGCTGATTATCAAACTTGATAGGCTACGAAGCTCAGTAAAGCTAAGCTGCAACCAGTTGTTTCTGGAC
>OFGQ01000332.1_pt1 | contig 40847 bp, 36 predicted proteins | sample 1521791 | NCBI WGS metagenome assembly OFGQ01 (sample SAMEA3504116, study PRJEB24116) | mouse gut metagenome | biome: mouse gut; feature: mouse-associated habitat; material: faeces | place: Denmark | collected 2011 | reverse complement strand
ATTTCCCCCATAAAAAGAAAATTTTATAATTATATTCTATAGTTATAAAATCAACCTGAAACTATAACAAAGCGAAAAAAAATAAAAATATCCACACAGCAAAAGGAGAAATGGCTATGAGTATGGGTAAAAAAATTCGCTTAGAACGTATTTTTAATCGTGAAACCAATCGTTGTATTATTGTTCCAATGGACCACGGTGTTTCCATTGGACCATGTGAAGGTCTTGTTGATATGCGTGAGGCTGTGCAGGATATGTCTATCGGCGGAGCTGACGCAGTGCTTATGCACAAAGGTTTGGTGCGCTGCGGACACAGAACATACGGCAAAGATTTGGGGCTTATTGTGCATTTATCTGCTTCAACGGATTTATCCCCCTATGCAAATTCAAAAACTTTGGTAGGCACAGTGGAAGAAGCTATCCGCATTGGTGCTGACGCTGTTTCTATCCATGTTAATATTGGCGATGAACTGGAGCGCGATATGCTTGCACAAATGGGTAAAGTCAGTGAAGCGACAGAACGCTGGGGTATGCCGCTTCTTGCCATGGTTTATGCCCGCGGTCCAAAAATTCAAAACTCTTATGATCCGAAACTTGTCGCACACTGCGCAAGAGTGGGAGTTGAACTTGGTGCTGATGTGGTAAAAGTTCCTTATACCGGTGATATGGACAGTTTTGCCCATGTTGTCGAATCCTGCTGTATTCCTGTTGTCATTGCCGGTGGAGCAAAAATGAATTCCACAAAAGACTTTTTACAGGTTGTGCATGACTCCCTCAAAGCCGGCGGTTCCGGTTTATCCGTAGGACGCAACGTTTTCCAGCATCCCAACAGAAGAGATTTGGTTCGCGTGCTTCGCGGTATCGTGCATGAGGACTGGACCATGGAACACGCTTTGCAAGAAATGGGAGATAAATAATGAAACGTACTGTTTTTGCTGAAATTCTCCCCTTCGATAAAGATACGGTGCTGCTTGCTCTTGAGGCAGGCGTTGACGGTATTATTACCGATGATGCGTATATTGAAGAGATAAAAGGTTTGGCAAGAGTACAGTTTATTGGCAGTGCAAACGTAAAGCGTTTTGCTCTGGATAAAAAAGAAGATGAACTTGCCTATGAAGAAGCAGTACGGAAAAATCCGAGCCAGCTGCAGACCTTGACCAAGTACGAGATTATCCCTGTGGAAAATCTTTTGGCAAAACCTGACATTGTTTCTGCTGTTTGCCTTACGGTTAATTCCTATGCAGAGGCAAAGCTTGCCTTTGGCATTTTGGAACGGGGCGTTGAAAAAATTATTGTTTCCTCTGAGGGGCTTTCTGATATCCGCAAAATTATGGAATTAGCCCAAACAGGAAGCGAAGCCATGAGCCTTGAAGCGGCAACCGTTACCAAAATCCAAAGTGTAGGGTTAGGACACAGGGTTTGTGTTGATACCCTGTCTGTTCTGGAAATGGGACAAGGCATGCTTTGCGGCAATTCCTCCGCTTTTACCTTCCTTGTGCATGCAGAAACGGAAGATAACGAATATGTGAACTCCAGACCTTTTCGTGTCAATGCCGGGGGTGTGCATGCCTATGCCATGATGCCCAATGATAAGACAAGTTATCTGCAGGAACTCGGTTCCGGTACGGAAGTTTTGATTGTGGATAAAAACGGGCAGTGCAAAGGCGCTGTTGTTGGACGGGTGAAAGTGGAAGTGCGTCCCATGCTGATGATTGAAGCAAAAACAAAGGACGGCAAAAAAGGCGACATTTTCCTGCAAAATGCGGAAACAATCCGTTTGGTCGGCAAAGACGGCAAGCCTGTCAGTGTCGTGACCCTGAAAGAAGGTGATGAAGTGCTCTGTCATTTGGATTCTGCAGGACGTCATTTTGGTATGCGTATCGACGAAAATATTACGGAATAACTTGGCATGGATAAAGACGCATTACTGCAATTACGCGAAAAAATAAATACGCTTGATGACGAGCTTTTGGCTCTGCTGCATAAAAGAGCGTATTTGAGTAAAGAAGTTGCAAAGGCAAAGCAGGGCGGAACAATTTTTTATCCTGCCCGCGAAAAAGAAATCATTGTCCGTTTGCAGGCATTAAATAGTGCCCTGCAGGAAACAGACAGTGCAAAGGACGGCAGACAGAAACTCCCCGCTGAAAGCATTGCCCATATTTGGACGGAAATCTTTTCCTGTTCCCGGTCGCTGCAGAAAAAAACGTCCTTGGCGTTCTTAGGACCTGTGGGTACGTTTTCCCATTTTGCAGGACAGGAGCTGATGGGAAAAAGTCTTGATTTTGTGCCTTGCCCTGATTTCAATACCATTTTTGCAAAGGTGCATGCAGGAGAGGTGCAATGCGGGCTGGTGCCTTTAGAAAATTCTTTGCAGGGAACGGTGGGACAATGTCTTGACTTGTTTGAGGAATATCCCGTTTCCATCATTGCCGAGCATTACAGCCGTATTTGTCAGTGCCTGCTTTCTAAAAATACGGATTTGGCAAGCATTGAGGTGATTTATTCTCATCCGCAGGCACTTATGCAAAGCCATGTATTTTTGCAGAGAAATTGCCCTAAGGCAAAACTTGTGGAAATGAGTTCCACGGCAGAAGCTGCAAAACGGGCACTGGCAGAAGAAAATGCAGGAACTGTCGGGCATGAACGGCTGACGGAGCTTTGCAGCGGCGATGTGTGCCTGCAGGTTTTAGCAAAGGATATTGCCTCAAGCAAAGAAAATGTGACCCGTTTTGCTTTGATAGCAAAAGAACAAAATTCTGTTTTGCTCAAAAATCCTAAGACTTCCTTTACCTTTACCGTTGTGGATAAAGCAGGAGCATTGTCACAGGTTTTGCAAATTATTCAGGCAAACGATGTGAACTTGTCAAAATTGGAATCCCGACCCGCCTATAACAGGCTTGAGGGCAGTGCTTGGCAATACCGTTTCTTTGCTGACGCACAGGCGGACTTACGGGAAAAACCTGATCTTATGCAGGCATTAAAAGAATTTTGCTATGATATTCGGATACTGGGCGTATACGAAAGTTTATTGTAAATGGAGCGCATAATGACGGAGCGGGACTTGGAACGGCAAAACTGGATCAATGATGATTTAACCTATATTTGGCACCCCTTTACGCAAATGAAACAATACGAGGGTGAGGATAAGCCCATTTGTATTGTCAAAGGTGAAGGCATTTACATTGAAGATATAGACGGCAATCGCTATATAGATTCTGTTTCTTCATGGTGGGTCAATAGTTTAGGACATGCAAATCCAAGGCTTGCAAAGGCATTATACGAACAGGCAACAACCATAGAACAGGTTATTTTTGCGGGTTTTACGCATAAGCCTGCAATTTCTCTGGCAAAAAAACTTGTGACCATGGTCAACAATAAACTCAAACACGTTTTTTATTCCGATAATGGCTCAACGGCTGTCGAAGTAGCCCTCAAAATGGCATATCAATACTGGCAGCTCAAAGGGCAAAGCAGCAAAAAGAAATTTATTGCCTTTGAAAATGCCTACCATGGCGATACCTTGGGGGCTGTTTCCGTGGGCGGCATTGATATGTATCATAAGGTCTACCGTCCGCTTTTATTTGATATTATCCGTGAAAAAAGCCCTTATTGCTATCGCTGTCCCTGCGGATTAGAACAGGAAAGCTGTCAATGCGAATGTTTGCAGGGTGTTGAAAAAATCCTCAGGGCACAGCATGAAGAAATTGTCGGCATTATCATTGAGCCGCTCATCCAGGCTGCCGGCGGCATGATTATGTATAAGGCAGAGTTTTTGACAAAGCTTCGGGAACTTTGCGACAACTATCATGTTCTTTTACTTGATGATGAAGTGGCTATGGGGTTTTACCGCACAGGAAAGCTCTATGCCTATGAACATGCGGGTATAGTGCCTGATATCGTGTGTTCTGCTAAAGCCCTGACAGCAGGATTTTTGCCCTTGGCTGTGACGCTTTGCACGGACGAACTCTATTATGCTTTTTATGATGATGATAAAGACGGCATGAAAACCTTTTACCATGGACACAGTTTTACGGCAAATCCCCTTGCCTGTGCGGTGGCAAATGAGAATTTGAAGATTTTGCAGGAACTGGATATGGAAAACTATCTCAAACCAAAAATAGCAGCGTTTAAAAAGGGCTTGGAACGCTTTGCCGATTATCCCCATGTGGGGGATATACGGCAATGGGGCATGGTCAGTGCTGTGGAAATTGTCAAGGATAAAAAGACAAAAGAAAGTTTTGCCTATGAAGAGCAAATCGGTAAAAAGATTTACCATGCAGGGCTTAGGCGCGGTGCTTTGCTCCGTCCCATGTGGAATTGCATGTATTTTATGCCTCCCTATGTGATTACTGAGGAAGAAATCGAAAAACTCCTGCAAATTGCCTATGATTCTATGCGTGAGGTACTGGGATAATGGAGAAAAAAACTTGCTCCAAAAATTTGGCAGGCAAAAGTCTTTTTATTACAGGTACGGATACGGACGTTGGAAAAAGTATTGTGACTCTTGCCCTTGCTCTTGCCTTGGAAAAAGCAGGGTACAGCGTGGGAGTGTATAAACCGCTGCAAAGCGGGGCATATCCTGAAAAAGGAAAACTTGTTGCCCCTGACTTGGCGCTCATGCAAAAATTTTCCGACACTTTTCTTTGCGGGTGTTCTTATTTGCTTGAGGGGGAATGTTCTCCCGCTTTAGCGCTGAAACTGGCAAACCGCTCTTTTTTCATGGACAAAATACAGACCGACTTTTTGGATTTGCAAAAAAAATGCGATATTGTGCTGGTGGAAGGGGCAGGGGGCCTGCTTTGCCCGGTGCAGCTTGATAAAGGCTTAACCATGGCAGATGTGATAAAAAGCCTTGGGCTTGCGTGCGTGATTGTGGCTCGTTCTCTGCTTGGCACTGTCAATCATTGTTTAATGACAGACAGCATTGCAAAAACGTACGGACTGCAGGTAAAAGGAATTCTTTTAAACAAATTTCCCCAAAAGACAGAGAATATTGCTGTACGGCATGTGTGTGAAGAAATAGCCGCGTACACGCAGACGCCTCTTTTTTGTATTCCGGAAGTGGATGTGTTATCTGCAGAAAATTTAGCTGTGCTTTTTCAGGATACAATAGACAGGATTATAGGTTAAAATATTTTGGTGTTTTTGGGCATACTGCCTTAAATGCTCTTTTTTGACAGCAGTGCGGCTCATTCCGCCGACTCCTGTGTTTTTGATATGCCGCAGCAGGCTTATGGTATCAGGAAAATGCAGTTCCAGTATTTCCTGAGAGCTATGCACAATATCATATTTTTTGCCAATTTCATTGAGCTCATCTTGGCTTAAATAGGTGAGCCCGACGTTAAAAATATCCTTTATTTCAGAGAAATTTTTTTCGCCAAAAAATGCAAGGGCAAGGGTTCCCTGCGGGTTCAGGCGTTCCATGCAGCTTTGGATTAATAGTTTTGGATTTGTACTCCATTGGATAGCAGCATTGGAAAGGATTAAATCGAAATTTTGTCCCGGGCAAAAGTTTTCTATCATATCCATATCAAAGCATGTATAGTGAAGTTTGGGAAATCCCTCAGTTAAAAATTCCTTATTTTTTTCTATAATATCAATAGCATAATAGTTTTTAAAATGGCAGGAACCATATACCAGTTTCGTGAGCATACCGGTTCCGCATCCGATTTCTAAAACCGTATCATAGGAAGTATCTAAAAACGAAACAAGCTTTTGTGCCATTTTCCTTTGTACAAGAGCATTTTCTTCATACACGGAGCGGCTTTTATAAAAATTATTCGCTATTGTTTTTTTGTTAAGAGTGAGAGTATGCATGGATATTTCCTGCCATATCAAGAATGTTTTGCCATAGTGATAATTTCCCGAAAAGAGGAAAAAATCCGAAAAGGATAATGCTTAGTCTGCAGGTGTATGGTCTTTTTGGCGTATTTGCACCAATACAGTTCTTGTGCTTCTCGGGGGAAAATCGTGTCATTTTCCGCAATAAAAGCACAATCAAAAAAAGCTGTTTTGGGAAACGCATAGTTTTGGAGAGCAATAAGCTCCTGCTGCAATTCTTTTGCACTTCGTGTGCTGTCCGGAGGAAAGCCGATTTTATCACAAAATGCAGGCATAGTTTTTTCGGAAAAAGATGTTATGGTGAGCCGGTATGTCCTTGGACTAATCCCTTCTTTTCTGTCAATAGGATTGCCTGTTCCGCAAAAAGCGATTTTTTGCGTAAAGGGAACGGATACCTGCGTACTCATATAAATGCCCATAGACCATGCGATTAAATAAATATCTTTATATCCGGAAAAATCAAATTGCGGCAAATCGGGGTCCTGATAATTGCAGATATGCAGAATGTCATAATTTTTGCTTATGGTATTTTCTTCCAATAAATGGGCAATGCTGTTTTTTGTCATGCCCCAGCCGTTGAAAAAAAGAATTAAGCTGGGACGCTGTCCCTTTGCTAACCATTCAGTGAACATTGACAGGCTTCCAGTTCCGAAAAAAGTTGTGCAACGTGTTCTTGCTTCATATCCGCACAAAGGGAAAGACGCAGGCGTGCCGTATGTTTGGGCACTGTGGGAGGACGTACGGGCAAAACAAAAAATCCCTTTTCTCGAAGCTGGCCGGCAACACGTATGGCAGCGTCATTTTCACCGATAATAACCGGAACAATGTGCGAAGAAAGGGAAAAGGCTTGCATAAGCGTTTTTAATTTTTGCCGCTGCTTTAAAATATGCTCCATGCATGCCGTCAGCAGGTACTCTGTCCATAAAATTTGGATTGGGGGAAGGGCGGTAGAAAAAATAAAGGTGGGGGCAAAATTAATCAGGGTATCGATAATTTCTTTCTCTGCGACACAATATGCTCCCTGTGAGCCCATGGCTTTTCCCAATGCTCCCATAATAATATCAATGCGGGGAATGTAATTTTCTTTTTCATTGCACAAGCCCTGTGCTTTTTTCCCCAACACTCCTATGCCGTGGGCTTCATCAAGCATCAGTTTGCAATGGTATTTTTCTTTTAAAAAAATTAAATCTGTCAGGGACGCACAGTCTCCGTCCATGGAAAAAACGGATTCAGTGATAATTAATGCTTTTTTATAGGTATGGCGGTGTTTTTTGAGTAAATCCTCAAGGTGGGTATAGTCTCTGTGCTTATAGCGGTAAAAATCCGCATTGCTTTGTTTTATACCCGCTATTATACTGTTATGATTGAGCTTGTCAGAAAAAATGCTGTCGCCTTTTTGCATGAGCCCGGCAATAATTCCCAAATTGGCATGGTAACCCGAATTAAAAAGAAGGGCAGCTTCTTTTGCGTACCAGTTTGCCAAAAAGCTTTCCAGTCTTATGTAGGGGGCGGAATTTCCGCTTAAAAGCCGTGAAGAGGAGGAAGAAAAAAGAGCTTCAGCAAAAAGATTTTCTGTATAGGGGCTTTGCAGGGCAAGGATTTGTTCGAGAAAATTTTTTCGTATCGTTTCGTTTGTGCCAAGCCCCAGATAATCGTTGGACGAAAAATTAATATATTTTTTCCCCTGTTCAGCGATATAAATGCCCTGTCTGTGCGTAGTGGGGGTGAGTTTCCGTATCAAGTTCGTATCCATGTTTGTTATATGCGTTTTCTTTTAAATCTTGTCAAGAATAATCCCTGCAAGAGCTCATTGTGAAGATTTTTACTTGCTTGCTTACATTTTTAATGATAAATTAATATGGCTTTATAACTATATAAGGAGTGTTTACTCATGCCTAAAATGCGTTTTTTACTGCCATTATTGGCTATAATGCTTTTGCTGCCTTCTGTTGCTTTAGCATCGGGACACCCTGCGTTTCCTAAAACGTTGGAACTTTATTGGGTGATTCCTTTTGTTTGTATTTTGCTCTCCATTGCTATTTGCCCATTGGCTGTGCCTCATTTTTGGCATCACCATTTTGGGAAAGTTGCAATATTCTGGGGACTTGCTTTCTTAGTTCCTGCAACCTTTGTCTTTGGTTTTGAGCTTGTCAGCTTTTATGCTGTGGAAACCATTTTGCTTGAATACCTGCCCTTTATTATTCTTTTGCTTTCACTCTTTACGGCTGCCGGCGGTATTCGCCTGAAAGGCACATTGGTAGGTACTCCTGCTGTGAATACCGGGCTTTTGGCTTTCGGTACCATTATTGCGAGCTGGATTGGGACAACAGGCGCAGCCATGCTTCTTATCCGTCCTCTTATCCGTGCCAATAAACACCGCAAATACCAAGTACACCAAATTGTATTCTTTATTTTCTTAGTAGCAAATATTGGAGGTTCTTTAACTCCTCTTGGTGACCCGCCGCTTTTCTTAGGATTTTTAAAAGGCGTCAGCTTCTTCTGGACTACTGTGCACCTTTTTGTAAAAACTGCTTTTATTTCCATTATTTTGTTAGTCATTTATTTCTTGCTTGACACTGTTTTATATAAGAAAGAAGGTTCTCCGAGACCGGCAGCTTCTGAAAATGCCAATGCAGAAAAACTTGGCTTAGACGGGAAGATTAACCTTTTATTTGTTGCCTGTATCGTAGGTCTTGTTCTTATGAGCGGTTCATGGAATCCCGGCGTCACATTCCACGTTTATGGTATTCCTGTTGAATTGCAAAACGTGACCCGCGATATCTGCCTGCTTTTGGTTGTCTTTTTGTCCATGAAGTTTACTTCCAAACAATGCCGTGAGCTCAATGACTTTAACTGGGAACCTATCGCAGAAGTGGCAAAACTCTTTATTGGTATTTTCCTGAGTATGATACCTGCTCTTGTAATTTTACGTGCCGGTACGGAAGGAAGCCTTGCAAGCCTTATCAGCATGGTTACTGATCCCGCAACCGGTGAACCGCTCAACTATATGTATTTCTGGATGACAGGTATCCTTTCTTCATTCTTGGATAACGCTCCGACATATCTTGTATTCTTCAATACTGCCGGTGGTGATGCGCAGTACCTTATGCATCATGTGGGCACCCTTTCCGCTATTTCTGCCGGTGCGGTATTCATGGGTGCTGTAACCTATATTGGCAACGCTCCTAACTTTATGGTTCGTTCCATTGCTGAAAACAGCGGCATCAAGATGCCCAGCTTCTTTGGCTACATGGTTTGGTCAGTTGGTATTTTGTGGCCTGTCTTTATTCTTACCACCTTTATTTTCTTCCTCTAAAAGAGAAGAAATAGCATGTAAAAAAGCCGGCTTGCGCCGGCTTTTTTTGTGTCAATTCAATCTTGATACAAAAAGAGTATGAATTTTATGAGGAACTGCTCTGATACGTTGATTGAAATATCTTGTGTTCTTAAAAAAGAATTTATTTTTTTTCAATAACTGCAAAGGCATTATGCCCGTGGATAGATTCATGGCTTTCCACAATAACTTTGTACCATTCGACATGTTCATGATTATCTAAGTTATAGGCAACATTGCGGACAACATCTTCTACAAAATAAGCATTTTCATAGGCTTGTTCCGTGACAAATTTTTCATCAGGACGTTTTAATACGGCATAGATGGGGGCAGAGCCGGCTTTTTCTGCAATGTGGATAAATTCTTCTATCCAAGAAAATTTGGAAAGTTTAATCTGCATTTTGATATAGGTGCGTTGTCCATGGGCTCCGTAAGCGCTAATGGCTTTGGAGCAAGGGCAAACCGTGGTGACAGGCACTTCTATTTCAATAAGGAAAATGGGTTTTTCCCATGTTTTATCCCATTCTCCTGTAAAACGGCATTGATAGGACACAGGGGCTTTTGCCTCGCTGACGGGTGCGCTTTTTGTGATAAAATAAGGAAAATCAAAGCTGATAAACGCTTTTTGGGCGTTGAGCTTGCTGCGGACTTGTTCAAGCAAAGCCTTGAGGGACGCATAATCCAGTTTTTCTTCTGCATTTTCCCGCCATTCTTCCAATGCCTCAATAAAGCGGCTCATGTGTGTGCCTTTGAAATCAGCAGGCAAATCAACACTCATATCCACTTTTGCAATGCTGTGCTGTTTTTCATGGGCAAGATCACGCACGACAAGGGGAATATGAAAATCCTTTATTCCGACTCTGTCAATGGCGAGGGGATGTTTAGCCTTTGTACTTTGGACATCTTCTAAATGGGGACTGGAATTGTGCATAATAAATCTTATTTGTGATTAATGGTGGTTATGTGTATGCGTGTGCTCGCCCTCGTTTGTATGGCCATGACAGGAAGCAGCAAGGGTATCAATACTGGTAATGGCAAGATGAGCCTGTAAAATTCCGCGTGCGCTGGCTAATTTGTCCGCCAGCTCTTGTACGACAGCGTTTTTTCCTTTTAAAATCATCACCTCAAGGCAGTGGTGCAAGTCTAAATGCACATGTAAATTTGTCATCACAATTTCATGCACTTCATGCTGCATAGCGGTGAGTTTTTTTGATAAGTCACTGTTATGATGATCATAAATAATACTTAATACGCCGCTTACTTTTGCATCAGGGTTGCTGTTGGATTCTTCCTGAAGGGCGTTGCGCATGCATTGGCGAAGAGCGTCGGAACGGTTGGCAAACCCTTTTTTCTTACTCCATGCGTCAAATGCTTCCACAAGAGGGGATTCTATGGAAACACCAAAACGGGTAATATCACTCATTATGTCACCTATTTTCCGGTTAAAAGTTTTTGCGCATAGTACTTATCTTCTGTAAGCTGCTCTTTTAATTCATTTATTGAATTAAATTTTCTTTCTTCCCTGAGCAAATGGTAAAAAGAAATCTCAATGTCTTTCTCATAAATATCAGCGTCAAAATCAAAAATACACGTTTCAATACTTCGGGCATTATTGTTAAAGGTTGGGTTATATCCAATATTCGTCATGCCATGAAAAACTTGGGCTTGCTTGTTTTTCACAAAACGAGAATCAAAGATTTTTACTTTTGTGGCGTAAACCCCGTTTTTGGGAACAATAAGGGTTTTTTCCAAAAGGTTTGCCGTTGGAAAGCCAAGGAGTTTCCCTCCTCGGTTGAAGCCATGCTGCACAGTCCCGGAAAGGGTATAGGCATAACCCAGCATGGAATTTGCCTTTTGGATATTGCCGGCTAAAAGGTTTTCCCGTATTTGGGTGGAACTTATGACTTCCCCGGTATCAAGGCGGACCGGTTCATGGGCATAGACAGCAAAACCCAATTTTTTCCCATGTTCAATGAGTTTTTCTCTCTCTGCTCTGTCGTGTCCGATTTTGAAGTCATGTCCGATAAAGAGCATGGCGATATTGTATTTTTTTACGAGAAACTCACAAAATTCTTCGCTGGATTTTTGGGAAAATTCCTTTGTAAAAGGCAGTTCCTCAACCCTGTGCAGGGGAAAATTTTTGAGTGTTTGCAAGCGTTTTTCATGGGGCATAAGCGGAATGTAAAATTTATTGCCTAAAACACTTGCAGGGTGAGGATTAAAGGTCAAAAGACCGGAAGCAGGATTTGTTTGCAAATCCAAATGGTAATGTTTGCGAAGAGCGGGATTATCCTCAAAAAATTCTTCTCTGTAGGACGAGGAAGAAGCAAATTTTATTAAATGATTAATAATATGGCTGTGCCCGACATGGACGCCGTCAAAATTGCCAATGGTGAGGATACTGCAAGGTTTCATAGGATTGTTAAATTATTTTTTCAGGGAAAATTTTAATGCACTTTCTAAAGTGGTTAAATTTTGTGTACCAATGAGGACAAGATTATTGATAAATAAATAGGGTGTGCCGGAAACATGGTATTTTTCCGCTTCTTTCATATCTTCATTGATAAGTGCGTCCAGTTCAGCCTGTTTTTTCTCCGCTTCAGCGGCAAATTGTTCAGGGTTTAAGCCTTGTTGGCGGACAATTTCTTTCAAAACTTCCAAAGGGTTAGCGGCATAGGCTTGCTGATGGACAAAAACTGTATCATGCAATTGCCATGCTTTTTTCATATCTTTTTGTCCCATTAAATAAAACCAGCGGAGGGCGGCTTTGCCTTGATCCGATTTTGGAAAGGCTTTGAAAACCAGCTTAACATCTTTGTGCTCTTTGATAAATGTTTCCACAACGCCTGCTGTTTTTTGGCAGTAGGTACAGAGAAAGTCAGAGAAAATATATAAGGTGTTCGGCGCACTGCTGTCCCCCAGATACGGACGCTTGGCGTCAGCAAAGGTTTTGGGTTCTTTGCTGTCTTTTTTCCACTGTGATTCCAAATCTCTGGTACGGGAAGTTTCTGAAGCGGTTGTAATGGTTTTGATAAACTCACTGTCGTTTTCTTTCAGCACGTTAAAAAGAATGTCCGGATTTTCTTTCAATACTTCCATGAGCATGCTTTTAAATGCTTCTTTTTCGGATACGGCAGAAACAGCATGGGCATGACAGGGCATAAGAAAAAGGGTCAAAAGAAATATAAGAAAAGATTTTTTCATAGAAAGGCTCACTATTCTTCAATATTTTCTGCTTGTTCGGCAGCTTCCAGTTCTGCTTCACGCTTGAGGATTTCTTCCAGTTGGATATCAGCAGATAAAACCCCAGTGATATCATCGGTGCTGTTGGTTACAGCCATGGCAACGGTGATAATCAGTTTGCCCGTGTATTGGGATTGGTATAAATCGCTGATATGCAATTTTCCTGTGCTGACAGGGGCTTTGAACCATTCACGGTCAGAGTAGTCATAGCCTTTTTTCGGCAAATTACCGTATTTTTCATTATATGTCGGGTCTGTGATAACAGCTTCCAGCAATTCTCCCTTTGTATTATTGAGCGTCAGGAATTGGATAAAGGGATATTGTTCCACAAAGAGCTTCATAGCGTGTATGGTTTCAGCATTGCCGCTTTCAGCAACACAAACACCGGCAAGTTTTGTAACAATATGGGCAGCAAGTCTGCCGGCAAGACGCTTGATTTTTTGCAGTTCTGTAACAAAGAGTTCAGGGAAATAGCGTTTGGCAAGTACAAGCATTTCCTGTGTGGAAAAAGAGGTATTGCGTCCTTCTTCATAGGCTTTCATAATTTCCGTATAGATTTTGCCAATATTTGGATGCTGCTTGTTGATTTTACTGTCACCCTCAAGTTTGAAATGGTGATTAATCCAGTAGGCAACCCCGGCCCGTCCCGCTTTGTCCGTAATGATAATAGGAACAGGTCTGCCTAAAATGGTTTTTGTATCAAAAATATTATAAATTTCTTCGTTTTTAGCCAAGCCGTCAATATGAACACCCGCAGAAGTAGCATTGAATTCTGCTCCGACAAAGGGATAGTTTGGCGGGATTTTATATTCAAGTTCGTTTTCAAAAAATTCGGCAATTTCAGAAATAACCGTTGTATCTGCTGCTTCGTCTTTGCCGGTTAACGAAATATATTCAATGACAAGGGCTTCAATGGGGGTATTGCCTGTTCTTTCGCCAAAACCGAGCAGAGCGCCGTTGACAGCACCGCAGCCATAGAGCCATGCTGTAACGCCGTTGACAAGAACTTTATGGAAATCATTATGTCCATGCCACTCGAGCCATTCACCGGGAACGCCTGCTTCATCCGTAAAGGCACGGACAATGCGCTGTACTGAACGAGGAAGAGCAGCCCCGCTGTAGGGAACGCCAAAGCCCATAGTATCACATAAGCGGATTTTGACAGGCATGGAGGCTTGTTTGGATAATTCCATAAGCTTGCTTGCAAAAGGCAGGCAAAAGCCGTAAATATCCGCACGGGTAATGTCTTCAAAGTGACAGCGGGGAACAATGCCCCATGCAAGGGCTTGTTCTACCAGTTTGAGATAATCATTCATGGCAGTTTGGCGGTTTTTGCCAAGTTTCAAATAGAGATGATAATCGGAAACGCTGGTCAGCATGCCCACTTCATCAAATTCCATATCACGGGCTATTTTCAAATCTTCAATATTGGCACGGATCCAGCCTGTAATGCGGGGGAAGCGATAGCCCCTTGCTCTGCAGGTTTCAATAGCTTTTCTGTCTTTTGGGGAATACATAAAAAATTCAGAGGCTTGAATAAGTCCGCTTTTTCCGCCTAATTTGTGCAAAAGATCATACATGCGGGCAATTTGCTTGACCGTATAGGGGGGGCGAGCCTGCTGTCCGTCACGAAAGGTGGTATCAGTAATAAAAAAAGGATTGGCAGGACGCGGGGGAATAATGACGTCATCAAATTCTATACGCCCTATTTTAGAATAGGGGAATACTTCGCGGTAAAGCTGCGGTTGTTCCCTTTCTTCCAGAAGAAGAGGACGGGAAGCACTTTTTTTATAAATTATGGACATAGATTTTCCTTATATGCAGTATATGTGTTCGTGGTATACTAAACCTTTTTATGTGGAGAAGTCAAAGGCTTATATGAAAAAAAAATTTAATGGTTGACTTTGTCCGATTTTGGGGTAAATCTGACATTAAATTTGAGAAGGCAGGATTTGTTATGAAAAAACTAGGTGTTATTCGCTGTCAGCAAACAGAAGATATGTGCCCCGGCACAAGGGATTTTACAACAGCACAAGAAGGTTCCGGTTCCCTTGCAGAAAATGGCATTGGAGCATGTGAGATAGTTGGGTTTGTAAGCTGCGGCGGCTGCCCGGGAAAAAAGGCAGTAACCCGTGCACAAATGCTTCGTGACCGCGGTGCAGAGGTTATTATGCTTGCCTCCTGTATTGGAAAGGGAACTCCTATTGGTTTCCCCTGTCCCAATAAGGGGCTTATGTTAAAAGCTATTAAAGCAAAACTGGGTGAAGATTTCCCCGTTTTGGATTACAGCCATGAACCGTCCGGCAAAAAATGCTGATTTTGGATACGTTTTCTTCGCTGAAAAATCAATATAAAAAGCCCATATAAACATGAGCTTTTTTGTATTATTTTTATCAATAAAATACTTGAGTGCAATTATTCTTTTCTTTTTGCGGATCCTTTGATTATTTTATACTGTTCCTTGTCTGCATACATTTTTTTATCTGCAATATGGATAAGTTCATCAATGTTGTGCCCGTCATGGGGATAATGTGCTATTCCCATGCTAAAGGAAATTTTGAACGTATCGTCATTGACGAGTTTTGTAGCTTGTAAGGATTGATGTATTTCATGAAAGTTTTTATCTATTTCTTCGTCAGTTACTTCACCTTGAATAAGCAAAATAAACTCATCTCCTCCGATACGTCCAAATGCATACGAAAAATCTTGGGTACGCAGCAGTACTTCTTTGGTAAAATGAAGCAAAACATTGTCGCCCACTGCATGTCCAAAGGTATCATTGATATATTTAAAATCATTTAAATCAAAGAAGAAAAGATAAAATGGTTTATTTGCATCGACAAGACCTGTTAATGTTTCAAAAAGCCCGCGTCTGTTGAGCAGCCCTGTTAAAGGATCTTTATTGACAATTTCTTCCAGTTGATGACGGATACTCCCCAGATCTTGGGCATGCTGGATAAGTGCAGTAATCAGCAGGCTGCCGATAACACCTATAAAAATATAAACCCAAGATTCAAGATATTGGTACCAGAATTTAATGGGAGAAACGCAGAATGTCCACTCAGCATTTAAAATCTGAAGCGGTACTTCAATATAGGGTGTATTTGCATTGAAAAATGGGCTTGCGGCAATAACTTGCCGTTGGTTTGTATCGGGATTGATTCTCCATATTTCATAGCCAAGCCCGCGCTCACTCAAGCTATTGAGTTCCGCACCGTCCAAAGCCTGCGGAAATTTGAGGGTAACAGAAACCAGTCCCCAAAAATATTCTGTTCCGTCTTCCTGAGGAAGATAAATAGGCAAACGCCCAACGATTGCCTCACCGCCCTGTACGAGAGGGAAGGGTCCGCCTAAAACCATTTCTCTTGTTTCTTTGGCTTGCATTGCTTCTTTATTGCCGGCACCCTCGGAAAAGAAATCTAAACCAAGGACAGCTTCGTTGCCTTCACGGGGATAAACGTCCTGTACAATGCCGTTTGGGGCAAGAAGTACATTTAAAATAGCAGGATCATCAACTATGGCAAGGGCAGCTTTTTCAAAATTAACAATTTCTCCGTTATTTTGAATAATAAGAGAGGACAAAGCTTGTGTTTTGTACAGAAGTTTGGACAGCACGTTGGTAATCTTAGTACTTTGGTTGAGGATAATCATCTCAATCCGGCTTTGTTCTATTTCAAATTTGCGCTGGACAAGAAATAAACTGGCAGCAGTGCTTAAAAACAGCAGGATACAAAGAAGGATAAGAGAGCGCCTTGAGAAAAAATTGAACAGGAACATAGGAACTCCTTTTCGAGCATAGGGCATGAGGTTTTATCAAAATGACAGCCGCGCGGGAAGCAGTATTAACTATACTCTTCGTAACCGGATATTAGAGCGGTTCCGCATAATATTCATAATTTTTATTTTCTTTGGGGGAAATGATTTCCCCCAATCCCCCTCAAAGCCCTGTTATGGACGTTGTCCATAAAGGGAATTAATATTCTTGCTGTTAACAGGAATTGTTCTGGATACAAGACTGTCCTTCTTTGGTGTTCAATTTGCTCGTCAATTATAATCAAAGGAGGACAGTGTCGCATGAATGACAGTCAACGTTTATCGCATACCAAATGGAATTGCAAATATCATATAGTATTTGCACCAAAATTTCGCTGTACAGAAATATATTTGAAAATAAGAAATGTTAAAGGGGAAAACGCGCTGTCAGCTTTTTATGGAAATCCAATCAAAGCATGTTTGTAGGGTCGAGGTCGAATTGCAGGCGGATTTCGTTTGTCTGTAAAAGGTTTTGTTTAGGCAGGCAGGACGCATACAGGGAACGGATAGTATTCCAGCTATCAGCCCGTATAAAGCATTGAAAACGCAGTCTGCCCTGCAGCAGAGCCAAAGGGGCAGGGATTGAACCTGTTGCCCGTATACCCAGTTGTGTTGCTTTTTGTTTGAGTTCCTGTATAAAGGTATCCCAAATTTGTTTGGCTTCCGGTTTGTCTTTAGGGAAAGAACAGCGTATCAGAGCAAGCTTGGTAAACGGGGGATAATTGCGCTTTTGGCGCTGGAGAATTTCCTGTTCATAAAAAGTCAAATAATTTCCTTTTAAAATATGCTGCCAAAAAGGATTATTGATATCACGGGTTTGGATAATGACTTTTCCTTTTTTTTCGCCGCGTCCGGCCCGTCCGGAAGCCTGCGTTATGAGTTGAAAAGTTCGTTCCAAAGCCCGATAGTCAGGAAAGTTTATCCCTAAATCCGCATCCAGAATGACAGCCAGTGTCACATTGGGAAAATGGTGACCTTTGGAAAGCATTTGCGTGCCCACAAGGATTTGTGCTTCCTGTTTGGCAAAGGCATTTAATATTTCCTCCATTTTTCCTTCTTTCCGGGTACTGTCTTTATCAAGCCGCAGCACTTTTGGAGAAAACGTGTCAGAAAGCTCCTTGGGAAAAAGCTCGTTGATTTGTTCTTCAATGCGTTCTGTTCCATCTCCCAAGGGAATACTGTGCAAATTGCCGCAATCAGGGCAGGGGCTTGGCACATGGCGGATATAGCCGCAGTAGTGGCAGGAGAGAATTTCCCGCTTTTTGTGATAGGTCAGGGAAATATCACAATTGGGACAGCGGGCGACTTTTTTACACTCGACGCAGAACATGAGCGGCGCATAGCCGCGTCTGTTGAGCAGAATAATAGCCTGCTCGCCGTTTTTTATACATTGTTTAAGCGCAAGTATGGTTTCCGGGGCAAAGCTTTGCGAATTTTTGCCGATATCGGCCAGCTGCACTTCCGGAAGCGTGGCGTTCCCGATGCGCTCCGGCATTTCATAGCGCTCATAGATTTTTTGTTCTGTCGCATAATAGGATTTGATATCGGGCGTGGCGGAGCCCATGAGGAAAAGCCCATGATTTTTTTGTGCTCTGTACCAAGCTATGTCTTTGGCATGGTATAAAAGCCCTTCATCTTGCTTAAACGAATCATCGTGTTCTTCGTCTAAAATAATCAGTCCGAGAGAAGGCAGCGGCAGAAAAAGCGCAGAGCGCGTTCCGATAATAAAAAGCGGTTCTTTGCTTGCGGCACAGGTTTTAAAGGTGCGTTCTTTTTGTTTCGGGCTTTGGTATCCGTGATACAAGGTGACGGGCAAATTCCTGTTGAGGGCGTCCTGCCGCAATTTTAAGGCAATGGCAACTTCCGGTGCAAGCAGGAGTACGGATTTTTTTTCCTGCAGGGCTTTTTGTGCCAGTTCAAGGTACAGGGCTGTCTTGCCACTGCCTGTTATGCCATAGAGCAGGGCAGTTTTGCCTTCTGTACAGCCCGCTTTTAAACTCGGAGCAAGGGCGTCATAAATTTCCTGCTGTTTGGCATTAAGTTTAAAACACGGCATGGGAGGGGGAAGAAAATCCTCTTCCAGCTTTTCTTCCTGTTCCAATGCAGCAATACCCACCATGGCATTTTTTATCAGCGTGTTCAAAGCTTGCCCGTGTTCGGGAAATTTTTTTTGAAAAGAATAGCGGACAATACTGCCGTTATCAGCCAAAAAATCTAAGATTTCCCTTTGTTTTACGGCATTGGCACGGATATTCCACGGGGCTTCCGCCAAAAGGCAGATTTTTTCTGTGAGGCCGGTATTTTCAGCCATTTCTAAAATTTGGGCTTTTTGTGTGAGATATGCCTTTGCCAAGACTTCTCTTTCTTCAAGGGGCAGGTTTTGGATTTCGCGTATTTTGTAGAGCTTCGGTTTTTGTGTTCCCTGAAAAAAACGCAAACGGATATTTTGCGTCGTTTTTAAATTTCCAGGCAAAATATTGCCCAAAATACGCCCCATGCTCACAAATTGTTTTTTGCCCAGCTGCTCAATCATGATGAGATAATCATTATCCAGCAGGCTTTTTTGTTCCATGGGAAAAGCAATTTCTTTAATTTGGAATTCACCGTCTTTTTCAACATTTAATGCGGTAATAATACCTATGCGGACAGCCCCGCCGCCCAAGGGAATAGCCACACGCATGCCCGTTTCCCAAAATTCCGGAGGGAAAAAATCAGGGCAGGCATAGGTCAGCGTGGTATAGGGAGGGCTGAGCAGAGCAACGTGGCAGAACATAATACGGCAAGAGGAACCTATTGTAATTTTGTAAATTTATCCCATTCTTCGTCAGCAATGGCAAACGTATGCTCTTCAGCAGGGAAAGCGCCTGTTTCCACCTCTTTTGCATATTCCTGCATTGCCTTGACTGCCAAGTCACCCAGTTCTGCATATTTTTTGACAAAACGGGGTTTAAAATCGGAAAGTCCCAGCATATCATGGAAAACAAGCACTTGCCCGTCACAGCCGTTTCCTGCACCGATACCAATGGTTGGAATGGAAAGTTTTTTGCTGATGACATGGGCAATTTTTGCCGGCACAGCTTCAAGAACAAGGGAAAAACAGCCGGCTTCTTCTAATAATAATGCTTCTTCAAGGAGTTTTTGGGCGCCAAGAGCGGTTTTTGCCTGTGCTTTGAAACCGCCGAGCATGGCTGAACGCTGCGGTGTAAGCCCTAAATGCCCCATAACGGGGATACCGGCATTAATCAGGGCTTTGACTTGGGGGAGTATTGTTTCGCCTCCCTCAATTTTAACTGCCCTTGCCCCTGTTTCCCGAAAAATTTTCCCTGCATTTTCAAGAGCCTGCGGAACACTTATTTCATAACTCATAAAGGGCATATCCGCCACGATAAAGGTGTTGGGGGCATTTTTGCACACAATTTTTGTATGATAAATGATATCCTCAAGGCTGACGCTGTTGGTATCGGCATTTCCCTGCATAGTCATGCCAAGGGAATCACCGACCAGTATCATATCAATGCCTGCCCGTTCCACAAGCCTTGCACTGCAGGCATCATAGGCAGTAACCATAGTCAGCTTTTTGATATTCTTACATTCTTTAATATTGAGGATAGTTTTTTTGTTCATGATTATTCCTTTCTTTTCCGGTTAAAATGAAAGTTCCTCAACCATACCGAAAAACCGTATAAAGTGCAAACAGTATATTTAATGACATTTTTAGCCTGCCGGGAAATTTTTGCCGAGTCATGGCAAAAGAGGAAAAATTTTCCTAATGAAAATTTTTTTCCGGCCGTTAAAACAAGTAGCGCCAAAATTTTTATAATTGGAGGTATAGGCGTATAGAACACTTTTGATAGACATATTTCAAGGAGGAAATTATGTCACTTGTTATTAATACTAACACAATGGCAAATACAGTTTCTCGAAACTTGAACACTCATTATAATGCTCTTTCAGACTCCACCCGGAAACTTTCTTCAGGGCTTCGTGTTGAAAGGGCGGCTGATGATGCTGCCGGGCTTGCTGTCCGCGAACTTATGCGTGCAGATATAACAGCTTTGCAGCAAGGAGTGCGTAATGCCAATGATGCGATTTCTTTAATCCAAACAGCTGACGGAGCTTTGCAAACCATTGACGAAAAACTTATTCGGATGAAAGAACTTGCGGAGCAGGCAGCAACGGGCACCTATGATTCTGTGCAGCGCAGTATTATTGATTCGGAATATCAGGCAATGGCATCAGAAATTACCCGTATTGCAAAAGCAACGGATTTCAGCAATGTCCATTTGCTCGATGGAAATCTGAGCAGTGATACGCATGACGGCAGTAAAATGACGTCAACGGGCAAACTCAAGATTCATTTTGGTGCAGGCAATGATTCTGACGAAGATTATTACTATATCAAAATTGACAGTGCAACAGCTTCTTCTCTTGGTATTGGCAATAGTGCAGCGGCAGGATCAGCCGGTTTTGCGATTTCGACACAGGAAGCGGCAGGAAATGCTATTAAAGCAATTAATCAAGCAATTGTTTCAAAAGACAATATCCGTGCCTCCCTTGGTTCCATGCAAAACCGTTTGGAAGCAACCGTATCAAATCTGACTGTTCAGGCAGAAAACCTGCAGTCTGCGGAATCCCGTATTTCTGACGTGGATGTTGCAAGTGAAATGACGAAATTTGTTCGTAATCAGGTTTTAGCCAATACGGCAGTATCTATGCTCGGACAGGCTAATACAATTCCGCAAATGGCTCTCAGTCTGATATAACCGTTTATGGAAACGGTTTTTCAGGAAAGCAAAAAGCGGTATGATTATTTTTGAGAAACCTTTGTGCATGCTCCTCTTTTCATTATGAAGGGAACATGCGCAAATTGCCGCAAAATTTTATGCTCCTGTTGCCGTGCATACTCTTATGGAGAGTATTTCGCACGGATATTGGAGAATAAAATAGGATTAAGTTTTTTGGAAAAATTCAAAATTGTGAGTTTTTGCCGTCAAGAGAACATTCTTGCGAGCATACGGACAATTTGAATTTGAGGCTCATGACTTACAGCTGTGAAGAATTATTCTTGTGCAGCTGTAAGCATGGTAACAAAATTTATGTGAAAAGCAGACTGAAGCGATATATTAAGCTTGCTGTTCCATAAATGGCGTTATGTATTGTTCATACTATTTTTACTGGTTTTCCCGAGAGCGCATTGTGCGTTTCGGCGAAAATAATAAAAATAATGTTGTTCTCCTGCTCATTATTTCCCATTTTGTTAAACCATTAACAAGGGTAACACCGCAGGAAGCGGTGTCTGGTAAAAATAGAAGACTGTATCATGGAGGATAGTATGTCTCTAGTAATTAATCACAACATGATGGCTGATAATGCATCTCGTTATTTGAATATCCATTATAACAATCTTTCTGATTCAACCCGTAAGTTATCTTCAGGGCTTCGTATTGAAACTTCTGCCGATGACGCAGCAGGTCTTGCTGTTCGGGAACTTATGCGTTCCGATATTGCCGCCCTGCAGCAAGGCGTTCGTAATGCCAATGACGGCATCAGCCTTATCCAAACCGCTGACGGCGCATTGCAAACCATTGACGAAAAGCTCGTTCGTATGAAAGAACTTGCTGAACAAGCTGCAACCGGTACCTATGACTCCGTTCAACGTGGTATCATTGACTCAGAATACCAACAAATGGCATCAGAAATCACCCGTATTTCCATGGCTACCGACTTCAACAACATTAAGTTGCTTGACGGTTCTTTGAGCAGCGGCGATCCATTAAATCCGCCCTATGGACATGATGGCACACAAATGAAGTCAACCGGTCCATTAAAGGTTCACTTCGGTTCCGGCAACGACTCTGACGAAGACTACTACTACATTGCTATCGGCTGTACGACAGCTTCTGCTCTTGGTGTCGGCAACAGTGCCGATACGGACATGAAGGCACATAACATTTCTACACAAGCAAATGCCCAAAAGGCACTTGAAGGTATCAGAGATGCTATTGTTTCAAAGGATAATATCCGTGCTCACCTTGGCGCACTGCAAAACCGTTTGGAAAATACGGTAGCAAACCTGAGTATTCAGGCAGAAAATTTACAGGCTTCCGAGTCACGTATTTCCGACATTGACGTTGCAACCGAAATGACCAATTTCGTACGTAACCAAACCTTGGCAAATACTGCAAACAGTATGCTTAGCCAAGCTAACTCATTACCGCAAATGGCGCTTAGCCTTGTAAGATAATAAGCGAGTTGGTATAAATAAAAAAAAGTCCCTCATTCGTGAGGGCTTTTTTTTGTGCTTGACAGATTTTGCTTTTCTCTTCATTGTGGCGGTAAGGTTTCAAAAAGAGGTTAGTATGAAACAAAGCGTAAAAAATATAAAAACGCCCATTCCGCGCATTGCGGCGGTACATGATTTATCCGGCTACGGACGTGCTTCTCTGACTGTCGCCATTCCTATCCTCTCTTCCATGGGCATGCAGGTTTGCCCCTTGCCCACGGCTGTTTTATCGTCACAAACAGCAAGCATTGAGGATTTTTCTTTTTTTGATTTAACGGCGCAGATGCAGGAAATACTGGAGAACTGGGAAAATCTTGACTTATTTTTTGACGCTGTGTATTCGGGCTTTTTGGGCAGTCCTCTGCAGGTGGATATTGTAGAGCGGCTTATGGACAGGCTCGGGAAAAAGGAACATATTTTCCTTGTTGATCCGGTGCTTGGCGATGACGGTAAACTTTATCCTACCCAGACCATGGAACTTGTGCAAAGTATGCGCAGATTAGTGGGAAAAGCGGATATTATTACCCCTAATTTTACCGAAGTATGCTTTTTGCTGGATATGCCCTATGAAGAAACCATTACAGCTAAACAGGCAAAAGAATATTTAAAAGCGCTTTCCCATTTAGGGGAAAAGGAAAGCAAAAAAAAGAAATCCGTGCTTATTACTTCCGCTCCCTGTGAGGAAGAAAACAGCCTCCGCGTGCTTGCCTATGATGCGGAAAACAAACGCTTTTGGCAAACAAAATCTCCCAAAATTCCCAGTGCCTATCCAGGAACCGGGGATTCTTTTGCCTCAGTTTTTTTGGGAGCATTGCTCCAAAAAGATTCTCTGCCCATGGCTATGGCACGCGCTGCCCGCTTTATTTATGATGTCATGCTGATGACCTATGGCTATGGCACGCCCTATATTGACGGGATTATGCTGGAGAAAGCTTTGCCCGGACTTTCTCGGAAAGATATTTTTCTCTTTGAGGATTTTTAACGGTAAATTTTTAAAAGAATAAATTAAATTCTTGACGTTATTTGTTTTTCCCGCTATGTATTTTTGTTCAAACCTTTAAGGAGATTACTATGAAAAGAACATATCAACCAAGTAAGATTAGCAGAAAACGCGCTCATGGTTTCCGTGCTCGTATGGCAACTGCAAGTGGTCGTGCTCTTATCAATCGCCGCCGTGCAAAAGGTCGCAAAACACTTTCTGCATAAAAACGGTTAGTTATTTATGGGCAGGGCTGAGGTATCTCCGCCCTTTGCTTATAAAAAAGTTCCTCTTTTGTAGGTTCTTTCTATATTTAAAAATCCAATAGGTTTTACATCAGGCTCACTATGCCGAATAATTGGCAAAAAAATCAACGCTTATTAAAACGATCAGAATTCCAAGCCTGTTATCATCAAGGGGAAAAATTTTTTACAAAACTGTTTATTATTTTTGTAAAAAAAATACCGCTTGCCTGTGCCCATGCCCGTCCCTGTGCCCGTATCGGACTTGCAGTGAGCAAAAAAAATGGAAATGCCGTTCACAGGAATAGAATAAAACGTCTTTTGCGTGAGTTTTTTCGGCTTCATTTTGCCTGTATTCTTCCCTATGAATTTGTGCTTGTTCCCAAAAAACATGTTGATGCAAAAACCTTACAATTTATGCATGTAGAAAAAGATTTGCTTTCTTTTTTGGACTCTTTCGGAAAGCTTCAAACCGTAAAATCTCAATGACATAGAAAACGAAAAATACTTTTCGTTTCTTGAAATAACGATGAAAATGAAAAAGGGGGCATTAGTCAGGAAAATTTTTATTTTTCCTATCAGGGTTTATCAAATTTGTATTTCACCTTTCTATCCTGCACGCTGCCGTTTTTATCCCTCCTGTTCGGAATATACAGCTCTTGCCATTGAAAAACACGGTGTAATCCGCGGTATTTGGCTTGGCATAAAAAGAATTTGCAGATGCAACCCTTGGTGTCAGGGGGGATTTGATCCTGTTCCAGAAAATATTGAGCCGTGCAAAGTTATTTTAAAAAAAATAGTACAGACTATACTGTCAAAAATTACTGTTAAGTAGGAAAACAATGGAAAACAAACGGATTATTATTGCTACTGTTATTTGTTTCGTTATTTTAGTGGCTTGGCAATATCTTGCCGACTATATGGGCTGGGTGCCTCAGCAGCAAAATGCTGAAAATACCCAAGTGGAAACACAGGCTGCAGAAAACGCAGCGGCAGAACCTGCCCGGACAGATTTAAATCTCAATGCTGCACCGTTTTTTGCCCCCGGTGAAGGCAAAAACATTGTCGTAAGGACTCCATTATATACAGCCATTTTCCATAGTGCCGGCGGTATATTGGAGTCTTTTGTTTTAAATGACATTTCCGAAACAAGCTCCCCTCATTCTCCTTTTTTAGATATGATAGGAAAGGTGGCAAAGTCAGCTTCTCCCATGGGGCTTTTAGTTAATGGACAGCCTTCTTGGAATACTGGCGTATGGAAAATCAGCGCTGACAATCTCATTTTGGAAAAAGGGGAAACGCAGGCTCTTGTTTTTGAAGGAAATGTGAATGGTCTTTTCATCAGAAGGGAACTGAGCTTTGATGCTGTAACCTACCTTATCAAAGAAAAAATTACCTATGACGCAGAGGCAGGCAAAGCCTTTATTGCCCGCATTGGCTATACCTTGGCAGGCACGGAATATTCCAGCTCCTCAACCTATAACCCCATGCAGGTTGTTTGGAATAAGGAAAGTAGTTACGAAAATGACAGCGATGTCGGCAAGCTTCGGGAAGAAGGCATGGTAGAAAGCGGTCAGCTTCTTTTTGCAGGGCTGAGCAACAACTACTTCCTCTCCGCCGTTGCTCCCCAAAGCAAAAATGGTCTGGTAAAAGCCCGTATCCAAAGCGATGTATGGCGCGTTGCCTATGAAGAACAGCCTCTGACCATTAATGCCGGCAGCCCTGTTGTGAGTGAACTTGCATGGTGGTTTGGACCAAAAGATGCAAAACTTTTGGAAACCGCACCGAATGAACTTATCAAAACAATTCATTATGGTTTCTTCGGTATTTTGGCAAAACCTCTTTTGTGGCTTTTGAGCTTTTTTCAATCCTTTGTGGGTAACTGGGGTGTTGCCATTATCCTGCTGACTGTCTTCATTAAAATTATTTTCTGGCCGCTGACGAAGAAAAGCTATAAGTCCATGGAACAAATGAAGAAAATAGCTCCTCTCATGGAAGATGTTAAGAAGAAATACGGCAATGACAGAGAAAAGCTTTCAAAGGAAATGATGCAGTTATACCGTACCTATAATATCAATCCTATGAGCGGCTGTCTGCCAATTTTTGTTCAGCTTCCTGTTTTTATAGCGCTTTATAATGCACTGCTCAATTCTGAAAATTTGCGGCACGCTGAATTTATTACCTATTTGCCTTTTACAGATATTTTGTGGCTTGCTGACCTTTCTGTAAAAGACCCCCTCTATATTACCCCTCTTGTCATGGGGGCGACAATGTTCTTGCAGCAATGGCTTTCTCCTGCTGTGGGTGACCCAACCCAACGTAAGGTTATGATGTTGATGCCAGTAATTTTCACCTTTATGTTCTTGAACTTCCCCTCCGGTTTAGTTGTTTATTGGCTTTGTAACAACGTTATTTCCATTGCGCAGCAATGGTGGACTTTACGTAAAGTGAGGTAAAAATGAGTACTTTTAAAGAATTCCAAGCGAAAAATCTTGATCAGGCAATACAAGATGCCTGTACTTTTTTTGGGACTGAAAGAGAAAAACTTGAAATAGAAATCATTGAAGATGCAAAAATGGGTGTTTTTGGGCTTATTGGCGCAAGAAAAGCAAAAATCCGTGCAAAAGTTGTTTCTTTATCAGATTTCAATATGCCCGTTGAGGAAGGAAAAAAACAAAAGTTCACCCCCCGCGGTGCAAAGCCTAAAAACAGACCTGTGCAGGAAAAAGCGGAGTATAAAAAAGCCCGCTTTGAAAAAACGGCAGAAAAGCCCTTTGGCAATGACAAGCCCTTTACGCCCGAAGAGGAAGAAGAAGGCGAAAGCCAAAAACGTTTCCTTGCAAAAATGCAAACGGAGCATAATCCTCATACGGAAGAAGAACTGGACGATTATGAGCTTGAGGCAATGGACAGAGAAGCCATGCATCGGGCAAATCTGCTGGGCAATATGACCGAAGCGGAAATTATTGCCAGCGGTGAATATGAGCAAGACAGAAACGGACGCTATCACAGAGCAAATACCCGTCAAACCCGCTATCAAAATTCACGCGGACGCTATGAACACCGCGACAATTTTGAACGCGGCAATAAATACGGCAAGTTTGACCGCCAAGACAGACCTGCCCGCTATGAAAAATCAGATCGTCCGCGTTCTGATCGCTTTGATAAATTTGACAAATATGAAAAAACCGAACGCAAACCCCGTTATCAGCAAGCTCCAAGACGTCCTTATGTGAAAGCAGAACATGCTGTGGAATATGAAGGCGTACAATTACCGCGTGTCAATTTGCTGGAACTTGATCAGGAAAAGCTTATCAGTATTGTAAAAGAGGCTATTACCAACCTCATTACGCCTATTGTGGGTGAACTTGGCGGACTGGATATTAAAGTTGAAGAAAACCGCGTTTTGGTAAAAGTGGAAAGTGAAGATTCCGGACTTTTGATTGGTCGTGAAGGACAGCACCTTGCTGCAATCCAATATTTGCTTGCACGTATTATTACGACAAAAATGCAGGTGCAGGTGCGTATCCAGTTAGATACGGGTGATTATCACCAGCGGCAGGACGAGCGTATGCAGTCCCTGGCGTTTATGCTTGCGGACAGACTGCGCAAAACAGGACGTTCCCAGTCAACACGTCCTATGAGTGCGTATCAGCGCCGTGTTATTCACCTTGCTTTGCAGGATGAACCGGATGTGCAGACAAGAAGCGTTGGCGATGGTGTTTTAAAACGTGTCATTATTATGAAAAAACGTAATGATTACACTGAAGTGCCGGAAGAATTAACCGCCGATCAAGATCAATTTGAAGATGATGTCTTCATGGCTGATGAACAGGATTTAAGTCAGGAAGATTTGCAGGAAGAAAATAAAGACGAATAATAAGGGGCTGTGGAGTATGAAAAAACAATATGCTGTTATTGGTAATCCCGTACTTCACAGCCTTAGTCCGTTAATCCATCAGCGTGCCTTTGATTATTATCAAATCGAGGCACGCTATTTTGCGTATGAGGTTACGGATTTTTCTGCATTTATGCTCTATTTTCATACGGGCGGAGCGGAACATATTTCTTTTCTTCCCCACTCCTATATAGGCAGTCAAAGGAATTTATATCAAAAAAATCAGTCCCTCATTCCTTATTTGGAAAAGGATTTTTCGTTCCCGCTGCAGGGGCTTTCCATCACAATTCCCCATAAAAAAAATGTACTGGAAATTGCCGACAGCGTAAGCTATAAAGCACAACTTTGCGGAGCGGGCAATACGCTTTATTGGCAAGAGGGAAAACTTATTGCGGAAAATACCGATATCGCCGGTTTTTATGCCCCCCTTGAAGCATATTTGCATGATAATCCTGCTGCTTTTTACTCAGCTTTAATTTATGGAGCCGGCGGGGCAGCCTGTGCTGTGCTGGCGGCACTTTTGCATGTACAGGATTTGCAGACTATTTACCTTTGTGCACGGCGGGAAGAGCAGGCACAGGAGCTGATGAGCCATATCAAAAATAATTTTTCCCTGCTTGCGCAGCACGGGCTGAATACAAAGGTTGAAATACGGTATCTCCCTCTTATCCATGATGAATTTGCCTGTGATTTGGTGGTGAATACTATTCCGCAGTGGGGTGCAGATGCTCAAAGCCCGCGGGAAAATTTTGCAGGTGTGCGTTTTGCCTATGATTTAACCTATAAACAAACTCCTTTTCTGAGACAAGCCCGGACGTTTGCAAACTGCCATTGTCAGGACGGAAAAACCATGTTTACAGAACAGGCGAAAGCCCAGTTCAAACTCTGGACAGGGCTTGAAATCCCTGCCCTTTGTTATCAGGATATTTTTAATTGAGCTGCCGAAGCAAAGTATTGAAAAATTCTTTTTTTATTTTCTCATTATTTTTGCTTTGTTCCATTATAAAATTTTTCCATAATTAATGGATATAATAACAAATATTTTTTATTCTTGGCGTTTGCCATTCTTTTTATAACTCAATTGCATAAACATTATCCGTTCATAAACCTCTTCATAGAACAAAGCAAAAAATATCTTTATATATTAATTTTCCGTAAAACAGCAAAATACAAAATATCATGTCCCTTGAGCATAGGATTTAATGCTGACGGAATAATGTATTCTTGGTGCAGACACTCCATGCCGGGAGCTGATACAAGGAATTTTTTGATTTGTCCTTTGTTTTCGCAGTCAAAAACAGAGCAGGTACAATAAAACAGACAGCCGTTTTCCTGCAAATGCTCATGGGCAAGAGCGAGGAGTTTTTCCTGTGTATTCAGGATTTCTGAAAGTCTTTCCTCTGTAATGCGGTATTTTACTTCCGGATTGCGGGCAATGGTTCCGGACGTGGAGCAGGGGCTGTCCAGCAAAATAAATTGAAATTTCCGGATGTTGCTTTTTAAAATGCCTTCTTCAGCAAGTCCTTGAACAGCGGCAGGTTCCGGCAAGCCCAAGCGGGAACATTCTTTTAAAAATTCTGTCAGCCGTGTTTCATTGGGTTCAGTTACCAAGGCAACATGAATATTTTTTTCCAGCAGAGCAAGGCTTTTTCCCCCGCGCCCGCAGCACATATCCCAAAGCGGTGCATTACTCGCTGCACTCCTTTTTTCTTGGATAAAATCGGCAATTTTTTCAGCGGCAAGGGCAGAGGCAACGCCTTGGCGGGAATAAAAATTTTGTGTCTTGTCAAAATTTATTTGAGGATTTTCAATAAAAAAAATACCGGGCGTTAATGGTATGGCATGGAGGGGAAGTGCCACAGGAGGATTTTGCAGGTTAATCCTAAAACTCGGTACAGGGGCATAAAAACTTTCTTCTGCCAAAAGCTGTGAAAAAGCAGGGTTGAGTTCTCGAGTAAAAAGCTCCGGCAAATCGGCAAGCAGGTGGAGTTTGCGCCGTTCTTTTTTAGCGGGGATTCGGTTGCTTGCAAATTTTGTTCGAATAAGTTTTTGCCATTCTTCAAGCTGTGCTTTGATTGTTTCTTTTTGGACCAGAACAGCATGCAATACCGCATTGACGGCATGGGCTTTCTGCTGTCCTGCAAGTTTTTTGCAAAGCGCTACATATTCATTGACGGCGGCATGTTCTTCTTTCTCAAGAAAAAAAAGCTCATAGAGGGCAAGCAACAGGCAATTCTCCATTTTAGGGTCGGGCTTTTTTTTGCAAAAAGGCAAAAGTATTTGCTTAAGCAAGCCTCCCTTTCTCAGTACGCCATAGCAAAGAGCCATGAGGAAGGTTTTTTCCTGACTAAAATGCGCAGATTGAGGAATTTTGGCATAGGCTTGTTCCAAAAGCACAGGAAAAGGAACAGTACCTGCTTTTTGTAAAAGGCATTGTACTGCAAGTTCTCGTATTGCTGCCATAAAATTTCCTTTATTACCCGTTATTCTGCCTGCAAAAGAGCAAAATGCGCATGGCTGTTTGCACGCAGGTAGCCGTTTTGGAAAGATTTTGCGTCCATGCTCGGTTTGCCTGCAAGACGGATTTGCCGTATGCCGTAAAAACCGCTGCCGCATTTGACGGCAATATACTGTTTATAAATGCCGGCTATTTCGCCGCACGCCGCATTTTTTTGTTCTTCTGTCGGGCAAAAATCCGTGCGTTCCAGAGGAAAACCGGCTTCAATCCGCACGGGAACAGGATCTCTGCTGTCTACAATCAAACTTGCTGTTGCTCCGGGATTTGGGGAAAATCCGCGGACATGATTATGAATAACAAGGCTGCTTCGGGTAAAATCAATTTGTGCTTCCTGTTTTGTAAGCTTTGCGGCATGGGTGGCTAAGGCTTCATTTTGTTTAATCAGGGTCACGTCATGATGACGGATGAGTTCGAGAGCTTCCAAAAGCAGCGTTGCGCCTGAATGAGCAATATCCGCCAGCAGTGTGCCTGCATTGTGGCAGTTTTCTTCTGTATCGTGAATAGAAAGAGCCTGCTGCAAAAGGGTCGGTCCTGTATCAAGCCCTGCTTCCATACGCATAATAGTGACGCCTGTCAGCGTATCCCCATTGATAAGACAGCGCTGCACAGGGGCGGCGCCGCGGTATTTGGGAAGCAGCGAGCCGTGCACATTATAGGCTCCATATTTTGGGATATCGAGAACTTCTTGGGGCAGCAGCATGCCATAGGCTGCCACAACAAGAATATCGGGGGCAAGGGCTTTGAGTTCGGCAACAGCTTCAGGATTATTTTTTAATTTTTCGGGCTGATAAACGGGAATATTCAATTCTTTGGCGAGGATTTTCGTTTCCGGTTCGACAAGCTTATTTTTTCCTCTTCCGCCCATTCTGTCAGGCTGCGTGTAGACAGCTGCGATTTCTCCGTGCTCGTATCCGTGCAGCCGTTTGAGAATTTCAGCCGCAAAAAAAGGTGTGCCCATATAAATAATACGCATATTGTATCCTTATTCTTTTCCCAGTAATAAAAACGTATCCAGCCATGCAATGAGTTCGCCGCAGCGTCCGCCTCCATACATAAGCATGCCAAATAATTCTTGCCGCTGCGATTCCATAATTTCAGGAGAAATACTCTCGTCTTCGGCTAAACTGTCGCAAAGGCGGCGTGCAAGAATCCAGTTTTCCGTACCATGGATAAAAAGGAGCATATTTTCTGCAAAATGAAGCCCCTGAGATAATAAAAATTCTTCCCGTTTGTCCGTTCCGGGCAAAACCAAAGAACGGGCAAGGGCAAGGCGCAGAGCATTTAACTGCGAGCCATGAACGCTTGTATTCCAGCCATAAAGCCAGTCTGCCCGTTTAAAAAGCAAATGCAAATCTTCACCCAACTGAAAAACCTTTTGCAATTGTCCGTGAAGTTCCCGCAAAAGCGGCCATGTGGTTTGAAAATCAGTATTAATCCATACAGGAGCAAAGCTTTCCCTATTAAAAATATTTTTGCAAAGCCCTTTTCCTTTGACTTCAAAGGCTGCCGATGTGGCTGTAAGCCGACTTATGTCCGCGTCTTTCAATATGGTTTTGAGCATATGGGCAAGAATGGTATTGGCGTCCTTTGAGTCTGCTGTTTCTAAATGGCTATAGCTTAAAATATATTGCCCTTTGTGATATTCCCCTGCAATAATGGCAGGCTGTCCTTCCAAAAGTTTGGGTTTGAGACGTATACCGTAAAGGTTTTCCCAGTCCTCAAGCGTGTTTTGGGGTAAGGTGTTAATAGGCAGATCATGGCTGTAAAAATCTTCACCCATTTCTCTGTAACGGGCTAAAATGCGGACGTTTCCTTTTTCAGGGCATGCTTTTATTTCTTCCGGGCTTGGCTCTTGGAAACGTCCCGGCCACCAGACGGGCAGGCTTGCTTTTGCCATGCCTTGCGGAATAAGCGTATCTTCGTAAATATCGCAGTAAATATGCCCGGAAATCCTGTGTTCTGTTCTGCCGCTGTAAAAATCGCGTCCCCAAGGACAAAGGGCTAAGCCGTCCTCAAGGGCAAGTCCCGCACCTCCGCAAAAACCGAGATAGGCACCGCCTTCTGCCACAAAAACTCGGATAGCGTCTATCCCTTTTGGGGTAAGCCGCTTCGCTTTTTGCCTGCCGGAACCGCCGGGAACAATCAGAATTTTAAAATCTTTTTTGCGTAAGATATCTTCCTGACACTCTTGAGCGGTAATGACTTCATAGGGAAGACCCGTTTGAATAACGGTATTCAACACCAAATGCCCCCAAAGCGGCGAAGCGTCCCATAAAACAGCAATCATAGCATTTTTCCGTTAATTGTTGAGAAAATCTGGATCTTGTGCAGCCGTAATCCCGTATCGGGCAAGGACTTCCTCAAAAACTTTACATGCTTTTGCGTGTTTGTCTTTACATTTGATAAAATTGGGTTTTTCACCGTTTAAAAGTTCAAGGCAATTCACTGCCCCAAATTCTTGTTTAAACGCAGCATGCAATGCACGGATTTTTTCATAAGTTTGCAATTTGCTTTGTCCTTTTTCAAGGTTGCCGTCACTGAATAAAAAACCCATCACTATATACAAGCCCGTCAAAAGCCCGCATGTTTCCTGCAGCTGCCCCATGCCGCCGCCAAAACCTTCGGCTGCCCGATAAAGGTGTTGAGGTTCAATGGGAACAAGATCCTGATAGGCAAGAGCTATAGCCTGCGCACAGTTTGCCCCTTTGGAATGTTGTTGTTCTGCAAATTCAGCTCGAGTTTTCATAGTGTATCCTTCTCGTTATAATGTTTGTTTGGAAAGTTCGTATTCAGCCCGCAGCTGCCCGCAGGCAGCTTCAATATCCTGTCCTTTGCTTTTGCGGATAATTGCTGTCACATTTTTTGCCCATAACGCTTTTTCAAAACGTAAAAGATTTTCAAAGCTTGGTGCTTTATAGGGGGATCCGGGTGTATCGTTATAGGGAATAAGATTGAGTTTTGCTTTGAGCCGTGAGCATATTTTTATCAGTTCTTTCGCATCCTGCGGCGTGTCGTTCACTCCGCCCAGCACAAGATATTCCAATGTCATGCGTTCCCGTGTATGCAGCGTATAGCTTTCCAGTGCAGAAAGCAAATCTTCCAAATGCCACGCTGCAGCCTTTGGCATGAGCATGGCGCGCTTTTCCTGCGTGGGGGCATGGAGGGAAACCGCCAAATAGGCAAGGTTGCTTTCACCCAATTCTTTTAACCCCTTTTGGATACCGCACGTGGAAACGGTAATGCGTCTGGTGGAAAACGCCAGCCCTTTTTTATGGTGCAGGGTTTCCAGACTTTTCATCAAATTTTCAAAATTCAGCAAAGGTTCGCCCATTCCCATAAAAACAAGGTTGCGGATAATGGGGTGCTCGGGATGGTAGTCTTCCAAAAATGCACGGGCTGCCTGCACTTGCCCCAAAATTTCTCCCATGCTCATATTGCGCTTGAAGCCAAGTTTGCCTGTACTGCAAAAGCTGCATGCCATGGCACAGCCTACCTGCGTGGAAAGGCATTGGGTTATCCGTACTTTGCCGTCTTTGGAAATACTGGGGATAAGTACGGTTTCTATGAGTTCTCCGTCTTCAAGTTTGAGCAGAAACTTTGTTGTGCCGTCCTTGCTTTTGCTGACTTTTTCAATGGTTGGACGGAATAAATAGGCTTTTTCCCGTAACAGCCGATGTGTTTCTTTGGAAACATCACTCATTTCTTCAAAATCAAGACAGTTTTTAGCCCAAATCCAGTTCCAGAGTTGACCTGCCCGATATTTAGATAATTGTAATTCATTTGTTACAAAATTCTCAAGTTCGTGATAGCTCAGAGAATTGAGCTGGAGTTTCGTATCCATATCAGCCCTTTGCGGAAAATGTCTTTAGGAGATAAATTGCAGTAACATATTACAGTATTTCATGAAAAAAATAAAGTTAAACTTTTAGCGTCTCTATTTGCGCTTCTTTTATCCTTAAATGAGTATCAGGCAGTGTTAGATACACAAAAAAGCGCATTGCAGAGAAGAAAAGATCATGGAAGAAATTGATTGACACAAAAAGAACAATTAGCTAAATTTAACGACGAAAAAAAAGAATAATATGCTTTGTTGTTTTTCTGCAAGAGGAAAAGGAACACATAGTATTCTGAAAATTGTTTTTTGATGAGAAACAGATACAACACATCTCAAAAATTTCATTCGGAAATTTTGGGAGTGTAATGAAGAGGAGGTTTCATGCTGAAAAACGCAATAAAAGCATTTTTTGACCATTTTGAAAGCTACTTATGTCAAATTTTGCTTGTTTTCTTTGTTTGCGTCATATTTTTGCAAATTGTTCTCAGACAAATCAATATGTCTTTGAGCTGGACAGAGGAAATAGCCCGTTTTGCCTTTATTTGGTTTATTTTGTTCGGTGCCTGCTATGCAACCCGTCTTTGTGCGCTGAACCGTGTAACGGTACAATTTATGAAAGCCCCTCAATGGGTGACGAATTTGTTTCTGTTTGTCGGCGACATTATTTGGATCGGGTTTTCATTGGTCATGGCATATTATGGTTACCTTGCCGTTTTGGATTTGCGGGAATTTCCGTATTATACGCCTGCGCTGGACTGGGATTTAGGCTATGTGTATCTGGTCTTCCCCCTGAGCTTTACGCTTATGGCAATCCGCATTATCCAAGTCAATGTCATGAAATACATTTTACATATCGATATTGCCGACCCTGACCAAGAAGCAATGGAAGAAAGTAAAAAAGCGCTTGCACAAGAGGTAGAAGAAGAATGCTAGAAATGACCCCAGGAATGATTGGAGCAGTACTCTTTTGTGTGTTCTTTGCTCTTTTACTTATCGGCAGCCCCATCATGGTGGCGCTTGGTATCGCAACAATGTCATGCTTCTTTATGCTTGGCATCGATATCAGTATTATGATTGAAAAAGCTTTTGCAAACCTGACGGCATTCCCGCTCATGGCACTGCCCTGCTTTGTTCTTGCCGGGGCGCTTATGGAAGCGGCGGGAATCTCGAAACGGCTCGTGCATATAGCAGAAAATATTGTAGGGCCTATTCCCGGCGGTCTTGCTATTTCAACGGCGCTCGCCTGCGTATTCTTCGGGGCGATTTCCGGCTCAGGTCCTGCTACCACAGCCGCTGTCGGTATGCTCATGATCCCCGCCATGGCATGCCGCGGTTATAATAAAGCCTATGCAGCCGCAACAACGGCTACAGCCGGCGGTATCGGCATTATTATTCCTCCCAGTATCCCGATGGTTATTTACGGCGTAACAGGTCAGCAAAGTATTGCAAAAATGTTTATGGCAGGTATTATCCCCGGTTTTTGCATTGCTCTTTCTTTGAGTATTGCACACTATTTCCTCTGCCGTAACCTGAAAACCGAAGGTCTTGCTTGGTCTCGGGCAGCGTTAAGACAGGCGACCAGAGAAGGTATCTGGTCAATTATGGCTCCTGTTATCATCTTGGGCGGTATTTACGCCGGCGTCTTTACACCGACGGAAGCAGCCGTTGTTGCTATCGTGTATACTGTTATTGTCGGCGTCTTTATCCATAAGGAACTGACTTTCAGAGCTTTTATGAACTCTTTGAAAACCACCTCATGGCTGACCGGTCGTGTTCTTGTTCTTGTTTTCACGGCAACGGCGTTCGGGTATCTTTTGACCTCCTACCGTCTGCCTATTTACATTGCGGAATGGATGCTCAACTTTACGGATAACGTTTACCTTGTTTGGTTAATGGTAGCAGTCTTCCTGTTATTCCTCGGCATGTTCATGGAAACCCTTGCAATTATCATGCTGGTAACCCCTGTTCTTCTGCCGCTGATGACAGCCTTTGGGGTTGACCCCATTCACTTTGGTATCGTGCTGATTTGCTGCTGTGCAGTAGGCTTTGCAACACCTCCTCTGGGTGAAAATATGTTCGTAGCCTCCGGTATTTCCAACGAAAGTTTGGAAGCCATTTCTATCAAGGCATTGCCGCTGGTAGCAATTAACCTTATTGCCATCGCAGTGATTATTCTCTTCCCGCAGCTTTCTCTGTTCATCCCGAGCTTGGTAGAATAATGAAAACATTATCGGATTAACAATGCAAAAAGCACCTGTTTGCACAGGTGCTTTTTTTGTATTTTTCATTTATGCAAAAATTCACAAAATATTTTTTAATTAACTGTTATTTCAATAAGAAAACACGGACTGTGTGAAAAAAAATACTTGTTTTATGAGTTAACAGTTGCCAAATGCATTTGAATGGTGTATGTATAAGTTACTTCTTAGAGAAGTTCGCCTGTCATTGGGACAGGGAGCCAAATATATGGTTTTTTAAAACCTTAATTTAAACGTAGGAGAATTTTTTATGAAATTCAAAAGTCTTCTTTCTTTGGCTGTTGCAGCTATGCTTGCAATGCCAGTAATGGCTAACGCCGCAACCTATAACATGGCAGTTGGTGACCCGGAAGATTCCGAACAAGGTTACGCTGCTAACGCTTTCAAAAAATATGTTGAAGAAAAAAGCAATGGCAATATTAAAATTGAAGTATTCTTCGGTTCTGCTTTAGGCGACGAATCAGAATGTTTCCGTAACGTACAAAAAGGTACTCTTCCTTTTGCAGTCGGCGGTATTGCTAACCTCGTACCTTTTGAGAAAAGACTTGGTCTTATGACTCTTCCATACCTCTGGAAAAACCTTGACGAAGTTGTTGCCGGTACAACAGGCGCTCCTGCAGAACTCTTGAACAGCTATGCTACAAGCGCAGGCTTCAGACTTCTTTGCTTCACCTATACTGACTTCCGTTACATTTCCAACAGCCGCAAACCAATCACCAAAATGTCCGATATGCAGGGCTTGAAATTCCGTGTTCCTCAATCTGCTGTTCTTATCGCTTCTTATAAAGCATTCGGCGGCAGCCCAACCCCTATTTCATGGTCTGAAACTTTCACCGCTTTGCAACAAGGCGTTGTTGACGGTCAATGCTATGGTTACATCGGCTTCCAAGCTATGAAATTCAACGAAGCTAACCAAAAATATTTGACAGAAGTTCACTATACATACCAAATCCAACCACTCGTTATCAGCGAACGCGTATTCCGCAAAATGAGCGCTGAAGACCAAGCTCTTATGGTTGAAGCAGGTAAATATGCTCAAGATCAAGTATTGCAATACCAAAAGAGCGACGGCGAAAAGGCTAAACAAGCTCTTATCGCAGAAGGTCTTGTAGTATCTCAGCTTGAAGATGAAGATCAATGGCAAAAAGCTGCTTATGAAAAAGTATGGCCTGAAATGGCTGAATTCGTAGGCGGTAAGGATGCTATCAACGCATACTTGAAGGCTATGGGCAAACCTGAATGGAATAACTAATCCGTAAGGATTGTTGCGTATATTGGGGCAGAGTAATCTGCCCCTTTTTTTATTAATGCTTTGCCTTAAAATATGAGAGAAGAAGCTGCTCCTTTTTATTTTAGAATATTTCCGACTAACATGAGAAATAAAAATTCATTCCCATAGTGTTTATTCAGAGGTTAAAAATATTGTTATTTACAGCAGATACGGGAACAGTTTTGTGGTGTTGTTCTTTTAAAGAATTTAAAGAAGAGTTTTAAGTAGCTATTCTTAGAAAACTATGTTACAAATTTAACAAGTCATAAAGGTTTTCTCCTCAGAAAGTTTTTCCGAATAGAAACCCTGATGTCTATTTGTACTATATGAAGATATGAAATGGTGTCTTCAAATGAGGAGGTTTCATGCTGAAAAACGCAATAAAAGCATTTTTTGACCATTTTGAAAGCTACTTATGTCAAATTTTGCTTGTTTTCTTTGTTTGCGTCATATTTTTGCAAATTGTTCTCAGACAAATCAATATGTCTTTGAGCTGGACAGAGGAAATAGCCCGTTTTGCCTTTATTTGGTTTATTTTGTTCGGTGCCTGCTATGCAACCCGTCTTTGTGCGCTGAACCGTGTAACGGTACAATTTATGAAAGCCCCTCAATGGGTGACGAATTTGTTTCTGTTTGTCGGCGACATTATTTGGATCGGGTTTTCATTGGTCATGGCATATTATGGTTACCTTGCCGTTTTGGATTTGCGGGAATTTCCGTATTATACGCCTGCGCTGGACTGGGATTTAGGCTATGTGTATCTGGTCTTCCCCCTGAGCTTTACGCTTATGGCAATCCGCATTATCCAAGTCAATGTCATGAAATACATTTTACATATCGATATTGCCGACCCTGACCAAGAAGCAATGGAAGAAAGTAAAAAAGCGCTTGCACAAGAGGTAGAAGAAGAATGCTAGAAATGACCCCAGGAATGATTGGAGCAGTACTCTTTTGTGTGTTCTTTGCTCTTTTACTTATCGGCAGCCCCATCATGGTGGCGCTTGGTATCGCAACAATGTCATGCTTCTTTATGCTTGGCATCGATATCAGTATTATGATTGAAAAAGCTTTTGCAAACCTGACGGCATTCCCGCTCATGGCACTGCCCTGCTTTGTTCTTGCCGGGGCGCTTATGGAAGCGGCGGGAATCTCGAAACGGCTCGTGCATATAGCAGAAAATATTGTAGGGCCTATTCCCGGCGGTCTTGCTATTTCAACGGCGCTCGCCTGCGTATTCTTCGGGGCGATTTCCGGCTCAGGTCCTGCTACCACAGCCGCTGTCGGTATGCTCATGATCCCCGCCATGGCATGCCGCGGTTATAATAAAGCCTATGCAGCCGCAACAACGGCTACAGCCGGCGGTATCGGCATTATTATTCCTCCCAGTATCCCGATGGTTATTTACGGCGTAACAGGTCAGCAAAGTATTGCAAAAATGTTTATGGCAGGTATTATCCCCGGTTTTTGCATTGCTCTTTCTTTGAGTATTGCACACTATTTCCTCTGCCGTAACCTGAAAACCGAAGGTCTTGCTTGGTCTCGGGCAGCGTTAAGACAGGCGACCAGAGAAGGTATCTGGTCAATTATGGCTCCTGTTATCATCTTGGGCGGTATTTACGCCGGCGTCTTTACACCGACGGAAGCAGCCGTTGTTGCTATCGTGTATACTGTTATTGTCGGCGTCTTTATCCATAAGGAACTGACTTTCAGAGCTTTTATGAACTCTTTGAAAACCACCTCATGGCTGACCGGTCGTGTTCTTGTTCTTGTTTTCACGGCAACGGCGTTCGGGTATCTTTTGACCTCCTACCGTCTGCCTATTTACATTGCGGAATGGATGCTCAACTTTACGGATAACGTTTACCTTGTTTGGTTAATGGTAGCAGTCTTCCTGTTATTCCTCGGCATGTTCATGGAAACCCTTGCAATTATCATGCTGGTAACCCCTGTTCTTCTGCCGCTGATGACAGCCTTTGGGGTTGACCCCATTCACTTTGGTATCGTGCTGATTTGCTGCTGTGCAGTAGGCTTTGCAACACCTCCTCTGGGTGAAAATATGTTCGTAGCCTCCGGTATTTCCAACGAAAGTTTGGAAGCCATTTCTATCAAGGCATTGCCGCTGGTAGCAATTAACCTTATTGCCATCGCAGTGATTATTCTCTTCCCGCAGCTTTCTCTGTTCATCCCGAGCTTGGTAGAATAATGAAAACATTATCGGATTAACAATGCAAAAAGCACCTGTTTGCGCAGGTGCTTTTTTTTGTACAGGAATAAAAAATTTGCTAAAAAAAAGGCTTATGATGTTTCATAAGCCCTTTTCATAAAGAAATATATGGCGCGCCTGGAGCGATTCGAACGCCCGACCTACAGGTTCGTAGCCTGTTGCTCTATCCAGCTGAGCCACAAGCGCACTTGAGGAATTTTTTATACATAGATACAGGCAGCCTGTCAAGCATTTTTTTAAAAATAAAATTTTTATTTTGCAGAAATAAAAAAATTTTCTTTGCTTGTTCTTCCAATCTGTTGGCAATATATCAGGCAAATGCATTCAATCAAGAAAGATGATTGGGCACAAGCAGGTGGAAACGTCAGTATTTCAAAGCTATCAGCCTTGAAAATATCAGTAACACACTAAAAAAACATGCAATCATTAAATAAACATAAATAAAGGGTACAATCTCTGGACAAAACACTTTTCTTAAGCTAGCATCTGACCTGTGTTTCTTGGTAGTTATCGTATTTTATATACATAAATACCCCAAAAAAAATCAAGAGGAGTTTTCCTATGCACAAGAAATTAGAAGAAATTGTATTGCCAAACGACCGTCACTACACTGACGAACACATTTGGATCAAAAAAGACGGCGATTCATACCTTAGCGGCATCAGCGACTTTGCCCAAGACCAATTGGGTGAAGTTATGTTTGTTGATGTTCCTTCTGTTGGTGATAAATTTAAAGCAGGCGTTCCTTACGGTGAAGTTGAATCCATCAAAAGTGTTAACAAACTTTTCACTCCTGTGGACGCTGAAATTCTTGCTGTTAACGATGTATTGGGTGACGCTCCGGCTACTTTGAACGAATCTCCTTACGAAAAAGGCTGGATTGTTCGCATGAAAGTTAATAATGAAGCTGACATTGAAAAACTTTTAACCGCAGATGCATACCGTGCTTTCTTGAATAAATAAGTTCAGCGCAACATGAATATTTCTTACCCCACCCTGTGTGGGGTTTTCTTTTTTAATTTTTTGCTTTGTTTTTGTGTCAGGTTGATTTTATAATTACAAAAGATAATTATAAAATTTTCTTTTTATGGGGGAAATGATTATCTCTG
>OFGQ01000322.1_pt1 | contig 41362 bp, 43 predicted proteins | sample 1521791 | NCBI WGS metagenome assembly OFGQ01 (sample SAMEA3504116, study PRJEB24116) | mouse gut metagenome | biome: mouse gut; feature: mouse-associated habitat; material: faeces | place: Denmark | collected 2011 | reverse complement strand
TGAAATTCGTGTTGTTTCGTCTTTGTGTGAAAGTGGCTTAAAATCAAGGGATTTTAGAGATTTTTGTATTTTGTCTGGTAGTTGATTTACCGTCTTTGTTCGTCTTTCTTTAATAAAAATATGTCAAATTGTATGTCAGCTAAAAAGACTATCAGCAGTTTGCCGGTAGTCTTTTTGGTTGTAATATTCAAGATAATCATTTATTCAAATTTTGCTTAAACTCTTCTAATATTATGTTTCTTTGGCTATCTGTTTGAGCATTATCATATTTTTGTTGAAAATCATCACGGATTACAGACATTTTGTTTTTCCAGTCTTCATATTGCCTTGTTTGTTCTGGTGTTCTCAATCCACTTTTTTTAGACGGATACCATTTATTTCTGTTTTTTAACGCATTTATATATGTTTTTTGAATTGGAGATTGATTATCTTTATATTTTTTTTGTGCTGCAACCTGCTGACAAGTCATGTTTATATTTGGCAATTTATTACTACAATATCTTGCAGGTTTATTTGGATTGAATATAAAGTATTTTCCGCAATTTTCACATCGTTTAAGATAAGTTCCAATTTGAGCTATTTTAAAAATTTCACAATTAAAAGCGTCTTCAAGAGAATTAAATTTATATCCGTTGATTACATATAGATGTTTTTGGATAAATTCTTGTCTTTGTGGTTCTTTTTCAATGTAACTATCATTTATGGATGGGTCATTGTCGGAATTAAAAGGTGGATTAAAAAAATGACTTCCACCAGTGTGCTTTTCATAATCAGTTGGATGAATAATTGCAACTTCATTAAAATGGAAAGATTGATTATAGCGGTGGTTTAATCGGCACATTGGAGAAAAACCATCTATAAAAAATTTGTTATCTATATCAAATATTTCATAGACTTTATCTTGAATTATTTTTTGCCAATATAAATAATCATAGTTACTTTTGCTTTGAATAGCATTTTTATCCAATTCTGATACAAAGAAAAAAGGTTCATATGGAGATTGAAAATACAGATAAGCACTAAGTTCCGCAATCCACCATATTTCGCCGTTGTCAATGCCACAAAGTTTAAAATCTGGAAAATCCTTTTTGATTTCTGTTTCAATTTCAGCGGACTCCATTTCTTCAAATTTTTGTTCGGATTTTTGAATAAATCGGCGTATTTTACGTCTAAGAATATCATATTCAGAAAAATCACTATTAACAAAACTTAATAAGGGCTGAAATAATTCTGTAATCATAGCATTAGAATCATCAGTGTTATATTGAATTATTTTTTGATTTGTAATATCAAAATTATAAAGATACATCTGTTTTACCTCCACAAAAGAGAACTATATAAAATTATAAAAAACATATATTTCTCATAGTACGATTCTTTATCTTGTATTATAGCGCAATTTCATGTAAAATACAAGCATAGACGAACTATATAAAAAATAAATAACACATAGTTCATAATGGAAAGGAGAGAAAAAGATGAATCTGGCAAAAAATAGGAATCAAGATGGCGTGTTAATTACATTGACACAGGCTTGTCAGGAATCTAATTTAGGGGCAACCGCAGTTCGGAAAATTGCGGAAGACAGCGGAGCAGTACGGAAGATAGGAAGAAGCTACAGAATAAAAAAGAGCATATTTTTCGACTATATCGAAAAGGTGTATGCTGAATGAGTGGTGATATAATGTCAGATTTCTATGTTCCATCACAGATGAGGAAACACAACAATTTTATATTGTGGAAGTTAGAAACGGATGGTAAAGGAAAACAGCGTAAAATTCCATATTCAGCATTATATGATGGCAAGGCAAGTACAACCAACAGCAGGACATGGACAACCTATGAAAACGCTTTGCAATGCCTTAAATCGGGCAAATACGGCGGTTTGGGGTTCGTTCTGGATAAAGATATTACATTCATTGATTTAGACCATTGCAGGGGCGATAACGGGGTTTTAACACCATTGGCAGAGAACATAATTAATAATTTCAAAGATACGTTTATTGAAGTATCACAAAGCGGAAACGGATTACATATTTTTGCTTTGGGAACAGTAAAAAAAGCAGTAAAGACAAAAGAGATTGAATTATACTCTACAGGACGGTATGCCGCTTTAACTGGCAATGCTATTAATCCTATAGATTTATCAGAAGCACAACAGAGAATAGATATACTTTATAATTATTGCAACAGAGGAAAAAAGGAAACAGAGAATACAAGGAGGCTTCCACAGTGTGTTTTATTACTGTCGGAGCGTGAAATTATAGAGAAAGCTGAAAACGGCAGGAATGGACAAGTATTTTCGGACTTATTAAATGGTAATTGGAAATGTCTTGGAATTGGTGACGGCACACAATCCAGCGCAGATTTAAAGTTTGCAAATATGCTTGCTTTTTGGTGCGGATGCAGTGAGGGCATTATGCGTGATATATTCAGAAGTTCGGGAATGTACAGGAATGAAAGAAAGATGAATCTGGCTATTAAAAAAGCTATTTCGGATTGCCATACCGTATATCGGGGAGGTGGTGGGATGTGACAGAGGAAAGTATTGTTGAGTGGCTGAAAATGAAAAACGCAATCAGAACTTATTCGCATGATGACATAGGTTCCGCAAGGTTGTTGTCTGATATATTCAATAAAATGTGTAGATACAATGCTACGGCCAGTGAATGGTATGAATTTAACGGGAAGTATTGGGCGATTGATTTAGGCGGCTTGAAAGTGCGGAACATGACAAAGATTCTGGCGAAAGCACTTATCAAATATGCAGTGTCGGCATCAGAGGATGATAATAAATATCTGAAATATGCGGCAACATGGAATGAACACCGAAAACGAAATACAATCATCCAGGATGCAAGGGATCTGAATTTTTTTAAGAATGAAGATTGTGATATTGATATGTATATCCTGAATTGTCTGAATGGCGTTTTAGTGTTGCATCAAGATAGTGTTGAATTTATCAAGCATGACCCGGATTTGCTATTAACGCAGATTGCGAATGTTCGGTATGATCCGGACAAGCCATGTGAACGGTGGGAAAAATTTGTTGATGAAGTTATGGAGGGCAATCAAGAGAAAGTCCGTTATCTGCAAAAACTATTCGGCATTTGTCTAACTGGTGATACAAGGCTTGAAAAAATGTGGTTTTTATTTGGCAGTACAACAAGAAACGGAAAATCTACAATGATTGAAACAATTTCAAATTTGCTAGGAACTTATGCTGTATCAGTCAGGGCAGAAACATTGGCAATTAAAAATAATACAGACAGCCGGACGGCAAGTCCAGATATTGCAAAACTGGCAGGAAAACGGCTTGCAGTTGCATCAGAACCGCAAAAGAGAATGGCCTTAGATGTTGCGCTGCTAAAAAGTATGACTGGACGAGATACCATATCGGCAAGATTTTTACATCAGTCCGAGTTCCAGTTTACGCCTTGCTTTAAACTGATTTGTAACACAAATTATCTTCCTATTGTCAGTGATACCACTATTTTTAAGTCAGACCGGGTACAGGTTATTTCATTTGACCGACATTTTGCGGAGAGTGAACAGGATAAAACGCTAAAGAATAAATTATCTACAGGCAATGCATTAAGCGGAATCTTAAACTGGTGTATTTCTGGATGGTTACTTTTTTGTAAAGAGGGGTTGGACGAGCCGGAGAATATCCGGGCGGCTACAGTGGAATACGCTAATTCCTCTGATAAAATGCAAAACTTTATCAATGACTGCCTTGTGGAGAAAAAAGGGTGCAATATTGCTATTAAGGATTTATATGAAAAATATGAGGAATGGTGCAACGATAACGGTTTTCATACAGAAAATAAGCGGAATTTTATTGATGATGTGAAGTCAAAGAACATTTACAAGGCATCCGGAACAGTGAACGGCAAAACGGTTCGCAACATTATCCGGGGGTATGATTTTGCAAGTGAAGATTTTATTGAAATTGATGAATCAGAGCCATTGCCATTTGATTAGTGAGAGGTACAGTATATGGACTATTTCGAGGTATATCGTGAAATTTGGCAGTTTCATAAGCAGTATATTGATAGAATTTGCAATGAGGATGAATTTTGGGAAGCGGTGATTGCTGATGCGGACAAGCTGTACAAAAAGTACGATAATTCACGATTTGCAAAAGATTTGATACTAGCAGAATTGACAGAGTTTGAGCGGATTGGCAAGGAAGAAAAAACATAGTTTGTGCGTGGTGTGCATTTCCTATGGGTTGTATAAAAAAATAATTTCTTTAAGGGTTTTACATGGGAAATACATATTTGCACAAATGCAGTAATGATAAGGCTTCCACGGTGTGTGTGATGGCTGCCCCCCTCTGTGGAAGCAATAAAGAGTAATGAAAGAGTAAGGAATAGGCTAAGTCACACACAAAGGTAACGTCAATTAAAAAAGATTGAATTTTATAATTTTTTTCAGAATGAGAGGTAATAAATTATGGCAGGAAAAGCACCACAAGGACAACTAACAGAGATGAACCCGGTCAAGGTAAAAGCAATCATCCACAGTTTAAGGGAACTTTACGACATGGGGAAGCCGGAAACAAACTTAGAATTGAAAGAAAGGATTGATATGTTTTTCCAGTTTTGCGAGGATTCCAGTGTCAGACCGGGCGTTCAAGCACTTTGCACGGCATTACATATCAGCAGAACAACGCTTTTTCGTTGGAGTAATGGGGAAGATTGCGACAGGGAGCGGCAGGAAATTGTATCAATGGCAAAAAGTTTCATTGACAGTTTTTTAGAACAAGTGACATTAAGCGGTCAAGTATCGCCGCCAGTTGGGATATTCCTCTTAAAGAACTGGTGTTCGTATAAAGACACAGTTTCCATTGAAGAATCTACGCCACATAAGGAAACAGGGCGTGTCCTGTCTGCTAATGAATTGCCTAAACTTTTCTTAAAAGATTGGGAAGATAAAGGGGAATCATTACCGGAGTTATTGGAACGGGCAGAAAAGGAAGAAGAAAGCGGCAGGACGCTTCCTTGTCCTGAAGATTGAAGCAGGGTATATAAACAATGTTATTGGAAAGAGAGGTACAGAACAATGCTTTATCTGGCAAGGGCAGAGCCGGAAACAGCGGCAAGGATAATTTGAGGAAAGGATCGGCTATTGTGCATTATAAGGATGTTTAAAAACCTTTTCAACAAAAGTGTTATTTTATATTGACTATACCTTAAAATGACTGTATAATAGAAGCGTCAATATTACGTTCGTTATTTTGACTACTATATACCATAAAAATTTTTTAAGGAGGTCGGCACAATGGCTAATATGTACAGTTATATGAGAATATCGACAAAGGAAGATAGGGAAAAGCAACGCTTCACAAGGCAGGAGAACGCACTCACAAAATATGCTAATGACAATAAGGTTGAATATGTATTCCAGTTCCGGGAAGATGTCAGTGGAAAGAGTTTCAAGAATCGGACGGAGTGGCAGAGATTAGAGAAGATAGTGCAACCGGGAGATACGATTGTGTTTAAGGATATAAGCAGATTCACAAGAGAGGCAGAGGCAGGATATACAAAGTACATGAGCCTCATGCAGAAAGGTATCAACCTTATTTTCCTTGACAATCCAACGGTATCAACTGACTACATTAGAGAGTTACTCCATGTGGCAGAACAGCAGGATTTAGTTGCTAAGACAAGCCTTGAAAGCACTGTTAAATTACTTCTGATAGTGGAATTGAATAGAGCAGAGCAGGAGAGATTGACAATCAGCAAGCGCACAAAGGATGGTATGCAAGCAGCCAAAGAGAAAGCAGAGAGAGAGGGCAGAGAGTGGAGGGCAGGGCGCAAGCCAGGGCAGTTAGATAAAATGACGGATGAATTGCAGGCGGATATTGTATTGTACTTATCTGATAGAAGTATAAAGGCATCCGAACTTATGAGGAAACACAACATTTCAAGAAACACATTCAAGAAGTATGTGGAGAAAGTCAAAGAAGAAATGTAATACAAATGCGCGCTCTAAAAATGACCGTGTAGGGGTTTTATAGAGCGAACGCACACCCACTACTTAATCACTCACACAAAAATTTTAAACAAAAAAATTATTTTTCAAAATTAAAAAAAATAAAAAAGGCAAAAGCCGGAAAGGTGAGGTTAAAAGTTATGGAGCAAAGACCTAGCACAGCATTTACAGAAAGAGAAAAAGAAAAAAAGCGGCAAGAGATAATGAGCATTCAGGACAGAAAAAAGCGGCATGAAGCTATTGCCCGGAACATGAGTTTATTCACAAATAAGAAAGAGAGGTAAAAACATTATGACAACAAATATTGCAGTTGTGGCAGAGTCACTAAAGCATGAAGCGGAGGAATACAAAATGCTGTATGACGGGCTTGTGAGTGCAAAGGAGCGTGAACTGAAAGAATTAAGAGACAATTATAAGCCAGGCTCAAAGCTGCTGGCAGAGAAGAAAAAGCAGGCAGAAGAAAGTTTCAATTCTTCCATGACAAGGTTAAAGGTGCGTGCTGCCGACAGTGCGTTAACGGATATTGAAGAACTGCGAAAGCAGGAACTGCAAAGGGTGCAGTATATTAATGAGCCGCTGCTTGCGAAAATCCGGGCAGTCGCAAATATCCCCATGACCACATTAGAGTTAAAGGCGTTTGCGGATAAAATCGGCGCAAAGGGCGATTACTGGGCGGGCAGGATGCTAGCCGACATTGCAGAGCGCAACGGAATAGAAGCCACAGAGGTCGGCATAGAAAGTACGCTTGATACAAAAATGTCAATTTTAGACCAGTTAACAGACCAACTAAACAAAATTTTAAAATACTATGGGACAAATGACCCGGACGAAAGGGCAAATGTAAATTACCTGTATCTGTCAGACACCATTCTTGAAAGGGCAAAGCAGATGTATGGCGGCAAAGTTGGAAAATTGAGCGACAGCCAGAAAGCAGACAAGGCATATTTTACAGTGCGCACACAGCATACGGATATACAGCAGGGTATCGCGATTGCAAATGTGCTGCGGAATGCAAAAGGGGAGGTAAAGAACATGATACTTTGCAGGCTGGCAGAGGATAACGGCATTTCCAGCATGGCGGCTGAATTTTCCGGGCATATGGACGAAATAGCGGATTTCAAGAACGGAAAAGCACAAGAGTACCGGGAGGCACAAAAAGCATTGCAGAATATCCGCAAAACAAAAAATAAGGCAGTTATAGAACATGCGGCGGAACAGTACGAAAACAATGCCTTTTTTGGCAGCCTGCTTGAAAATGAGAAGAAACAGAACAGCTTTCTTGCGGAACTGTTGCATGGGGAGCCAGGGGAAAGGAAGTCCGGCACATCCGCGGGACTGGCAAAAGAAGAAATTGACGCAATTACAGCCGGAGAATAACCCTTTATCTGGCAAAAAAGAAAAAAAGGGAAGCACACTTTAGGCGGCGTTGCTTCCCTTTACTTATTTATACCTACTCAAAATTATATCAGAAAGTAGGTGTATTGCAATATGACGAATGAAATGCTTGTAGAGAGAATCCGGGGCGGCTTTTCCGTATCTGAAAATATGCAATCACTGTATGAGGGCAATCTGCCATTGATTAAGAAATTCATAAAGCCATATGCCGCCTATGAGCCTATGGAGGACTTATTGCAAGAATCCTATTTTGGATTGTGGGAAGCGGTACAGCATTATGAAACGTCTGCAAATGTGCGGTTTATGACTTATGCGGAATACTGGATAAGGCAGTCAGTACAGCGATTTTAGCCTTGAAGATGAAACAATAGATAAAATGTATGCCGAACGCTCTAAAAGCCAATTATGGAGCATTGTGGAGCGTTACACAACCGACAGAGAGAACAGCATAATAAAAGAGATATTCATAAATAATCGGACTATGGCAGCAGTGGCCAGAGAACAGGGTGTAACCAGGTTTCTTTTTGGAACGAATCAAGGGCATCTGCATTTTACAGACATCTTTTAATGCGGTTCTATGTAATGATTATCACTTATACTTAGAAAATTCTGAGAAATCTGTCAGCCGTTTTTTAAAAATAAGGATTTACACTCCCATAAAATCCGATCCTGGCTTCATTCTTCGGAAAAAACGGAAGCAGCGGAACCTTTTGCGCGGAAAGTGAACGAAATTTGCGGTCTCTATCAAAGTGCCCGGGAAGGTGCACACATTGTTTCCACGGATGAAATGACCAGGATACAGGCGCTGGAACATAATATCCTGACAAACTCCAGACGAGTATTTCAAGCCCATAGAGCCACAAAGGGCAGCAGTCTATTACTTCCCTGACTGTTTGCATTAACGGAAATTTTTCTTGAATTTATCAGGGGATTATGCTATATTATAGATTTAAGAGAGGATACAACCGCCCACAAAGTGGTTGACCTCCGAGATAAGTTTTTAAGCCCACCTAGACCGCCAAGTACAAGGTAGGCTCATTTATTTTCGCTTGTTGTTTCTATCAATAGGCAAGCAGCGCAATCAGAAAGTTACCATAGCGTAAAACAGTTTCACATAGTTCTTTTGCCGTTTGATCGGAAAAATCCACTGACACACGTCATATATTTTGTGTTTGGAAGACTGGAAGAGGGTTTCCGGACTTTGGAATTATCCAGGAAGGGGCAAGGAAGAGAGTTGCATGAAAGAGAGATTTTTATATAAGAGAAATGAGCGGAGAGCGGTTACAAATCAGGAGGAAAGTCACATGATGAAGAAGTTGAATGTAACATGGGATGGGATATTTGATTCCACAGGCTATATGTTTTCATTTGCAAAAGCCTTGTGCTGCGCTGTGAAAAACAGTCCTTTTTCGGGGATGGCAGAAGATATTGTAGCTTCCAGCGGGTTTGCATTCCGCATGTGGGTGTCACCGGATCTCTGCCCCAGCGCCACCAGCATATGGCAGTTTAACCTGCAGAAAAGTTGTGTGGAAAATGGGGGTCTGCATTGCAATTACATCGAAAGGCTGTGGGGGCAGGAGGAGATTGAGGAAAAACGGCGTCTGGAGGCGATTGATATAGTCAGACAGAGCATAGGCAGTGGTATTCCCGCCATAAGCTGGGATATCGGTGTGTGCGAGTGGGGGCTGATCGTTGGCTATGACGATGAGGCAGAGAAATTTGCGGTGCTGCCCATCACCGGGCAGGAGGAAGAGATGGACTATGCCTGTTTGGGCAAGAGGGAGCTTCCGATCCTGAATGTGCTGACGGTTTTGGGAAGGGCAGAAAAGACGGAGGAAGATATTGTCAGCAATACCTTGCAAACGGCTCAAAATCATCTGCAGGGAAAGGAATGGTGTGAAAATGCCAGTGGTCTGGAAGCCTATTCTGCCCTGATTAAGCATCTGGAGGCTGAGGACACAGAGATGGCATGTTCCTGGAATCTGGAGTATTTTCTGGGAACTTATGCGCCGCTGAAGTGGTATGCCTGGAAATTTTTTGAAAGCCATGGATTACAGGAGTTGGCGGTGTTGTATAAATCCGTCTATGAAAATTGGCAGAAAGCATTTGAGATGAAAAAAACGCTGGACATGTCTGTTCAGGAGAACAGGGGATCGCTGGCAGAACTCTTAAAGCAGGCAGAAGCGTGGGAGCGGAAGGCAGTTTCTTCTCACCTGGGACAATAAAGCGTTTTTGAGAAAGGTCTAAACTATAGAGGATGTTTGTACCGGAAAATGACAGGGGAATCTTGAATTTGCGCAAGGTTCCCCTGTAGTTTGCACTGCTGCCAGCATATAAATATTTTTGCGTAACCCCAGATGATTTATGAATGGATTCAGAAGTTTATTCTGCACTTTTTGATGAATGGTTCCAGAGATATTGAAATGGAAAGAGGTCTTGGAGCGGGAGTTTTTTGTGGGGAGATTTGGAAAAATTAACAGCTCTACGATCCGTAGGTTGCACCGGTGGGAAAGAAGCTGTAAGATGAAATTACATTCAGAAAGAGAGGTACAGCTATGAGTTATGTGACGGGGGCAACCATTAAGGAATTAAGGGAAAAAAGAAGAATCACCCAGAAGGAACTTTCGGACAAGATCGGTGTCAGCGACAAGACAGTATCAAAATGGGAAACCAGCAAGGGACTTCCGGACATAGGAATAATCGAGGAACTGGCAAGGGCTCTGGGGGTGTCTATCGCAGAACTGCTGACAGGAGAGCTCAGAGAAAATGGGAACCAGTCGGCCAATATGCGGAAGATGTGTTTTTATGTCTGTCCAGTGTGCGGGAATATTATAACCTCAGTGGGACATGGCGCTTTTTCCTGCTGCGGGATTGTTCTGCCGGAGGTGGAGGCTGAAAAACATGGGGAAGACCACTGTATCTGTGTGGAGACAGTGGACAATGAGTATTGTATAACCATGAGCCATCCCATGGATAAAGGGCATTATATTTCTTTTATTGCATACGTGACAACGGACGGGCTGGACTTGGTGAAACTGTATCCAGAGCAGGGAATATCCGTGAGGTTCAGGAAAAAAGGGCATGGCATGGTCTATGGGTACTGTAACAGGCATGGAATGTTTAAGGTAATGGTTTGAAAATATAGGCAACAGTCTGAAAGTACAGCTGATACGCAAAAGCAGCCGCCTGCCGCTGGTGGTGCGGGAGAGTGCGGAATGCCAGAATCAGATGGAGATCTGCAGCGCCTTTATCGGGGAGATATCCCAGAAAGCCAACAAGGTGCTGCTGATTTATCGGTCAGGGATTATGATGGTCTCCATGGTGGGGGCGGTGTCGCTGCTGAGCCCGTGGATTCTTCTGGTTTTGTGCGTGGAACCCTGCCTTCCTTTTTCAGTCTGATTTACTCCATGAAAAATGCCATAAGGGCGGATCAGGAGCTGGGGGCCAGGAACCGTGTGAGGGGGTATTATGCGGAATTAATGACGGAAGTTGCGTATGCAAAAGAACTGAAGGCCTATGGACTTTATCCAGTGCTTATAGACAGGTGGGATCAGGAGAGCAGTTTCATAAACCGGGAAAGGCTTCTGCTGGAGAAGAAAAATGCGGTGCGCCGCCTGGTGCTTCTGCACATGCAGAAGGCAGACGTATCCGACGATCAGATCATCAGGGCGCTGGAGCGTGTGGGACTTTCCGGTTTATTGAAGGAACTTGGCTATGATCTGGACATTCCACTGGGAAAACTTTTTGAAGACGGAAGAGAACTCTCGGGAGGACAGTGGCAGCGGGTGGCTTTGGCCCGGGCCCTGCTTGGGGATTCGGAGTATATTTTCCTGGACGAGCCCACCTCTGCGCTGGACCCTATTTCGGAAATTCAGGTTATGGAGGCTTTTCTGGAAACAACAGTGGGCAGGACGGCGGTGGTGGTGTCCCATCGGATCGGCGTGGCCAGGCGGTGTGACAAAATTCTTGTAATTGATCACCAGCGGGCTGCCGAATTCGGGACACACGCGGAATTGATGGAGCATCAGGGGCCTTACAGGAAGATGGTGGAACTTCAGGCATCTCTGTATCAGTGACAGTATGGGCAGGGAAAAGTGCAGGTAATATGCCGGAGAAGTGCACTTCATATAAACTACCTGACATACAGAAGAGACAGGAGACAGAAAATGTATAAAATCTGGAAAACCTTTCGGTTTACATGGAAATATGGATGGAAAAAGAAACCCTTCGGTTTTGTGCTGCTGACTGTCATAACTTTTCTGATAGGTCTTCTGCTGGTAGCAGGTACCTGGATCACAAAGGCGGCAGTGGACGCTCTGGGGCAGAGGGATTTATCCTGGCTGCTTTTGGCGCCTGTGCTTCTGGCACTGTTTTTGAAGGAACTGGGACTGAATTGCGGTTACTCGGGCATTATGCCGGTGCTGGAAAACAAAGTACGTCAGAATACCGTACAATCCCTTGCGGGCAGGATGTATCGAAAGATCGGGCGGCTGCCTGTGGGAGTACGGGAACAGGAGGCTGTGCAGGAACGCATCGACCGGGCCGAAAGATTTCTGAATCAGGAATTCGCAATGTTCCAGCTGGAATGCGCGTTTATTTTCCGGCTCCTGGTCACATGCCTTGGCGCGGCGCTGTCGCTTGCGTACTGGTCGGTGTGGTTTCCGGTGATTACCATTGGGTTGGTGATACCGGTTATCTTAATCCGATTGAAAAATAATGAAAACCTCTACCGCATCAACCAGAGACAACAGCGCAGGAAAAGACGCAATGATTATCTGTGCGGCCTGTTTTTTGACAGAAGTGCATTGGGAGAACTGAGCGCTACAGGGGCAGAGTTTCCTATGATTGACACGGTGGAGGGCACGGCAAAGGAACTCACGGAGGAGCGTTATGCCCGAAAAAGAATTTTCATCAGGAAACCGAGGGAAGCAGCCGGAAAGCGCAGAACAGATTTGCCCTGGAAGTGAATGATCTGATCTTTGCCTATCCTGCTTCTGAGGGGAAACCTGTGCTGAAAAATGTGTCTTTCACGCTGGGGGACGGTGAAACCATTGCTTTTGTGGGACCTAACGGCGGGGGGAAATCTACTCTCATTTCCCTGCTTCTGGGGCTGTATCCCCTTGATTCAGGCGAGATTAGGATCTATGGGAGGCCGGTGAATGAGATAAGCTGGGAACAGGGGAGGAAATGTGCTGCGGTCATTTTCCAGTCATTCCTTAGATATGAAACTACGGTAAAAGACAATATTGTATTGGGAAACATTGCCCAAGCGGACAATCAGGAGTTGATGGGTTATGCGGCAAGGCTGTCAACGGCAGAAACATTTTTTGACAGACTGAAAAACGGCGTGGACACGAAGGTAGGCTCAGTGTATGAGGGGGCAGTGAACCTTTCAGGGGGACAGTGGCAGAGGCTGGCGGTGGCCAGAGGATTTTTTGCGGATACGCCGCTGCTTTTCCTGGATGAACCTAATGCTGCGGTAGATCCGGTGACAGAGGTAGAACTTTTTCATCATTACAGAGAGGGGATGAAGGGCAAAGGGGGAATCATTGTTTCCCACAGGCTGGCTGCCCTGCAGAAGGTGGACAGAATTCTGGTTTTGGAGGCTGGGGAGATTGTGGAGCAGGGAAGCCATAACGAACTGATGGAGCGCAAAGGGCTTTATTATGAAATGTATCTCAAGCAGAAGAACTGGACTGTGTAGGAAGCGGTGCCCTGCCTGAACACACGCTGCGGAGTTTAGGAAGAGTAAAAGTGTATCATATCAACCGGGGAGGATCTGCAGCTTCCAGATACGGTGTAAGCATTTGATGGCGTACAGGCAAGAGGAGAGCGAAAGAGAAGCAGGCAGTCAGATGAGCAGGCAGCACTGGAAAGAGGTTTACCCTTAGATCGGCGCAAGAGAGAAAAAAATATAAAAAATAAATAAAATGTGTAATGTAATAGAAAAAAGAGCCGATAAAATAAAGAGAAAGTTTTCAACTTTCAAATAGAATAGAAGGATAAGGGGAACAAAATATGCTGTCTGTTAAACATAATTTGTCTGCTATTAACGCTAATAATTCGTTGCAGATAAATTCCAGGAATAACAAGCGGGCAATTGAAAAGCTTTCTTCTGGGTATCGGATCAACAGAGCCGCAGACGATGCGGCAGGGCTTGCGATTTCCGAAAAAATGCGACGGCTGATCCGGGGACTCAGGCAGGGAACGACCAATGCACAGGACGGTGTTTCTTTTGTGCAGGTTGCCGATGGAGCAATGGATGGGGTATCCGGTATGCTGCATCGCATGTATGAGCTGGCTCTCAAATCTATGAACGGAACCTGCAGCGACAGTGATCGCGGTGCAATGAATGCAGAGTTTGACCAGCTCCGTTCGGAAGTTGATCGTATTAACAAAACAACACAGTTTAATGATCAGCCAGTATTTGAAGAGCATGAGAGCTCCTATTATCAAATTATAGGATGCAAAACATGGGACGATAACCAGCTTCATACGGTTCCTGCCCTGAACAATGAACTGAGTATTCATTTGCCGGACTATTATGAACCCTGCGACTATACGCTTACAGTGCCTCCAGGTGTTTACAGCACACAGGAATTAATTGATGAGATTGACAGCGCTTTGGAGGTGATGTCGCCGTCTAATCCCGGATTCGTATTTGAATATACGGATAAAGGTATCTGTAAATTGAATTTTGAACGTGCTGACGGATTACCAACGGAAATAGGTTCCATAGACGGCTCTCTTTCATATCTCTTTTTTGACAGTTTTAGCGGCAGCTCTTCTTCCAGTCTGATGGGTACGACGGTATTTGACTCGAAATACCCTCTGACAATTACCAAAGATCAAAACGACCAGCTTGGATTTTATGTAGAAAATGCAAGTGGTTCTAATTTTATTTCCATGACGCTTCCTCCGGGAAAATATACACGTCCTCAGATGATTGAACTCATTAATAAGGAGCTGGCGGGTACCAGCGTTATCGCCAAAGAGTACCAGGATTCCTGCATTCAGATCACTGGCGGACCCACGACTACTATTACCGGCCTTACAGGAAATATGTTTAAACTGGAAAGCTCGTCGCCGATCTACTCCTCTGTATTTTATGATAATGTAAAATATGGATCATCCTCAGGAGGTTCGTCGGCGATTATTAGCGGAAGCGCTTACTATGGAAATTCGTTTACAGAAAAAATTTATCTGTCTGCCGCCAATAAGAATAATACTCTGCGCTTTAAAGTAAACGGCGCCGCGGATTATACGGAGATTATTTTTCCAGATAAAGCCGACGGATACACAATGGCAGATATTGCAACTGAAATCAATAAGCAGCTTGCTGCGGAAGGATTATTGAGCACGGTAAGTGCCAGTGTGGGGAGTAGCAGTGTCAATTTGTTTGATGAGCCTACTGATACCTCTTATTATTACTTAGATTATTTACGGATATCCAGCTTGATCCAAGGAAGCAGTAGTTCTCTGGAATTTGACACAACAGATCCTGTAGCTGCAAAGACTTTCAATGCTTTATTTTGTGAAACTAATTATTTGCCGTATCAGCTTCCTGGAAACCACGCAAAACTCAGCGGGCAGGCGAGTTTGAACAAGCCATTTACATTGCCAAGCAATGCCTCCTTAGAGTTTACAATTGATCAAAAGAGCTATACTATTAATGGTATTGGTGGTAATTATACAAACAGTGCGGAACTTGTAGATAAAATCAACGACATTATAAGTAACGATGCTGCTTTTTCATCGATACAGGGTAAGATTAAGTTTACTGTTTCCTCTGGAAGAATTAACATTGAGGGTCTGACAAATGAAATTCGGAAAATATATTTTGATAATGGACAGAAGAACGATACATATAAGCAGTTGTTCGTAAGCACTTCAACGAGTGTGAATTCGCCGTATCCAAGTGATACGTATGGGACAGTATCACAGCCTCAGGGGTCTACAGCGGTGACGGTAACACCTGCGTCGACGTCTGTTTATGTTTCATCTTCCATACAGAATTCGACGATAACAATCACTAATGATACAAATAAAATTTTCTTTGGTTCATCAGATGGAACAAAGACAGTTACTCTTCCTGTGGGTAAATGTAGCATGGCAGATATCGTTGCCCAGATTAATGCACAGCTGAGACCATCAAATGGCAGCCATTTCAGCAGCATACAGGCGTCACTTGTAAATGACAGAATTGTTGTCACTGCTACGCCCTCAACAGATAACGCAAATGGATCCTATTATATTAGTTTTTCTACCAGCAGTTCCGCCTGGAAGGCTATTTATGGAACATCGGATCACGAGTACCATCCTTCCAGTACGGAGGCCAGCGACGATTACTTGGGTACCCGTAGACCTATTTCTGATGCAACAACGATAGATAACAGTAACAATGAGCTGACTCTGACCGTGGGGCAGGATACAGTTTCATTATCCATTCCATCAGGTACTTATGATAAGACTTCGTTGAAAAATGCGGTTCAGGCTGCAATTGACAACTCAAATCTGAAAGATAAAGTTACTGTCAATGCTGAGACAAATGGAACATTTACATTTTGCTCTTCCGGTGGTTCCATCACCGCATCAGGCAGTTTTTATGAAGAGGTACTCACCGTCCCAAAGACGGAAAAAGAGTCAATACAGCAAGGCGGCTACCAAAATTATGATTACGGCGAAGCATATATTATTGGACGAAAAGATATAACCACAGGTCCCATTGATATTATCAGCGGCGCCAATGATACCTTTATTTTTAACTTTGCCTATAAGGATACAACAACACAGGGGGCAAACAGCTATTCAAAAGAAATGCAGGTTAAAATTCCTGAAGGCACTTACACTGGCGATGAAGTGGCCAAAATTCTGCAGGAGCAAATGCAGAAAAAATTTGATGAGGAGGGTATTGATGATTTTGAGATACAGGTTGGCATCGGAATATATAATACCAATGTGGTAGGCGCCAACGACGATACCGCGCTTCAGATTGTTGTCAAAAGAAAGAATGGAAAAGAACCTGCTCAGGGCGAGTATGTTCTGGACGGTATACGGGGTTCGGCCGCAGGTTTTCTCTTCTACAAGACAACGATTAATCCCCGTGCCACCTTTATCACCGGGACGAAGGATTTGTCGCAGGGCGTTTCTTTTAAGACCGGCCAGAATGTTTTCACGTTTTCTGCAGACGGCATTCCTTATAAATATACGTTTCCGGAAAATAAGCATTTTACGGGGCAGGAATTTGTTGATATGCTGAATGACATGTTCACAAACGGGGATGACAATGGCAACTCTGCTCCGCTGAAAGCATCTCTGGAAAATGGAGTCCTGAAAATATCTCATAAAGCACTGGGATCTCATTCCATAACTGATATCGGCGGAAGCGCAAGAAGCACACTTTTCCTGGAGGAAAATGGTGGAACCTCCCGGGAACCACTGCGTCTTCTGGTAGGGGCAGAATCGGAAGATATCATAGACATTCCCCGCACGCGTATTGGTTCCTGTTCCCTTGCGATCAACACTATCACGATCAGCAAGCCAAAATACGCACAGAAAGCGGTCAACCGCCTTATTGATGCGATTGTCACCGCGGCTTCCCGGCGGAGTACCTATGGCGCCATGCAGAACAGGCTGGAACATACGATTAACAATAACAACAATGTCATTGAAAACACACAGGCGAGTGAATCAATTATTCGCGATACCGATATGGCTTCCGAAGCAGTGAGACAGGCTGAGAACAGTATTCTGGTGCAGGCGTCCCAGGCAATTCTCTCTCAGACCAACCAACGAATTCAAGAGGTTATGAATCTGCTGCAGGCCTGATATACAAAAGTATCCAACTCCCTGGAGGCGGAAGTGAACCAACTGCTTCCGGGAGTTTATGGAAAGGAGAATCCATGACCAACAGTGAAAAAATTCAAATCTGTCGGGAGATTGTGGAGCAGATTCAGGCAGAGAGCAGGCGGCCCATGTGCCGTCTCCGGCTTACCCGGGAGTCTTTTTCCATTGCCGACAGCCATCTGGGAGGAGCGGCAGGGTAATTTTTAACATTTTCAGTGATTCAAAGTTTTGCCTGTATTTTGGATATTAGAGCTTCCTGCAGTACTTGGGAAAAATTCAAATCCATGGCCATAGCGGTTTCGTTCAGCCACTCAGGAATGCTCAATGTTTTCTTCACTGCACGGGAACTTGTTCGCTTTTTGTATGCAAGCATGTCGAATTCAATTACAACTAGAAAAGCTCCAGGTTCAGGTGATAATTCTGATGGATCGGAAGCCTCAGGCAGCGGCTGCTGTTCTTTTTCACGGCAGGCCAGAGCCAGGCCCAGAGCGTCTGTGGCCATTTCATATGCCTGAGTCATATCATCTCCTTGTGTAAGGCATTCAGGAATGTCGGGAAAGGAAACCCAGAAACCGCCTTCTTCTGCCTTATGGAACAGAGCTGGGTAAAACACTTTTTTCATACAGAGCCTCCTTTTTATGAGATGGAACTATTTGAGTCCCGCTTGCTTTAATATGGCCTGCTCAAGTCCTTTTTTCAGGTTTGTGCTGTGATAAGGAACTTCGGTTTGGTGTCCGGTTGTATCGTTTCTCATTTTTACATGGGAACCATTTTGACCAACCACGTTAAAGCCGTTTTTCTTGAGATGTTTTATCATCTCGCGCGGTGTCATAGGCATGTGTGGTATTTCCTTTCCTTATCGTTTCTGAATTATAACACGTATAAATACGTATGTCAAGGATATACGTATTATTATGTATTAAATGCATGTTTAAAGTTTCTTTACGTTATTCTTCACAAGCATCATCCGTCACGGCTATGGAACATCGCTTTGCCTGTATCCTGCCCCCCTATGCTTTCTTCCTAACCCGGACAAGCCGGAACCATAATTTTGCCATTTTGCGCAGGAAATTGTTTGTAAGTGCCTAAACTTATATTACATTACCGCTTGCTTTCTGGCAGTCGAAGCCACGTTTACCCTCGGTATGTCCGGCACTCCTGCATGAAAGCAGATGTCTTTCTCCCTGTCCTGGGCTCTTCTTTGCTCCTGTTGTCAAAGATTTCTTGGTCTATGATAGGCTCGAGGGTTTCTGTAAGATATGCGCTATGGTGGAACTCGTCCATTTGCAGGGATATTTAATTTCCCTGTTCTGCCACAATTCCACGCCCAACTGCGCTTGGTGATAAAATTGAGATCTTCCAACACTTTGTTTTCGCCATTATAATGAAAAGTTCATATACACTGGAAATAAACTGGAACAAGGATTGCGGATGATTATTAATAGTAGCAGAGGTATTATACAATGCGGGATATGACCCAAGGCTAATATTGCCCATATATGTTCTATATGTCAAGTATATTAAGATTCCCATTATAGAAAATGTAAAATAACATATCTTTAATAACATATCTATAAATAAGATTTTAACTCCATGCAAATGTATGTTATCGACGATTGTCTCCAGCGCGCCACTGAATTATCAGCCTAAGACTAATTGTTTCTGAAATAAGCTGGAAATTCAACAGGGATACGGAAATTTTATGGAGAGAGGATTAGGGACCGGATGAAAAGAGGGCTTGCTCTTTTGAGTAGGTGTGCAAAAAAGTATACTTTTTTGCACACTCTGCAGTGAACATAATTTAGAAAAATCGCACATGAAAAAATGACAATAGTCGTAAAAACATCTAAAAACATTCTAAATACATATTCCTTTATAACGAAAACAGTATAACATATCCCCTTTCGTTCTGCAATATGGTATGTGCAAAAAAGTATGCAATAATTCACACTGGGGAGGTGCGTGCGTCTTATGTGGTGTGTCATGTATGTGGAAGGGGGCAGGGAGGCTGGAGAGGAAGCGTTCCTGCGGGGACTGCTCCCCAGGGAGCTGGAGGCAAGCTGTTTCCACCTGGTAAGAAACCGCAGGAAAAAGTATGGCGGGAAATGGCGGACAGTGTGTGAAAACCTTATGCCGGGATATGTGTTTATCCACACAGACCAGCCGGAGGCAGTGTGCCGGGAATTGAAGAAAGTTCCGGGGAAGGAGCTGCTATATGGCGGAGGGGAGTGTGTAACCGCTCTTGAAAGACAGGAAGCAGAGTTTATGGAGCGTATAACGGATGAGGACGGAATAATAGGGGTATCAAAAGTGGAAGTCACAGGAGAGGGTCAGGTCAGATATCTGTCAGGCCCTCTGGTGAATGTCAGCCATATGGTGAGAAGGGTGGATCTCCATAGAAGGATTGCGGAGGTGGAAACCCAATTTATGGGAGAAAAACATGTCCTCTATCTTGGGATTGAGATAGAGAGACAGAAGTGAAACGGAAAATGCAAAAAACTATGGAGAGCCCGTAAATATGGCAGCGAAGAGGGAAGTAAGTAAAAAGTTAATGGCAGGGAAGGGAAGAAGTCCAGACATATACAGGCGTCTTGTCAAGCCCACAGCGGACAAAATGCTGTCGCTTTCCGGGCTGGTGGTACTGCTGCCACTGTTTACGGCTGTGAGTGCGGCGGTATATCTGGATGATCCAGGGCCTGTGATGTTTACCCAGAAACGCGTGGGGAAGGATGGAGCGTTTTTTGCGCTGCACAAATTCCGCACCATGAAGATGAGCGCGCCCCATGATGTGCCTACGCACAGGCTGCGGAATCCGGAACAGTATATCACCAGGGTGGGACGGGTGCTCAGAAAGACAAGCCTGGACGAGCTTCCACAGCTGTGGGATATTTTCCGGGGCAGGATGAGCCTTATAGGCCCCAGGCCTGCACTCTGGAACCAGAAGGATTTAATTGCGCAGCGGGAGAAATATGGAGCCAACGGGATTCTGCCTGGGCTCACAGGGCTGGCTCAGATCCGGGGCAGGGATGAGTTGGAAATTTCGGAAAAAGCTGCCCTGGATGGGGAATATGCTGCCAGACTTAAGAGGGGCGGCATGGAGGCGTTTCTACAGGACGTGGAATGTTTTCTGGGGACGGTGGCCAGCGTGGTGAAGGGGGAAGGCATTGTGGAGGGCGGTACAGGCACAGGTTCTGAAAAAAGAACACGCAGGGATGGCAGCGTGAAACAGAATCGTACAGCCGCCAGCAGTCCCGGAAATGAGGCAGATGCAGGTTTTGAGGACTATGGATACAGGAAAACATTCCATATAGATAAGACAGTCCGCAAACGAATTTTGGTCACAGGAGCTCAAAGTTACATTGGAGAATCCTTTGCCGCCTATGGAAAGGAACACTATCCAAATCTTGTCATAGATACGGTTGACATGAAGGATGACACATGGAGAGGGCTTGATTTTTCACCCTATGACGCTGTGTTTCATGTGGCGGGAATTGCCCATGCGGATGTAGGCAGAACCGGCAGGGAAGAAGTGGAAAAATACTATAGAGTAAATACAGACCTTGCCCTGGAGACCTGCAGGAAAGCCCGGGATGCAGGGGTGGGGCAGTTTATACTGATGAGCTCCATGATCATATATGGGGATGGACTTCTCTGGGGAAGGGAGAGAGTCATAGATGAGCACACGGTTCCTGAACCTGGAAATTTCTACGGAGACAGCAAATGGCAGGCGGACAGTGGGGTGAGAAAAATGCAGTCCTCTCATTTCCAGGTGGCCGTGCTTCGGCCGCCCATGATCTATGGGAAGGGAAGCAAAGGAAATTATCCGCTCCTGGCAAAACTGGCCAGACGTCTTCCTGTGTTTCCGAAAGTGGAAAACCGCAGATCCATGCTGTATATTGACAATCTCTGTGAGTTTGTGAGCCTGCTGGCAATGTCCGGTCAGGGCGGAATCTATTTTCCTCAGAACGAAGAATACAGCAGTACCTGCGGCGTGGTAAAAAGCATTGCCCATGCCTCCGGAAATAAAATCTGCCTCACAAAAGCACTGAATCCGGCAGTGGGAATCGGGGCCCGGATTCCCGGAAAGATCGGCAGGCTGATTCAAAACGGTGGAGGAGGCCAGCCGCATTTTAGGGAGGAATCTGGCGAAAGGTTCGGTGATTGTCTATGAGTCCACAGTGTATCCTGGTGTGACGGAAAATGTCTGTGTGCCTATTCTGGAACAGGAGTCGGGACTGTCCTGTGGCACTGACTTTAAGGTGGGATATTCACCGGAACGGATCAATCCTGGGGACAAGGTACACCGTCTGGAGAGTATTGTGAAGATTGTCTCCGGAATGGATGAGGAGACCCTGGATGTGGTGGCAAAGGTCTATGAACTGGTGGTAGACGCAGGGGTGCACAGGGCTCCCAGCATTAAGGTGGCGGAAGCGGCCAAGGTCATAGAGAACAGTCAGAGGGATATCAATATTGCTTTTATGAACGAACTCTCCATCATTTTCAATAAAATGGGGATTGACACAAAAGCCGTGCTGGAAGCTGCCGGCACAAAGTGGAATTTTCTGAAATTTTCTCCGGGACTTGTGGGAGGACACTGTATCGGCGTGGATCCTTATTACCTGACTTATAAGGCGGAAGAGCTTGGATATCACAGTCAAATTATCCTTTCCGGCAGGAGGATCAATGATGATATGGGGAAGTATGTGGCGGAAAATTGTGTGAAGATGCTCATTGCCGCCGATAAGCCGGTGAGAAGAGCGAAAGTGGCAATCCTTGGTTTTTCCTTTAAAGAAAACTGCCCTGACACAAGAAACACGAAAGTCATCGACATTGTGAGGGAACTGCAGGAGTACAATATTGAACCGATTATTGCCGACCCGGAGGCGGATGCGGAGGAGACGGAGAAGCTGTATGGAATCAGATTTAGGGACATTAGAGAGATAGCGGATATGGATGCTCTTATCCTCGCTGTGGCCCATGAGAAATTTGCCGGTTTGGAACGGAAAGATTTGGATGTTCTGTATGGACCTGGGAAAAAAATTCTTCTGGACATCAAGGGCATGTACCCACGAGAGGACTATGAGGCCGCAGGATACAGTTATTGGAGGCTGTGACACAGAAGGGATGTTTGCTGGAACAGGGATATTGTCCGGTTTGGACAGGATATCTGGAGAGACAGGGTGACTGGGCAGTGAGGGAAAAGGAAGAGAACGCCGGACTGTTGGTTTCAATTATAACAGTTTCCTATAACAGTGAAAAAAGCATAAGAAGAACGATAGAATCAGTCTTAAACCAGACATATTCCAAGATTGAGTATCATATTGTGGATGGACTTTCTACGGACAATACCATTGAAATCGCCCGTGAATATGATGAGAAATTTGCAGAAAAAGGGATTAAATATATCATTTCCAGTGAGAGAGACAATGGAATCTATGATGCCATGAACAAGGGGATTCTAAGGTCCGCAGGAAAGATTGTGGGTATAATCAATTCCGATGACTGGTATGAAAAAAATGCTGTGGAGTCAGCTGTAAATACATACAGAGAGACAGAATTTGATTACTATTATGCGGATATAAACCTCATAAAAGAAAATGGAAAAAAGATTGTAAAGCATTCAAAGCAGAAGCGCATTGTTACAAGCAGATATTGGAACCATCCTGGCAGTTTTGTAAAGCGGCAGGTGTATAAGGAGTTGGGATTGTTCAGGTGTGAAGGAATTCATGATGATTTTGATTTTTTTCTAAGAGTAAAAAGAGCCGGGAAGAAAATCGTAATACAAAATGAGCTGCATTCAAACTTCACTGTGGGTGGTGTGAGCAATGACAAGAGCTTGAGAAAATGCAGGAAGAGGTGTCTGGACCGGTATAAATGCTATAGGAATAACGGATACAGCAGACTATACTTTATAGAATGTGTTTTGATGGAAGTAATGAAGTATTTAGTGAGCTGAATACACCTGAATATTCTGGCGAAGGAGGGACATGTTGGTATATTTTGGAGTGATCTTATGAAAAAGAGGAAGATCGCAGTAGATCTGACATGGGTGCGTCACAATAAAGTAGGGGGCACAGAATCCTGTGTCAGAAATCTGCTGGATGGATTCACACAGATCAATACAAAGGGAATGACTTTTGTACTGCTGCTTGCAGAAGACAATGCTGAAAGTTTTTCAAGGTACAGAATTTCCGGTAACTTTGAACTGAGAATCTGTGATGTGAAATCTGAAAACCCAAAAGAAAGGCTCCTCTGGCAGAATCTGAAGATGGGAAAAATGCTCCGGAGTCTGGACATTGGTTTGTGTTTGGAACCGGTCTATGGAAAGCCTTTTTGGGGAACCAGAGGGATTAAATTTATCACTGTCATTCATGATTTACAGGCGATACATTATCCCCAGTACTTCAGCAGAGGAAGAACGGCATGGATGAAAGCGTCCTGGAAAAATGCAGTGAACACTTCGGAAATGATTATAGCCATATCGGAGTATGTAAAGCAGGATATTCGTGAGGTATATGGAGTACGGGAGGATAAAATACAGGTGATCTATGATGCCGTTGTTTTGGACAGGGATAATTGTTCAGCTGACAGCGGCCTGGAAAAGTATGGGGTGGAAAAAGGCAGATATTATTACACCGTTTCCTCCCTTCTCCCTCACAAGAATCTAAAGACAGTGATTCTTGCCCTGGGTGAGTTAAAGAGGAGAAAATCCCCTGCTTTTTATCCCCTGCTGGTTTCCGGGGTTGGCGGAAAAAATCGGGATCAACTGGAATTGCTGATTAGAGAAAAAGGATTGCAGGGGGACATAATCTTTACACCCTTTGTGGAGGATGCCGAGAGGAATATGCTGTATAAAAATTGTAAGGTGTTTCTGTTCAGCAGTATTTTTGAGGGTTTTGGGATGCCGCCCATAGAGGCTATGGCCATGGGCGTTCCGGTGCTTACCACAAAGTGTACAAGTTTGGGGGAAGTCACAGGGGAACTGCTCAACTATGTCCGAAAACCTCAGGATGAAAAGGAATGGGCGGACAGGCTGGAAAAAGAGCTGCGCCTGCCGGAAGAACACCTTGTGAAACAGTTGCTGGGAAGGTATGCCTGCGCCGCCGTGGCAAAACAATATATAGACCTTTTGGAGACTTTAGAGTGAAAAATTTGTCTGCGTGGGGCAGGGGGAAGAATTAGATTTTACATTTTTTCGAGAAATTTAAGGAGACAAAGTGAAGATAGTGCATATCTGCCTGTGCGGACCGTTTACGGATGGGTTTAATTATCAGGAAAATAAATTGGCAAAGTATCATAAAAGACTGGGAAATGATGTGACGGTTATTGCATCTCAGTGGATATGGAACACTGAGGGAAAGTATTCTGAGCTCTGTAAATCTGATTATCTCAACGAAGATGGAGTGAAAATAATCAGGCTTCCTTTAAAGAGCGGGACCATTGACAGAAGGCTGAAAACTTTCCCTGATCTTTGTCATAGGATACATTCTGAACAGCCGGATGTTTTGTTTATACATGGGTGCCAGTTTTTGGATATTTTGAAAATAGCGAAATATCTAAAGCTTCATTCTGAGGTCAGGACATATGTGGACAACCATGTAGACTGGTCTAATGGGGCCCATGGATGGATCTCAAAAAACATTTTGCATAAGGGAATATGGAAGTACTGTGTCTCTAAAACAGCGCCGTATGTGACAAAATTTTATGGGGTCCTGCCGGCCAGGGTGGATTTTCTAAAAGAAATGTACGGTTTACCAGAGAATAAATGTGAGCTGCTGGTTATGGGGGCGGATGATGAACTGGTTGAAAAAGTCACAAAGCCGGATGTGAGGAGCATTATAAGATGGCAGTATGGAATAAAAGAGGATGACTTTTTGATTGTCACCGGAGGAAAGATCAACCATCACAGGCCGGAGACACTTGAGCTTATGAGGGCAGTGGCCAGGATCCAGAATGCGCAGGTAAAGCTTTTGATCTTTGGAACGATTGCGGAGGAACTGGAAGCGGGATTTAACAGGCTGCTGCTGGAAGGGAAAGGGCGTATCGCTTATGTGGGATGGCAGCAGAGCGCAAAGACATATGAATTTTTGGCTTCCTCGGATCTGGCTGTTTTTCCCGGCTTGCATTCTGTCATGTGGGAACAGGCAGCAGCACTGGGAGTTCCCTGCATATACAGGAAAATAAAAGGATTTGACCATGTGGATTTGGGCGGAAACTGCCGCCTGCTGGAACAGGTAAACTGTGAGTCCCTGTATGAGGAAATTCTGTCCATTGCTGAGAATAAAAAAGTGTATGTCGAGATGAAAAAAGTTGCGGAAGAAAAAGGAATGGAGCGGTTTTCGTACAGAAAAATTGCAGAAGAAAGCATACAGGTATAATGGTATGAATATCTTGGTGGCTGCGCCCTATGGAATGTATCATGATTTTTCCTCTTCTTTTATACATAATCAGTTAAAAGAGATGTGCCGTCTTGGCTGCAATGTTACGGTACTGGTGCCTGTGGCATACTTCAGCCGTATCTGTACTGGAAGAAGGGCCGTTTCCTTTTCTCAGAAGAAGGTTTTGGACGGCGTGGAGATTTATTTTGTGAGCTATTTATCTTTGTCCTCCATAGGGAGAAATGGATTTAATATTGCCAGTGCACAGGCCAGTATAATGTTGTTTGTCAGAAAGAATTTCAAGGATTTTTTGTTTGATATCATATGGGTTCATACTTTTGGACTTGGAGAAAAAATTGGATATAGATTAAAACAAAGGTATAAAAAACCTTTGATTTTGACCACCCATGGAGGCGATACAGAGAGGTTTGCTGACCGATATGTGGATAAAAAAAGCTCTCAAGTTTATCTGATAGATGAAATTATTGCTGTCAGCTCCAAACTGTCAAAAAAACTGGAAAATCTCCAGATGGGAGTACCCATAAGATGCATTGAAAACGGGTTTTGTACGGAGAATTTGGTGAAACCATTCAAAGGGAGCAAGAGAGTGATTCAGGTAGGACATTTGATTGAAAGTAAGCATTATGAGATTACCCTGGAGGCAGTAGGGATGGTGAGGAAGAAAGGACTTGACATAGAGCTGGATATTGTGGGAGAGGGGCCGTGGAAGAGAAAACTTGAAGCCCTGGTGGAGGAAAAAGGGCTGGGAGACTGCGTAACATTTCATGGGCAGCTGGACAATAGAGAAGTTATGCACATGATGGCGGGGGCTGATTTTTTTGTCATGCCCAGCTATCCGGAAGGGCTGGGCATTGTATATCTGGAGGCCATGGGGGAGGGATGCATCACCATAGGGACCAAAGGAGAGGGAATTGATGGGATTATCAGAGACGGGGAGAACGGGTTTCTGGTGGAACGAGACGACGCATTGGCCATAGCGGAAATCATTGAGACATGTGTGAAGGACAGGGGGCTCTGCAGGAGGATATCTGAGAAGGCCTGTGCATCCGCAGCCGGTTTTTCCTGGGAGAAAAATGCCGGAAGGAACCTGGAGGTAATAAGAGGCGTAAAAGCCATGAAAATATAGAGTCAAAGCAGCCGGGACAATGGAATTACTGGTGCAAAGGCAGAAGTCTACATGGGGCAACGGAGAAAAAGGGAATGGCTGAGGAGATAAAAGTCAGTATCATAACACCATGCTTTAACAGTGAAAAGACCATCGGCAGGACATTGGACAGTGTGATGGCACAGACCTATTCTAATCTGGAATATATTATCGTGGACGGGGGTTCAAGGGATGGCACCCTGGATATCATAGAACAGTACAGAAAAAAAGGGAATATTATCTTGATCTCTGAGAGGGATAATGGCGTGTACGATGCCATGAACAAAGGCATAAAGGCAGCCTCAGGGGAACTGATCGGCATAATCAATTCCGATGACTGGTATGAGGCGGACGCGGTAAAAGACGTCTTGGAAGTATATGAGGGAACGGGGTTTGAAGTTCTGTATGGTTTTACAAAATACTGGAACGGCAGCAGCGTTGACAAAATCGTGCGGTATTCCCATGAGAATCTGGAACGGCAGATGATCTCTCATCCTTCCTGCTTTGTGGCAAAAAAGGTATATGACAAGTTTGGTTGTTTTGACACAAAGTACAGAAGTTCAGCGGACTATGAATTTATGCTCCGTCTGAGAGCAGCAGGGGAGGAAGTCGCCTTTAAACCGGTGAATCAACTGATAGCCAACTTCAGACTGGGAGGGATCTCCAGCTCGGACAGGGGCGTCATAGAGACCGCGGGGATAAGGCTGAACCATGGATTGATATCAAGGAAGAAGTATATGATGTTGGTGACGATGGCAAAGATGCACAGGCTTAAGGAGAAGAGGTGGAAGAGTGGCAGATGAAAAGTTCTCTTTGATTGATTATCTGATGCTTTTTGCTTTTTTGGTGGCGGAGCTGGGGACTTTTGGACTGCCGCTGAATCTGTACCAGTTTGTTGTCCTGCTGGTCTGTATGATGCTGACGGCACATTGGTTGTATTTGGAAAATGATTTGCGGATTCACAGAGGGATCATAGGGTTATTTGCATATATTGTTGCTGTAACAGCATTTAACATGTGTGACCTTGAAGCCTATAAGAGTATAATCTTTTTTGGGATTCAAATTGTGACATTTTATCTCTACATAAAGAGGACAAGCAGGGAAAAACTGTATAAACTGCTCTATATTGTTGCAATTGTCTTTGCCATAACTGCCATTTTCCAGGAGATAGCTTTTTTCTTACATTTTAAGTGTTTCTATGATTTTACTGCCTATGGATTTCCCAAACCAGTAATCAGGGGTGGTATTCTGGCAGTAAGTTCCCTGTGCTCAGAGCCCTCTCATTGTGCCCCGGTAGCAGCGTTTGGGATGTGGATTGGGCTAAGGGGGGCAGAGTGTAAAGAAACTTTTGTGAAGCCTGTATTTACTGCATTGATAGCAGTTTTTGCGGTGATAACCATGTCCGCGGTGGTGTATATGTCATCCCTGGTTGTGGTTGGAGTTTACTTATTTGTGAATAGATTGTCTGATCTCAGAAAAAGAACAAAGCTGATATTGTACTGCGCTATTGCAGGGGTAGTTATTCTGGCAGTCAAGCCAGGGTTGATGGTAACGGTATTTTCCAGATTAAATCAGTTTAAAAATATGAGCATCGACACTGGCAATGATTTATCTGCGGTGGCGTTAGTATCAAACTTTAGAATTGCAGTGGAAAAGTTAAAAGATGGATATTTTTTTGGAACAGGGTTTGATTCCCATAGAATACATTACTGGCAGTATATCAATAGTATCTACGATCATTTGTATCAATATTTAAATATTGGAGATGCAGGTTCGTTATATATTAGAATTTTTTCTGAGTTTGGAATTGTGGGTCTGTTTGTATTTGTGTTTGCATGTGTTAAAAAAGTGATCTTTGGAATGAAAAGCAGACATTATGATGTGGGGGCTATTACTATTCTTTTTATGACACTTGTGTTGAGAAATGGTCAGTATGAAAATCTATTTACGGTATTGTGTATCTGTATAATATGGTTTTCCAGGGGAATTTTGACAGAACGAAAGCTTGAAGAGAGGGGGATAGGTACTAATGCACCTTTTCCATAGGACAGCTTTAAATTTCCACAACTTAAAAAGGATTTGTTTACTCTGAGGTAAGGACTGAAATCATGGGTGTATATAAAGAAAAACCGTTGAAAGTCAATATGATTCTCAATGCGGTAAAAGGAATAATGTCAATGGCTTTCTCATTGATAACTTTCCCATATGTTTCAAAAGTGCTGGGAGTTGAAACATTGGGCAGATATAATTTTGCGGCTTCTATCATCAGTTATTTTGTTTTGACTGCCAGACTGGGAATAGGACTGTATGCCATCAGGGAAGGCGCAAGGATAAGAGAAGATAAAAAGGAAATAAACAAATTTGTAAATGAGATGTTTAGTATTAATTGTATTTCAACAATAATTTCCTATATGTTCTTTTTGATTGCGCTGTTTTTATGGTAAAAAACTAAAAGATTATCGAATGATACTTTTTGTCCTGTCAGGACAGATAGTATTACATTTTATTGGTGTAGAATGGCTGTATTCAATTTATGAGGAATATTTATATATTACATTAAGAACTGTCTTTTTTCAGTTAATTTCGCTGGTACTTTTGTTGGTATTTGTGAAAACAGAAAATGATGTGACTGTATATGCAGCGATTATGGTTATATCGAATGCTGGCACGGGAATAATGAATTATTTACATAGCCGGAAATACTGCCGGATTAAATTGACAAAGAATATAGAGTGGAAAAAGCATTTAAAGCCCATTATGATTTTATTTGCTCTATGTGTTACCACCACTATATATGTTGATTCAGATATTACTTTATTAGGTTTTATCTGCGGTGATTATGTCACAGGTATTTATTCAGTATCTACGAAAGTATACACCATGGTTAAGGTACTGCTCTCGTCCATTTTAATAGTTTCAGTTCCGCGTCTTTCTTCATTACTTGGAGAAGGAAATAAGGAAAGATATATTGAGACCGCGGAAGATGTATCTAAAACATTGCTGTCAGTGCTTATTCCTGCAATTGTTGGAATAATCGTCTTAAGAAATGAGATTGTTCAGCTAATCTCTGGACAGGAGTATATTCAGGCCACTTTTTCCTTGGCATTGTTGAGCGTGGCACTTTTCTTCTGTTTTGGGGCGTGGTTTTGGCAGCAGTGTGTACTGGTACCGATGAAAGAGGAAAAAATAGTTTTCAAAGCGACGATTTTATCTGCTGTGGTAAATCTGTTTTTTAATCTCATATTTATACCTTTCTGGAAGGAAAATGCTGCCGCAATTACGACAATTATGGCAGAAGCAATTGCTTTTCTGTGGTGTTGGTGGCATGGGAGAAAGAGAGCAAAAATTACTGGTATGGTAAAGCTGTTTCTGAAAGCAACGGTGGGTTGCTTTTCTATTCCGGTTGTATCATATCTTGTTCATGGTTTTAATCTCAGTTCTTTTTTAAATGTGGTTTTAATTGTGCCCTGTTCCGTTGTTACATATGTTTTGATTGAAGTTCTGGTCAGAAATGAAGTTGTGCAGGATACTGTTACAAAGCTCAAAAATCAACTGACTCATAGAGCAGGTTAAGGTTTCTGGGATTTTGGCTCAGGAGCTTGAAGAATCAAAGGAGAGAAAGGAACGGAGCCTGAGTAAGATTAGTTTTCTATGGGCTCACAAATTGACAGGGGAGATCAGCGATGAACTATATATCTTTAGGATATTTCTGCTCAGTTGCGTCGGAACTGGAAAGGTATGGATTGAGGGGGGAATCCTATCCTTTTGACTGGGTGATATCTGACTTTGGAGGCGTTGTCGAAGCCATACAAAATAATTTTTCAAATTTCTTAGATTATGATTTTTTGGCGCAGAGTTCACTAAATCATAGTGTCTACGAGAATACAAAGTACAATATTCGGTTTTTTCACGATTTTGACAAATACATTCCTTTAAAAAAGCAGCTTCCGCAGGTTCAGGATAAATATTGCAGACGTATTAAGAGATTTTACCAGACCATTGTGAGCCCCACCTTATTCATCCGGTATATCTCAGATGAAAAAACGATTCACGGTGTGTCAGAGGAACTGTTGTATATTGAAAAAAATTATGAACAGATTCTGGAGATGCTGAAATCCTTTCACAGAGACAACGATATTTTGTTTATTGCTCACGGGGGGGTAGAATCCTCCAAATTCAATATTTATCATGTCCCAAAGGACGATAATGATGTGGTGGCGAGAACTCCCTTTTCTGCGAACCCTGATTTACATAGAAAATTCAGCCAGGAAGAAATACCAGATAAGCAGAAAAACATTGAGCGCTGCCTGAAGAAGGAGAAGGATAAGAGGAAACTGTGCAGCCGCATAAAAAGAAAATCTGCGGCTGCATTAAAAAATGTGTTTTTAAAGGAATATATTCACGAAAAACAATTCTGAGTGATTTTGACAGCCGGCAAACTGCCGTATCATAATCCCTGCTGAAAATTCGGTGGTTTCAGCGGGGATAAGATGGGGAAGTATAGACAAACATATGGAGAAGAGAAGCGGAGGGAACAGCGGCGGAGATTGTGTTGACAGCGCATGGTATTTGGCTTATACTTCTTGAAAAGGAAAAAGGAAGGAGCATGGACCATGAAACTTGCGGAGGCATTACAGGAGAGAGCGGATTTAAACCGGAACATTGAACAGCTAAAGAATCGTCTTAACAGCAACTCCCTGGTGCAGGAGGGAGAAAAGACGGTGGAGGATCCTGGGAAGCTGAAGCAGGAACTGGACAGTTCCATTGCGCGTCTGGCCCATCTTATCGCTTCCATCAACCGCACCAACTGTGTGACAAAGGTGGAAGGGCGGACATTGACGGAACTTATCGCGGAGAAAGATGCTCTTACCTTAAAAATCAGCCTGTACAGAGACATCGTCTATGCGGCCAGCCAGACTTCCAGCCGGGCCAGACACACGGAGATTAAGATTCAATCTGCCATTTCCGTTCCGGCATGGCAGGCGGAGATTGACAGGATGGCAAAAGAACTGCGCCTGCTGGACAATAAACTGCAGGAAAACAACTGGAAGACGGAGCTGATAGAAAGCGAATAAAAGCAGGGTCTGACTGGTAGCGGAAACAGGGTGAATGTCAACGCGACGGCAGCGCAGGCCGTATCATGGTAGCACCCAAGAGCAGGTGTGAGGTTCGATTCCTCAAGGATTGTTATGCTCCGACGGCGTACATGTGCATTGAGACAGATTATAGTTATTACCGGACATTGGCTGTATCTGCGAGGGCGGGAACGGGGAAAATGAAATGGGAGAAGCGTCGGGGGATGCCGGCGCTGTTGACCGGAAAGGGATGGTGGATGAAAACAGCAAAAAAACTGTGGGGTACTTCCTGTTTTGACCGGTATTTATTAGGGATGTTTATAGCAGTTGAACTATTGATGTCTTTTACGTTTCTGGGGTATATTCATATACCGCCAATCTCCGTGACAATTGCCTACATTCCGATTTTGGTGGCGGGGTGTCTTCTGGGGCCTGCGCAGTCTGTGATTGTGGGGCTGGTCTTCGGCATCGCCAGCATGTATAAGGCGTCGGCTTCTTATGTTATGCCCTCGGATGCGGCATTTTCTCCATTTTTAAGCGGTTCTCCGGTATACAGCCTTCTGCTGAGTGTTGGCACAAGGGCGCTTTTTGGACTTGTGATCGGGCTGGCTTATCTGGCTGTGAAAAAAAGGAAACACGACCGTCTGTGGACAGGCTTGATAACCATAACGGCGCCCAAGGTACATTCCCTGATTGTTTACACGGTTATGGGAATTCTGTTTCCGGAACTGGGATACCGTTTCAGCTCGGCACTGCACTGGGACTGGAGGGATACACTTTTTGCATTTATCTGTGTGGTAACAGTTGAGGCGCTGTGGGCGGTCTATCGCAGCGGCAGGGTACAGAATGTCAGGATGTATATTGACCAGGCGGGTAAAAACCCCTATGCCGTGGGCAGGATGACCTTATTTTTTGCTCTGTTTGAGCTTTTTCTGCTGTTTATGGCGACATTTGCAGCAGATTATTTTTCCCAGAGAGAATCTTTTATGCTGGAGCAGCACGGCATAACAGTGTCAGATCAGATTTCGGTGGATCTGCTTCATCTGCAGATACAGTTTCTGGTGGCTCTGCTGTCGCTGAATGTGATTTCTCTGATTCTGCTCCTTGCCATCTATAAATATATGTCCTATAGAGAATACAGAGGGGAGATAGACGCATTGACCGGGGTGATGGGAAGGCGGATGTTTCTCTTTCACTGTGAGAAGGTTCAGAAGGCAGGCGGGGCTGGTCAGGATAAAAAGGGCCTAAGGAGACCGGGAACAAATAAAACGGGATGGTTTATGTTTGTGGATGTGGACTATTTTAAGTCGATTAATGACTCTTTTGGTCATTCAGCCGGGGACAAAGTGCTGAGAGAGATTGCATCGAATCTTCAGAGTACTTTTGAAGAAGAGGGGGAAGTGGGACGGATCGGCGGAGACGAATTTGCCGTAATTGTAGAGAGCCCCTTGTCGCAGCAGGCGCTGGAGCAAAAACTGGATCAATTTCTTGCGTCAATCGCTGGCATTCTGCCTGACAAAAAAGTCAGCTGCAGTATTGGGGCGTATGAGTTTGCCTTTCCGCAGAACGTGAAAAAACTCCTGGCGGAGACGGACGAAATGCTTTACAAGGCAAAAGAGAACGGACGGGCCTGCTACGTGATAAAAGCCTGCACCCGGCAAAGCTAAGGGGAAACAGCCCTTTGGCGGGTTCCGGGTCCGACAATCCTGCTGCGCTGTATGTAAATATGAACCGTCCGCGGGAGAAGCTTAAGAAAATGGGAGCGGGTGAGTATATCCGCGCCGTCCGGGGTGTGGATTATCGCTTATAGGGGCTGTCGGCCCCTATCCTCAGCGTTTTTGCTTTTTCCACATTGTTTGAACCCTCTGTTTTACTTCTTTCGGCGTGTAGGCCGAAAAGATATCTTTCCAAAGTCTTTTGCATCTGTAAGTCTCATTTTCTGTTTTCTGATTTCAATCTTTTTCCTGTTTTTATCCTGTTTTAATGCTGTTTTAAAGATCTTTTTCGGGGGACTGATGGAGGCAGGTATGGGAAAAGCAATCACATATCTGTTGAGAGCTGATTCCGGAAAATTTAGAGCCCTGTGCCATCAAGGATCTTTCCTGGAAGGGACATGATTTGGCTGGAGCAGGTCGATGATCTCAAATACAATGGAGGCAATCTTCTCCTGTTCATTTTTAGGCTGTTTAATCAGGGTATGATAAACCTCCAAAGCGATATTTTCGTCGGAAGAATCCAGGGTATCAATGTCTTTCAGCAACTCATCCAAAGACATGCCCAGTCCTCGGGACAGTTTACTGACACTCTCCAGAGTGGCATTTTTTTCTCCTCGTTCTAACTGGCCGATGTATGTGGGATGAAAATCACACAGTTCTGCCAGTTCTTCCTGGCTCAGGCGTCTCTGTTTTCGGTAATATCGAATTCTTTTACCCAGTTCGGATGCAATCGACATATACTCCCTCCTTCCTGTCTAAAATGTATACTATAAATATTAATTTTAGAACCAGTACAGAAAAAATTAAGGAATGAGCATGTGTGTAGTGCATTAAGTGGCCCAAACTGCTTTGTGACTGGCATGGGAAAGGAAAGGGCATATGAGGATCAGACTGGCCATCCTGGAGAGCGATACAGTATATCTCAACCGTATTGTCTCTGCTTTTATCATAAAATATGCGGATAAGCTGGAGGTTTATTCTTTTACGGATAAGGATGCGGCCATACAGTTTTTAAAGTCTGCCAGGATTGATGTGTTTCTGGCAGGAGAATCTTTTCAGGTGACAGAAGGGGAGATTCCTTCGGCCTGTGGATTTGCCTATCTGGTGGAAGAGGAGGATATCAGAACATTCAGAGGGGCGGAGGCGGTGAATAAGTTTCAGAAGACAGAGATGATTTACCGTCGGATTCTGGGCTTTTTTTCGGAGAAGACAGCCGCTGTGACAGGTGTGGGCATGGATGGAGGGGAAGGGTGTAAGGCTCTGGCTTTTTTGTCGGCAGCAGGGGGAACGGGCAGTTCCACAGCGGCTGCGGCCTGTGCCATGAATTTTGCCCAGAAGGGGAAACGTGTGCTGTACCTGAATCTGGAGCGTTTTGGAAGCGCGGACGTATTTTTCAGCGGCGATGGCAGCTGCTGCTTTGGGGATGTGATCTATGCATTAAAGAGAAGAATGGGCAGTCTGGGCATGAAACTGGAGAGCGCTGTAAGGCATGACGTGTCAGGGGTATTTTTCTTCTCCTCCACCAGAATGGCGTTGGACATGGGGGAATTAGAAGTGGGAGAAATTCGGGAAATTCTTGGGGTGCTGAGAACTTCCGGCGCTTATGACTATCTCATTTTAGATATGGATTTTTCGCTTGAGCAAGCTTTTCTGAAATTGCTGCAAGAGTGCAGCAGCATTATCTTCGTGGCGGATGGTTCCCAGGGTTCCAATGTGAAACTGGAACGGGCTCTGGAATCGCTGAAGATCCTGGAAGACCAGTGCGGAGTGAAACTGCTGATGAAAAGCGGTATTTTGTACAACCGTTTCAGCAGCCATACTTCCCGGAAAACGGCGGCCTGCGGCCTGAGAGAATATGGGGGGATGGGCAGGTTTGAAGGGTTTGAAACACAGAAACTGCTGCAGCAGCTGAAGGCGCAGCCTGTGTTTGACGTACTTGAACGGGAGGTTTGACAGAAGATGACATTTGAAGAAGAGCAGAAGTTCATCGCAGAAGTCAAATCTGAACTGCGGGAAGAGTATCCCATAAGCAAACTCAAGAATGAGGAGCTGCAGGAAATCATTGAACAAATTGTTGCCCGGAGGACGCAGGGGCAGTACATATCCATTGAGCAGCATGTGTCGGTGGCGGAGCAGATCTACAGTTCAATCCGGGGGTTCGGGCTTCTGGATGCCATTATGAAGGACGATGCCATAACGGAGGTTATGATCAACGGCCCCAGAAATATTTTTATTGAGAAGAGAGGCCGGGTGTTCAGGCTGGAAAAGCAGTTTGAAGACGAGAAGCACTTGAAGGAAGTGATTGAGAGGCTTGTTGGAGAGGCAGGCCGGGAGGTAAACGATGCCAATCCGATATGTGACACCCATCACCCCAATGGCTCCCGTGTAAATGTGGTTCTTCCGCCTGTCGCACTATGCGGTCCCACCTTGACCATCCGTAAGTTTTCCAAGACACCCATGACCATGGAGATGCTGATCCATCAGCATAAATCCATTACCCAGGAGATTGCGGACAAGCTGGAGCTTTTGGTCAGGGCAAAATATAACATTTTTATCTGTGGGGGGACGGGTTCAGGGAAGACTACCTTTTTAAACGCCCTGTCCAACTACATTCCAAAGGATGAGCGTGTAATTACCATAGAGGACTCGGCGGAACTGCAGATTGTGGGCGTGGAGAATCTGGTGAGGATGGAGACTCACAATGCCAACACGGCGGGGGCGGGGCAGATCACCATCCGTGACCTGATCAAGTCGTCTCTGCGCATGCGTCCGGAGGGACGCAAAATAATTGCGCGAAATTTAGAGCTTAAGAAAAAGGGTCTCCCCGTCCCATACGCACTCTGTCAGCACATCTTTAGCGATTTGATTACGTTCTGCAGCACTAAAGTTCTCAAAGTTTTCCAGTAGTCGGTTGATCTCCTCTCTCTTTTCCATGGCGTTCTTAAGCTGAACGGCAGCACGGCGTTCATCCGCGGAAGCTGCAAGCATTTTCTTCCGGAGGGAATTATACTCAAGATCCAGCTTTTCAATTTCATTAACGATATACTTCGCGGCAATAGATCCCGCATTGTCGGCCAGGGTAGCAGTGAGCTTGCCTATCTTTGCCTGGCACCGCTCCATGGCTGTCCGGAGGTTGGAGGTGCTGTCAGCCGGTTCCTGGCGCTCAGCCTTAAGGTATCGCTTTACGGCAGCAGGATCATGCTGGATGGTGCGAAAAACATCCAACGCCTTTTTATCTAAAGTATCTGCCTTGATCTGGGCCATATCACATGCCTCAGAGCCAGCCCTCATCCTCTTGGGGCAGCAGTACCAGGTGGAGACAGATCCATCAGTCTTTTTCTTGCGGCTCATACTCATGCTCCGGCCGCACTTACAGCGGAGGACACCTTTAAGGAGTGGCAGGTCATACTTGCACTGCTTATTAAAGACGTGGTGGCCAAACTGTGCCTGTATGGCAAAGTAGCGCTGATCAGTCATATATGGCTGATGGTATCCGATGCTGACCCGCCACTTTTCCGGGGGTGCCAGCTGGTGCCGCTTTTTTCCGCCCACTTTAGGGTCCATGGTCCGACCATACACTAAGATACCATGGGTGCCGTCCCACTTATTCCTGGGAGAGTCCTCATCCATGATGCATCCTTTTGCCTCAAAGTAGTCATACATGGCAGCAGTCGCCTGTACACAGTGGGGAGATGTAAAAATGTTATAAAGTTGGGTGGTTGATAAAAAGCTCCCGGTAAGGGAGGTGATCCCATGTCTTTTGCAGTATGTCTCCATGCCCTGGAGGCTAAAATGATTGTCTAAAAAGATATCTATAAGCCGATTTTTATATTGGATCTCCTCATCGTTTAAAACCAGAGTCTTATGGGACTTTGTTCCCAACTCCAGGGGAGTGATGGAGTACCCAAGGGGAGGCGGCCCGCCGCACCAAAAACCCTTTGCCGCCAGGTGGATCATGTTGTCAGTGATCCGGAGGGAGTCGGTCTGCACCTCCAGGCCGGAAAAGATCACAGCCAGATACATCATGGCCTCCCCCAAGGGAGTGGTGGTGTCTATGCCGTCCTTTACAGTAATAAACTTCACGCTGTGCTCCTTAAGGAAAGTATAAAAAGAACAGAAGTCCATCATGTCAGAGCAAACCCTGTCAATTTTATAGATGATCACACAGTCAACCAGGCCGGCAGAGATATCTTCTTTGAGTTGATTCATGCCAGGCCGGTCCATGTTGGAGCGCACAAAACCATCATCTTCATAGTGCTGGATGGAGCCAGGGTCCTCAAAGTGCTGCTGTATGTGGGCTTCGCAAACCGAAAACTGCATCTGAGTACTGTCTGAAGTGTCTTTAAAGTACGATTTACGTCCGTATATACCAAAATTCATAGTAGACTCCTTAAAACGGGAATAAAAATACCTGGAGCAGTTGCATAAATTGGCCATCAATGATAAAATGAAGTTGCGATACCTCATCATTTTATGGGGCCCCGGCTGGTAACCGGGGCGTTTTCTTTTTTAGATTACTTAATTCCGTATTCGTTCATGAGCTGCTTTTGAAAAACGGGATCAGCGGCAGAACGTGCTAAGTCCGCATATCTCTTATCCTGGCTTAGTAAAGCAATCAATTTGTTAATACGTAGCGTAGCACGTTTTTCTCCACGTTCTTCTCCGCGCATATCTGCCTCATACATCATTTCATTATAGTCCCTCATGGCCTTTTCCCTGGCTTCATACTCCATGCGCATTTGCTCATCCTGGCTGATGATCTGCAGCTGCCTGTAAGCGCTGTCAATGTAAGAATCTTTTTCAGCAAGCATGTCAAACTCCTCCTTTTTCTCCGCATTGATAAATTTAGCCCACAGTTCCAGTTTTGTGTAGTCTTCCTTCTCTGGCAGTTTGGGAAGCTCAATCACATGAAATTCCATCTTGTCGGTGTATCTGAAGTGGCGGGTATCCTCCATGATATGGAAACAGGAGTAAAAATTTGCTTCGTCATTAAAAAGCACAAAATCCAGGATACTGATACTGACACACTTTTTTAAGAGGCGGTAGCTTTCGCCGGGCTTGATCTGCTCTGTAAACATCTTGGCTAGGTAGAAGAGAGAGCGGTCAGCCCAGATATTTAATTCCGACAGTTGGATTTCAATATCAATTTCTGTCTCATTGTCCATCCGGAGCCGGACATCCAGAATCCCCTGCTTATCATCTTCATGCTCCCGGCGTAGGAAAGTATTTAGGATCACAGTCTCCTTGATACTCTCTGGGTTAAGCTCCAGAACCGCTGCTAGAAAGCCTGTGCGGGCTGTTTCATTTGCCATAATCTCCTTAAAAGCAAAATCAATTTTGGGCTTCATCAAAAAATCATTCATAGGCTCAATTCTCCTTTCAATAGTCAAATTACCTTATGATTTCTTCGGAAAAAGCATACGTTCTAAGCGTTTTTTGGTAATGCTTGTAATTTTTCCCCCGCTCTTTCTTCACGTTCTAATTCCATGCGAAAAAGTTCCACTCGTTCATCAATAGTCAATTTCTCAAGATTTGAAACAGAAGTCTCTGGAATAGCAATGGGCTTTTCCTTAAAAACTGCTGCAACAGCCAACACATAATCAAAAATGGCCTCTTGAGCGTCTGGCTTTAAATTGATAAACTTCTCAACCATTACATAGGCAGATTCAGATAAACCATATTCTTCCGCGAGTGCATCCAGTGCAGAGGAGGGAGCAGCCTTGAACATTTCTCCGGCACCAGTGCGGAGCCATTCTTCATTTACATTAAATTCTCGACATATTGCGAAAACTGTTTGATCGGATGTATTGCGTCCATTTTCAATTAGAGCAATACTATTTCGCTTCATACCAATACGTTCAGCAAACTCCTGTTGTGTTAACTCCAGAGATTTCCGCACTTTTTTTATGCGTTCATTCATTCTAAAAATAGCCTCCTTTCTTATCAGAAGATAACATAAAAAAGTCCCCTTGTCAACAAAAAGTCCTTTAACCAACAAAAAAGATATTGACAATGTTGAAAATAGAACATATAATAGTCCTAGAACCAACAAAAAAGTCACACACTTTATACTTCAGGAGGCAAAGTACTAAAAGAAGGAGGCAGAGAAGATGACAGCAGTTAAAAATGAAGGCTACACAGAAGAGCAAATTGCCAGGGCAAGGTGTCTCATTACTGCCCTGATGGGAGTACCCAAAGAAAATCAGCCGCTTTTTACGGCAGTTGCTACTGCTTACATTGACGTGGTTGAAACGGGAACGCGAATAGCCAGGGAGATAGAGCACAATGTCATTTAGTTAGGTTCGTGAGCCGTTAAGTTAAGGAAACTCTGTCATGGCAGAATTTTGTATTTTTCAAATTCGGAAATATACATTTACAGAAAAATATCTTAAATTCACTGTTTGGCGTGGTGCCCGTAGGAGGATTATTTCGTGAAAAGGGAGGATTTTGCCTTGAAAAGTGGATATTTTGAAAGAAGAAAAGGGACTACCCCGATTTCATGTGAAGATCGGGGTAGCTGATAGGTGTTAAGCCTGTATTTTGGAGAGAAGAGCTTCTTGTAATGCTTGGGAGAAGTTGATTCCCATAGAAATGGCACGGTCATTCAGCCATGACGGTATGGTCAATGTCTTTTTTACTGCCTTTGTGTCCTTATACTGGTTAATGTCGCACGATACAAGGGAGGAAAATCCGTCAGCCGCGTGAATGGCAGAAATATCGGAGGGAGAAGCGATATTATCTCCATGTTCTAACAATGACAAAAGATATCCGGTAAGTGCTTCTTGTGCCATTTCCATAGCTTCCGGAATGGTGGAACCGTAGGTGTTGCAGCCTTTCAGATCTGGAAATTCCACCCAGTAGGATTCATCTTCCTTGTGGAAGATAGCGGGATATACAAATAACATAACAAAACCTCCTTTTGATTTTTTGAAAGGCGGAGCTATTTCAGCCCCGCATCTTTCAAAATTTGATGTAGCAGACCGGTAGGAACATCTTTACCATGCACGGGAACCGAAACGGTCATACCCTCTTTTCTGAAAATATGGTGGCTTCCGTTAATCCTGTCAAGCTGCCAACCATTTTTCTTTAGGAGTTTGATAAGATCCCTGTCTTTCATGTTCCACCTCCTTACAAATACAGCATAACACGTGTCACACGTGTTGTCAAGAGGGGATTTGAATTTAATAGAAAAATGCAGGTACGGTGATGTACCTGCATCATTTTTCAGAATTGTGTGAGGAGATTTTGTCAGATGCATTGAATGCTTTTTTATATTCGCTTAGGGAATTGATAAATACTTTTACAGCATCAAGTTCTGCTTCTGACATTTTCTCGATTTCGGCAATCACTCTTTTTTTTGCAGGGGATAATTCGGGAATATTGGCTTGGGTGCTATACCGGTCTCCCTCTCCAGTTAATATCCATTGTGCCGAATATCCGTATGTTTGTTCTATTAACATAGCAAGAGATTCAGAAATGTTGCTTCGTTTTCCCTTCAGCATATTGGATACATAACTTTCTGTTACTTTTATAGTGCTGGCTAAATCTTTTTGTTTAAGATGTCGCTCATCGAGAATTAATTGCAGTCTATCTTTTAATTCCATTTCATCACCTCAAAGCAAGTTTATCAGAAAAACTTTTCTCAGTCAAGCAAAATAATATTGACAACTTATCTAAGAAATGATATTCTTATCTCAGAAAAGAAAGGAGCTTCCTGTATAATTCAAATATAAGGAATTCCAAGAAGGGTGGTTGATAAAAAGATACCTCAGAGTAAAATAAGATTAC
>OFGQ01000306.1_pt1 | contig 43475 bp, 42 predicted proteins | sample 1521791 | NCBI WGS metagenome assembly OFGQ01 (sample SAMEA3504116, study PRJEB24116) | mouse gut metagenome | biome: mouse gut; feature: mouse-associated habitat; material: faeces | place: Denmark | collected 2011 | reverse complement strand
TGCATGTGTTAGGCACGCCGCCAGCGTTCATCCTGAGCCAGGATCAAACTCTCATAAATAAGTGTTTTCCTGACGCCCCTCTTTTCGAGGGCCTCGTCTGGCTTACTGTTCTAGGTCGCATTCTCTTGAATGCCTGTTCTTGAATAATCCGGCCGGTCTCCCGGCCCTCTCCGCTTGCGCGGAAACTCTTCTCGAATCTTTCAAGGTTATTTCACTGTTCAGTTATCAAGGTCCCTGGCTGTTGCCTCGTCTCATGCGACAACTTCTATAGCTTATCACATCTTTCGACTCTTGTCAACAACTTTTTTTCATTTCTTCTTGCCTTGTTTCTTGACCAACGGCAATCAACTTGTATACTATATCACAGCCACCGTCTTCTGTCAAGTACTTTTTTAATTTTTGTATATCATTTTCTGTCAGGTAAATTCTCCTGCTCCAACAATCTACAATTTTCGACCGCTGTTCTCAGCGACGAATGTTATCTTAACATGTTTATATTTCAATGTCAACAAATTTTTCCAAAAAAAAATAAAGTAAGTTTTTTATAATATATTTTTTAAATTGTTAGAATTTTCTATCATATTTAATAGTTCGCCCCCAAGATCGACAATCACTGAATTGTTACATGGATTTGTGCATTCTGTCCTTGCCACATGAGCGGCAAGATCTTTTGAACAAGTGAATATATTCGTGTGACAGCCCTCTTTTGTCACTATAAAGATTACAAGATTGGAAAACGCAAACATATTTTCATATTGACAGATGACTGGAAATATGATTCAATACTTATATGAACAATTATTCATATGTGCATTTGAAGCAATCGAAGCATCAACCTGTATTACAGAAACTTCTCTATAAATACAGTCAAAGGAAACATGCACACTACTGATAAAATCATTACGTTTTAAAAGGAGGCATTTTCATGCATAAACATAAGTATCAAACCCTGCCTAATCATTCACAGAAAGAAGATCACTCGAAAGATTCCTGTTGCGGACACAAACATTCTGACCATAGTCACTGCCATCATGATCATTCAGAACATCGCCAAGCGCAACCTTCTCATTGCAATCATAATCATTCCAAAGATCAGGAAGAATGTTCCGACACCGTTGTGTCAAACGGGATTACCTTTACATGTCTGCTAGAGAATCTTGGCTGTGCCAATTGTGCCGCAAAAATGGAGAGCCAGATCGCTCAGCTTCCCGGCGTACATGACGCCACCCTCACATTTGCCACCAGGCAATTGCGCGTTTTTGTGAAATCTGACGCTGCAGAAAACGAGCAAGCGCTGATTTCAGAAATTCAAAAAATATGCGCTTCTATTGAATCAGAAGTAATCGTTAGGAAGCAACAGGCAAATCAAAGAGGAAGGAGAGCCCTTTCTCAGACAACAGAAAGCAAACCCAACAAAAGGAAAGAACAGAACATGGAGCTAACCTGTATCCTTTCAGGCACGCTGCTCTTTATTGTTGGAGAAATCTTCGACCATTTTGGAGCTACGCCATTGATTCCCTCTCTACTTTATGTTTTGGCCTATCTTATACTAGGAGGGCAAATCCTGTTGACCGCTGCCAAAAATCTTACCCGGGGGCAAATCTTTGATGAAAACTTTTTAATGAGTCTTGCTACACTGGGCGCTTTTGCCATTGGAGAATTTGCAGAAGCCGTAGGAGTAATGCTATTCTACCGCATTGGAGAGTTTTTTGAAGAAACAGCGGTTTCTCGAAGCCGTTCTCAGATCATGGATGCTGTAGACCTGCGTCCTGAGACTGTTAACTTAGTGACTGGAGATTCCACGAAAGAACTTCCGGCAGAAGAGGCGCAATGCGGCGATATTCTGATTGTCCGCCCAGGCGACCGTATTCCTTTGGACGGCATCATTATAGAAGGAGAAAGCCGTTTGGACACCTCTCCGATTACAGGGGAGCCTGTTCCTGTAAAGGCAAGTCCAGGCGATGCTGTCACTTCCGGCTGCATTAACACAGCTGGACAGTTGAAAATCCAGGTTGAAAAGACATTAGAACATTCGATGGTCACGAGGATCTTGGATTCTGTAGAAAATGCCGCTGCCAGCAAGCCAAAAATCGACCGCTTTATCACCCGCTTTTCCAAAATATACACGCCCTTTGTAGTACTTGCAGCGGCAGCCACGGCTGTACTCCCCTCACTGGTTACTGGAGACTGGAGCCACTGGATTTACACTGCATTGACTTTCCTGGTTATTAGCTGCCCTTGCGCTCTGGTATTAAGCGTACCTCTTGCTTTCTTTTCTGGCATTGGCGCAGGATCCAAAAAAGGAATCCTTTTTAAAGGCGGCATATCTATGGAAGCTTTAAACAAAATTTCCGCCGTCGTCATGGACAAAACTGGAACGATTACAAAAGGTAATTTCGCCGTACAGCAGATAATTCCATTCGGAGATTTCAGCCAAGAAGAAATCGTTGCGCTCTGCGCAAGCTGCGAACAGCATTCCACGCACCCCATTGGCGTCAGCATTACCGCTTTCGCTAAGGAAAAGCATCTGCTCCTGGAAAATCCCTCTGGACTTCAGGAACTTGCAGGACATGGCATTCAGGCACAGCTTTCGGGCAAAGAAGTGCTTGCAGGAAATAAAAAGCTAATGGACCAGTATCACATAGATGTTTCCGCTTATTCACAGACTTCTTGCGGCACTGAGGTCTTTCTCGCAGTCAACGGTTCTCTTGCCGGAATCTTGTTGATTTCTGACACCATTAAGCCAGAAGCGAAAGGCGCCATAAGTTCTCTGAAAGAAATGCACATCACTACTGCAATGCTGACAGGAGACGCAGCGGACAACGCCCATGCCGTAGCATCTGAAATAGGAATTGACGAGATCCATGCCCGTCTTCTGCCGCAGGAAAAGCTTTCAAAGCTTCAGGAAATCCGCAGCAGGCACGGCGCAGTTATGTTTGTGGGAGACGGCATCAATGACGCCCCCGTACTAGCTGGCGCAGATGTAGGCGCAGCTATGGGCAGCGGCGCAGACGCAGCGATTGAAGCCGCAGACGTAGTATTTATGACTTCTAATATGCAAGCCGTGCCGCAGTCTGTCACGATCGCCAAAGCGGCCACCCGGATCGCATGGCAGAATGTAATATTTGCGCTGGTAATCAAAGCCTTTGTGATGATCCTTGGACTCGCAGGCTGCGCATCCATGTGGATGGCGGTATTTGCAGACAGCGGCGTCGCCATGTTGTGCGTTCTAAATTCGATTCGCATCCTTTATAAAAAATAATAAAGGACGTAAAATTATATTATCTTTCTTTGAAAAACCAGGAAAGGGGTGTAGCACGAATGTATTTGCCTGGTTAAAAAGTTTATATTGCAACGCAATGAAAACAAAATGCACAAATATTATCTCGAGGTTGTCGCACTTAGATATTCACTTGTTTAAAAGGTTTACATTACAAAGCAATGAAAACAAAATGCACAAATATTATCTTGGGAAGCTAGCTTCCCAGAGTGATTTTGTGCATTCTGTCTTTGCCGCATGAGCGGCAAGACCTTTTCAACAAGTGAATATCTTAGTGCGGCAGCCTCTTTCGCATAAGGACCCTGATCTTCGTTTCTGTCTCCCTATGCCTCGTCAATCGCCTTTCCAATATCATGACGCATATACTTATTGTCAAATTCCACCCACTCTGCCGCCTGATAGGCATTGGCACGGGCTTCTTTCAAGTCCGCCCCTTTCGCCGTAATGCCAAGCACACGTCCGCCGTTGGTAACGATTCTGCCATCTTTGAAAGCCGTGCCTGCATGAAAACAGTAATAGCCCTCTTCTGTCTCAAATCTCTCCATGCCCTTGATTTCAAATCCTTTCTCATAGGACACCGGATATCCCTCGGAGGCAAGCACTACGCAGACTGCCGCATTGTCTTCAAACTGCAGGTCAATCTCGTCCAGCCTGCCCTCGACGCAAGCTTCCATTACTTCCACCATGTCATTTTTCATGCGTGGCAGCACCACCTGCGCTTCTGGATCGCCGAAACGCGCATTATATTCTAGCACTTTCGGGCCATCCTCTGTCAGCATCAGGCCAAAGAAAATTATTCCCACAAAGGGACGCCCTTCTGCCGCCATGGCGTCCACAGTAGCCTGATAAATATATTTTTTGCAGAACTGGTCCACTTCTTTCGTATAGAAAGGACTGGGGGAAAACGTTCCCATTCCTCCGGTATTCAGTCCCTGATCTTTATCCTTTGCCCGCTTATGATCCTGGGCAGAAGACATGACGCGAATCGTTTTTCCATCTACAAAGGATAACACGGAAACCTCTCGCCCTGTCATAAATTCTTCCACTACCATATGGTTTCCGGCAGAACCAAATTTCTTGTCCTCCATGATCTCCTTGACGCCCGCCTTTGCCTCCTCAAGATTCTGGCAGATGAGCACGCCTTTCCCAAGGGCAAGCCCGTCGGCTTTCAGCACAATGGGCATTTTTGCCATTTCCAGATAAGCAAGCGCTTTTTGGGGATCGTCAAAGGTCTCATACGCTGCTGTCGGAATGCCATATTTCTTCATAAGGTCCTTGGAAAATGCCTTGCTGCCTTCTAGGATAGCCGCATTTTTGCGGGGACCGAATACTTTTAACCCTTGCGCTTCAAACGCATCCACCACGCCGCCAACTAACGGATCATCCATGCCGATAATGGTAAAGTCGACTTGCTTTTCCTTTGCAAAGGACAAAAGCTTGTCAAACTCCATCGCTCCAATCGCAACGCACTCTGCGATCATTGCAATCCCCGCATTCCCCGGCGCGCAATAGATCTTTTCCACTTTCGGGCTTTTTGCCGCGCTAGCTGCAATCGCATGTTCACGTCCGCCGCTTCCTACAATCAGTATTTTCATCTCGTCCTCCTTTTCTCCGTCGCCGTTTCTCACTGTCTCGAAATAACTGCTTTGCCATCCACGACTTTCACCCTGCCGCTGGCTATCAGATTAATTGCAAGGGGCAGTATCTTCCATTCCGCTTCTTCCATCACGCGCTGTTGCAGTTTTTCTGGCGTGTCTCCATCTTTGACCATCACTGGCTGCTGCAGGAGAATCGGACCAGTATCCGTTCCTTCGTCCACAAAATGCACGGTTGCCCCTGTTACTTTGACGCCCCGTTCCAATGCGCCCTGATGAACCTTGAGCCCATAATATCCCGTTCCGCAGAAAGAAGGAATCAGGGACGGATGGACATTGATAATCCGATTGCGGTACTCCTCAATCATCTGTTTGGGCAGCACCACGAGAAATCCGGCAAGCACGATCAAATCCGGCTGATAACTATTTACCTTTTCCAAAAAAGCCTTATTAAAGCTGTCACGGTCTTTGAATTGTTTCGGAGAAATGCAGACGCCGGGAATGCCATGGTCATTTGCACGCTGCAGGGCATAAGCTCCTGCATTATTGCTGATAACTGCCCGGATCCTGGCGTTTTTAATTGTTCCATCTTCAAGAGCGTCCAAAACCGCCTGCAAATTTGTTCCCCCGCCAGATACACAGACGATCATGTCTAACATAAAGTCACTCCTTTTTCTCGATCCTCCACTCTGCCGATCACATAAGCTGTCTCCCCTGCTGCCTCGATTGCTGCGACCGCTTTCTCTGCATCCGCCGCATCTACGCCCAGCACCATGCCGATTCCCATATTGTAGGTATTATACATGATCTTTTCCTCGACTTGCCCCTCTCTTGCCATCATACGGAAAATGGCAGGCACTTCATAACTGTCCTTTTTGATCACCGCATGTTTTCCATCTGGCAGCATCCGCGGTATGTTTTCATAGAAACCGCCTCCAGTAATATGACTGCAGGCTTTTACCCGCACGCCTGCCTCCCGGACAGAACGCAGAGCCTTTACATAAATCTTCGTCGGCGCAAGCAAAGCCTCGCCCAGAGTCTTGCCCAGTTCTTCATGATATGTATGCAGCGTTTCTGAATCCATTCTAAAGATTTTGCGCACCAAGGAAAATCCGTTGGAGTGCACGCCGGAGCTCGCCATGCCGATCAGCACATCTCCTTCTTTGAGATCTGCCCCCGTAATAATGTCCTTCTCATCCACCACGCCCACGGCAAAGCCTGCCAGGTCATATTCATCCTCTGGATAAAATCCCGGCATTTCCGCCGTCTCTCCGCCGATCAATGCAGCATTGCTCTGCATACATCCTTCTGCGACGCCGCTTACGATCTGCGCAATCTTTTCTGGAAAATTCTTTCCGCAGGCAATGTAATCCAAGAAAAATAACGGCTCGCCGCCTGCGCAGGCAATATCATTGACGCACATCGCCACGCAGTCAATTCCAATGGTATCATGCTTATCCAGTAAAAAAGCAAGTTTTAACTTGGTTCCCACCCCGTCTGTGCCAGAGACCAAGGTCGGCTTTTCCATATTTTTAAATTTCTCCATAGAAAATGCGCCAGAAAAACCTCCAAGATTGGTCAAAACCTCTGGCCTCATGGTGCGCAAAACATGCTTTTTCATGAGTTCCACTGATTGATAACCTGCTTCAATGTCAACGCCTGCATTCTTGTAATCCATGATTCTTCCTCCTGTTCTATATGACGCGCACCCGCAATCCCCTTTCTTACTGCTTTCGCAGCCGGTGTTGTGGCAGCCGCATATAGTTTCATCCACATCAGTCCCATTGATCCATTTGTAATTTTAGTAATCTTTATATCCGGTCTCCTGCAGCCTGGCATCCTTGGCTTCTACCTGCTCCTTTAGCTTAACAGAATATGCCTTAAGCTTTCCAAGCACCACGTCGTCGGAAGTGGCAAGGATCTTGGCTGCCAAAAGACCCGCATTGGCTCCGCCGTTGATTGCCACAGTGGCGACTGGGATCCCAGAAGGCATCTGCACGATAGAATACAAGGAATCCCTTCCTCCCAAAGACGTAGTATGCATGGGAATGCCAATCACTGGCATCGGAAAGATCGCCGCACACATGCCAGGAAGATGGGCTGCCATTCCGGCGCCAGCAATGATCACCTTAAAGCCTTTCTCCTCCGCCGATTTTGCATACTCAAAAAACACGTCTGGTTCCCGGTGCGCTGAGATAATTTTCATTTCGTATTCAATTCCCAGCTCTTCTAAAATATCTGCCGCCTTTGCCATCACAGGCATGTCCGAATCGCTGCCCATGACAATTCCTACTTTTGCCATCATGTACTCTCCTTTTTCTCTCCGCCGTATCTATCCCGCACAGACAGATTGTTTCTTTTCTCAAGTTTGTATTTAGTTCCAGCACACATTTTAGCATATTACCACCAAATGTCAAAGAGATTTTCTTTGAGTTTCCGCATTTTGCAATTCATAGCGCCAAAAGGTTTCCATCACAAAGTGATGAAAACACTTTGCACATGAAAGCGCTCTGAAAAGCTAGCTTTTCAAGCACTTTTTGTGCAAGATGTCTATGGTGCCAAAGGCAGCAAGACCTTTTGGCGCTATCAATTGCAAAGTGCAAAAACTCAAAGATTTTCTCTTTTGACGCCGCCGCAAAAGCCATCAGGACTTGCTCTTCCTGCCATGTGCAAGTTCAAGCAAGGGCTGATTTAGCGCTTCTGTGCCAGGAACTACAAATTTTCCGTCACAAATCACATCCACCCTTGTCCCGTCATGCCTGATCACCGTGATCTTGTCCAGTTCGTCATAGGGAATCGTAATATCCGTATGACAGTTAAAATAAGCTTTCTGGGGTTCTGACTTGCGAAGCCTGGAAATCTCGTTCTCCCTTGCCACAATCTCTTTGCCATCTGGATTAAATACCGCAACATCTTCCGCCCAGCTATAACAGGTGTCTCCCACGGCAAAATGTGGCCCTGTCTTCTCCGCAATCAAAATCGGAAGCTTTCCCTGGATCCCATATTCTCTCCCCATCTGATAAGCAGTGGTATTGGTACCAATGGCGAATTCTCCTAAGGGGAGCGTGTCATGATGTTTTAGTATATGCTCTTTCAAAAATGCCTGGTTTTCTTTTTCTGTCTCAAAATTGCTGCAAGCGTAGTCGGTAATCATGCCGTCGGCAAATTGAAGCTCCAAATCTACATACTGATATCCGTTGAGGTAAGCTTTGGTCACGTGAAGACGCCCATTGGTCCCTGCAAGCACTGGAGAGGTAAATACTTCGCCGACCGGAATATTTACGTCCGCCACGCAGTTCTCAAAAATGGTTTCTTTTTGAGGATCTTTCAAGCGCCACAGCGCCACCGTCAAGTCTGTGGAATTGCCATCTTTCCCCGTAATATGGACATATTTTCCCTGATCCAGCACGTCAATGATTTTCTGCTGCATCATTTGATACTGTTTATAATCCAGGGTATTCAGCTGCACCGTTTTTGCAAAAATTTCTTCAAACTTGTCCCCGATTGCCGGGATCGGATAAGCGATGATCGTAAAGCTGCGCTCCTCCCCTTTCATATATGCGTTGGTAATCTTCATCGACTGATTTGCATAATAGACGTTCAGTTTCTGTTGCTTTTCCTGGAACTGCCAGGCAAGCGGCTGATTCTTCGGCTCAAAATCGTCCTCTCCAAACGTCTCCACGACCGCCGGTCCTGCATACCATGCAGCTCGTTGCTTGCGATTTTCATAAGCCGTCTGCAGCGCTTCCAGACGCCGTTCCACTAATGCCTTGTCCAGATACGCCGCTCGGTCAGACTTGTGGTCGTATTCATATTGACGATTCGGCGAAGTGCTTTCCACAAAACGGCTGCCAGGCCCCCGCCCAGATAACGAAAGCTCATTTCCCCGAGACACCACGGGAGAAAGCCCCATTTTCTGAAAATTTTTCACTGCCGCGCGCATCATGCGCTCAAACCCTACTGGATAGCGAAGATCCACATATTTTTTTCTAGACAAGTCTTTTCCAGTAACTTCAAATCCAATTCGATATCCCTCTGTATAAGTATCTGCCATGGCTTGAATCTCTTCCTCTGGCATATGGTTTAAAAACTCCGCCGTCTTGCGCTCATTTTCCGTAATATAAAGCCCATAACGATACAGATAACTCAGTTCAGAAAGATCACTGTCCATGATAATCCTTACATGAAAATCTAGTTCTGGCCCGCTTTGAGACATTACGCTGATCTCCGTAAATATTTCACTATAATCATGGAAAAACCAATAGATAATGTTGCGGATTTCCTCCTCTTGCGGCTGCTCTTGCTGCTCAAAGCAGTTGTAAATCTCCACCAACAGCTCCCCAAAGACCGTCAGCTCGTAATTCCTGCCCTCAAAAGCAAAAGGAATCAGGGAACGGATATCCGCATACAGCAAGCCAAGAAGCTTGCCATAAGCTTCCCCAAGCTGATTTGCCGCATAGGCAGGATTCCCATAACTGTTCTCATAATTCTCTGGCAAAATTTCCTGGTAAAGCTCCTGATTTTTGCGCTTCCATTGCTGCTGGCTCTTCTGTTGCCATGCCCCCAGGTAAATCTCTTCTTCCAGCCTGCATAATTTTTCTAAAAAAGACGCCGTGTGCTGAAAATATGCCAAATAGGGACGGCTTACCGTCTCTTCGGACTGTATCTGCTCCAACCGTTCTACAAGCAAAGGAAATCTCTCTTCAACGATTTCCCGGTACGGCTGCCAAAATTCCTGATAACTCATAACAAAACCTCATTTATATTTAAAATAGCAAAACATGAATCTGCAAATCCCAAGACATAAAATTGATATCTTAAATGACATGCACTCTGTTGCATCCCATTAGGAATAAAAGCCTAATACATAAACTGCAACCCAGCCTGCAAGCATGATTCCAGAACAAACGCTTCCCAAGACAGAAAACAGCTTATAATCTTCTCCCCGCAGGCTCGAAAGCCCCAGAAGAAACGAAGCCGCTGTCAGAATCAAGGCAAGCACCCCTGCGCTTCCCATATATACGCTGCTATTCCCCTTATCCTGTATAGAAAGCACGATCATTGCGATTGCTGACAGAAACGACAAAACGGCAAGCCCTACAGACGCCTTTCCTAACTTTGAATGCTTTTTATCCGCAAATTTATAATTATTCTTTTTCTTTCGTCTCATAGTTTCCTCCATTCTGTGCGCTTTTCAGCACAAACAGGTAGTTCGTGAAAGAATTATCAAATTCTTTCACTCTTTCCTCCATGCTGTGCGTTTTTTAGCACAAAAAGGCTGTTAATAAAAGAACTTATTAATTCTTTCACTTTTTTTCCTGACCTCGTTCATCCAGAAAAAAATCAAACATCCTAATGCTCCTCCAATTGTATTTAAAAGCAGGTCATCCACGTCAAAGCTTCCTACTTTAGATACTAACTGGATCGTTTCCACCATAAGGCTGAATTCGAAGCTGAAAAATGTGGTGTAAAAAATAGATCTGCACTTCGGGTGCAGAACAGGCAGAAAAAAGCCAAAGGGAAAGAATGCCACAATATTGCCTACCAGGTTCAGCAGCACCGCTTTGGTTCCAAGCACATGACGGTATTTGATAAACCGCCCGATTTCTTTAAATAATTCCAGATTATAATGATACGTCCTGCCTTCAAACGTACGCCCAGTACTCTCTGCAAAAAACAAAAAATATGTCAGGCAAATAATATACACTCCGAACATGACTTTGCTGCATATCCGGAGTATTTTCTTGTAATCTTTTTTCAATTTTTTTACCCTTAAAAAATGATATCTGATTTCCTTTTCAACATTCTTGCGCCGTTGATAATGGCGAGAACTCCACAGGTAATGCCAGTCACTAACATGACAATGCCTATCGCAATGTTTCCAGCCCCTGCCGCAGTCATGGCTTTGTACGTTTTTTCATTCATAATGTACTCCTTATCTCACTCCATATTGGGCATAGTAACGGTCAATTGCCGCTTTCATTTCATCATTAATATATATTTTTCCTTTATAAGGCTTATTATACAAATATTCCACTACATCTTCCATCGTCACGATGGCGTTTGCATCAAAACCATACAATTCTTTGATTTCCTCCAAAGCGCTCTTTTCGCCTTTCCCGCGCTCCATGCGGTTTAAGGATACGATCAGTCCCTTGACTTCGATCTTCGCCTGGGCGCGGATGATGGGTACCGTCTCCTCCATGGATTTGCCGGAGGTAGTCACATCCTCGATAATCACCACTTTGTCGCCGTCTCTTAGCTTGCTTCCCAGAAGAATTCCGGTATCTCCGTGATCCTTCGCTTCCTTGCGGTTGGAACAATAGCGGATTTCCTTTCCATACAGCTTGCTGTATGCCATGGTAGCGGCGACACATAAGGGAATTCCCTTGTACGCTGGTCCAAACATGACGTCGAAATCATCCCCATAATGATGATGAATCGCCCTTGCGTAATACTCTCCCAGCTTCGTAAGCTGCTCTCCTGTCACATAAGCCCCAGCATTCATAAAAAACGGAGAATTCCTCCCGCTTTTTAACACAAATTCACCAAACTTCAGTACCTGGCATTCTACCATGAATTCAATAAATTCTTTTTTATAACTTTGCATGTATTCTGATTCTCCTTATTTGCACGACCGTTAGCACAGTCACATAAGCCGCCTTGGCAGTATCATTTCTTTCGATATTATACCATCAAACGCTACCACTTTCAACTGACAAATCTGCGAGAACAATGTTTCTCCTTTGACAAGAATCTCTGTATTGACCAAGCCGTCAATTAGTATCTAAAATATTTTTGAAACCTTTTTTCCAAAATTCGTATCTAATGGGTATAAGAAGCAAAAATCATTCGAATGATAACATAGCTGCGAAGCTATGAAAAGGGGGCCTAACCATATGCAAATGTTGATTGAAAAAGCTGTCCAGGGAGATGTAGAATCTTTTCTTGAATTGATGAACATTAATTCTCTGGCAATGTATAAAGTGGCGCGCGCCATTTTAAGTAACGATGATGATGCTGCAGACGCAATCCAAAACACCATTCTAAATTGTTTTCAAAAATTGCATACTTTGAAAAAACTAGAATTTTTTAAAACCTGGCTGACCAGGATCCTGATTAATGAATGCAATCGCATTTTACGGCATCATCAGAAAGAACATCTTCCTGGAGAACTTCCAGAAGCAATGAAACAGGATCCAGCAATTGCAGAATTTGAATTCAAAGAGATGCTCAATCTAATTGACGAAAAATACCGTCTGGTCTTAGTTTTTTATTATTTGGAGGGATTCAAGATTCCAGAAATTGCAGAGTTTTTAGAAATGAATGAAAATACTGTAAAGACGCGTCTTGCCAGGGCAAGAGAGCAGATTCGCACCGCGTATCTGGAAAAATAACATTTAGATTCTAAACGCAGTATAAATTAAGCAAGGAGGGCTTCAGATGAAGAAACAAATAAAAATCACGCCATCAGATCAAACACAATTGGATCATACGATTAAAACAACATTGGATGCTACGTTTCCCCTTCCGAAACAAGTGGAAGACGCCAAAAACGAAGCATTTGAAAAAATCCGCACCATGGCGGCAGACGCACCAAAAACAGAAAATCTAGATCAAGCAGACGCACCGCGCAAGCAACAAAAAAGCAAGCGTAATCCAAAGAAAGCCCGAAAGCTGTTCTTCCAGGGGCTTGCTGGGGCAGCAGCGGCGGTAGCAGCTTTCTTCTGTTTTTTCATGACAAATCCTGCCGTAGCTGAACAAGTCCCTATCGTGGAACATGTATTTGAAAAGTTGGGCGCAACTCTGGAATTTGCCGGAGATTATGCGAATCTGGCAAAACCAGTCAATCACGCTCAAACAGGGATTGAAAGCGTGTCCGTCAATGGAACCACTGTCACTCTTTCCGAAGCTTACTGTAATGAGACTACCCTTTACCTAGGCATTGTGGTTCACTCAGAAGAAAAGATCCCCGAGACATTCCGTGACCTTGACAGCGGCAAACCAGTGATCCAGCTAGACGCACTGGTGGACTTTGGCTTTGACTCCGAGGAAGGCATTCACTGGAGAGACGGCGGAGACGAATACATTGACGGCGCGATGCTGGATGATCATACCTTTGCCGGAGTGATTCGCTTTGAAATGGGGCAATATTTTTCCTTTCAAGGTACTGACATAGAAGTGCCAGAAAATTTCCAGGTAAAACTGTCGCTTGCTCAATTTTTTGGAACAAAGCTGGTGGATACCCGTCCTGAAATGCCATGGGAGATCAGGCAGAAATACGAGGCTGCCATGAAAGAAAACGGCCTTGGCTTAACGGATGAGGACTACATGCAGTTCACAGAAGAACAAAAAGACATCGAACATCAGCTCTTCAATGATATGTGGAATGCATATTATGAAATATATCCTGACAGATTACGCTACCCGAACCAATATGACAACTGGTTTTTGGACGGACCTTGGGATTTCGATTTCGAGGTGTCAAAGAACAATGAAAACGTCATCCACAAGGAAGTGAACGATCTCAATGAAAACGGCCTTGGCGTGATCTCCGCTACGAAGACCCCGATAGCAATTTCATTGGAGATGGAACAAAACTTAGATTATTTTGTGGCTATACTCGATGCACAGGGGAACTTGATGGGGCAAAACGTTGCCGGCTGTCAAAATACGGCTTCGATCAACGGATTTGACACTTCAAAAATCTATGTTTATTTCTGCGAATATGTAGAATATATGGATGAGCTCAAAGGTTACTGGTGGTCTTCTGACTATGAACAAAAATCGAAAGAAAAGACGTTTAAACAGCTCCTTGACGAGCGTTCCGTACATCATACAGAGATTACCTTTGAGGAACCTCAAACATAACATCATCAAATAGGCATTGCCGCAGATCGTAAAGTCCGGGATATGGCGTTTTAAGAAAAAGCGCCATATCCCGGACAAAATTTGGTTCCTATTTCTCAATGCAATTCCCGGGTAATATCTTTCAGCCAGCCAAACTTCTTATAATGAGCATAGACGACGGGAATTTTCCAAAATTCATCGAGGCATAGTATAAAATACACTGCCATAGGGGGAAGCTTCCAGACAAAAGCGCTTAAAAATCCCAAAGGAACGCTGATCGCCCACATAACAATGCTATCACAAATCATTCCAAACCTCGAATCCCCCCCTGCCCTAAAAATCCCGGTAATCAGCAGCGTATTCATCGCCTGTCCCACGACATAATAAGCGCTGATCCACAACATGAAATCCAAATAGCCTGCAGCACGTTCCGTCAAAGTAAAGCATAAAAATACCAACGGGCGCAGCAGCAGGATCACAAGTCCTGTAATGATTCCAATGACAAGCGTCACCTGACAGGATTTTCTCGCATCCTCTTTTGCTTCTTGAATTTTCCCCTCTCCAATCTTAATGCCAAGCAGCACCGAGGCCCCGGAACCCAGAGCAAAGCACAAAATCGTACACAGATTGCGGACCGTGGTGGCGACAGAGCTTGCCGCCACCACGTCAGCATTCATATGTCCCATAATTACAGAATACATCGAAAACGCAAACGTCCACGAAAAATCGTTGATCATAGCTGGAAGAGAATATTTGCAAAAATCTGCAAACAGCAGCTTATGCCTGCCAAACATTATCTTTAAGTCAATTGCAAACAATTTTCCTCGCACTGCATCTAAAAGACAAAGCGCAAGCTCCGTCACCCTAGCCGCCGTGGTACCGATGGCGACGCCGACAACCCCCAGCCTCGGCGCCCCTCCCAGTCCAAAAATAAATACTGCATTCAGCACCACATTCAGAACAAGCGCTACAGAGCTGATCACGGTGCTTAACTGCGCACGTTCCATGCTCCGCAGAGTACAATGGTACACCTGGGAAAAGCTCATACATACATAAGAAACGCCGACGATTCTAAGATAAGATGCACCTATGCCCACTAGCGTGCCGTCGTCGGTATAAATCCGCATCAGCGAATGAGGCATAAAAACCGCCCCCAACGCCAAAATCAAGGTAGTCACAAATGCAATCTTCGTTGCGATTCCCATCACTGCCTGAATGGAGTCAGTATCTTTCTTGCCCCAATATTGAGATGCCAGCATCACCACGCCAGATGAAATCCCAAAAAAGAAGCCAGACAGCAAAAATTGAAACTGGTTTGCCAAAGAAACCGCCGATAATTCTGTCTGACCCACATATCCGAGCATCAATACGTCTGCGGAATTCACGGCATTGGTAATAAAATTCTGTATCGTAATGGGAATTACCAAGGAAGCCAGTGAACGGTAGAAACTCCTGTTTTCTGCTTTCATCTTATGAGATCCTTTCTGCAAATCTGCAAAGAGCCCGCCTGCGGAACCTTTGCAGTCTCAGAACCGCAGACATTTATACATTAAACCGGAATAATATCACGTCTCCGTCTTTTACGACATATTCTTTCCCTTCTAAGCCAACCAAGCCTTTTTCCTTTGCCGCAGACAGAGAGCCGCAGTCTAGCAAATCCTGGTAATTGACCACTTCCGCCCGGATAAATCCGCGCTCAAAATCCGAGTGGATCTTGCCCGCCGCCTGGGGCGCTTTGGTTCCTTGGCGGATGGTCCAGGCACGAGTCTCGTCCTCTCCGGAAGTGAGATAACTGATTAAGCCTAAAAGACTGTAGCTTGCTTTGACAAGCTTCTCTAATCCAGATTCTTTCAGGCCAAGCTCTTCTAAAAACATGGATTTTTCCTCGTCATCCAGCTCCGCAATCTCCTGTTCGATCTGAGCGCAAATCACAAATACCTCGCAAGCTTCCTCTGCGGCATTTTTGCGCACCTCTTGCACGAATGCATTCGCTGCGCCGTCATCTGCAAGATCCTCTTCCGTCACATTTGCAGCATAGATCACCGGCTTTGCGGTCAAAAGGTTATATTCCTTAAACCAGTTCTCTTCGTCCTCGTCTTCAAGTGCAAACGTCTTGGCAAGACCGCCCTCCTCCAGATGTTCCTTTACCCGCTGCAACATTTTTAATTCTTTCGCCTGGGTCTTGTCCATTCTGGCGCCTTTGCTGGTCTTTGCGATTCTCCGTTCTAAGATCTCGATGTCTGAAAAAATTAATTCCAAGTTGATCGTCTCGATATCACGCACCGGATTGATGCTTCCATCCACATGAACAATGTTGCTGTCCTCAAAGCAGCGTACCACATGGACAATGGCGTCCACTTCACGGATATTCGATAAAAACTGATTGCCCAATCCCTCTCCCTTGCTGGCGCCTTTCACCAGTCCGGCAATATCTACAAATTCAATTACCGCCGGAGTGACTTTCTTAGATTGGTACAAATCCCCCAATTTTTTCAGACGTTCATCTGGGACAGTCACGACCCCTACATTGGGGTCTATCGTGCAAAAGGGGTAATTTGCAGATTCTGCCCCCGCCTTTGTCAGTGAATTGAACAAGGTGCTCTTGCCTACGTTGGGCAATCCTACGATTCCTAGTTTCATTTTATCTCAATCTCCTTTGAATTTTCTTATATTTTATAAGGTTTTCGCCTTTCAAGGTTTTGGTTACGTACCAATTTACGTACCAATTTTTCTAAACTACCTTGAGAGACGCCGCAATTTTTTCGATTTCTTTGTGCTTTTCATCTTCTGTCGTGTGAACATACAGATTCATGGTTATACCTATATTAGAATGTCCAAGTATCGTCTGCAATGTCTTTGGCTTCATACCGCCCTCGATACATCTGGTGGCAAATGTATGCCGCAATACGTGCATGGAAAATCTCGGAATCCCTATCTTGTCACACTGTTTAAACAACATGGTGTCATACGTACTGTTTTTGACTGGCGTTCCCTTTCTACATAGGAAAACATAGTCTGACCATTCCATTGGAATTACTTTGACTTCAAGATTCTTCTGTTTCTGTCTTCGTAGCATATCTATCGCTTCATCTGTCAATGGAATTGACCGATACCCTGATTTACTCTTAGGTTCTCCGATTCTCCACTCTCCAGTAGAATAACGATATTCCATAGATCGGCTAATCGTCAGGGTACGGTTATCAAAATCAATATTTGTCCATTTCAAGCCTACAAGTTCTCCCGTTCTAAGCCCTGTCTGCAACAAAAATTTGTATTGGTACTCATATGTATTTCCTACAATGCCCCTTACAAACCTTTTCTGCTGCTCCAACGTCAACGCTTCCTTCTTCTGTGTAGGCTTTCCGATATCAGATTTTACCATTCCATTACAAGGATTTTTCATAATCACATCATTCTGATACGCATAATCAAGCATATTAAACAATGTTATCCTTGCCTGATAAATAGTAGATATACGATACCCTTCATCAGCCATCCGATTCATGATCATTTGACATTGAATCGGTTTTACTTCTGATAAAATCTGCTTTCCAATCACAGGATCAATGTTACGTTCATAACGCTCTGTATAATTTCTTACCGTGTTTGGGCGCACTGTCCGCTTCTTCATGCTAATCCAATAGTCAAACCACGCCTTTACCGTCATTTCTTCCAGAAAATTCAGATTACTATGTTCGTCCTGATACTGTGAATCTGCCAGCCACTGTCTGCACTCTTGCAGTTTGCGGAATAGTTTCTGTTTCCGTTGTCCATATTTAGTAGTAAACCTACCAACATAGAACCCGTCAGATCTTTGGCTTATTCCAACGCCAAGCTCCTTTCCTTTTAAGTCCTTTCCCATAGTAAAAGCTCCTTTCAAAAAAGAGCCTTTACACCTATGTTAGTATAGCATATCAAGGCTCAAAAGTAAATCATTGTATTTCTATATTTCCAATGTACGGCTTAAAAAAAGTTCAAATTCTCTACGTTTTACAAGTTTCTTTTTCCCCACATACAGTACAAAACTACAACTTGGCATCTTTAATAATTCTTCTATCCGATTAATTCCGATATTGGAATATTCTGCCGCTTCCTTAATTGTCAAATTAGCTTTCTCCCAAATTGGTACTTTATCTATGTTATAATTGCCCATATTTTCAACACTCCCCTCTATCTATCAGCTTTTTTAGGCGTTCCATTTTCTGCTGTGCCGTTATTTTGCGGAAATCGCCGCCCGTAAAGCGGACAGGCACACACATTTCAAGCAGCCTGCCATAAATGCGTGCGTGTGACACGTCCTTTGGATTCCTGAGCTGCTCCAGCGTAAGGTTCGTTGTTGCAATCAGCGGTTTTTTGCTGATATACCGACTGTCTATCACGTTGTAGACCTGCTCAAGCCCGTATTCCGTACCCCTCTCCATGCCGAAATCATCAAGGATAAGCAGGGGATAGGAGCAGAGCCTTACGATGTATTCATTCCTGTATTCCGAGCCGTAGAAAAGGTTGTTCAGAATCGTTGCAAAGTTCGTCATGCAGACGGGTATTTCTTTCTCCATGAGGGCATTGGCGATACAGCCAGCAAAATAGCTTTTCCCCGATCCGACATTCCCCCACAGTAAGTAACCGAGGTTTTCAGACCGCACCGTTTCCCACTTCTCCACATAGGAGTGTGCTTTCCCTATCTGCGGGCATTTCCCGTTGTCATTTTCAAAAGTCCAGTGACGCATGGCGGGATTGGAAAAGCCTTCCCGTTTCAGACGTTCCACTTCGGCATTGTGCTTTTCGTCCGATTCCCTTTTTTCCAGCCTTTCACGCTCTGCCCTGCGGCAGTCACATTCAGACGGGTGGCGGTCACGCCCGAACAATGCCTTGCCTTGTGGGAAATAGGCTTCTTTCGGTTTATGGCATTTCCCACAGTGCAGTAAACCGTCCTCCCCTATGTAATCCTCCGGCTCCTGTGCAGTGTCCATCATATTCAGAACCTTATCCGTTAAACCGTTCATAAGCTGTCCTCCTCACTGTATGAATAATCGGGTATCCCCTTCTTTGGCGCTGTTTTGCCAGTGTCCTCCTGCGCCCATTTGTAAATCGTGGCGGCATGGTTATTGTACTGTTTCCCGCTTGAAGCGATATGTAAAGACAGGCGGTCAATGTAATATTCCCACTTGTCAGGCAGTTCCAATTTCAGACCGCCAATCTCCGCATCAGAAAGTAAAACATTATTAAATCTCCCATAAGCGGCGTGGGCGGGCGTTCCGTTCTCTCCCTCTCCCTCTTTCTCAATCTCTTTATCTCTCTCTATCTCTTTCTCTCCCTCTACGCTACAAATCTGTTTCAGATTGTTACAAGCTGTTTCATTCGTGTTACATTGTAACAGCCTGCCCTCTGTGTCAGACTGTTTTTTCCGTTCTCTATGTTCCCTCACACGCATAGCCGACGCTGTTTCCGAACCGATGATTGTCGGCACTTCCGTAAGCTGGTACTCGTCATCATCGCCGATTTCTATCAATCCATGCCGCTGTAAAAATGCAAGAGTCAGCTTCACATTCTCTGCGTCCTCGTCAAGCGCAAGGGCAATCTCCGAAGCAAAGTTGTCCTCCACGCCCTCAAAATAAAGTTTCCCCTCGTCCTTTAGTGACAGCAGCATCATTTTCAGGTAGATAATCGTATGCGTATCGCCGCCCGCTATGGAACGCAGCTTCTTAATTCGTTTGTCTGAAAACCAGTCCGCTTTCAGCTTCAGCCAGTAATATCTTTTTGCCATAAATGCCTCCTTAAACGCACAAAAAGGACAGCCCAGACTTTTCCCATAAGTCTGTGACTGCCCTTGCGCTGTGTTAATGAAAAATAATTCAAAATCCCTTGAAAACTTTCTGCAAACAATCGGGAAGAATTGCAGGATCATATACGGGATTTATGTATTCAGTTTTGATTGTCAGTTTTTATGTATCTGCCCTAAATTTTCAGCTTGTCCGCGCCGTATTTATGAATGATGCGGAAAAGTATTTCTTTCTCTTTCCCCTCTGCTTTATCATATAAGCCGCATAAGGTTTTCTGTTCCGTCAGCGTGAGGGTATTGGTATAAGGCTTGTAATTTTCCGTGATGAAAACCCCGCCGCCCTCGCCCGGCTTTGTGTAGACAGGGTAATCAAAAGACAGTGCGATAACGTCATTCATTATCGTGCGCCTTGAAACATCCAGTTCCCATGCAAGCTCCCTCATTGTCGTATGCCCTCTGGCAGATAAAATGCTGATGATTTCCATTCTCCGGTGTGCAGTGTCCATGCCACGCCTCCCGTCATTTTCTATGTAAAACTTCCGCAGTACGGTCCAAATTCATGTATGATTGACAGAACAATTTTCCTGTCCTCTGAACCACAGGTCACAGCAACTTTTTCCAAGCATTCCAACTGTTCCTGCGTGAGCGTGTTCTGGTGCTGCCCCACACCGTCCGCAAGGAGATAACCGCCGTCATATCCCTGTTTTGTGATAACGGGGAGTTCTTCGCCTATGATGTCAAAATCCCTGCGTATGGCTTTCCTGCCGACACCGTACATCTTCATCATTTCCGATGTGGTCAGCTTTTTCCCCGACAGCAGCATACGCTCTATGTCACGCCGCCGCTGGAATGCGTTGTCCTTCATGTTTCACCTCCTCGCTGTTTGATTCCCTGTGGGTATTATAGAAAAAGCAATGTTCCCCCTATGGCTACCTTCCTCAAAAAAATCTGATAATTTTTTCAAAAACGGTAAAAGTTATACCGACTTTTTTCTGAAAGAATCCCTTATTTGCCAGTGCTGCCAAAAAAGTCGGTATAACGTCATAGCAAGCACTGCCTGTGTTCCCTCACAGGCTGAATTTTTCCAATTTTCCCAAAAGCGGAAACTTGAAATAATTGCTTGTAGGGGGAAGTTTCCCCCTGCCCCCCCTCTGCGTTCAAAAATCACAAAATGTCCTGCCGGAATTTCTGATTTTTTCACTCATTTTTTTGCACGAATATCCCCCGTAACGGAATAGAAGATAGTGTAAAATTTTTTCATAATCCCATTACAGAAAGGACACAAAAATGGCAAACAGAGAACGCAAAAACGAGTTGAAAATATATCTAAGTGACGATGAACAATACATACTGGAACAGAAAGTCAAAGCGTCCGGCATGAAAAGCAAATCTGCTTTCCTGCGCCGCCAAATCTTGTACGGTTTTGTCTATGACATTGACTATTCCGAACTTCGGGAATGCAACGCCGCACTCGGAAGAATCGGCAATAATCTGAATCAGATAGCAAAGCGCATGAATGCCACAGGAAACGTCTATGCTGCCGATGTAAAGCAGGTAAAGGAGCTGATGAAAAAAGTGTGGAATACACAAAAGTCCATGCTCTCAAAACAGCCATACATGAAGCTATAAACCGAATCTGAAACCTCTGCCAGATCAATACTGCGTTAGCTTGTTTTTCTTTACAAATCCATGAAAATGAAACCGCAAAAAAATTTGAAAACACACAAAATTCGACATTAAAAAAGGTGTATCGTCTTGAAGTTTTTGCTTCATTTCGATACACCTTGATGTGTAAATCTTCCAATATTCTTTTATCCGATACTTATGTATTTTTCGTTTTATTTTCATTCTGTATCTTTCCCCGATCTTAATGTAATTGATAAGCTGTTTCAAAACAGCGAATAAACTTTAGGTACAATAGGAAAACGGTAGCGACTTAGGCTACCGTTCCTTACCTAAAAAGTGTGCATAGCTGTCACAATAAATGCTGTTATTATATTATGATTCGATCGACAAAAGGGTAGATTTCTCAAAGAAGCTACTACATATTGTATGGAGTCTCTGCGCAGAAACGCTATATATCGTGTCTCTTCCTGCCATTTTGGGCTTTTGTCGCCCGAATCATATTATAGACCAGCTCATTTTTTTGCATTTGATTACCACTGTATATAATCATGCGTCGTAAATTTACTTAACGCCCATCCATGAAGATATAACCATTCTCTGTACTTCACTCGTACCCTCATAAATCTCTGTAATCTTTGCATCACGCATTAAACGCTCAAACGGAAAATCTCTTGAATATCCGTCATAACCTGCAAGTTGAGCGCAACGGCGTGTCACATTTGTAGCGGCTTCTGCCGCATATAGTTTACCCATAGCCGCAAGATGTGAGAACGGCTCATGATCCTGCTTTGCCTGTGCAGCACGATATACTAATAGTCGGGCTGCATCAACCCTCGCCTGCATATCGGCAAGTTCAAACTGCGTAAACTGATATTGTGAAATTCTCTGTTCTCCCTGCATATGTTCCGTAACATATTTCTTGCAATGGTCAATCGCCCCCTGTGCAATCCCCAATGCCTGTGCTGCTACACCAATACGCCCGCCGTCCAAGGTCATGAGAGCCATCTTAAATCCTTTTCCCAATTCCCCTAATAAATTCTCTTTTGGAATTTTACAATCCGTGAAAACTAATTCATATGTGGCAGAACCACGAATACCCATTTTCTTTTCCTTTGTTCCGAAAGTAAAGCCGGGAGTTCCTTTTTCTACGATAAAGCCGGAAATACCTCTGCTGCGTTGGCTTTTATCTGTCATAGCTGTTACAAAATAGGTATCAGCATAGAATCCATTTGTAATAAAGATTTTTGAACCATTCAGCAGCCAATAATCTCCTTTGTCAACGGCTGATGTCTGCTGGTTGCCTAAGTCACTGCCCGCAGACGGTTCTGTTACTGCAAATGCCCCAAGCTTTTCTCCTTTCAGAAGCGGAACAAGGTATTTCTGCTTTTGTTCTTCTGTACCAAACTCTGAAATAGGGAAAGAGCCTAAAGAGTGATGGTCAGACAACATAACTGATGTAGTGGAACAATGTTTTGCCAATTCCTCAATTACCGCAATATATGCAAGATAGGAATGTCCGCCACCACCATATTCTTTCGGGTAGCAAATCCCCATCATGCCAAGTTCAGCTAACCTTTTCCTGTTTTCTTCGGGAAAACGCTCCTGCTCGTCAATCTCTGCCGCCAATGGCGCAACCTCATTGACACCAAACTCGTGAATGAGGTCAATTACTTTTTGCTCGTCCTCATTAAACTTGAAATTCATATATAACCTCCTTGAAAACTGATTGATATTTCCTGCCTGCTGTTTTATAATAACACAAGAAATACAATTAAAAAATTTAATAATTTCGATATCTTAATTCGATATATTGAATGTATTAAGGAGTGATAAAAGGTGAATACAAAGAGTTTGGTTACATTCAAAACAATTCTTGAAATGGGAAGTTTTCAAAAAGCGGCAGATAAGTTAGGCTATACACAGTCTACGGTCACATTCCAAATAAAACAGCTCGAAGATGAACTGGCTTTGAAATTATTTGAGAAAATAGGCAGACGCATGGAACTTACACAGGCAGGGAAAGATATTATGCCTTATATTGATATGATTTTACAGGGAGCGGAACAAATCAGCAATTACGGGAAAAGCCTGTCTGAAATATCAGGCTCATTAAAGCTGGCAATTCCAGACTCTATTCTGATATATACAATGCAGCCGTTTATACAAGCGTTTTCGCATGAAGCCCCTAATGTACAGCTTATAATTAATTCGCTAACATCGGGGGAAGTCAACCAGTCTATCATTGATGGAACAGCCGATATAGGTATAAATTGTGAAAAAGACAGTTATCCCGACAGCATAGTACATAAAAAACTCGGCAAATATAAGACGGTTCTTGTTGCTTCTCCTTTTGCCAATAGCAATCTGCTTGATTTTATCACACCACATCAGAGCAAACCGTTCAGTCTAATCTGTAATGAGCCGGACGGCTATTATCAATTGGATATGGATAAATACCTTTCCGAAAAGGATATTCTTCTTAATCCTCTCATGAAAGTGCAGAGTATCGAAGCCGTAAAAAGATGCGTTATGAATAATTTAGGAATTGCGGTTGTTCCCACTTACTCTATTGGGGAAGAATTAAAAAACGGTTCTCTTATGCCAGTCAAAACGGAACTTGATGAAAAAACATATAACTCTTTTTATATTTATCACAAAAATAAATGGATAAGCCCACAAATGGAGCTGGCGCTGGATTTATTGAAAAAATATTTAGGAAGCGATAACCCATAAGAACTCAATGATTACACTGTGAAACCCGCATCATTCATTCTATCTTTCTATTATTCAATCACAAATATTTTGCTGGTTAAGAAAAGCCCTGCATATTTATCATATACAGAGCCATTCTAATCTTTTTTGCCCTCTACATAGAGCGTTTTCTTTTCGCAAAAATCATTTTACGGAGTAATATCTGCCTTTTTTGCAAAGTCGTCTTTTCTCATGATAAGTTCCGCCTGTTTTTCCTTTGATAGACTCTCAAACACATTCTTGTACCCCTTTTCCAGCAAACGGGCGCCTTCCTATTCTTAAGTTGAATTTAGCACCTACTCATTGTATTATAGAAAACTTTTTACATTTTCCTCTCCGCTTACTCTATTATACCCATCATATCTGAAAAATTAGATTCTTCATTCATCAGTATCTTTGTTATTTAAAATACTATAGAATTTCTCAAGTTCATCTATCACGACTTGCGTAACAGTATGACCTAAAAAATTGCGTTCATTAATTCCATTCTGTTCCAATGTGCAGAATAACCTTTTATTGAAATTATACTCTTGATTTTTTATAAGGAATTCATCTATTGAAACTGTTGCAAGTCTTTCCTTATCACAAAGTCTATACACCACAAATGCTATACTCATTTTATACCGAAGCATTATTATTTGTTCAATATCTGTCATATTTTCCGACAGCAATGAAATATAGTGAAACGCTACCGGATACCTAATGTATGGAATACATCCATATTCAATACACGATGCTATAATATCAATTGCCTGCTGAATACAACCAAACACTAATATAAAAAAGTTGTATGAATCTGATTTATTTGAGTCTACCATGTAATGTGTTTCAGATAATGCAATCTCATATCTTTTTTCAAATTCTAAAGACTCATCATCACTTTCAGAAAACATTACTAGTTTTCCAAAATCTTTTCTAGCATACCGCATGATATCATTAATGCTATTACATTTATTGAAATAATCTTTCAGACTCTCTATTTCATCAAAAAGACTTATAAACGCCTGCTCTCCAATTTGGAAAAGAGATTTGTATGTACTTGATTGATTTAAAATTCTTAATGGCAATATAAGTATATTATTCTTAACGTCTTTCAAAATTTTTAGATTATCTTTGGCAGTTACCCGAATTTGGTTATAAAGATACTCCATATCATTACTATTGGAAATTTTATTATATATCTCTGAATACCTATTTAAAGGATCATCAAGTATATGTTTTTCTCCTATCATCAAAAAAGGAAGATGTTCTTTATCATCAAAATCCATAAATGTTGCTGCTGTAAATACATAACTTTCATTTCCTGAAAACATAGCCTTCAAATATAGTTGTACAACATCTATATTTCGAATCCAAAACAAATTAATTTCATCTAAAGCTTCCGGTACTCGCCCAGATTCTAATTCAGGAATCAGTACAGATAATAATTTTGCATATGAATCTTGTATCAAGACTATTTTATTCTGTAATAGATTTAATTTCAAAATTTGTCACCCCATTCAATAACTGTTCTGGAATTCCGTATAACTCATTCAGAAAAACAATCGTCTTATTCATAACCATAATGCAATCAGGCAAAACAGTTTTTAGTCTATTTACATCTTCAACATCAGGAATACAGTGATATTTATGTGCAGGATTATTACATTTTAACAATGATGATTCTCTGATAGCTCCCCAAAGCCCGTGTTCAAAAGCCGAATCATAGTCATAATACAATCCAAACAATTCTTTTTCATCAACGCTTTCTGCTTTTAACCTTATATTACTTTTATCAAAATATTTTGTATCCATATCAATGAACTCTTACTCCTTGAATTCATTAACTAATGCTTCAATATACCTAGTATCAAAATGAGATTGAGCCAAAACTCCATTTTCACGATGCCTTGCCAAAACAAGTTTATATTGCCCTATTCCATACAGTTGATAATCTCGCCAAATATTTTCATGTAATGCCTCATTCTTTATTAAGTATTTCATCATAATATAATCTTCAATAAGAACTCGTATGCAACTTCTTCCAGAAATGGAATTAGAAAGATTATGTTCATAACATTCTTTCAAACGTCTATATGAATATGTAGCAATCCCCAATATCACATTCATTTTTTCATCTAATGGAGAAGATGAAGTAAATAACTCAGCAAGAAATGCAAATATCTCATGTAGGTTTTCCATATAAATGTCTATATCCCTAGTTTCTTCCGGGAATACCATAGAATATATTGAGCATTCTGTCATTTCACTTATACACCTCCAAAAAAGTTCTAAATATATTGAATTAGTATCTTCAAATTGCAATATCATCATTTCTAAAGAACGGACTGTAGGACGAACCGTTCGCATTATTTCCTCAGTATGTTCTGTTGTTGAATATATAGCAAGCAAGTCTATCTGGTCTTTTAACAAATGTAGTTTTCCTGATAACAAATTAAAATATAATGCAACAAACCTGATATCCGTAGCTTCATTTGATTGGTGATCCATTATTTTACGCATTGTTTCTGTTAAGACGCTACATCTATCTTCAACACTCAATTCCGGACAGTAAAAACATTCTGCAAAAATTGGCGCCTTACTGGAAGTTAAAATAACCGTAAGTGGAGAAAGTGTTTCTTTAGAAATTACTTTATTAATGTAGTTATATAGTTTTCGTTGAACAGAATGTTCCAATTTTAAAATTTGCGAAATACGAACTGTATACAATTCAGGCGCTAGTTTATGCAATTCAGAGATAATACTATATAATTTTCTCAGACCATCATCTCGACCAAAATGGTCTAAAATCAATCCAATCCAAAGATATTCTGGCATTCTTCCATAAGTCCATGATTTTTCATCAGATAATGCCTGCATAACAGAAATAGAATTAAAAGGAGTAATAAATTTTCCCTTTTTAAATGTATGTTCTGACAGTTTACTATGTTGCATTTATTCACCCCACTTGATTACTTTTATTACAATTCTAACTTTCATATGTAGCATTCACACAAAAAGGCTATGTTATTTCAACTGACTTAACCTTTTCTTAATTATTATTAAGGCTCAATTTACAGTTGCATTTCATTTTTTACGTACCAATCACGTACCAATTCCACATAAAACTTTTTGAAGATATAAAGAATTACATAGAAATCAATTTTCCCTCAACCCTAGTATTTATCAACCTTTCAGCCATTTTATAGCGATATATGGATTTATATGAACAGACCTGCAAATAACTTTTATCACTATGTTTTTTCAAACTATTGTCGATAACACATCATTCATCAAGCATTATCGTCCCTTTCTTCGCTTTCGCTCTTAATCTCGCCATCTGCTCTCTCTCAATCTCCTGAATGCTTTTCTCTGGTTTTGGCAAATCCTCTGGCATCGTCCCTCCGATTTTTTCAATGGCAGTACGTACTTCTTTTCCGACATTATAATGTACGCTTGTCGCTGCATCAGCACCTTGTATGCTGTCCTTCCGCAGTTTCTCCTCTGTTTGTGAAATGCGGAACAAATTGGCGATAAGCTCTGTGCTTCCCATATAATCAAGAATCTTCTGTCCTACTTGAAGTTCTTTCCTTGCATGAATGTCCTCTACATCCAGTCCACCATAAAGTCCCATATATCCGGCATTTTGAAAAATTGCAAATTCCTCATTCGTAATCACTCCGGCGTCATGCGCCGTTTCCGCTAAAAGTTGATTCCATTGTTTGATGTCCCCACGAACAACAAGGCGTCTTCTATCCTCATCCAACTGATTAAAATGATCGGCAACTTCCTGTCGATATGTCTGTATAGCGAAATAAGTCTGTCCTAAAGCAATTACTTCTTTTCTCGGATCTCCGTTTTGAACAATCAGATAACAGGCATATCTTGACAATTCATAATCTTTTATCGGCTTGTTCGTTGCCCCTGCATCTACGATTTTCCTGACCTCAGGAAAATCGTCAGATACATTGTGTCCGCTGTTCTCGCATGCGATCATAGCACGCCCAATTACTTTGGAAAAATTTTCCCATTTAGAATATTCCAACGCATCCGACAATTCTCTCGCACTCCAAAACTCCGATCCATCTTCTCTGATATGCTTAATATCCTCAAATTTCTTATATTCCTTTGCTTTCAATTCCGACATGCAATCACCCCTCCAACATTATGGAAAGGACAAGACATTCTCTCATGCCTTGTCCTTTTTTCTTCGGTATTAAGGCTCAACCTTCAGTTTCACATTTCATTTTCTACGTACCAATCACGTACCAATTTTCCATAAACTCTTATGAAGATATAAAGAATTACATAGAAATCAAATTGCCCTCACCCCTAGTATTTATCAACCTTTAAGCCATTTTATAGAGATACATGGATTTTCATGAAACAGCCTCGTAAATAACGATTCCTAGTTTCATTTTATCTCAATCTCCTTTATCATCAATGTCTTATGTATCATTTTTGCATAAACTTTCAATCTAGTGTACTGACACATTTATATTCAGGCAAACCTCCTTGCCCGATTGCCCATCAGACTGCGTTGTCATCAGTCAACGATGCCACAATGCAAAACACGTTGAGAACAATCATATACAACGGATATCTTACTACATCCGAACCTTTCTTGGCAATCTCCAAAACAAACCTCGTTAAGATATAAATAACATTAATCAATACAAAAACAATTGCATTTACAACTAACATGATTCTATAAATGCTTGCATTTGCTATATTTTCCAAAACAGACGTAGAAAACGCAATGCCTGCCGTAAATGCCAGCACAATTGCTGCAAATATCCCTAAAATAGTAATATACTGTTTTTGCATCTCATCTGCTCTTTCTACCACGTTATTCATATCTGCAATCTTGTCCTGAATTTCTGCCAAAGTATCTGTCACTTTCTGCAGCTTATCCTGGGACCGCATTTCTGTTTTCTTTAGATAACTTATACGGGCAACTTCCAAATTAACATGGTCATACAATTTATTAATCTGTCTGTTGATATTAATCACTCTTCCATTAGTGTCTCTGTTCTTTGCTTTATATTCACGACGGAGCATATCAATATTCTGTGTCAATATCTCCAAATTACCATGAGAGACATCATTATCTATTTGAGACAGCACGGCAAAAATATCTGAATAAAAATGCCTGAAACCTTCCGCTCTCTTTATATCTTTTGTACTTTCTTTTTGATATATTTCTTCTAACTCAAGATATATCTTTCTTTTTTTCCTCAGAAGAATCCAATAAACTTTGATTTTTTGCTAAGCGAAGCAGTAACCGCTGAAACTGTCTCCGCCTCTCCTCGGTATTTCCTATTTCCAATCTATCCCCTCGTTCTGATCAAATCAACCGGTATCTCTTTTCTGTTTCCTAACCCGTCCTGGTAAATCTCATCCCATGCTTTTCCCGGTGCATGAGTCTCTGCCACCAAATACCACGGCTTTTTTGTCCTTTTCTCTTCAACGACAGGATCAATCTCCATTCTGTCCTCTGAGCTAAGCATCACCGGATACTCCATGGTAATTGTCATGGAGCCAAACCCGCAATATTGATAATACACTTCCGACACAACTGGTCCAAACTGCCAGGCTTCAATTGCGTCCTTGAACAATCTTCTTCCCTGCTGTATCAAATATTTTTTCTGTAAAAAATACAAAATCTTCTGTAACTGCAGATTGCTTACCGGATAATTCTCAACGGTGCATTTATTGATGACATACTTCGCCACTTCAAGTGCGTCATACCTGCATTCTTCCATATCCAGCCCTCCTTTCGCAATTTTAAAACATATGTTCTATTCTTAACTTTATTATATGCCTGCCTGCGAAAAATGTCAATCCACAGATTTTTTGCTTAAGTTTGCGTATTCTGTAATTTTATCGTATCAAAAGGTCTTGCTGCCTTTTGATACGATAAAATTACAGAATACGCAAACTCAAAACAAATTTTTTGAGATTCTATCTTAGTCTCTCGCCTCCACCACAAGCAGCACGCCTTCACAAAAAGAGATCTCTGCCTCCTCTTCCACAATCTCATTGCTGACGCCAAGAGAATGATAACATTGCAGCGTATAATTTTGCAGCGGATATTTAAACCCTTTCAGGGTCAGCCCCGTGACCTGGGAAGTGAATGGAAGTAAAGAAACATATTTTCCATACTGCTCTTTTCGTTTCAAAACCATGCCCTGACGTATGATGCGAATCCGGTTATGGCTGTCCACCATGCGACAGTCCACCCCCTTTGACATTGCAGCTCCAAGAAGATGAAGGTTGCCGATCATATGGTCCATGCGGCTTCCAGTAGCCCCCAAAAGATGAATGACATTGCTGCCTTTCTGGATAGCGGTCCGAATGGCAAGTTCTGTATCTGTCTCATCCTTTTCTGGCTGGAACTGGAGAATCACAGGTTTTTTGCCTCCCTCAATGTTGCGAAAGCTATGCAAAATTAGAGGATCCACAGAATCAAAGTCTCCCACGATAAAGTCAGGGACGATCTTCTGCCCATAGAAAAATTCCATCCCAGAATCCACCGCTATTGCAAGCTCGCAAGGATGTTTGCTAATATAAGACAGCGCAAACTCCCTTTCCAGACTTCCGCCGCTGACAACCAATGATTCCATATTAGCTCCTCTTTCCTTACCCGATGATCTTTCGGAAATCCTTGACATTAGACGTGACATCCCCCTGAAATACAGAAGAGCCTGCAACAATGATATTTGCCCCGGCGTCTAATGCCTGTTGGACATTGCTTAAATTAATTCCTCCGTCCACTTCAATGTCAACCTTCAATTCCCGCTCCTTAATTATTTTGCGAAGATCAGAAATCTTCTGCGTCACATAGGGAATATACTTCTGACCGCCATAACCAGGATTGACAGTCATAAGCAGCACCATGTCCAGCTTCGGGAGAATATATTCGAGACAGCTTAAGTCTGTGGCAGGATTTAATGCCACAGATGCAAGAATTCCCTTTTCTTTGATCTTGTCAATCGTACGGTCGAGATGAACACATGCCTCTGCATGAACCGTAATAATGTCTGCTCCGCATTCTGCCATTTCCTCCACCAGGCGTATCGGCTCCTCTACCATCAAATGCACGTCAAAGGTCCGTTCGGTTAATCCGCGGATAGATTTCATCAACGGCGACCCAAAAGATATCGTGGGCACGAAACGCCCGTCCATAACATCAATATGCACATATTGCGCGCCTGCTTCGTCAATTCTTTTAATTTCCTCTCCCAGATGTGCGAAATCTGCTGCCAATATCGACGGTGATAAATAATTCATTCTTATTTCTCCTTTTTTCTTTGATATTTTTTGACGCTCTGTAATTCCTCATACAGTGTCTTATAGTCTTCATAGCGTATTGAGCTAATCCTTTCCTCTTGCAGCGCTTTCTTTACTCCGCACCCTGGCTCATGGATATGACTGCATCCCAAAAAACGGCAACAGGACTCATAGGCTGCAAATTCCTGAAAATAATGTTTCAATTCCTCTTTCTCAACCCCAGTAAGATAGAGGGAGCTAAATCCAGGCGTGTCCATAATGTAAGTTTGTTCTTCTATGCGCAGCAGCTCAGAATGCCGCGTAGTGTGCTTTCCCCTGCCGATCTTTTCACTGACAGCCCCGGTTTCCATGCCAGCCTTTGGAGAAAGCAAATTGATCAACGAAGATTTTCCTACGCCCGAAGGTCCTGCTACCACTGTGGTCTTGTTTCTTAAAGCCCTGCGGAGCTCTAAAAGCCCTTTTTGATCCTTGGCGCTGGCAAATAAGATCTGATATCCGCACTCCTGATAAATCATCTGCATCTTCTGTAGCTGCGACCATTGAACCAGGTCTTGCTTGTTAAAACAGATCACCGTGTCGATCTTTTGATATTCCATCATGATCAAAAACCGGTCAAGCAGATTAAAATTAGGCTTCGGCTTATCCGCTGCGAATATCACCAGCGCCTGATCGACATTTGCAACCGCTGGACGAATCAGATGATTCTGACGGGGAAGAATCGCTGTAATATTTCCCGTCTTCTCTTCCAGATTCAGCAAATCCATTTCCACATTGTCGCCCACCAGAGGCTTTATCTTGTCTTTTCTGAAAATTCCTTTCGCCTTGCACTCAAATACCCCGGCCCCTGCGGCATAGACATAATAGAAGCCCGCAATTCCTTTTACAATCTTTCCCTGCATATGCACTTGTTTCCTTATTCCTGGGCAAAATCAACGTTCTCTATTTTCGTGGTATCTGTTTCCGTAATCTCCACCCCTTCTTCATCCTTATAAGTCCAGGTCCAGTCAATGGTAATATAACCCTGAGCGCAATTCTCAATGCCTCCCTGGCTCAGGCTATAAGGAAAGGTGGTTGCCGTCCAGGTTCCTATCTGCTCCCCTGTGGACTTATAAAGCGTGATTTTTGCCTCTATGCTTGTGGAGTCATCTGGAATATACGAGGGTTTGTCTATGGAATAATTATTTACAGAATAATAGAGGCTCTTTCTGCCCATGCTGATCGTCAGCGTCACCGTAGTCCCTTTTTCTACCGTCTTGCCTTCCACGATGCTTTGACTGATGACATGACCCTCTGCTATCTCGTCATTATAATCTGAATTGGTGGTAACGCCCAATCCCAGGGCCTGCAGCTGCGCCTTTGCCTCTGCTTCTGGCAGGTTTTGCACGTCAATCATGACAATCGGCTCTGGACCTCTGCTGAGCATGACTGTAATGGTATCTCCCTTTTTCGCTTTCGCCCCTGCCTCTGGCGTCTGTGACACCATGATCCCATTGGGAATATCATCGCTGTATACAAAATCATAATTTCCGGTCAAGCCAAATTCCTTGAGTTTCAATTCCGCCGCATCTTTGTCAAGTCCGGCGAGGCTAGGCACTTCAAACTCTCCAGCGCCGCTGCTAATCGTAACATCAATGGTGGTATTTTTTTCTACTTCGCTTCCCGCTTCCTTGCTCTGGCTTACGATCTGCCCCTGCTCATACTGGTCGGATGATTCTTCTCCTGCCCTTCTAATTCCAAGCCCGATGGTATTTAAGGCGTTCATTGCCTCCTCGTAGGTCTTGCCCCGCAGTTCAATCATTTCTACAGTTTCCTGGTCCTTTTTGCCTACTTTGTCGTCCTCGTCTTCCTGGTCCTGGCTCTGCACCTTATCTGGCGCCTTGGCATCGTCTTTCTTTGCACCAAATCGGAATAATCCTAAAAAACTGCCGCCGATATAAACGATAATTACCACGATAATCACCGCTGCCACAATTCCCATGATGGTCACTGCTTTTTCCATTTTGGGATTTAAGAACCCCTCGTCGTCCTCGTCTTCGTCGTCCTCGTCCTCTGGTTCCTGATCCTCGTCTTGTGCCGCCTCTTCATAGTAAATATCCCTGGTCTGCTGTTTGATGCTCTCCACTTCTTCCTGCTTCATGACCCTGGTCTTTTCCTGATGCCCGATCGGAACCAGCACCACGAAGTCCTCGTCTGGGCTGATCAGCGCTTTCTTTAAGTCCATCAAAAGATCGCTAATGGTGGCATATCTGCGGTCTGGGCTTTTCTGCGTACATTTTAAAATAATTTTCTCCAGGCTGACAGGCAGATCTGGCGCATAGGCGCTGGGATTTACCATTTCTTCCTGAAGGTGCTGGATGGCGATCGCCACTGCAGATTCCCCGTCAAAAGGAACCCGCCCCGTAACCATTTCATACATGACGATCCCCAGAGAATAAATATCGCTTTTTCCATCCACAAACCCATTGCGCGCCTGCTCTGGAGAAGCATAATGGACAGATCCCATCACCTCTGAATTGATGGTATTATTATTTGTCGCCCTTGCAATTCCAAAATCAGTGACTTTCACTTTGCCTTCGGTAGAGATAATAATGTTTTGAGGCTTGATATCACGATGCACGATATGCTTATTATGCGCAGCCTCAATCCCCCGCCCTACCTGAATGGCAATGCTCACCGCCTCTTTAAAGGAAAGCTGGCCCTTTTTCTCAATATATGTCTTTAACGTAATTCCTTCCACATACTCCATGACAATATAATACATGGCGTTTTCACTGCCAACATCATAAATATTTACGATGTTGGGATGTTCCAGGCCCGCCGCTGACTGCGCCTCTGTGCGAAACTTCGTCACAAAATTCATGTCCTCGGAAAATTCCTGTTTCAAAACCTTGATGCCTACAAACCGCCCCAGGGTATGATCTTTCGCCTTGTAGACATCCGCCATGCCCCCGGCTCCTACTTTCCCTACAATCTCATATCTGTCTGCAATATAAACTCCTGCTTTTAACATTTCTACCTCCAGTCCGCATCTTCCGCAAATGGATCTGTCAAAATCACCGTAATGTTATCATTGCCGCCATGTTCATTCGCCATTATAACTAATTCATCCACGATAGACTGTGTATCTTTCCTTTCCTCTATAATTTTAAAAATCTCTCTGTCCTCCAACATGTCTGTCAATCCGTCGGAGCACATCAAAATCCGTTCATTCTCCTTAAGCTCAACTTCAAAAAAATCAATCTCTATCTCTGTTCCTCCGCCCACCGCTCGGGTAATAATGTTCCTGTCTGGGTGCACTCTGGCAACCTCGGGGCTCAGCTCTCCGCTGCGCACCATTTCCTGCACATAAGAATGATCCTTTGTAATTTGTTTTAAACCATCTCCGGCAATATACAACCGGCTGTCTCCTACATTTGCCACGCAAAGTTCTCCGGCGATACAAGTCGCCGCCACGACAGTGGTGCCCATGCCTTCCAGGTCAATATGCATGCCTGCCTGCTGCACCACTGCAAGGTTTGCTTCGCTGATGGCCGAACGCAAAATGGAAACCGGGGAGCTCTCCTGGCTGGCCCGCACAGACCGCACCATCATCTCTACCGTATAATGCGAAGCATAATCTCCTGCATTATGCCCGCCCATGCCATCCGCTAAAATATACAAATTCGGCAAATTTCCAACCGGCAGTTCGGAGGTATACATATAATCCTGATTCATTTTCCGCCTTCTCCCTGTATCCGTCCTGGAAAAAGCCCTCATGGTTCTCGCCTACCTTTCCTATAGCGTTTCCGCAACTGTCCACAGGCTCCGTCAATATCTCTGCCCATTTCTCTTCTTATAGTAACATTTCTTCCATATTTTTCAAGTTTATTTTTAAATTCCAAAACTACGCCAGATTCTGGCTGCACAAACTCCCGCTCCTTGATAGGATTAACCGGAATCAAATTGATATGGCAGTTTTGCCCCTTGAGCAGTCTCGCAAGCAAATCTGCATCTTCCTGGCTGTCATTGAATCCGCCCACCAGACTGTACTCATAAGTAATCCGCCGTCCGGTCCGTTCAAAATAATGCTTGCATGCCTCGATCACTTGTTGAATATCATATTTACGGGCGACTGGCATCAGCTCTTGCCGCTTCTCCTGGGAAGGCGCATGGAGGGACAGGGCAAGGGTAATCTGCAGCTTTTCTTCCGCCAGACGGAGCATATTGGGAACAATTCCGCAAGTTGACACGGTGATGTTTCTCTGACTGATATGCAGCCCGCCTTCGCTTGAGAGCAGATGAATAAATTTTAAAAGATTGTCATAATTATCGAGAGGCTCTCCCGTTCCCATCACCACGACGTGAGACACTCTTTCACCAATGTCTTGCTGAATGCGGTAAATCTGATCTAAAAGCTCCCCAGGCGTCAGATTGCGCACCAGCCCGTCCAGCGTCGAGGCGCAAAAGCGGCAACCCATGCGGCAGCCTGCCTGAGAAGAAATGCAGACGCTGTTTCCATGCTTATACCGCATCAGCACGCTCTCTATCATATTTCCATCCGCCAGTCCAAACAAATATTTCCTAGTGCCATCCAGTTTGGAGCATTGCACCTCTATCTTGGTAAGCGCCGTAAGCTCGCAAGTTTCTTTTAAGATCTCTCTCAATTTCGTGGAAATATCTGTCATTTCCTCAAAGCTAGTCACCTGTCTTACATGCAGCCAGGAATAAATCTGCTTTGCCCGAAACGGCTTTTCTCCTAGAGAAACCAGCAGTTTTTCCAATTCTTCCCGATTCAGCGACTTAATGTCTACCGCCATAATTTCCTCCATTCTGTGCGTATTTCAGCACAAACAGATAGTTTGTGAAAGAATTAATAAATTATTTCACTCTTTGATTCCTTCCGCATCTTTGCCAGGAAAAATCCATCGTTCTTTCCTTTTCCTGGCAGTATCTGCTCCTGTCTTTCTAACTGAAACGCTGGATGCCGCTGTAAAAACCACGCCGTATTTTCCTGATTTTCCGCCGGGTTGATCGTACAGGTACTATATAACAATATTCCCCCTGGCTTCACATACTGTTGTACCGTATGTAGAATCTGCCTCTGCAACATGCACAGCTCCTGGCAGCTTTCGGCAGTCATCTTATACTTGATGTCTGGCTTTCTGCCAAGAACGCCCAATCCCGAGCAAGGCAGGTCTGCAAGGACAATGTCTGCCTTTTCTGTCAAGCTGTGATCCAAAATCCTTGCGTCTGCCTGCACGGCGCGGATATTGGGCAGCCCGCATCGCATGATGTTTTCCTTGATCAAAGACACCTTATACTCTGTCAAATCCCTGGCTTCTACGATTCCTGGCGTCTTGACGCCTTGTCCTGACGCTTGCAGCTCTTGTTCCGCCTTTAACAAAGTCTCTGCTGCATGGATGCTTTTTCCTCCTGGAGCTGCGCACACATCCAGTACGAAATCTCCCGGTTTCGGAACTGCCCAAACTCCTGCCTGCATCGAGCTTACATCCTGAACGTAGAACTTTCCTTCTCGGAATGCCTCAATCTTCCCCAAAAAATCATATTCTTCCAGATATAAGGCCCCTGGCAGTTCTTCCTCTTCCCACGCCTTTAGCCCCTGCGCTTTCAACTCCTGTTTTAAAGCTTCTCTGGTTGTCTTTTGGTCATTGACCCGGATAGAAACCGGAGACTTTGCAAGAAACGCTTTCAGAAATTGTTCTATTTCTTCCATGGAATACGTCTCTGTCCACAATTCCAAAATCCATTCTGGCATAGAATACTTGACAGACAGATAGTTCAAATAGTCCTTGCAAGGATCTGGAAGCGAAACTTGATCAAGATTACGGCTGATATTGCGCAGCACGCCGTTAACAAATCCTTTAAGGCTGTGAAATCCCTTTTTCTGCGCAAGCTTCACCGCTTCATTACAAGTGGCGCAAGCTGGCACTGCGTCCATGTATTTCAGCTCATATACGCTGCTCCTTAAGATGCAGCGTATATGAGGCTTCATTTTATTGACTTTGACTTTGGAAAACTGGTCTATTACATAATCAATCCAAATCATGTGCTCCAGGGTTCCCTGGCACTCACGCTTGATAAAGCTTCTCTCCTGTTTTTCCAGATATTGATATTTTTCCAATGTATTGCGAATGGCAATATGGCTGTATTCCTGATCCCTGGTGATCGCTAAAAGCGTCTCCAATACCAGTTCCCGCAGATTGACCCTGTTGCCTTGCATAACTTTTTCTCCTCTAATCATTCCGTCTTCCGCTGGACAAAAACAGCAATCGTAAAAGCTGCAGAATAGACGCCGCCGCTCCTGCGACATAAGTCAGCGCCGCCGCTTTCAGCACCTTTCTGGTGCTTTTCAACTCCTCTGCTCCCAGAATCCTTGTATCGCCCAAAAGCCGCAGCGCGCGGCTGGAGGCATTAAATTCCACCGGAAGAGTCACAAGCTGGAATAACACTGCCAGGGAAAAGCATAAGATCCCGATATTGATCAATAAAGTTCCCGTGTTGGAAGTGATAAACATTCCAATCACTATCAGCGGCCAAGCCAGCGTAGATCCAATGTTAGCCACTGGCACAATGGCGCTTCTAACCAACAGTGGCGCATATGCCTTTTGATGCTGAATGGCATGTCCGCATTCATGAGCCGCCACTCCTACTGCAGCCACCGAGGCAGAACCATAGGTACTGTCCGAAAGCCTCAACACCTTGTTCCTGGGATCGTAATGATCCGTCAGTTCCCCAGATACATGCTGAATGCTCACATCCCGGATTCCAGCGGACAACAAAATGCGTTCCGCTGCCTGCGCTCCTGTCATTCCTGACATGCTGCGGACACGGTCATATTTGCGAAAGGTAGACTTCACTCTCGCAGAAGCAATCAGGCAGATGAGTGCACCGATAATCACTAAAATATAAGTTGGGTCAAAATAAAATCCATAATACGGCATAATGATCACTCCTTTCCCAGCACGGTTCCCGTTTCCACCGGAAACCCTCTTAAAAATGCATCTGTCGTCATTCGTTTCTTCCCCTCTAGCTGAACCTCCAGAAGCTGCAGCAGACCATGTGCGGTCTGAACTACAATGCGGTCATTTTCTACCGCAGTCACAATTCCTGGCTCAGTTTTTCCTCCCTCCTGGGCTTCCACCACCGCTTTCCAAATTTTCAGCGTTTTTCCGTTTAAGCTAGTATAAGCGCTGGGCCAGGGATTTAATCCTCTGATCAGGCATTCTAGCTCCTGTGCCGGCCTGTTCCAGTCGATCTTTCCTAGCTGTTTTTTAATCATCATGGTATGGGTGGCTGCTTCATGGTCCTGCGGCGTATAGACCGCCGTGCCATCCTCAATCGCTTCCAGGGTACGGACGCAAAGAGCTGCCCCAGTCTGCGCCAATCGGTCAAAGAGGCTCCCTCCTGTCTCCTGCGGCGCTAGCTCCACCTCTTCTTTCAAAATCATGTCCCCAGTATCCAGTCCTTGATCCATCCGCATGGTGGTTACTCCTGTCACCCGTTCCCCATTGATCACTGCCCATTGGATCGGCGCGGCGCCGCGGTATTTAGGCAGCAGGGACGCATGAACGTTCACACATCCATGCTTTGGCATTTCAAGAATCTCTTTTGGAAGAATCTGCCCGAAAGCCACTACCACGATGATCTCTGCCTGATACTGCCTAAGTTCATCAATACATTCTGGTTCCCGTACCCGGCGCGGCTGAAACACAGGAATCCCATGAGACAGAGCCGCCTCTTTTACTGGCGGAAACTGCATCGATTTTCCTCTGCCTTTGGGCTTATCCGGCTGCGTCACTGCAAGCACGATCTCATGCCCCGCCCTCCTTAAGGCTTCTAAGGTTCCCACCGCAAAATCCGGCGTTCCCATAAAAATCACTCTCATTTGTTCCTCCATTCTGTGCATCCTTTTGCACATACAGGTAGTTCATAAAAGAACTCTCTAGTTCTTTCATGCTTCTTCCTCGACGTCATGCAGCCCGTCTTCTGCTTTCTCTACATAAGTATGCCCATCCAGATGTTCCATCTCATGGCAGATTGCGCGTGCCAAAAGCTCTTCTCCCTCCAGCACGATGCGCTCCATATCCTCATCCCAGGCTTCTATCTTCACATGCATGGGGCGGGTGACAATCCCATATTTCCCTGGGACGCTTAAACATCCTTCCTCCCCGGTCTGTTCTCCGCTGGATTCCAGCATCCTGGGATTCAAAAGCACAATCGGACCTTCTCCAACGTCAATCACCACCACCCGTTTCAATACGCCTACCTGGGGCGCCGCCAGGCCGACTCCGTTTGCATCATACATGGTATCTTTCATATCAGCAATCAATTCCCGGATTCTTGGAGTCATCTCCTTGATTTCTCTGCATTTTTTAGTCAGAATCGCATCTCCGAGCTGACGGATATTTCTCACTGCCATAGTTATTCCTCCTCGTATACAATCATTCTATGCCAAATCTTTAAAACCCATTCATGGGGTCAAAGTCAAACTGTATGATCACATTCCCAAATTCCCTGTGACTGCCAATAAATGTCTCCAACACGTCTTTGATCTGCACCAACGTTTGATAATCTTCATGTTTAAAGTAAAGCACCTTTCGGTAAATGTCTTTTACTTTCCCGACAGCCGCATCTGCTGGTCCGATCATCCAAAGTCCCTGAAGCTTTCCGTTCGCTCTGGCTTGGGAAATCTTCTTTGCCACAAGCTCTGCGCTGATAAACGCCGTCATTTGATCCTTCGACGCCACAAGCATTGTCATCATATGCCCGCAGGGCGGATAATGCATCAACTCCCGGTAAGCAATCTCTTCTTCATAAAATTGCTCATAATCCTGATTCCCTGCCAGCTTTATGGCATAATGCTCTGGACTGTAAGTCTGAATCACGACCTCGCCTGGAAGCCGTCCCCTTCCTGCCCTGCCCGCCGCCTGGGTGATAAGCTGAAATGTGCGCTCCGGCCCATGATAATCCTGGGTGTGCAAAGACAAGTCCGCAGCAAGGATTCCCACCAGAGTCACATTCGGAAAATCATGACCTTTTACGATCATCTGCGTGCCGATCAAAATATCTGCCTCATGGTTGGCAAAGGCGGATAGGATCTTCTCATATCCGTCCTTGCTGCGAGTGGTGTCCAGATCCATCCGCAGCACCCTGGCATTCGGAAACCGATTTTTTACGATCTCTTCAATTTTCTGGGTGCCTGCCTTGAATCCGCCGATATACTTGGAACCGCACGCCGGACAAGTGCGAAAGACGGCCTGCGTATGACCGCAGTAATGGCAGACCAGCGTTCCATTATTATGCTGGCTTAAGGACACGTCGCAGTGCGGGCACTTGACCACATGTCCACAGGCACGGCAAGAGACAAAGCCCGCAACGCCCCTGCGGTTTAGAAACAGCATGATCTGCTGGCGCTCTCTCAAACGCTGCGCCATCAGCTCCTGTAATTTTTCGCTTAAGATCGAACGGTTTCCACGTTTTAATTCTTGCCGCAAATCGATGGTATGACACTGGGGCAAGGGCTTTTCTTCAATTCGTTTTTCCAGTGACAACAATACATAATCCCCTGCTTTAGCATGGTAAAAACTATCCATCGAGGGCGTCGCAGATCCCAAGACCACGCTTGCCCCAGCCATCTTGCCGCGCGCAACCGCTGCCTCCCTGGCATGATATCTGGGCAACGTCTCACTCTTATAGCTAGTCTCGTGCTCCTCGTCAATAATAATAATCCCTAAATTTGAAAACGGTGTGAACAGCGCAGACCTAGGGCCAATCATAACGTCCAAATCTCCGTTTTTTGCCCGTTCAAACTGATCATACCGTTCTCCTTGAGACATTTTAGAGTTTAGTATGGAGATGCGCTCTCCAAAACGCTGATAAAAACGCACCACGGTCTGATAAGTCAGGGCAATCTCGGGAATCAGCACAATGGCCTGTCTCCCGCTTCCCACCACCTTTTCAATCAGCTCTATGTAAACGGCCGTCTTTCCACTTCCGGTAACGCCGCGCATAAGGTAAGTTTGACGCAGCCCTTTCGAAAAATCTTTCCAAACACGCTCTACCGCCTGATTTTGTTCCTCATTTAAAACCAAGCGTCTGCCGCTCTTTTTCATCTCTCCCAGAGGATTGCGGTACGCGCGCTTTTCTTCCATTTTCAGAATCCCCAGACCTTCCATGGCACGGACTACAGACGCCGTCACATTTAGCTTCTGCGTCACCACCTCGTAAGGCAGGGGATTTTGCTCCATCAGCTTCGATAACAGCCTTGCCCTCGCAGTACTGTGCTTTTTCTCAAACAGTGCAAGCTGCTCCTTTGCTTTCTTATCGCTGATGACAAGCCGGACCAAGCGCTGCTTCCTCTCTTTGGACTTCTGTTTTACTGGAAGAACCGTCTTTAACGCATGATTCATGGTTCCTCCATAGTTTTTGCGCATCCAGCCTGCAAGGGCGATGAGCTGAGATTCAATGGACACCCCGGTCTCTGTTATCCCTATGATTTCTTTCAACTTGGAAACGTCATACTCTGCCGTGTCTGTAAGCTCCACCACAAAAGCCGTGCTTTTGCGACCGCCGTTTCCAAAGGGAACCTCCACCTGCATGCCGATGGAAAGTTCTTCCTGCAGATGCCCTGGTATCCTATATTGAAAAGTTTTGTCTAATTTTTCATGTGAAATGTCTACAATGACATTGGCATACGTCGCCATATCTTCTATCACCCGCTTACTTTATTTTCCAGTTCTTGCAGCACTTCCTGGATTAATATCCGCTCGTCCATAGGATATTTTCTGCCCTTGATCTCCTGGTAATCTTCATGGCCTTTCCCAGCCAACACAATCACATCTCCTGGCTTTCCATTGGCAATCACATACCTAATCGCCTCCTTGCGGTCTATAATCTCCACAAACGCCCCGTCCGTCTTCGCCATGCCGGTCTTAATATCATCAATAATGTCCTGTGGCTCTTCAAACCTTGGATTGTCGGAGGTGATTACTGTCAAGTCTGCAATTCTGCCAGATACCTCGCCCATCTCATATCTGCGCAACTTGGAACGATTGCCGCCGCAGCCAAACAGACAGACCAGACGTGCCGGATGATATTCTTTCAGAGTCGTCAGCAGGCTTTCAAGGCTCATGGCATTGTGCGCATAGTCGATCATCAGCGTAAATTGATCTGACACCTTGACCATCTCTATTCTGCCTTTAACCTTTGCCGCTTTCAGCGCATTCTTCATCTCCTGTGTCGCCACCTGGAAATGACGGCAGATGGCAATGGCAGTCAGAGAGTTATAGATACTGAACCTGCCTGGCACATCCACCTCCACCTGGGCGTTTACCAACCCCTGCGCCGTATAGGAAACTCCCAGATATCCTGGCTTCTTCACAAGCTTTGGATCGACTGCCCGCAGATCTGCCCCCTCTGAAAAACCAAATGTCTCCACAGTGCAAGTATGTCCCTGCAGCACCTGCTCCCAGTGCTTGTCATCCACATTGACAATCCCGACTCTGCACTGTCGAAACAGCAACCCTTTGCAAGACATATATTCTTCAAAAGAAGCATGCTCTCCTGGTCCGATATGATCTGGTTCAATATTAGTAAAAATCCCCATCTCAAATGTAAATCCTGCCGTGCGATGCATCATCAGCCCTTGAGAAGAAACTTCCATCACCACGCACTGGCATCCTGCTTCTACCATCTGATGAAAATAGTCCTGCACGATGTATGACTCTGGCGTCGTATTGTTTGCAGGGATGACCTGTACTCCAATCACTGCTTCAATCGTGCCGATTAACCCTGTCTTATAACCTGCGCTCTCTAAAATGGACTTCACCATATAAGTAGTCGTTGTCTTCCCCTTGGTTCCGGTAATGCCGATCACTTTTAACTTTTCTGCCGGATAGTGAAACCAGGCACAGGATAGAAGGGCCAGTCCATATCTGGCATCCTCCACCTGAATGACCGTGACATGCTCTGGCGCCTTGATCTCATCTTGAACCACGATCGCTGCAGCGCCCTTTTTTATTACCTCTTTTGCAAAAGCATGACCATCCACCGCCATACCCTTGACACAAACAAAGAGGCAGCCTGGCACCGCTTTCCTGGAATCATATACCAGCTCGGTAATCTCTACATCTGTGCCTCCTTGGAGGATTTGATAGTCTAAACGTTCCAATAATATATCCAATCGTTCCATTGATTTTCCTCTTTTCTGCTATGCATACTCTTTTCATTATATGATATATCTAAGGTTTTGGCAAGTTTTGCGTGCCTTTTTGAGTTTCCGCATTTTGCAATTCATAGCGCCAAAAGGTCTTGCTGCCTTTGG